>OBZC01000106.1_pt1 | contig 110961 bp, 114 predicted proteins | sample 1538231 | NCBI WGS metagenome assembly OBZC01 (sample SAMEA2580225, study PRJEB22360) | human gut metagenome | biome: human gut; feature: human-associated habitat; material: faeces | place: Denmark | collected 2008/2010 | reverse complement strand
AAAGAATGGACTATGACCTAATAGTTGTAAAGACCTTGGAGAGGGTCTATAAAAATTACTACTATATAATACGAGGAGTAATTTAGACAATATGGGACATGTTTTATGTTAATTTAAAAGTGGTATCAAAAATGAGAAAAAGTAGAGTAGGTGCTGTTAAAAATATATTTTTTAGGGAGGCAAAGATATGGCAATTTCAAAATTAATGCACATGAAAGAAACGGCAGGCAATCCATCCAGACATTTGAAGAGAGCAATCGAATATATTATGAATCCAGAAAAAACGAATGATCAAAAGTATGTGAAAGTAAATCAGGCATTGCATGTAGATGAAATTAATTCAGAGCAGATTTATGAAAGAATGTTATATACGAAAAGAATATTTGGTAAGGAATGGGGTAGGCAGGGATATCATTTTATTATCAGTTTTGCAGATCAGGATCATATAATACCAGAAGAAGCCGTTCAAATTATTGATGAAATCCAGAGAGAATACTTAAAAGATGCCTATGAATGTGTTTCTGCGGTTCATGATAATACAGAACATTTGCATGGGCATTTGATTTTTAATTCAATTGATTGTGTGAAAGGTATGAAATATCATTATAAAAAAGGAGATTGGGAAAAGGATATTTTGCCGTGTGTGAATAAGGTGTGTAAAAAATGGGGATTGAAGGAATTACGATTGGAAGAAAGAGTAGATCAAGAACGATATGGAGAGCATAAGAATAAATGGGATGATTTCTTAAGAGCAGAGATTGATGATATGATCCAAGAAGTAAGCACGTATCAGGAGTTTTTAACAGAACTAACGAAAAGAGATTATGAATGGAAAGATGGAAAATATCTATCAATCCGTCCTAAAAAGATGGAAAAGAAACGTTTTCGAAGAACAGCTCAATTAGGAGAAGAGTATACAAAAGAACGTTTAGAGCAAAGAATATATGAAGAGAAGAAAAGGAAAAGAATAGAATATAAGATACAGAATCAACGTAAATATAAGAAAAAGTCCAATGTGAATGTCCAAGGAATACAAAAAAGAATTATATTATTTATTTGGCGTGGACAAAAATATAAAAATGATCGATCCAGAAATTCAGATCGATCATCTTATTATGATCAAAAGAAATATATTCGACAGGCAATGTATTTACAATCCAGAGGATATTATAAAAAATCACAGATTGTACAAAGAAATCAAGAATTATGGAAATTGGAGAAAGAAGCACAAAAAATAAGAAAAAAGATTTATAACCAGAAGCAAAAAACAAAAAATATACAGGAAGAAAAGATATCAGCTGATGAGCAACTAAAGGCAAATAATGAATTGAAAAGAATAAATAAGGTATTGAAAGATATTCGGAAAGAAAAACAAATGACATATAGTATTATGAGAGAAATAGAAAATAAAAAACAAAAAAATAAAGAGAAAGAGCTTTCAAAAAAATAAATTTTACAGAAAGATATTAAAAAAGAAACCTATTTTTTAAGTATATTCCAGTAAAAGAGCAGTGGTATATTTGTGGAGATATTTCAGAACTATTAAAAGATGTAGATGAACCAGGATTGTAATAAAAAGTTTTTTCTGCTAAGATGGGCATAGAATCAAAGCAACGTAAGAAGAAAGGAATGCAGCATGAAACTTATTTTTGTTAGACATGGAAGAACATATTTTAATGAAATACGACTGACTCAGGGATGGTGTGATTCTCCATTGAGCAGGACAGGACAAAAACAAGTACAAGATATGAGAAGACAATTATTAGACATTCCGATTACAAGAGCGTATTCTTCCAATCTTGGAAGAGCAGTAGAAACCGCAGAAGTCTTATTAGAAGATAGAGAGGTAGAGCTTGTATACGATAAAAGACTAAAAGAAATAAATTTTGGAATTATGGAAGAGGAATACAAGCATTATTATTTTGTATTTTAGGATATAGATGTGAGGAAAATATTAGAAGATTTATAAAAAATAGACAATAAGAGGATTTTAATCAAGCAGAGAATTTATTTGAGATATTTTCTGCTTGATTTTTTATTTGCTAGGAGCAAAGATTTAATTTTATAATATATTCCCGTCTTTGACAGTTGCGTAAATAAAAAACTGCTGTAAGTCCAGTGTTTATGGGTTTTGCGGCAGTTTTGAGATAAGTTTTAAAATATAGTAATGTTTTTGTTAGAGAGAAATTTTTGTAAAATGCAGTAAAATCAAGGGATTTCAATGTTTATGCAGTAATAGATAAGATTCTATAAAAGATAATATTATCTGATTAAAAAAATTCAAGTACTTTCGACATTACTATAAATCAAAACAAATTGATTGACAAAGAAAACTTAGAGTTTATGCGGGATTGATGGACTTTATGATCGATGTAACTGTCAAAGACCCGTGATAAATTCATTTTTAACAGACTCTCAAAAAAAGCAGATATTATACTAATTAGCCAAAAACTTGACAATAAGAGTTAAAGACATTATAATTACTATACAATTAAATAAAATCTTCAGGGCAGGGTGTAATTCCCTACCGGTGGTAAAGCCCACGAGCCGTAAGGCATGATTCGGTGAAATTCCGAAGCCGACAGTATAGTCTGGATGAAAGAAGAGAAAAACATGAAAAAGTTTCTTTAACTATGATTAATTGCTCTGGGATATTTTTATTCCAGAGCAATTGATTTATATATAAACAATTCAAATATTTTTATTATGCCCTGAACATTTTGTTCAGGGCATTTTTTGATGGAGGCGATATAAGATAAACAATAAAAGAAATGATCAATAAAAACTTTAGAACAATGTTAGGAGGATACAAAATGGCAGCGTTTAATACAATTGAAGAAGCATTAGAAGATTTAAGAAGAGGGAAGATTATTTTGGTAACAGATGATGAGGACCGAGAAAACGAAGGAGATTTTATTTGTGCAGCGCAATTTGCAACCACAGAAAATATTAATTTCATGGCAACACATGGAAAGGGACTGATCTGTATGCCAATGTCAGAGGAATATGTGGAAAAATTAAAACTTCCACAGATGGTAGAAAATAATACAGATAATCACGAAACAGCATTTACAGTATCCATTGATCATCTTACAACAACAACAGGAATTTCAGCAGTAGAGCGTTCAATTACAGCACTTGCATGTGTTAAGAAAGATGCAAAACCAGAGGATTTCCGAAGACCAGGTCATATGTTCCCATTAAAAGCAAAGAAAAATGGAGTATTAGAAAGAAACGGACATACCGAGGCAACGGTAGATTTATGCAGACTGGCAGGTTTAAAAGAGTGCGGATTATGTTGTGAGATTATGAGAGAAGATGGAACAATGATGAGAACGGAGGAATTATCAAAATTGGCACAACAGTATCAAATGAAATTTATAACAATAAAGGATTTGCAGGATTACCGGAAACGTAATCAAATATAAAAGAAATGTTAAGATATAGGGTAAATAATTAATATTGATATGATGGAATGATGCTATATGTATACAATTACAGCTACAGCTACAGTCCATGGACAGACACATCAGCTGAGTATATTGTTCAACCTGAGAAACTACTTAGAAATAAGTGGTTTTTTGTATAAAAAAGAAAAAATCAACAAACATACTTCCCCTTTTTTTAATAAAGTTCTTTAGGAATATGTAGGGAGTTCAGAAAACTTAGAAAGGGAAAACTATGAAATTTGAGGAAGCAATTAAAATTGCAGGGAAGGAATATATCCAAGATTTTTTGAGACAAGAGCATAAAGAAGCAAGATTACCTATAGGTTTTCGGATAAAAATGTGGTGGATGTTTCAATGCAATAAATATAAGTGATTTGATAATGATTTGCAACTGTTTACTGGTTGCAAATTATTTTTAAAACAATACATAGATAAAAAAAGTAATAGTTGACAATAATATATAGAAAATTATATAATAAAAGAAATCATACGTATGAGAATATAGTAATATTAACTATCAAGAAAGCGAGGTAAGAGATATGAAGAAATTAATAACGTCAATGACTCTAATATTGGGTTTATCAATGACTATGTTGACTAATGTTGCAGCGGATACAATAACGTTTGTTCATGGAAATAATGGAACAAGTAAATATTGTTATGCAGAAACAAAACAGCAGAAAGCCAATCATACGTTAGGTGCACAAATTACATGGCAAGTAAGTGGATCTAATACAGTATATTATGCATCCAGAGCATCAGGGACAGGTGCATCAGTAACATCAAAATCTAAAAATTTAAAAGGAAAAAAAGGAAAATCTTTTGGATATTATTATGTTGATGGAAAATTAAAGCATGAATCTACAGCCTGGATGAATTTTAAATTTTAAAAGTTAAGTTTTAAGGGATTAATCAATGATTAATCCCTTAGAATTTTCTGAAAGAGAGGAAGTGATAAGTATGAGTTTTATCGAAATTAAGGGATTGTCAAAAATCTTTTTACAAGGAAATCAAAAAATATATGGAATTCGGAATGCAAACTTATCAATTGAAAAAGGAACTTTCATGTCAGTGATAGGACGGAGTGGATCGGGAAAATCTACATTCTTAAATTTAGTAGGAGGAATTGAAAATCCTACATCGGGAGAAGTGTTTTTTGACGGAAAATCAATTCACCAATTCAAAGATAAAGAATTGACGAAGTTTCGAAATCAGCATATTGGATATGTATTTCAACAGTATCATTTATTAAAAGAATTAACAGTACTTGAAAATATCCGTTTACCATTGGATATAGGACGAAAAGCATATGATCATTCATATGAAGAAGAGCTTTTAGATTTACTGGGGTTAAAGGATAGAACAGATTTTTATCCAAGTCAATTATCAGGAGGTCAGCAGCAAAGAGTTGCAATAGCAAGAGCATTAATAACAAGACCAGATCTTATACTTGCCGATGAACCGACAGGAAATTTAGATAAACAATCAGGAGATCAAATCATTCGTTTTATGAAAGAAACCAATCGCTTATTTGGACTGACGTATATAATCGTGACACATAATAAGGAGATTGCAGACTATACAGATCGGGAGATTACAATTGATGATGGAGAAATCATCAATGATATAGATTTATTGGATGTGAGGGAAAATGAGGTGATCAAATGAAAAATACTTCATGGGTATGGAAAGAAATACGCAGAGAAAAATCAGCAAAGATTGTATTCTTAGCAATTTCTTTTTCATTTCTTGTAACTGTTCTAATGTTTATAGTTTCTGGAACATTTATAAAGAATGTACAAAAACAAACAGAAGATATCTATGGATATTTTGATCATATCTTATATCATGCAGAACAAAATACAGATAATCTATCATTTTCACAGAAAAAAATTTCAAAAAAATATCAGCCATATGTAAAAAGAATCGGGACAATCACATTATTTGATTATGAAGAAAATCAAAAAAATATTATTTTTGGATATGCGGATCAGAATGCAAAGACATTGGGAAATATTCATTTATTGAAGGGATCTTTTCCTAAGAAGGAAAAAGATATTGTAGTTTGTAACTCATTAGCTTATGCAAAGCATTGGAATAACAAAGTAGGAAAATCTATTGAAATCTTGGGACAGAAATATTACCTTTCTGGAATTATAAATGATTACTCTGTAGCATGGAATCATCCAAAGGATGAAACTGGAATATTTCCAACAATTCTAGTCAGTAAATCGAATACTTCTTTACAAAATAAGAAATTAGTAAACACAAGACATTTATTGATAGAAAACGAAAAAAATTTTCAAGATAAGATCTATCAAAAGCATAAAAATTTAATATCAAATGAAAATAAAAAAACACAAGATACAAGCGGAAGATATGAAATACCAACATTTTTGATTGTATTAATGATTGGTTGTGAAGTTTTGCTGGATTTATATGTTTTTTCATATTATTTAGAAGCAATGAGAGAAAAATTATCGATATTGAGATGCCTTGGAATGACCAAGATGGAGTGCTTTGTATATATAGGAAAGAAAGTAATCGTATTATTTGCGCTAGGAGGAATCTTAGGAAGCCTGATTGGAACAGCAGGGGCAAAATTTATTTTATGGATTTTTTCAAAGGTAACAGGAACAGTATTAGTTTTAAGCATAATAAGTAAATATTATATATTCAGCTTTGGGTTTGTAGCAATTGCTGTAATTGTAGCGTGGGTATTTATGATAAGAAAAATTAGATATTTATCACCGATGGAATTGTTTCGAAAATCAGATCAAAAGATAAAATTTAGAAGTAAACCAAAGAAAGTCAAAAAAATGACAATAATTCAATTGTCTATTCGATATTTTAAGGTGCGTATTCGAAAATTAGTTATGATTGTTTTAATGATCGCAGTTACAATCACGTTATTTTTATCAGTTAATCTATATGTTACACAATATCAGGCACAGTTTGGAGCGGTTGATGGGAAAATGTCAGAGGATTATGATTATGAATTTCTTACGAATCAAGAATTGACAGATACTGCTTACACGGATAAAAAAGGAAGTCAAATAAAACTTTATGCAATTCCAAACGAAGATTCAATTTTCCATCTTCCAGATTATACAAAAATTGTGCCCGATAAACTAATCAATAATATGAAAAAAAATAAAGATATTCAGTCAGTGAAATCATATTTAGAAGTTAATGATCTGTATTTATTAAATGCGCCAGAGGAATCAGAAAATCCATATGTTTCAACATATATGAATGATCGAATATTAGATGATTGTATCGCAAAACAGTTTTCAATCTCAAATAATACCAGAGGAATTCAATTTTTTGGTTTTTCAAAATCAGAGTTGGAAAAGATGAAACAATCACTGTCAGATGGAGCAATTCATATGGATAAAATATTATCAGGAGAAGAAGTACTGCTGATGGTTCCTTCTTATGAGGTGGAGGAAGATGGTGATGGAGGTATGATGCAGGCATTTCTTTCAAAGGGTCAGTATCAAGGAAAAAAGAATCAATATAAGGATCAGAAGTATTCGGTAGGAGATACCTTAGATTTCGTGCAGATTACATCAAAGGATAGCCGATTAAAAGGATATATTAATGAGCAACAGGCAAAGTCTAATTTAAAATGTACAAAATATCAGGTTAAGATAGGTGGAATTATTAGACAAAGGATTAATTGGTTTACAAATTCGGTTCAACCACCGACAGCATATACAATCATAGGGTTAAATCAAACAATTCATAATATGAAAATATTGCCTACGAGTTCTCGGATACAGATTTTTTTGAAAAAATCAACTTCATATGAACAATTTGATCCGCAGATTCAAGAATATCAGAAGCACTTGACAGGTTTTGACTATGATAATCATGCAGCAAAAATGAAAGAATATCGACAGTTTTTGATGTTTATACAAGCATTAGGAATGACTTTGATTACGTTAACTGCAGTTGTAACAATGGTAATTATTTTGATAGAAGAAAGAGTTTACATGATGGAAAAGCAAGAAAGTTACCAACTGTTGCATATATTAGGAATGCCTTATGGAAAAATAGGAGGAGTTATATTCTTACAATCTGTTTATAGTGGAATGACAGGAATTTTATTGAGCATCCCATTGAGCTATGCAGTGATACAGGCAGTATTTGGTGGAATTACGGGGATAAAAGAATATTTTCATTTAGAATGGGCTATAGAATCTTATGCAGTATTGCTTTTGCTCTATATAATTTCAGCAATGTTGTCAGTAAAGAAATTGGAGTAGGTGTCTAAGTAAAATAATATAAGGATTGTAACAGCTAAAACAGATGTTGCAAAAGGCTCTGGGTCTGTAAGTGCAAGTGGAAAAGGAACACAAACAGGGCAAAAAAGTATAAGTAGTATGTATGCAAAATTAAAAAAAGGTTCTCAATATAAAGCTTATTTTTCGGGAATTGCATCTACATATGATAATAAACAAACATTTATGGTTGCACAGGATGCACATATAACTTTTACATATAGATAGGAAATGATATGGAGATATTATGTAGTTTGGATAACATACAATTTCCAATTACAAAGTATGAAATCAAAAATAAAGAAATTAAATTGGAAATTTTATTTGATACTAATAAATATAAGGGAGTATTTGAGCAATTAGAGATAAAATGTATACCATTACTTTTTGATAAGTATAAAGATACGATTTTACAATTGAAAATATATTCAGATATTTATCAAGTTAAATGCAAAGATTGTGAATTTTTTAGACCGAATATTCACACGGATTTAGAAAAATATCGGAAACATCTTTTTAATATTTATTCAAAAATTATGAACGATCCGAGTTGGATAGTTGCGCAGCATATGAAAGGGTTTGAGAATTTACATTTAGATGATGTAGATAAGAAAAAAGATATTGTTAATGTGAGTGGAACTATCATTTTTGAAATTGTGAATAAATAAAATAGTATTTCATTAAAAAATGGGACAATCTGAAACAATTCTTATGATAAACTTACAATTGTAAAACAAGGCAAAAAAAGCATGTCGCATAGCAGACGTGCTTTTTTGTACCATTTTTTGAAGGAGGGATGGCTATGTGAATTCATTAGAAGCGATAGAAAAATTAAGAATAGGACATGAACAAGAAGCGCAACAGTGTATAGAGATATTCCGTTCTTTTTGTCAATGGTATCAAAGCCAATATAACTTTGAACAGATTGAATCCACTTTTTGGAATGCATGTATATATTTGATTGAGAAGCATGATCTATCAGAAGAGAAGCTGATAGATTTTTTTCTGTCTCAATTAGGGGAAGATGCGAAAGGAAAAGATGAAAAACAAAGAGGCATTGATTCTTTAATCTATGCTTATCTGCAGGTCAAATATACACAAAATAAAAAAATGACATTAGAAGATGTGGACAAAAAATCTAAGAACAGAACTTCAAAGTGGAAAAATCTTTTAAAGTCAAGAAAATATGAGAAGCAAAAATGTAGAATAGATGAAAAATTCAGTAAAGCATTGCTACAACTAAAAAGTACAGAGATAGATTTTATCTCTGATAAACTAGAACAAGGATATTCCAAGGAAGACTTATTAAAAATTATGATACCAGGAATAGGTATCGAAAAGATGGAAGCAATTTGTAACTTAATCAAAAAAGAAAGCAGGTGAGAACTATGACTTCAAATAATGATGAAGCTTTAAATTTTTATGGATATTCCAGTTATGAGCAGCTAGAGCAGGCATTATTGGAAAAAGGATATGGTTTGGATGATGTATCAGTGCGGATTGACAGTATGAGGCAGGACTATGAGCAGCAGAAACATGATGCATTAGAACGTGTTGTACATAAAAAAGAAATTCGTACCATTAAGATGGAAGAGTTAAGAAGTGAGGTGGAACAGCTTAAAGAAGGACAAATGATGGAAATTATATTTGATGGAAGGTAAGTTGATGGAAACAAAAGAAATAGGACTTGAAATCGTACAAATTCGATTGATACAGGATCGAATTGTATATAATGAAAAACCAATCCATTCACCACAGGATGCTGTTGAAATCTTGGGAAATGAGATCAAAGACTATGATCGAGAAGTCTTGTGTGTATTAAATCTGGATGCACATGGGGTTGTTCAAAATGCCAATATTGTTTCTATGGGAACAGTAAACCAGACCGTTTCTTCTCCAAGAGAAATTTTTAAGAGTGCGATCTTATCCAATGCACATTCCATCATTTTAATTCACAATCATCCAAGTGGAAGTGTAAAACCATCAAGACAGGATTTATTAATGACTAGACGGATGAAAGAGGCGGGAGAGCTTATCGGAATCTTTGTAAAAGATCATATCATTATTGGTGGAAGAACAGGAGAAAGTTATAGTTTTAGGGAACATGAGTTAATAAAACCATTCTCAGATACAAAAATAGCTGCAGAAGAAAAGAATGTAAAGGAAGAAACTGCAGAATACATAATTCCAAAAAAGAAAAAATCAAAGCAGAGAGGAAGATGATCATGAGTGAAATGCAGGAAGGAATTCAAATGGCAATGATGACTGGACAGGCAATGGCATTTGTAGTGGATAAGGGAGTGACATTAACCAGACAGATTTTAGAAGCATTGGCTAAATTAATGAAGATGAGTGCATTGTATACAGCACCGAAAATAAAGAATGCATGGAAAAGACAGCCAGGAGCAGTATCAATGGATCAGATTCAAAGAAGAATTCCGATAAGAATCAATGAAGCAGATCAACAAAAGTTTTTTGATTGGATGCACCGAGCAGAAATTCCATATTGTCCATTGCAAGATCTGAATAAAAATGATATATACGCAGAGTTTGTCATTGATGAAAGAGATATTTTAAGATTGCAATCCATTGTAGAACGTAATCAAAGAGAGTTTTCTATGGAAGATTTTAAGATTATTAATTGGGAAGATTATGCAATGAATCATATTACAGAAGAAGATTTAGATGCATTAGCAAAAGAGATGAATATTGATCTTGAAAAGGAAGCGAATCAAAAACTTCCCAGTCAAGCCAAAGAAAACGATATGGAAGAACTTAAAAACAAAGTTTTTTTAGATGATTTTGCAAAAGGAAATGCGGTTGCGATCACTTGTAATAAGAAATTGCTAAACAAAAAATTATCTGATGAAACACAATTGACATTCCGTATTCCAGGAGAATTGGATAAGTTTGTTTCAATTCCTATGAAGGATTTAATCTTAACAGATGGAGAGAAGACTTATCTTGGACGCTTAGATTTAAAAAAGGAATATACAGTATATGATTCTATGAATCGAAGTCTTTATCATAGGAATGGAATGCAGTTAAAACGAAACTTTGACGATGTGACAAGATCAGAGTTTACACAGAAGAAACCAAGTAAGATGAATACAAAACAGAGATAAAAGGGGAAGACAATGAATATTCGAATCAATCATATGCAGCTAATCAACAAAGAAAATGATCATACATTGGCAATTTGTGAGATCATTCTAAATGAGTGCTTTCGAATTCGAGGTGTGAAATTAATGAAATCAGCCCATGGAATTTTTCTATCTATGCCCTCTGTCAGACGAAAAGATCATGAGTATCATAATATTGCATTTCCAGTGACAAGAGAGGTCAGAGAGGAAATTTTTCAGAAGATTAAGACAGAGTATGAACATTTGCTTTGTTTGAAAGAAGAAATAAAGAAAGAAGATATTACCGTCAAGATATATCCAGTAGAAGAGCCGGGTAACTTTTGTGCATATGCAACAATTAATATCAAAGATATGATTGCTGTAAACAGTATTCGGATCATAGATAGTGTGGAAGGAATGTTTATCACGATGCCATCTTTCCGAAAAGGAGACGAATATGTTAGTATCTGTTCTCCAATCACGAAAGAATTTGGCAACTTATTAAAAGAAATCATTTTGGAAGCCTATCAGGAAAAAATGAGAGAATACATCATGAAAAGACCAGAAGACTTAGAAAAAGAAAAGGAAGAATCAGTGAATGAACCAGAATGAATATAACTTTGGTTCGTGGATTTGTATTCCGATCATTGCATATCTAAGCTATATGGTCAATTATCTGCTAGATGGATTTTTTCAAAAAAATCAAGATGTTCTTATGAATGGAATGAAACTGTTTGAACAACATTTAGATCAGATCATGGAATATCCATTTCGAGTTTCTTCTTATTACAATGAACGAAGTTTTCCAGCAATACTAATCGGAATTATGATTTTTCTGGTGGTTGATATTCTTAGCTTTCTATGTAGAAAAACAATGATGATAGGAAAAGAGTATGGAACAGCCCAGTGGGGAAATGTTTCGGAAATGCGAAAAAGACTAAGTGATAAGAATGAAGAAGCAAATATCTTATTTACACAAGATTTTTCATTAATGACGGATAAACGATGTGGTTTAAATCGAAATATTGTAGTTTTAGGTGGATCAGGATCAGGAAAAACATTCCGATTTGTTGGTCCAAACTTAATGCAGGCAAATATGAGTTTTGTAGTCACAGATCCCAAAGGAGATACGGTTCGAGATTATACGAATGTTTTAGTGGAAGAAGGATATCAGATTAAAATATTAAATGTGATCAATCCAGAACAATCCGATGGGTATAATCCATTTGCTTATATTGAAAAAGACGATGATGTTTTAAAATTAATATCGAATATCATTGATAATACAACACCAAAGGGTGCTCAAAAAGGAGATCCATTTTGGGAAAAGAGTGAATCGCTGTTTATGCAGGCGGTCTTTTTTTATGTCTTATATGAAGCAGAACGTCAATATCTTCCAAGAAATTTCCATACATTTTTAATGATCATTAGTGAAGCGAAGGTAATGGAAGAAGAAGGAGCGAAGTCACCGCTGGATTATCGGTTTCAGGCACTAGATGATAATCATATTGCAAAAAGAACCTATCACAAATTTATGTCAGGAGCAGGAGACACTTTGCGAAGTGTTATCATATCCGTACATTCCAGATTATTTCCATTTGAATCGCCAGGAATCCAGAAGATTTTTGAAAAAGATGAGATGGATTTATATGCGTTGGGAGAAGGGAAGATGGTAAATGGAGTCAGGGATCAAAAAACAAAGACAGCAATGTTTATTGTGATTCCAGATGATGATAAAAGCTTTAACTTCGTGCCAGGAATGCTTTATACGCAGATGTTTCAGATTTTATATGCATCTGCAAGAAAATATAATAACCACCTGCCAATCCCTGTGCAGTGCTATTTTGACGAATTTAAGAATATATCGATGCCAAGCAATTATCTTGATATTGAAGCAACCTGCAGAAGTAGGAATATTGGTGTTGTTCCAATCTTTCAGGATAAATCACAGATCAAAGCGTTATACAAAGATTCTGCAGGAACCTTATTGGCGAACTGCGATACCTTATTATTTTTAGGCGGTACTGATCCAGAAGTGAAAAAATTTATTTCAGAATCATTAGGAAAACAGACGATCTGGAAGAAAAGCAGTAGTGTTACCAGAGGAAAATCAGGATCAAGCTCTCAAAGTGAAGACCGAATGGGCAGAGAATTGATGACCCCGGATGAAGTTGGACGTATGGATAATAAAGAATGTATTGTGATGATCCGAGGCGAATATCCGATCAAAGGGAAAAAGCTGGATGCGACAAAACATAAAAGAGCAAAGCAATCAGGATTGTTTGGAAAACCATATTTTCATAGAAAATCTCAGTCGATCCAATGGAAAGATGTTTCAGAGATCAGAAAAAATGAGATTGTCTTAACTTATGAAATGATCATGGAGTTATTGGAAACAGGGAAACATGTATTTCCTAGCGAAGAATGGATACAAAAGGCAGAACAATTAGGAGAAGAACAGCAAAAACAACAAGAGAAGGAGAGAAAAAGAGAGTGGAAAGCAAGACTTCCAGAAGATTTTGAAGATCTATCTTTAGTAGAAATTTTGGCAAAAACACAATTTCAAAAGACATACATGGATGTGATTGTCAAAGCTGTGGAAGCAGAAATCCCAGAAAAGATCGTAAAGTCTTATATTTGGGATGCAATGGATGAGGAAGAAATCGAATGCCAGATCAAAATACAACGGATTTTACAAGTTAGTGATCAATCATAAAGGAGAAGAAGATGTTACAAAAAAATTTAAGAAAAGTAAAAGAAGAAATCAAAAAGAAACTTCCATATTTAATAACACTTAGTTATGGACTTTCTATACGTTATGTTTATGCGGATGGAAAAAGTGATCCATTGGCATCTCTTAAAAAACTGGGAACTTTAGTAGTCAGCTTAGTAGTTGTCTACGGAATTGTTCAGGCAGCACTAGGAGTAGCAGAAGCAGGAAGAGGTATGGGAAACCATGACAGTTCGCAGATGTCCTCTGGACTATGGAGAATGGGTGGAGGAATCTTAATGAGTGCGGTGGGAGCTGTTTTAGCATATCTTGGATTACAGTAAGAAACCTGAAAGGAGTGAAAGCAGATGATTGCAAGTATCTTGCCGGATATCGATATGTCGGATTCTGTGAAATTTGGATTTCAGGTATGGAATACTTTTATGAAAAGTGTCTACGCACTTTTGACGGAATCGCCATCACAGTTTAAAGACGGAGAAATCTGGAAAGCAGTACAAAAGATCAATCCATATTTTATTACAGTCGGAACGATTGCAGTCAGTTTATGCTTTGCAATGGGACTTGTAAAAAATCAAGTGGATTTAAAACGTGAGATGAATATTGAAATGGCAATCAAGTTGTTTGCAAGAATTTCCATTGCAGAATGGTTATTGACCAATACGTTTTATATTATTGATGCAATCTTTTCTGCAGCAACATGGCTGATCGGAAAGGTTTTAACAGGTGGAGTCAAGAAAATGAGTTTGTCGAAAGCACAGCTAAAGCTATTTGAAGAAGTCGATCCCATCGAATCCATTGTGCTTTTGATCTTTGGATTTATCTGTCTGGTTGTTGTTATTGTTTTGGCAATGGTTATGATTTATACGGTTTATTCCAGATTTTTTAAAGTTTATGTATCCGCACCATTTTCTGCATTAGCAATCGCAGGTGTGGCAGGTGGAGGAATGGGACATGTAGCCAGAGCAAACTTGCAAAATATGATTACCTATGCGTTAGAAGGAGTAGCCATCTCCATGACATTGTTTGTCTGTAGTAAATTTATCGGATCGGGGTTGGATTTGGGATTAAAGACAGGAAATTCAGATACAGTCAAGGCGATGGCGGTTTTAATTGAGAAAACATTTACGATTGCGTTAACCGTAGGGCTTACTAAAGGAGCAGAAAACTTAGTTCGAAAAAATCTTGGACTATAGAACAGGAAGGAAATGAACATATGGAGCATATCAGTATAGAAATTAACAAAGATTTTGGAAGATACAAACATAATTTCTTCTTAGGATATACGCTTTCTGAATGCTTTTTTTTCTTTTTGGGAGGCTTATGTTGTGTCCTTATCATACTGCCATTAGGGTTATTGCTGCATATTGATCTGTTCATTACCGGATGGTGTGGTGTGATTCCAGCCTCTGCCATTATATATATTGGAAACCATCAACGAAATGGAATGTCTGAAATGGAATATCAGAAAAAAATGTATGAACTTAAAAAAATGAAAAAACTTACCTATCAGAGTGAGGAAACACAAGAAAGTGTGCTAGAAATTTTAGAAGAAGAGATTTCTATGAAAAAAGCACAAGAAAATGATATTCCAAAGAAGAAAGTGAAATTTCCAATACAAAGGATGATCAAGATGGCAATGCTCATTGGGATTGTTGTTGGAATTTTCATGACAGCCATGACGATTCTTCCACAGAAAGTGAAACAAAAGCAAGAGGCAGAGGGAAAACAGGAAGCAATTCGTACACAGGTATTATCAAAAGAAGAATCAGAAAAAGAACCAACGACAAGACAACAAGAAAAGACAACAACGGAACAAAAAAAGCAGAAAAAAGAAAAACAAAATAAAAAATCAATCGATCAATCAACAAGAAAGACACCAAAGGTTGAAAAGATCACACGAACAAGAAAGGAGACAACGACAGAAAGAAGAATCACAAGAAAAGAAGAAACAGAGGCTTACCGAACAAGGAGCAGTCAAAGTACAACTGCAGTAAGAAAAAAATCTACACAGGAGAAAAAGACAAAACCTACAAAGAGTACTACATACAAAAAGAAAAAGCAGGAAACAGCAACGACAACAGCAGAAAAAAAGAAAACACCTTCCAAGGTAACCAATCAGGAAAGTCAGTTTGAAATTGAATATGAAACAAAATAGGAAAAAATTTCAAAAAAGTTTGGGAATTGTAAAAATATGTGATATAATTTCTTTATTTAAAAGCAGATGTTCAAAATAAGAATTAGGAGGGTGTATATGAAACGATTCTTTATTTTAGTAATGTGTCTTTGTATGGCTGTGCCGATCAATGTTTGTGCAGCAAATCAGAAGATTAAAGTGAATCCTGTTTATCAAAACAGTAAAGTAATCAAGGGAAAAACAAAAAAGAGATATCGGGTCCAAGCAAAGATTGGGAAAAAGAAGTATCAAACAAAAGCAGATCGTAAAGGAAATTTCCGCTTAAGGATTCCAAAACAAAGTGTTGGAAAGAGCTTTTATATCAAGGTATATCGAGGAAAGAGATATATTTTAAAGAAGAAAATCCATGTATTAACAAAATCCATAAAGGTTCAAAAGTTTTCAATAAAAAATAAAATAATCAAAGGGTATGCAAGACCAGGATATCGAATTAAAATTACCATGAATCATAAAAGCTATCAAACAAAAGCAAGCAGAGTAAAAGGCTCATTTAAGATTCAGATGAAACGACCTGCAGGAAATGCAACAGCAAAAATATCTTTGTATAATAAAAAAGGAAAGTATATAAAATCTGCGAAATACAGTGCATACAATAAAAAGAGCAACAAAAAAGATCAAAATACGAAAAAAGCACAGTATACAACAGCAGATGGAAAGAAATATACAGGAAAAGTTCCAGAATTTGATGATCCAATCAATCTATCTGCAGTAGAAAAACAGATGAACGAAGCAGGAATGGAATATGATGATTCGAAAACCATCATTGAAACAAGCAGTGGTCGTGCATTTATGAATGCAACAAGTGGCCATGGGCAGGGATATTATGGATGGATCAGTTACTATATGGAAACAGAAAGTGATAATCAGTGGCAATGGTATCATGCAAAGAATGGAATTACACTGTATTATATCACAGCAACAACAGGAGATTTACGCAATACCCCAACACCAGATTGTAATGATCCAACAACCTATGAAGGAAAAATTGAATCCGGACAGACAGGCAAATTTTCACCAACCTATAAAAGTTCCAGAGATTTGTCATACTTAGGTATTAAGATTGTAGGATATAAGAATCAAAAACCTGTGATTTATTATGCAGTGAGTGAACAGTTAATGGCAGGAACAATTGGAATTGCACCACAAATACAATAAATGAATCAAAAAGAGTAGATATATGTTTAGTATATCTGCTTTTTTTGTACCAAAAAGGAGGAAAATGATGTGTCAGCGTGGTCCACCTAAAATACAGATCAGAAACAATGCACCGAAGGAGGTGCTTTTTTAATGCATTAAAAAAGGAGAAGAAGACATGAAAAAACACAATATCTTATCGAAATTAAAAAGAATTTCGAGAAAAATAGCATGCATTATAGCGACGGCTGTGATGTGTCTAAATAATATTGGTTTGAATCAGATAAAGCAAGTCTCTGCACAAACGAGTATGGGAAATGCTTATAAGATCACAGAGAATGATAGTACAAAAAATAAATGGCAAAATACCGATAAAAATGGAGATCAGATGACACATCGATTCTCCAGTTATGAATCGGATAAAAGTAAGGCACTGAAAGTAGATGCCTCTTATGGATTCAAATTACAAAAAACAAGTGCAACGAAAGTAACCGTAACCAAAGGAACAAAGTGTGCAGCTCCAAGCAAATTCAATGGTGAAGACTTAGAATTGCTGGCTTTTATGAAAAAATATACTTGGTTTAAGACAAGTAAGAATACAGCAAACAACATTCAGATTAAGATTTCCGATTTGACTGTTTATCAGTGCAATTCCGATGGAAGCAATGGACATTGGGTCAAGGTTGATCTTGTAAGAACAATCACAGCAATTGAGAAATATAAAAATCAGGATGGTTATATTGCATTAGGATTAGGAATCACAGATGCAGTATATATCGGCATTGAAGAAATGACAGTGAATAATGTTTTTTATAAAGCAGGAACCAGTCAGAAAGTCACTTTGAAATCCAATGTTACTCTTACAGATATTGATACCAGACAGTACATTGGTGTATCGGCATCAAAGATTGATGGGCAGTATGTATCAAACAATACAACATTAAGTTATTTAAAAAATGGAAATAAAAATTTCTATTATGCAGATAATGATATCAATTACAGCGGAGAAGCTAAAACAGCGGTTGGATTTATCTTTGAAGACAATTCATTTGTTTATACCTTTGGACGTATCAAACCAGAAGAACCAACAAATCAGGAACAGTATGTAGGAACAGGACAGTCTATGACAGAGTTTGAGCCATCATCCCCAGTGAAAACCGTTACAGATCAAGATGAGAAAGATGTGAAAGAAAACACCGTAGAACATCTAGGGGGAAATTGGACTTATACCGTAGAACAGTCTATTCCATCTAACATGCCATCCAATTTTTACTATGATAATTTCAGTTTTGAAGATCAGATAGAAAGTTGCATGAAAATTAATTCCATTCGAGTCGAAGCAGAAAATGCAGAGGCGAAAGTCACAGATGTAACTTCTATGTTTAAGATTACAAGCAGTGGAAATAAAGTTGTAGCGAAACTAAAGAATAGTAAAAATGCCAATTTCTATAAAAATACGGTATATCGATTAAAAATCAATGTGCAGATGAATATTCCAGACGGTGCAACAGAAAGCCAGATGGAAGAACTCAGAAATACATGGAAAGAACATGGGCATTACAAAGAAACAGAAAATACAATTACCGAAAATAATAGCGCAAAGACCATCATCGATGGAAAAAATCTTCCAACAAATCAGGTAAAGACAAACATTGAAGGACCAAAGAAAACTGTTTCTGATCAGGATGAATCAAAGGTTATAAAAAATAATGTGAGAGACCTTGGAAGTAACTGGACCTATTCAGTCACACAAAAGATTGCTCAAAATGCCACAGAACCTTATGACAGCTTTGTGTTCCGTGATGAGATTGAAGAATGTATGAAGATCAATTCTGTGAAAGTCATCAATGATCAGGGAAATGATGTATCAGAATGGTTTGATATTACAACAGCAGGAAATCATGTTGTGGCATCCTTAAAAGATCCTAAAAATAACAAAGACTTCTATAAAAATGCAGCGTATACCATGGAGATCAATGTGCAGATGGATATTCCTACCGATGTAACGGAAGAACAAATGCAGACATTGAAAGAAACCTGGGAAAAACATGGACATTATTCTGAAGATAAGACAGTCTTAAAAGAAAATAATGTGGCTTATGTGGAAATCAATGGAGTGAATTCTATCACAAATCGTCCAGAGACAGAAATTCATTTAAGCACAACAATGGATCAGACACCAGGACTTAACATTGTAAAAAGTGTGAATCGTTATGAACATCAGGTTAACGATATTATTCATTATACCGTGAAAGTAAGCAACACAAATGAGGAAGCAGATACAGCTTATTTTGTGATCCGAGATGAATCTCTTCCAGATTCTGTAGCGTTTGACTTTTCTAGTGTAAAAGTGAGTGGAATCGATGCAGAAAACTATACGATTGAGCAAGTTGGCAATGGATGGGTTCTAAAGTCAAAAGGAGATTATGCGTTACCATTTGGAAAAACAATCACCATTGAGTATGATGCAAAAGCATTGACAGCCAGCAATGGTACTGTAATTGATAATACAGCCACAACAATTGCTGCAGGTATTCCAGAAAAGAAAGATGCAAAGCAGGTTTATGTAAATTCTCCAAAAATCGATGTAGAAAAAACAGCACCAAGCAGCAAATATAAAGTGGGAGACAGTGTTGGATACAAGGTAGTCATTACCAATCGCAATCCTGGAACCTTTATGAGAGATTTACTGTTAAAAGATGAAGTACAATCAAAAGGATTGGAAATCAAAGAAGGATCAGTTGCAGTTTTAGTTGCAGGAAAAGATGTAACAAGTAATCTTGATATTACTTATGCAGAGAATGGATCAGGATTTAGTATTCAGACACCATATAATATGAACAATTCAGATATTCCATGTATCGGAATTTCTCCATATAAGGAAATGACCAATTGGACAGATAAGATGATTGTTACCTATGAAGCTACGATCACAGATGAGGCAGCATTATCCACAGATCTGAAAAATACATTCAGTGTTCCAGCAACAAAAAATACAAACGGAGATTTGATCAAGGACGATGAATTGATACCATCTGGTGGTGGACAGGATGATGCCGATGTGAAAATGAAAGCACCTACCTTAGAAATCACGAAAAAATCAAATAAGACACAGTACAATGTTGGTGAAAATGGAACCTATGAGTTGATTGTAAAACAGACAAAAGAAAATCTGACTGCAAAAAATGTTGTTGTAACTGATACTTTTGTACAGCAGGAAGGTGTGAAATATGATACATCAAGCCTGAAAGTTTTATTAAACAAGGAAGATATCACACAGGAATGCAAGATCAATGTAGAAGGAAATCAATTTAAGATTGAAACTGGAAAAGATCTTACTGATGAGGATAAGTTGGTCATCGATTATCAGGTAAACTTTGAAAAAGAAGGACAGTATACCAATACTGCAGTAAGTAAGGCAGATAATACAAACGAAGATCAGGCAAACAATGTGGTAGAAGTGAAAGAAATTACACCAGAATTGAGCATCAAAAAATCTTCTGACAAGCACGAATATGCAGTCGGAAATACAGGAACTTATACTTTAACTGTTAAAGAAAAGAAATCTGATGCAACAGCAAAAAATGTAGTTGTAAAAGATTACTTTGTAACAGGGGATGGAATCAATATCATTCCAGATAGCATTGCAGTTATATTAAATAAAGAAGATATTACAAAGGATTGTAAGATTATTGCAAATGCAAATGAGTTTTCAATCGAAACAGGAAGAAATATGACAAGCCAGGATGAACTGCAGGTAACATATCAGGTGAATTTTACAAAGACTGGAACTTATCAAAATACTGCGATCACAAAGGGGGATAATGCAGAAGAAGTAGAAGCGGATAATACAGTGGATGTAAAGAAACAGGATGTTACGATCACGAAAGATGCAGATCAGAAGAGGTATAAAGTGGGAGACACAGTAAAATATAAAGTAAAAGTTGGACTGAAAAAAGAAAATACAATTTCAAAAAATGTGGTGATCAGAGATCAGATTCCAGATGGAATGAAATTAGATGAAAATAGTATTAAAGTAGAGGGAATTACAGATTATACTATCAATGTAGATGGCAATAAGATGGAAGTAAAAATCCCAACACTAAGATACGGAGAAGAAGTGACTGTCACTTATGAGGCAAAAGTTCTAAAAGGAGCACTTGGGAAAACATTAACCAATAAAGCCGATGTAAATGGAGAAGGAATCAATGGTGGAGAAGCCAAGGTAACTGTTGAAGTACCAAATACAACAAAAGCAACACCAGGAAGTTCAACACCATCTAGCACTTCTAGTAATAGTGGAACCAATAGTAGTATGCCAAAAACAGGGGATACGACGAATGCAACTCCATATGCAGTGGCAGTCATCCTTGCAGGAATTGCAGCAGCAATCATCTATAAAAAGAAGAAAAAATAACAAAGCGTAAGAATGAGGTATCAGTTTTTGATACCTCATTTTTGATGAAAGGAGCATTTATGAATCAAGAAGAAATGGTAATTGAAGTAGAAGTAAGAAATTCAGAAAAGAAGAAAAAATATTTTAGTGAAATTTCAAGAAAAATCGAAGAACAAAAGAAGGAGGAAACATCAAATGATGACATATAGCCAGTTTACTCAATATGTAGAGCTTCATATAAGAGAATATGTATCAGAGGAGATGATGGTATCTTCAAAAACATGGCAGCAAAAAAATAATGGAGTTCCGATAGAAGGTTTAGTTTTTAAAGATAATGGAGCATTAGTAGATATGCCAGTGATGGTCTACTTTAAAGATTTATATGAAAAATATTGTAAAGGTGATGCAAGTATTAATTCTTTTTTACAGGAAACGGTAAGTGAACTTTCAAATAGTGTCAGTACAAAATTTATGGATTCATTTACTGATCGGATTTTCTTTCGAATGGTAAATGCAGAAAAAAACCGCAATAAGTTATCTAGTTGTCCGTGTCGGCAAGTAGGAGACTTTTTGATAGAGTATCGCTTGATCGCATTCCAAAATGAATTTGGAATGGGAAGTGTGGCGATTAATAATGAAATTGCAAACAGTATTGGATTGAATGAAGAACAATTGTACCAGTTGTCTATGAAAAATACAGAAAAAGTATTTCCTGTAAGTTTTCAAAATCTTACAACCCTTACGGAAGGTATTCAAAAAAATGGACAAATACCACCAGGACATGAGATTAGAGTCGATAAAAATGATGCATTGCCAGTTTATTCATTAAGTAATAAAGAAGGGTTAAATGGTGCATCTACAATTTTGTATGCACAGGTGCAGGAAGATTTAAAAAAGGAATTTCCAAATGGGTATTACGTTTTGCCAAGTTCCATCCATGAAGTATTGATTGTGGATCAGAGTTTTGTAGAAGAACCATTGGATTTATTTGCTTTAAAAGAAGCAGTATTAGAGGTAAATTATCAAGTTGTAGAGCCATCAGAATTTTTATCAAATGAAGTGTATGAGGTAAAAGGCCCAGATTTTCAATTAGAGAAAGCAACATTTCTAAATCACAAAAAAGAAAAAAAGATGGAACGATAAGATCAACGGGTGGGACTCATAAGAGTCCCATCTATTTTTTTATGGAGGAATCAACGAATGCCATTATTTGAATACGAAGAAATTGATCAGTTAACGAAAGAAGATCTGCCAGTCTATAAAATACCAAAAAGTATCCAACAGACGATAGATATTACAGCCATTGCAAAGAATGGAGTGTTTTGTCATACACCGAAAAAAAGAAAAAGAGGAGAAAAAGCTTCTTATAGTAAGGCTTATCGGTTTGAGGATGTTCCTTTTGCAACTTTAGATGAGGAAGAAAAGGAAGGAAAGATATTATCCTGGTGCAAATTTTTAAATTCGATGGGAACTAGTTTTAAATGGACCTTACAAAATAAGAACAAAGACATGCAAAAGTTCCGAGAAACGACACTCTTTGATCTGAAGAATGACGAATTTGACATATGGAGAGAAACTTATAACGAACTATTGGATGACAGAATTTCAAAAGGAAAACAAGGAATTGAATTGGATATGATCCTTACGATTCTTCATCAGACCGAAGATTATAAGAAAGCGATGGAATATTATCGAACATTAGAGAATGATTTGGAAGAGTCCTTTCGAAGATTTGGGAGTAAATTAACAGCTATGGATGCCATCGATCGATTAAAATCGCTGCATGATTTTTATCGCATGGGTAAGGAAGAAGAATTTCAATTAACATGGGATGAAATTAAGAAAGGCAAGAATTATCTCAACACTATCTGTAATGTGAAGCTTTCTTATAAGGAAGATTTTATTGAGGATGAGGGGAAATTTTCAAGAGTTTTATTTGTAAAAGATTTTCCTTCGGGATTATTAGATAACTTTGTAAGAGATATTATGGATCTTTCGCAACATCTGACATTTACAGTGGATGTAATCCCAGTACCGAAAGAGGTTTCCGCAAAATTTGTTGCCAATAAACTAATGGGTGTTGAAGGAGATATTTCAAAACAGCAACGTCAGCGAAACAAGAGAGGCGAATTTTCCACAGATATTACATGGGAGAAACGTCAGGAACATGATGAGGTCGAAAGTGTCTTAAATTCTTTACAAAAGATGGATCAGGAAATGTTTTATACCAGTGTCACGATCATTACAACAGCCGATACAAAGAAAGAGTTAGAATCAAATACCTTATCATTGATCAATGCAGCCAGCCGATTTGGGATTGTTTTAGAAACTTTGTATTGTCAGCAAAGAGAAGGATTAAATACTGCATTACCAATCGGAGTTCGTCAGATTAAGACATTAAGAGCAATGCTTACCAATGGAGTTGCTTCACTTGTCCCATTTTCTACACAGGAAATGTGCCAGGAAGGCTGCTTTTATGGAGTAAATCAGATTTCAAAGAATATTGTACGTGGAGATCGAAAAAATTTACAAAATCCACATGGCTTTGTCTTTGGAACATCAGGATCTGGAAAGAGCTTCTTTAATAAAGGGGAGATTGTACAAACTTTTATCGGTTCGGAAGATGATTTTTTCCTGCTAGATCCGAAAAATGAATATCGGGATGTCTGCCAATTAATGAAAGGCGAATTTTTAAATATTACATCCAGTAGTGATATTTATGTCAATCCATTTGAAGTAAATATGGAAGAATTAAAAAGGAGTCCAGAAAAAGTGATCGGTGGAAAAGTAGACCTTGCTTATGGAATCTGCCAGCAGGCAACGATGGGAAATTTAAGTGGAGTTGATTGTTCTCTGATCGATCGTGCCGTTCGAATGATGTATGGAGCGATTATTTCAGGAGCAGAAAAAGAACAGAGGACGATGGTTGACTTTGCAAAAGAATTGGAAAGAATGCCAGAAAAAGAAGCACAGACTCTAAATTTGTCAATTGAACGATTTGTCAGTGGATCACTGGATATCTTTTCCCATCAATCGAATGTAGATATGTCAAGTAGAGTGGTCGGTTTTGGTTTAGCTGATCTTGGAGAAGCCCTACGAGGAATGGGATTATTGATCACATTGGAGCATATCAAAGCAAGAATTAAGAAAAACTATAAACTTGGAAAAGCAACAAGAATCTATATCGATGAAATTCATAACCTTTTACTTGATCCGTTTTCTGCCGGATATCTGCAGAAGTTTTGGAAGGAGTACCGACAGTATATGGGAATCTGTACTGGGATTACACAAAATGTAGATACAGTTCTACGATCTGAAGAAGGAAAAGAAATGTTGGCCAACTCTGAATTTGTCTATCTTGCAAAGCAGGCACCAACGGATCGAGAAACATTACTTCGTACTGTAGATATTACCAATGCCCAGTTAAGCTATGTTACCAACAGTGAATATGGCCAAGGATTATTAAAGTTTGGGAAAAATATTATGCCATTAAATAATTATTTGGACAGAAAGAATGGAACAGAGGCAGAGAAAAAGTTGTATCAACTTTATAATACCAACAGTTTTGAGGAAATAAGGTAGGAGATTGGATGAAGCTAAAAACACATAAGAGTGAACTAAAGCTAAATAAAACAGAGAAGTCAGAGGTAAAAACAACAGCAAGAAAACAGTTTGTAAAAAATACGATCAAAGATGGAATCAAAAAAACAGATGATCCAATGGAAAAAGAGATGGTTCAGGGCTTAATGGTTGCAGGATATGTGACATCCAAAGGAGCAAGAATTGGAGTCAAGGCGGTCAAACAAGGAAAAAAGACATTTCTTACCGTACAAAAAATCTTACAGTTGATTAAAAATCATGATGCAAGGCATCCAGGAAAGAAACTTCTTTCTGGATTATCGCAAACAGAGCAGGAAAGATTTGCAAAAGAAATCTTAAATCGGATCAATAAAGACGAGAGAATGAAAGAAGAACTTTATGTGCAGTGGATCAGTCATCAGGGAAGAAGTTCTTATAAAAAGAAGAAAAATCCATCCATCTATCAAAAAAGAAATACGATTACGAATCATAAAATTCCAAAGGAAAGAAAAACAGGAATTCTACAAAGAGCAAAAGGAATTTATGGGAAGATTACATCCAAGGCAGATCAGAAGATAGAAAAAAAGATTGTAAAAATAGCAAAAGATGTAAAGAAACAAAGTGTCTATCAAAGAAAAATGGCAGGACTAAATCTGGTAAAGAGCAGTATGTTGTATGTGCAGGGAGATGAAGAAGAAGGAAAAGAAATTGCAAAAACAGTTGCATCAGTACCAATGAATATGATTCTGTCAAAAATAAAAATACAGATTATTGCTGCAATGGGGATGATCCTGCCAGCATTACTTCCACTTTTTTGCTTGTTGTTACCTATTTTGCTAGTGATCGTTATATTTTCTGCAGGAGTTACGATACAAAATCAAAATACACAATCGGCAAGCTTAAGCCCAGAAGTAGAAAAATGGAGACCGATGGTACAAAAATATTGCGATCAGTATAAAATTGGAGAATATACAGATTTAGCATTAGCGTTGATGATGCAGGAATCTGGAGGAGCAGAGCCAGACCCAATGCAAGCAGCGGAGGGATCATATGGATTATACTGTATTCAGACGAAAAATAATAATGGTGGACACAGCCATAGTCCAGGAGGAATTCCAAAAGGACATGGAGAATGTTCAATTAACGCTGGAGTTCAGGAACTAAGAGATGCCCTAAAGGCAGCAAAGGTTGAAAATCCATATGATATTGGAAGAATTATGGTAGCACTTCAAGGATATAATTACGGAATGTCGGGATGGATCACATGGATTAATCAGCATGGTGGTGTTTATACACTTGCATTAAGTCAGGAATACAGTCGGACAAGAATGCCAGAAGGAGCGAAAGGAACACCAGAACATGCCCAGCTAGTCATGAGATATTATACATATAATAATGTAGGCGGAACTACTATGTTGTCCGGCAATGATGGAGTGGATGTAGTGTATTATTCACAGGCTGATCCAAGATGGGGTGGTACAGATTTTGGTGGAAATACAGTTGGTGCTGCAGGATGTGGTCCCACAAGCATGGCAATCTGTATCAGTACACTTTCAAAGAAAGTCAGTCCGTTAACGACATGCCAGTGGGGAGCCAAACATGGATATTATATCAAGGGATCAGGATGGTCACATTCTGTGATTCCGGCATTAGCCAAGCAGTATCATCTAAAATGTAAAGGAATTGGGAAAAATCGGTCAGCACTAAGTCAGGCATTATCAGAAAAAAAGTTGGTTGTTGCAATCATGGCAAAGGGACATTTCACAAACGGTGGGCATTATATAGTACTAAGAGGTATGACAGGCGATGGGAAAATCTTAGTTGCTGATTGTGGCAGTAAAGCGAGAAATAAAGCATGGGATTTTAATATTGTATACAATGAAGCAAGAAGTGGAGCAGATGCAGGAGGACCATTCTGGATCATTTCAAAGTAGGAAAGGAGATATTTTATGGATAGAAAGCAGAAGAAAGAATTTTTGATCATAGCAGTTGGACTACTGGTTTTATTAAGTTGCATGAGTTTCTTATTAAGATCATGTTCTAATCAAAAAGCAAAACAGGCACAACAGAGGATAAGTACACAACAGAAAATAAAACAAGACAAAAAAGAAGAATCAACAGAAAAAGCAGATACAAAAAAGGAAGAAGAAAAAGAACAAGAGGATAATAAATTAAGGGATTTAGATGGGAATGAGATAAAAAATGATAATGTACCACAAAAAGGAGTGCAATAAGAATATAAGAGAATACAGACTCTAAAGATTAAGTCTGTATTCTCTATATATCAATTAGTATGAAAGTGTAATTATCCAATTTCACCATTTGTGTTCATTGGAAATTCAATATATTTTCTGAAAGGCTGTTTCATATTAGTACCAGCAACAGCTTTTCCTGTTACTGTTAAAGTGAGAGTTCGACCGGCATCAATTGTTTTTTGTCCATATCCACGATCAATCCATTTACCATTTTTTACTGTAAATTTAGGCTTGTTTAAAGTACCAAATAAGCAACGTTTTCTTGATTTATCATAAATATATTTACCAGAAACTTTGCATGAAATAGTAACTTTTTCGGTTGAATACACATTAACAGAAAATGATTTTGTTTTGCTAAATGTTCCTTCTAAATCAGAGGAAGAGCGTAGAAGATTACTTGTTGCAACTATATCGTCGTAATCGGCAACTTCATCACCTTTTACTACTTTTTCAAATTTAGTTGGAGTAAGAAGATTTTTTTCAGAAATAGCAGAAAAATCTTTTAGCTGTAAATGCTTGTTTTTCGAAGTATTTACTTTTTTGATAATGGATTGGTATTCTTTATAATATTGAATTTTTTTATTATCTTTAGAAGCTGCATGTGCGCTTGTTCCAATAGTTGCAAATAATATGCTGGCGGTTAACATTGCAATGCTTAATTTTTTTATAATTTTTATCATAGTTTTTCTCCTTTTCATTAAGTTATTGAAGTTAGTTTATAAAAAGTGTTTCTAGTACTATAACTGGAACAAGTGTTTTGTGTTTGAATTGCACCTCCTAAAAAATAAATATGATTTATAGTTTTTTATATACGTATGATATATATAATTATATACGATAAATTACATATGTCAATAGATACCTTTTAAATATATGTAATTGACAATAAAAAACCTAACAATAAATATTGCTAAGTTTTTTAATATTAATTTAATTTTCCGTTTTTATCACAACTGATAGATACGCTACGTGTAATAGTTCTTAAATAGACAGAATCATTGTACTGTTTAAATGAGGCAGTAGCAGTCGCAGTGGAGTTATGTTTTGTTGCTGATTTTGAAGATAGTTTAAAAGTACTGGAAGGGCATGTAGTAGATATAGATGATTTTGTACAACTTGAGGATGATCCGCTATATGAAAAAGTTCCAGTAACAGTAATTGTCCATAAAGTTTTCCCAGTAGATGATTTATAGGTATATGTTCTTCTGGCAGATTTTGTGGATGAACTACGAGAGAGTGTGATAATGATATTTTCTTCAGTAAATGACTCAATATAGCTACCATCATCAAAAACTTCAATGATATCTGTAGAATCTATAGGTTGGATCTCAGAAGCTTTTACAGGAAAAGTAGAAGTCCAAATAAATAAAAAGCTAAAAAGTAGAATAAGTGTTTTTTTCATAATATAATTCCTCCATGATTATTTCTGTGGCAGTTCTTCTATAGAACCTTGGTTTTCATAAATGATTTTAGAATCTTTAATTTCTTGAAAAGATTCGTAAATCACGTAAGAACGATATGCAAAGAATACGATGAGTGCAAATGCGATTACAGATAAAAAGATACGAACATGTTTGACAAAATTCATTCTTTTTAATAGATAATCGTCATCAGCGTTAGCATAGTATTCCATAACAACTTCTTTTGGTGTTCCAAATTGTTCTACTAATTTTTCATAGCTTAAATCTGGAAATAAATCTAAATGCTCATTTACTTGAACTTTTAATCGATTTAAAAAAGTTCGCTCTGATTTTCCGTAAACAGGGAATAATGTACGGCATTGTCGGATATATTTACGTGCTATAGTCATGATGTTCTCCTCACTTTTTGATATACTGTTTTAAACTCTAGGTCCTAAGACAGATTGAATAGCATCAATCATTTGATAATAATCATGTGTTAACTGAGAAAGATATTCTTTTCCTGCAGGCTCTAAATGATAGTAAACTCTGGTTTGGCGTTTTCCAACCTTGACTTGTCGATCAGAGATGTAACCTTTGTCTTGTAATTTATAAAGAATTGGATACATGGTACCTTCTGCGATTTTGATTTGTCCGTTTGTGATATCTTGTATAGATTGTGTTAGCTGATATCCATAACAGTCTTCTTGTTCTAGAACTTTCAAAAATAACATTTCAATTTTATAAAAACTTTTCTTTGCCATTATTTTCTCCATCATTTAATAAAAATTTTTATATATCTAATTATAACACTATGTATATAGAAAAACAATACATAGAAAAAAATACTAATATTGATTTACAAGATTAAAGAAATTCGATATTATAAAGGAGAACAAAGGTATTGCTTGTTTTCCGAGTTAAATTTTTATTTAGAATTACTTGATAATAGATAATCTATTATGGAAATGAGTAAATAAAATGTATTGACAAAAAATATAAATGAAATATAATAACGCAAACTTTAAAAAATAAAGTTGCTTTAAAAAATAAAGATGAGGTGAGAAAATGGAAAATAAAAGTTATGAAGAAGATTTTAGAATCATTTGAGCTGCGATTGATGGAGCTAAGAATCCAATTGATAAATTGGGACAATTTTTTAAATATTATGCAATTATTAATCTTTAACAATTGTGTTTAGTTTAATTGCTAGTTTATATCAAAGATTGCTACCAGAGATGTATATTATTCATTTAATATGTTTTATGTATTTGGCATATTATATCTTACGAATATATAAAGAGGAAAAAAGTAATGCAAATCAATATTATCAGACAATACTATATATTTACGGAATTGGTGTAGTTGTGATACCAGTAATTTTATGGATTGCAGGGATTATTAGCTCATTTGCTTCGAGTAATGAAGCTTTTCAAGTTGATAAAATGATGGAAATGCTGATGAATTTAGAAGTATTTTCATCAATCATACTAGTGAGTGTATCTTTTTTGATTGTTAGTTTTGTGCGTGATAATAAAATGTATATTGTGTACACTTTGATTAATTTAGCAGTTTATTTGATAGCATTTTCTATAGATAAAGAATTATCAATAGAAAATATAACGATACACTATCAAGATTTGTATTATTCTTTTGTGATTATCATTGGATATATGATATTAGCAAAGTCTATAAGAAAAAATGATTATAATTGAAAGAGGATATAGTGCAGAATGAAAGGATATCAAATACAGGAAGCTTTTTGTTCTAAACTCAGATTACAGATTATAAGTAACCTAATTTCAAAAAAATTGTTTTTCACAGAATTAAAAAACTTAACAAATGCATCAGATGGTAATTTGAGTGTACAGTTGAAGAAATTAGAAGGGTGGGAGTATATTAAATCTGAAAAAAAACTAATAAATGGGAAAGGTGTAACACAATATCAAATAACAGAAACCGAAATAAAACAATTCGAAGAATATGTTGTTTTTTTAGAGTCTGTAATTGCGGATAAGGACAATGATATACAATAAGGAGAAAGGTGTAATGAAAAATATGGAATGGATTTAACAATAGATTATGTAGATGAAGATGAAATATCGTTAGATCAGTTTAAAGTTCAGGCAAAAGAACTTATAAAACATGAGAGGGATACACAAAATTATATTAAAAAGCGTTTAATTAATAATATAATGGAATCTAATACATTAAATGTATTAAGTACACGAAGTACTAAGACAGTAACTTATAAAAAGGACTGTGATGCGTTAGGACAGTATTTTAAGATTAAAGCAACATATACAATTAATGGAAAGAAAATTGTTAGAGCAAAAAGCTCATCCATTATTTATAAAGCAGGAGCAAATGCAGATAATGTGTATTTAACTAATGTTGGAAAAGTACAATATAGTTGTTTAGATAGTATGAGAACATTGGGAGTAAAATATAATGCAAAGGTTCATTTTCAAGGAATATATGGAATGCCAACTACTATATATGCAGAATTTAATTATAATGGGTGAAAATATTAAGATAGACAATAAGGAGATAAAATTATGATAATTCATATATACAATCTTTTAAATACTCCAAAGATAACAGAATTTTTAATAAGGTATTAAAATAGAGAACGATACAAAGTGTTGATATTAGATTTTCTGTTGCAGTTAATAGAATACTATTTTTTTCATTAATTTTGATGATTTTTATATTGAATATATTAAAGAAAATATTTAATAGAAAATAATGGATTTCAATGAAATGAGGCTTGGCGTATAAGTAGTAATGTGCCAAGTCCTATTTCTTTGTTAATGTAGATTTTCTGATTTTTTGATTTATTATATTAATAGTAATTTGTGATAAAATAAATAGTAATATTTTGTTATAAGATTAAAGAAGTTTGATACTGCACAGGAGAACGATGATACATTTTTTGAAAGTCTTTGAATAATAATTAGGGTCTAGAAATAGAAATTCACACTGAATTTCTATTTCTTTAATCAAAAGATTCGAATTTTTAACAATTCACAAGACTCTTTTAGGCGTAATTCAAGCAGGTATTGATAAATCGTGACATGATAACGTGATTTAAAGTGATTAATTAGAGTTTCGTGACTGCAGGAAAAATGTACAGAAAGAGATTCTATGGAAAAGTGTTTAAGTGGGTTGGCAAAGCAGCACATGGATTAAGATTTATTTCTTTAAGATATTTTAATGCGGCCGGAGCGCATGTAAGTGGAAAGATAGGGGAAGCACATAATCCAGAATCACATTTGATTCCATTGATTTTGTAGGCTTCAAATGGTAAGAGAGATCATATTAGCATTTTTGGAACGGATTATGATACAAAAGATGGAACATGTGTGAGAGATTATATTCATGTAACTGATTTAGCGCAGGCACATATTTTTAGCAGTGAAATATCTGATCAATGGTGGAGAAAGCAATATTTTCAATCTTGGAAATGGAGTTGGATTCACAGTGAAAGAAGTTATTGAAACTGAGAGAAAAGTAACAGGTCTTCCAATTAAAGCAGTGGAAGAGAAACGAAGAGCCGGTGTTCCAGATATCTTAATTGTATCCAGTGATAAGGCAAAAGAAGTATTAGGATGGAAACCAGAACTTAATAGTCTGGAAGATATCATATCTACAGCTTGGAAATGGCATAGTACCCATCCGAATGGATATGCCGAATAAATTTGTGTAATTGATGAGAATATCATCTTACAAAAAATAAATTTTATAAAAGAAAATTCCATAAAGAACACAAAACAGAAGTGGAGAAAAAGCGTTTTGGATTAATCGAAGTGATGGTCCGAACGCTTTTTTTTACAAAAACATATAAAAACTTATCTAAACCGAACATTTGGATATATCTAATCGGGAGTAGGAGTGAGCAAGAAATTCACTCTGAACCTTATCCAAATGGGAAGGAGGTGAACTTTTATGGGGAAATCTCCTTCACAATTTGAGGAAACGATTCAGCACCAATTTGATCGTCTATGCAAACTAGCATTAAAAGGAGAAAAAATAGATTACATACGACATATGGAATATTTACGCAAAAATGAAGTTATGTTATCGGAATTATCCCAGAAGGAGTTGGATCAGTTGGCTATATATGATGAATATGATTTAGAGAGTTATAAGTTTCAGGTATTAAATTACGATATTGAAGTAAAAGATGCGTTAATAGCAGAAGCTTTAACTTCATTAACAAAGAGAAAAAGAGATGTAATTTTATTATCTTATTTTATGGGAATGAGTGATGCGGAGATTGCGAGAAAGATGAAATTAGTTCGAAGCACAGTAAATGAACATCGAAAACGATCCTTGGAAATATTAAAGGATGTTATGGAGGAAAAAGCAGATGAGTCAGAAATGTGAATTCCAGTACAATTTATTACCATTTGAAACAATTAAAGAAGCAACAAAAGGAGATGTTGATGCGGTTGAAGAAGTTTTAAAACACTATGACGGATACATTGACAATTTATCAAGAAGAAAAATGTATGATGAATATGGACAGATCCATTATTGTGTAGATGAAACTTTAAAACGAAGATTACAGACTAAATTATTGATTAAGACTTTGAATTTTAAGATTGGAAATTAAAAGAGGGAACTTTGCGCCACCGTGGCGTAAAGTTCTCTTTTCATAGTAGATAAATATAATGTGACAGAAAGTACAAAATACTATTAATCTAAATATTGGGGAAATGGATGAATTTTATTAAATTTATAGATAAAATAATAACTTTGTGCCACGGTGGCGCAAAGTAGTTATGCAAAAATTGATTATTGTGGTATGCTATGGCTAGGAAATAGAAATAGTATAAATAAAATTGGAAAGCAGAGGTAAGGATATGGCTAAAAATGAAAAAGCAATTGTTCAAGTAATAGCAAAAGAAAATGATACAACAGCGGTAATGAAAGAAGTTCATAAAGCTTCTGATATAGAAGAAAATGATATTATATCTATAAAATTAGATGAAGAGAATTCAGGAGAGATTGATGAGATTATCATGCTGGGAAAAGTATTGGCACATGAAGTAGAAGAAAATTCTGAGAATTGGGATTACGATTTAGTTCAAGAAGCTAAATCTATTACAAGAAAAATTAATAATCGTTGCATGTAAAGAAAGAAGAGGATTGTGTCATTATAACACAGAGTCCTCTTCTTTGTTTTGTAAAAGTAAATTTGTCAATTCTTTAAAGTCTAAGGAAATGTTATCAGGAATTCCATGGTATTTTCCTTGGACATATTGTTTTCTTATGTTGGAATTAGAATTTAGTTTGTTATTATGCTCTAAAATACAAGAAATCCTTTTTTGACCGTTGGAATCATCTTCATTGATAGTATAAATACATTCTGCAGGAATGTCAGGTAATGATGGATTATTATCAACGGATGTTGTATTATCCATTAAAGAAGTATTGTGAGTTGTCATAATTAACTGACCTGAGATATCTTTAAAAATGGATTTAATTAAGGATCTGGACAATAAATCGTGTATACCAGAGTCAAATTCATCAATAATTACAGTAGAACCTTCTATAGATGCTAGTAAAAAAGGTAACAATCTTAAGAGTGCTTGAGTACCTGTAGATTCAAGATCAAAATTGATATTACGTATTGTGCCACAAATATTTTTTCTTACATAGAGAGTATATTTAATAGTGTCATTTTCTGCAGATTCTTTATCATAATAAATTCCTTCGATATCTCTATATGTCGATGTAAAAAATTTATTTAACATTGTTTCAGCACGAAGTAATTTACCAACTTCTTTTGTTTTGATTTCGCCATGATCAAAATTTTTAAGATAATAATTAGGCAACCCGATTAAACCATATTCTGCATGATTTCCAATTTTTAAATTACAAGACATTCTACGGAGATAAAATAAAATATCAAGTAAATTTTTAGATATCTTATCTTTATAGTAATGAGCGGATTTGTCAGAATATTCATGCATAAGGATAGCCAAAAAGGAATGCTTTCCCCAAAATTTATCAATAAGTAATTTAAAATCATCAATTATTGATTTATCTTTAAAAATTTTTTCACTTAAAAAAGCACGCTTAGGAGATATATCGATGGCATGTCCTTTGTTTTTGGCTAAAATACAGTCTAGTGATTCATGTACAATTTCAGAATTATTCATTTCTAAGATATATTTTGCATTTTTTCCTTTAATATCAAGATGGAATTCCATATATAAATTTTCTGTAGAATCGACAGTTTTATTTTCGTTAATTAAAGTTTCAATATCTTTAAAACGACTTGTAAATAATGACCTTAATTCGCTATCGGAAATATTTTTAGGTTTGTTGTTAAAAATCTCTTGCATGAGATCGCGAAATTCCATTGTACGTAATGTTTCGGATAACATATAAAAAGCAGAAGCTAGATTCGATTTACCAATTCCATTTTCTCCATAAATTAAAACTAATGATTTTGGACGATTATTTTTATCCGTTAAATCTAAGGTTATATCATTGAATGATTTAAAGTTTTTCAATTTTACACAAGTAAACATAATTTCCTCCTAATATATCATAATGGAATTATATAATAAAATAGTTCGGAAATCAATATTATTTTTGTCAGTTACTCAAAAAAAATTTTACAATTAAGCAAAAATGTATTGACAATGGAAGGCGATACTGTTATATTTTACTCATCAGCAGTCAACGGCCGTGAGTGCTAACAAAAAGAAAAAATGAAAAGAGGTGATGAACTATGGATGTTGAGAATGGCAAAAAATTAGATATCGAGAAACGAACAGTAAGGAATAAAAGTAAGACAGGAGGATTAAATTATGCAGATTTTAGTTTTAAGTTCAAAAGGACATTATGCTGAATGTGAAGAAAAAAACTATGGAGATTGTTTTATCATTGATACAGGGGATGAACTTATAATTTATGATTGTGGATCAGAAGAACATGCTCTGAGAGTGATAGAATATATGGATGATCATGGATATGATCAAGCAAAGTTGATTCTTTCACACAACGATTCAGATCATTTTGATGGAATTCCAAAGCTGTTGGAGCAAAAGAAATTGTCTGGCATTTATACAACGCTGCTTCTAAAATATAAAAAGGACATCTTAAAAATTATTGATGATGGAAGAAGAACAGAAAATGGCATCATAGAGGAGATTTTGGATAAATATGACAACATCGCACAGTTGTCAGGAGAACCCATTTATGATGTTTATGAGGAAAAACCTGCATTATGTGATGGCGTTGAAATCGTTGGACCAGACAAGGATTATATGCTTGGGACAGTAGCAAAACGACTGGATGGTAGAGAAGGTGATACGATGGACGGAGAAACGGCAGTGAATGCAACAAGTTTGCAGGTATCTGTAACAATCGGATCACGTAAAGTTTTACTTTGCGGTGATAGTTCATTTTCTGCGATCGAGGATAAATTATCGCAATATGACTGTATTCAGCTTCCACATCATGGAAAAGAAAAACAAGCAGAGAAAATCTTTGAAAGCAAAGGAAATCCAATAAAAACATTATATCTCGTTTCAGATAACACGGGTTCTACAAACGGTGGTTCAGATAAACTAGATGACAAAAAGTATAAAGGATATCGAGTAAAAAACACAAGAAAATGTGGAGATATCGAAGTTGATGAAAAAATTTTTGAAAAGAAATCTTATACTACAGGAAAGACGTTAGGGGTTTAGATGAGATATTTATTGGACAAGCGCATGGAAAAGGAACTAAATTTTAGACGGAAATATATCTACGATATTTTTCATGTGAGTACAAAGATAATTAATCATAAACAGTTTATAGAATTAGTAGGAATTCCGGAAGATATTATCGATGTATGTTTTATTGTGGGACACAATAATTTTGTACAAAGAATATTGCAACAGAAAAAATTTAAAGAGAAAAATTTAGTTGCAATTACTTGCCAGGCAAGAATAAAGATTATGGATTTCTATTTGCCGAATCACAACTTACTGATTGCAAAGTTGGATGAATGTGATCCAAAAGGGTATGTAAATTTGTACGATGGGAAGGAATTCGGTTTTGATTTTGATCCTACGGAATCAGAGATACTATTATATCATTCAAATTCAAGTTGCTCTATCGAAGAGCGACTTGAAGAATGTTTTATCAAAGTAAAGGAAAATGGGAGGAAAATACAATAAAAGATTTATTTTTATCATTTAATTCATACAATTTAAGAGCTAGAATTAGCGTGATGATTTTACTTTTTGCTCCAGGACTGACGAACTTATATTTGTTGGTGCCGGAAATGAAAGAGCTGTCAACGACGGTTATAACGATTATTATTGTATATTCATTATGCAATACCTTTATCATATTTTCTAGGACATTGGGACCTAAAGCAATGAGGAAATGTTATCCGGATTTGTTACCGGCACAACAATATTTGTTGCCAAGTGATACGACATTGGAGAAAATGACAAAGGACAGATATTATAGATTTTTTGAAAACAAGATTGAAGATTTTCAAGTTTCAAGTGATGATGATGAGATGAAACCAATGGTAGAGACAGCAGTGACATGGCTGATAGCTAAGACTAGAGATGTTACACAGTTTTCTTTGATAAATGAAGAAAATATTAACTTTGGAACTTCCTATAATCTGTTGGGAGTTAAAGCATATGCATTGGGATTTGCAATATTGAATTTAGGGATAAATATTGTAAGTATTGTATTGAAACGGAAGGAAATATTATCACTTTCATATGAAGTACTTATCAGTGCTGCAATAATCACACTTTTATTTATAATGATTTGGTGTTTCATCATAAACAAAAAATTGGTGAAAAGATGTGGTAGAAATTATGCAAAAGCACTTCTCTCGGCTTGTGATTCAACCATATTAAATCAATAATAAAATGAGCAAACTTTGCGCCATCGTGGCGCAAAGTTTGAAATTTAATAAAAATAGTCATCGTAATGTAGAACGGAAATTGTAAATTACGCTGATTTTTCTTGATGGATACAATAAAATTAAAAATTTAAAATGGGAGGAAAATCATATGGATTCAAAAGAAATGATTAGTGAGGCAAAATTAGAACTTGAAAATATAGATATGGTAATAGATGTGAAACATAATCCAGTAATTTCAGCATTTATCTCATTAATGAAGGAAATGCCGTTTATTGGGGATTTGATTGACGATTCTTTAGAAAGTGTTTTATCAGATTTTCAGAGTAAAAAGCAACAAAAACTTTTAGAAGTTATTGGACAAGCATCTCTTGGAACAGTTACATCAGATATGGTAAATGATGTAGAATTCATTATGGGGTTTGCGAAAACAAAAAATGCAGTTGATAAATTGTCAAATGGAGATAAAGTAAAGTTTTATGGCAATTTATTGGTAAATGGATATTTGAATGATAAAGATAAAATATCTGTAGATGAGTTTGATGAGTATTTGGAATTAATAAACTCTCTTTCATATAGAGAATTAGAATATTTGTCATTTTTTAAAGAGCATTCAGATAAACATAGGGGAATATTAATATATCAGCACTGGGAAGAATTTAGTAAAGAGTTTGAAAATAAATTTCCCAAAAGAGATGTATACTTTGTGTATAAGCGATTGGAACGGACAGGTTTTATAAGTGAAGTGACAGAAACAGAGAGTGTCGAGGAAAATACTGGATCATTGGATATCGATAGTATTGGTTATAAAACAGAATCAGAATTATCTCGATTTAATGAAATGGTACTGAAAAATATATAATGGAATTAAGAAGTCTAATAGAGAAATAGTTTAAAAGGAGAAATATTAAGGGATATGGGAAATCATACAAAAGAAAATAAAAATAAAAAAAAGCAGTTAAAATTGGATTCAGCAAAAACATCTTTTGTTGCAGGAATTATTGTGTTCATTACTATTTTTAAAGATCTATTAGAATATTTAGAAAGTGAATTGCCATTATGGCTAAACGGAGTATATGCGTCAGTATGCTTAATTCTTGTGGTATTGGCTTTTGGAACAAAAATATTAGATAAACCTTTAAGAAAAAAAGAAACGGGTCTTGAGAATTCTGGGAATTTCTTAACAATTGGTTCTATATTTATATTTGTTTTTGAAAATACGATTTTCAAAATTAAAATGGATACTAGTCAAATAATCGACGTATGTTTGATTTATGCATTTATAGTAATTGGTGCAATGTACCTTCTATTCAGGAAATATGAAAAATAGAAAATTGTATATTATATATAAAAATTTTTTGATTTAATATCAGGAATTTATAAATAGTATGAGAACATAGATATTGAGGACAACTTTGTGCCACCGTGGCACAAAGTTGCCTCTTTTTGATTTACCAATATTTTTTAATATAATCAAGAGCGGTTTCCTGTGATAAAGAAAATTTATCCATGATAAGCTTAAGGGCAGCTTCTTGATCTGGATTAAATAATTTACAAGTTTGGATAATTCCTTTAACTTCGCCTTTTTGTAAACCTTCTTGTAAACCCTTTTGCAGACCTTCCTGTAAGCCTTCCTGCACGCCCTCTTTTTTTAGTTCTTCTAAAGCGGTACACATATTAATCGCCCCTTTCTTCTCATTCTCTAAAGCGTGATCAATAAGTTCCTGGGATTCTGTAATTGCTCCAACTACCAGTGCAAGTTCTGGAGAAATTGGTTGATTTTTGTATAATTTGTTGATTTTCTCATAATCACGATTATAAATAGAACTGCTAAGATCAAATACAGTATTTATATCGTAGTTATGAAAATGTAAATTGTTACAAGACCGCATTTGGATAAGATTAAACTTATAATCAGAAAAAATAAATTTTAACTTATCAGGAATATCTAACATATCAACTAATGAAAGTGGACCATCCCACTCCTTTTCGCCATAGTATATGCAAAGTGTTACCATTCCATGCAGACGATCTGTTTTTCTGAATTTTGATAAAAATTCATCCGTAGAAGCAAAGTTTCTTTCTTTTTTATTCTTAGCTACAATCTCATTATACTCCTTTTGATAAGAAAATGCATCCCCTATCATATGACGTAATGGCATTGCATAATGAATATGAGATTGATTTTCAAGACCTAGAATCATAAAGTCGATTCCATAAGCTGTCTTTTTTACTACATCTAATATTTTTTGGACAGTTTCAGCATGACCATTGAATTTTAACATGGAAGAAACATCAGTATCTACTTCTGTTAGATCATCAGGTTTTAATATTTCTTTGCCATTAAATAAGAAAGTATTAAAAAGATCAGCAAATCGGTCATTGTTTTTCCAAAAATTTTTTAATATAGTATCTTGTTTGATTTTATTTAACTTAGCCGTAGTCAGTACCTCCATTTCGAACATCTGTTTATGATATATAGCCAATATAACACAGATAAAGAGAAAAATAAAACAAAAAATGGAAGAATTAATTTCTTTAAAAAATACGTTGAAAAACCGAACATATAGGTAAATCAGATCGAGATATATGTAGAAGGGAAAAATTCCCTTAATGGTACATTGATAACTAAATATAATCCTACAAGACGTGTAAGGCAACAAAGCCCTTCAATGGATACGCCATGATGATGAATTATTCATTTGATGTACTTTGCGCCACGGTGGCGCAAAGTTGAAGAAGATGAATCGGAGCGAATAAATATCTGATTGTAAAAAGAAAATGGAAAATCTTTGGCGAAGATGTTGCCTTTTAATAATGATACTTCTGATATAGATCAGTCCATAGAGATGGTGAGATTCCAATGCGGTCCTGATTCCAGGGATGCTTGTAGGATTAATATTCTATTTAATAGGAAGGAACTGATTTATGGAAGAAGATGAAATATTAAAATATAGCATGCAAATAGCTATGTTAAAACAATTATTAAGAAAAGAATTAATTAATGAAAAGGAGTATGAAAAGATAAAAAAGAAATTAATGGAAGAGTATAAAATTGTGTCAGATTTAGTTATTTGACGTGAAAAATTGTGTTCGTTAAAATGTGTAGCATTATAATATGTCAAAGGATAAAAAATGGAAATCAAATTTATAAAAGGAAATAAAGTAGCTTTAGGAGCTTTTCGTAAAACAGTTCGTAAATTGAGAGTTGCCGCATATTGTAGAGTTAGCACAGACAGTGAAGATCAAATCAAAAGTTATAATTCTATGATAAAGTACTATACAGATTTAATTGAAAAAAATGATGAGTGGGAATTTGTTGGGATTTATGCGGATAAAGCAATCACAGGAACGAATGTAAAAAAAAGAAATGATTTTAAAAGATTAATAGAAGATTGTACAAATGGCGAAATCGATATGATTATAACGAAAAGTATACCAAGATTTGCAAGAAATACATTAGACACATTGAAATATGTCAGAATGTTAAAAGAAATGAACGTGGCAGTTTATTTTGAAGTTGAAAAAATTAATACGTTAAAAGACGGCGAATTTTTGACAACAATTTTAAGTTCTGTAGCACAACAAGAAGTAGAAAATACCTCTGCATATGTGAAAAAAGGACTTAAGATGAAAATGAAAAGAGGTGAAATGGTAGGATCCCATCGTTGTTTTGGATATGAGGTTGATAAAGAAACAAGGCAGCTAAAAATTGTAGAAGAAGAAGCAACAGCGGTAAGGTATATTTTCAATAGATATTTAGAAGGGGCAGGAGGAAGAGTGATCGCTAATGAACTAAATAAAAAAGGAATTTTTACGATAAACAATGTTGAATGGTCAGCACCAACCGTTCTAGGTATCATAAAAAATGAGAAATATAAAGGGGACATGTTGCAAGGGAAGACTTTTACGATTGATCCTATTTCAAAACGAAGATTACATAATAATGGAGAGGAAGATAAATATTATGTAATAGACCATCATGAACCGATTGTTTCAAAAGAAATTTTTGATAAAGCACAGAAATTACGTAAGGCTAAAAGTACAAAGAAACTTGCTAATGGAACAGATCAAGTTGTAATCAATAGAAGATATGCATTTAGTTCTATGCTAAAATGTGGTTATTGCGGAAAAAATTTAGTAAGAAAGCAATGGCACAGTAATTCAAAATATTCTAAAGCAGTATGGTATTGTTCAGAACCATGTAGGAAGGGAGTGAAATATTGTCCAAATGCAAAAGCAATTTCTGAAAGTGTTTTAGAAGAAGCTTTTGTAGAATCTTATAATAGGTTATGTGATAATAAGCAAGATGTCTTAGAAGATTTATTAGCAAAAATAAAAACAATTTTAAAAAAAGAAAAAATAGAAGAGGCAATTAAACAGACAGATGAATCAATTCAAAAGATTAAGGTGCGAAGAAATAAATTATTAAATGAATATTTGAATGGAACAATACCCCAAGATATTTATGAAGAAAATGAAAGATTATTAAAAACTACTTTATTAAATAAAAAGAATGAGTTAAAATATCTTAAGAAACAATTAGATGAAAAAGATAATATTTCTAACAGAATTAGTGAATTTAGAAAGAATATAATGAACAATCCGATTCTGGAAGAATTTGATAGAGTTGTTTTTGAAAGTATAGTTGAAAAAGCCATTGTAGGTGGTTTTGATGAAAATGGTAATAAAGATCCATATAAGATTACTTTTATATATAAAACAGGAATACAGGATGAAATAAAAGAAGCTAAAAAAAAATTTGTAGCTAAAGCATATGAACAAAAGGAAAAAGATACAGAAATGTATTCTTTTAGTAGTAACGACCAGAACAATATGTGTACAAATGATAATGGCAACATCGATAGGAACATCCATGGGAACCATTGCAGCAATGGCGCCAATCGCGATCAATGTGGCACAGGGAGCACACTTAAATGTTGCGATCGTTGGAGCAGCAGTGATCGGAGGTTCTTATTTTGGAGATAACCTTTCCATGATCTCTGATACAACGATCTCAGCAGCAGAAGGATGCGGTTCTGAGATGAAAGATAAGTTTAAGATGAACTTCTTTATCGCATTACCGGCTGCGATCGTGGCAATGATCCTTTATTCAGTGGTCGGAGGTACTGGAAGTGGAGCAATCAAGGCAGGAAGTTACAATATCATTGAAGTCCTTCCATATCTTATCGTTCTTGGAGCAGCATTGATGGGGATTAACGTTGCAGTTGTACTTTTTGTAGGAATCCTCTCTGCAGGTATTATCGGACTTTGTGTGGGAAGCTGCGGATTCTTTGACTGGATTCAGGCAATTGGAAATGGTATGAGTGATATGTTTAGTATCAGTATGGTTGCGATCTTGGTATCTGGAATCATTGGTATTGTTCGCGAATATGGCGGAGTTGAGTGGCTGGTAGGAACGATCAGTGGAAAGATCAAGAATAGACGTGGTGCAGAATATGGAATCGGGCTGATGTCAGGAATTCTTTCTGCAGCAATGGTAAATAACACGATTGCTATTATTGTTACTTGTCCGATTGCAAAAGAAATCGGTGAAAAATACAAGATTGCACCAAAGAGACTTGCCAGTCTGGTAGATATCTTTGCCTGTGCATTTATCTCATTGATGCCACATGATGGAGGTATGTTAATGATCACGGCACTCGCAGATGTGTCACCACTTAATGTGTTAAAATATTCATTTTATATGTTTGGATTGATCATTGCTACTTGTGTGACGATACAGTTTGGATTGATGGATGAGAAAAATTAGATTGTAATACAGAAGTGTATTGAATATTCATAAAAATAGAAATAGAGATTGAAGTATGAAAAATGAATGCCATTGATGGTATTTTGTACTCCAATCTCTATTTTTGTTTTTATAAATATTTGAAGATAGTATCAATTAATTGCAAGAATTGTTAAAAATTATATCGACAATGAATTAAAAATGGAATAAAAAGAAAAAACAATATCACCAGAACTTGGAATGGTAATAGGTTCAATTACAGAAACGCAGAAATTAATTGATGATTCATTGAAATTAGAACAGGAAGGAGTTGAGTTGAATATGTGCAAGATCTTAGAAGAATTAGAAGAAAGAGGAAGAGAGAAAGGAAGGATAGAAGGAAGAGTAGAGGGTGCAATTAAAATTTATAAGAAGATGGAAGCATCAAGAGAAGATACAATAAAAAATATCATGGAGGACTTTTCTTTGGATAAAGAAGTTGCTGATAAATATGTAGAAGAATATTATTAAATTATATAAAATTTAAACATAAAAATGGAGTTATTGCGTTATCTATAGTTCTTTTTGAACTTTTATTATGATAATGCAATAACTCTATTTTTTATTTATTTTAAAACAAACACCATATAACAGTTGACAACAGTTTGATGCTGTTATACACTGTTTATAAGTAAAGGAGGATGATACAAAATGAAGATCATAATCAACACATCATCCATGGTTCCAATCTATGAGCAGATCATAGACCAGATCAAAACAATGATCCGAAAGCAAGAATTAAAGCAGAATGACCAGCTGCCATCTGTCCGGGCATTGTCAAAGGAATTAAAGATCAGTGCTTTAACGGTAAAGAAAGCTTACGATGAACTGGAAAGAGAAGGCTTTACAGTAACGATTCATGGAAAAGGCAGCTATGTGACAGCGGCGAACACGGAGTTGATGATGGAAGAGCAAAAGAAGGAAGTAGAACAGGACTTAGAACAAGCAATTCTAAAAGGAAGGCGTTTTGGCATCAGTGATGAAGATATCAAAACCTTGTTTGAGTTAATATTGGAGGGATAAGGTATGTTAAAAATTGATAAATTAAAGAAACAATATAAGAATTTCACCCTCAACTGTTCCATGGAAGTAAAAGAGGGGATGATCACTGGGTTTGTAGGTCCGAATGGATCTGGAAAAAGCACAACTTTAAAGGCAGTGCTTGGATTGATTTACATAGATGGAGGAGATATTCAGATTTTTGGAAAGAATGTCAAGGATGTAAAACCAGAGGATAAGGAACAGATCGGTGTCGTACTTTCTGATTCTGGTTTTAGCAGATATCTTACAGTAAAAGACATCAAGGATATTCTAAAAAATACATATGAAGCATTGGATGAACAGTTATTTACAAACTATATAGAGAAATATCAGTTGCCAACAGACAAAAAACTAGAACAGTTTTCTGTTGGAATGAAAGCAAAATTAAAGTTAATTACAGCAATCTGCCACAAAGCAAAACTATTAATCTTAGATGAACCAACGGCAGGGCTTGATGTCATGGCAAGGAATGAGATGCTTGATATGTTAAGAGATTATATGGAAGAAGATGAAGAACGTTCGATTCTTGTAAGTTCTCATATATCAACAGATCTTGAAACCTTATGTGATAATATTTATATGATCAATGAAGGAAATATCATCTTGCACGAAGAAACAGACCGGTTATTAAGTAATTATGCGATCTTAAAGGTTGATGAAGAACAGTCAAAAACACTAGATCCACAATATATAATAAAAATGAAGAAAGAATCCTATGGATATGCATGTCTTACAGACCAGAAACAATTTTATCTGGAGAATTATCCAAAGATCGTGGTAGAAAAAGGAACGATCGATCAGATCATTACATTAATGATACAGGGGGTGTAGAAGATGAAAGGATTATGGACAAAAGACATCAGATTAATCTCATCACAACAAAAAAATCTGGCAGTGATCTGGCTAGTTGCAGCAGGAATCTTAATCGCTACGGATCAAATATCATTTGCAATTACCTATACGTCTGTGATTACAATCATGACAGCAATCAGTACGATCAGTTACGATACATTTGATAATGGCAATGCGTTTTTATTTACGCTTCCATTTAGCAGAAAAGAATATACAAGAGAAAAATATCTGTTTAGCCTCTTTTGGGGAATGATAACAGTCATTGGAGGTATATTGTTAGTAGTCATCGTTACAGCAGCAAAAGGTACATTGTTAATGAGGTCAGAAGAAATTGTGATGACAGTCTTACTCAATATTCCAATGCTATTGATTTTTCAATCAATGGCCCTTCCTTTTCTATTAAAATATGAAGCAGAGAAGGGAAGAATCGCGTTAGCAGCTATGATCGGAGGGATTGTTTTTGTTGTTATCTTCTTTTTCAAAATGTTTGAAACGGCAGGGATTGAGCTGATTGACATCGTGATGAATCAAATGTATTTAAAAAATATTACACTATGGGCTTCTATATATATAATTTCCATTGTCATTTGGTTCCTGTCATTGAAAATAGCTGAAGGAATTATGCTAAAAAAAGAATTTTAATTTATTAGAAAAATGAATAATATAAACAAAAGTAGTTGTATGAAACAAAAATGTTTGGTATAACTACTTTTTTTCGTTTCTCCCTCATATGAGGGAGAACAATTCCAGGAATCAGACTATAGTAAAGTTATCAAAAGGATAGCGGATATGAAAGGAAGGAGCAGCAGTAAAATGAAAGTATTTGAACCGTTTAAAATCAATCAGATGGAGCTTAAAAACCGTATGGTCGTATCAGCAATGGTAACAAACTATTGTTCTGAGGATGGAATGGCAACAGAGAAATTTATTGCCTATCATGAACATAAAGCAAAAGGTGGATGGGGACTGATCATCACAGAAGATTATGCAGTGACACCAACTGCAGGTGGATTTAAAAAGCTTCCTGGATTATGGGAAGATGGACAGATTGAAAGCCATAAGGAGTTAACAAGAAGAATTCATGAAGCAGGTGGAAAGATCGCAGCACAGATTTATCATGCAGGAAGAGAGACAAGCAGTGCGATCACAGGAGAACAGCCAATCGGACCTTCCGCGTTAAAAGATCCAACAATGCCAGAGACACCAAGAGAAATGACAGTAGAAGAAATTCATGAACTGGTTGAGCAATTCGGAGATTGCGCAAGAAGAGCAAAAGAAGCTGGATTTGATGCAGTTGAAGTTCATGGGGCACATGGATATCTGATTGGAGCATTTGCCTCTCCATTTTCCAATAAGAGAAGTGACGAATACGGAGGAACGATCCGAAACCGTGCAAGATTTGCAATGGAGATCATTGAGAATATTAAGGAAAAATGCGGAAAAGATTATCCAGTTTTATACAGAATGTCAGCGGTTGAATATGTCCCAGGTGGATTAGAAATCGAGGAATCTAAGATACTTGCAAGACTGGTAGAGGAAGCAGGAGCAGATTGTATTCATTGTTCACAGGGTGTTTATGCATCCACATATGTGATCATTCCACCATCTGTTGTTCCAAGAGCAGCATATGTAGAAAATGCAGCAGAGATCAAAAAAGTGGTAGATATTCCAGTGATCGCAGTAGGAAGAATCAATGATGTTGAAATTGCAGAAAGTGTTTTACAAGCAGACAAAGCAGATCTTGTAACAATGGCGAGAGCTTCTCTTATCAAGGAGACAAATTGAAATCATAAATAGTGAAAAACTTTTAGAACATTGTACCCTGGGAATGAGAACAAGCATTTAAAATCTTTATTTTATTATAAAACTAAAGTTAAAATCCAATACTCATGAGCAGTCACTCATACCTACAGCTTATCAATAAACAAAATTTAAATATATAAAAAATAGATTGTTTCCCTTGGACCATATGAGCTCGTCGGCACTTAATGAGCAGTGACGATTCATCGTCGCTGTCGAATTTAGTGTCCGCTACGTGCGAATCTGAACGAGAGTGGGTCCAAGGGAAACAATCTATTTTTTATATATTTCCACAAATTTTATTTATTCATAAGTTTTTATTTATTAGGAATCAATACAATATCTTCCCCAGCTTTTCTTCTCTGATACAACTCAGCAGTAGCTGTAAGTAATACATCAGAAGAAGAGTTTAAGCAAGTTTCAACAGAATCCTGTACTACTCCAATGATGAATCCAACACCAACAACCTGCATGGCAACATCATTTGAGATACCAAATAAAGAACATGCAAGAGGGATCAACAGCAGGGATCCACCAGCAACACCAGAAGCACCACATGCAGAAACAGCAGCTAAGACACTTAAGATGATTGCTGTAGGAATATCAACAGAGATACCCATTGTATGAGCAGCTGCAAGAGACATAACTGTGATCGTGATCGCAGCACCATCCATGTTGATTGTAGAACCAAGAGGGATAGATACAGAATAGTTATCTTCATTTAATCCCAGTTTTTCGCAAAGAGCCATGTTCATAGGAATGTTTGCAGCAGAACTTCTTGTAAAGAATGCTGTTAAACCACTTTCTTTTAAGCATTTTAAGATCAGTGGATATGGGTTTCTGCGAAGCATACTAAATACGATGATTGGGTTTGTTACAAATACAGTAAATAACATACATCCAACTAATAGGGCAAGAAGTTTACCATAATCAGTAAAGATGCTTAATCCGTTTGTAGATACAGTGTTATATACAAGTCCAAGAATACCAAATGGAGCACAGTTGATGATCCAGTGTACAGCTTTTGTAACTGCAGCAGAGATATCATGAAGAGCTTTTTTAGTTCCAGGAGTTGCAGCTTTTAATGCAAGTCCAAAAACAACAGCCCATGCAAGGATACCGATGTAGTTTGCTTTTACAAGGGAATCAACAGGGTTTGATACGATATTCATTAATAAGTTCTTTAATACTTCTAACACACCCGTTGGAGGAGCGGCTTCAGATGTAGCGGCTTTTCCAAGACGTAATGTGATTGGGAAGAGAAAACTTCCACATACTGCGACAACAGCACCAATAAAAGTTGTTAGCATATAAAGGATGATAACAATACGCATATTTTTTGCACCGTTGCTCTTAGAATTTGCTAAAGAAGCAATGACAAGTACAAATACAAGGATTGGGGCTACAGCACGAAGAGCACCAACAAATAAATCTCCAAGTAGAGCAAGCCCTGTTGCTTTTGGAGCAGCTACACCAAGAATAGCACCGATGATCAGACCGATTAAGATTCTTACGATCAGACTTAAGCTATTCCACTTTTGTAATAAGTTTTTCATTTTAAAAATTCCTTCTTTCATTATTTTTTTATTTTTAAGTGATATTTTGATACTTACATCATATTTTCTTAAAAATAAAGAATCAATCTTATTTATTATATTTACTTTTATTCCTTAAGTCAATACAAAATGTCTTTTTTACGGAAATGAATGTCTTTCTAGTGCGGACACACAAAAATCTTTTCACAATGAAATATTGACACTTTACGCATTTGATTTTACAATAAAACATAAGAGTATAGATCATAAGAGAAGATGTACAAAGTCTATACGGAAAGCGGAAAAGGAGAAAATAATGAAACAGGTAATATTAACAGGAGACAGACCAACGGGACGACTGCATGTTGGACATTATGTAGGATCCTTAAAAGAACGAGTGAGACTGCAGAATTCTGGTAAATTCGACGAAATTTATATCATGATCGCTGATGCCCAGGCATTAACAGATAATGCAGAACATCCAGAGAAAGTAAGACAGAACATTATGCAGGTAGCACTTGATTATCTTGCATGTGGGTTAGATCCAGAGAAAGTCAATATCTTTATTCAGTCTATGGTACCAGAACTTACAGAACTGTCTTTCTACTATATGAACTTAGTTACAGTTGCAAGAGTACAGCGTAACCCAACAGTAAAAGCAGAGATCAAACAGAAGAATTTTGAAGCAAGCATTCCGGTTGGATTTTTCACATATCCGATTAGTCAGGCAGCAGATATCACTGCATTTAGAGCAACGGTCGTACCAGCAGGAGAAGATCAGATGCCAATGGTAGAGCAGTGCAAAGAGATCGTACACAAGTTTAACTCTGTATATGGAGAGACATTAACAGACCCACAGATCGTACTGCCAGACAATCAGGCATGTTTAAGACTTCCAGGAATCGACGGAAAAGCGAAGATGAGTAAATCTCTTGGAAACTGTATTTACTTATCTGATGAACCACAGGATATCAAGAAGAAAGTAATGTCCATGTTTACAGATCCAAATCATTTAAGGGTTGAAGATCCAGGACAGGTAGAAGGTAATCCAGTATTTATCTACTTAGATGCGTTCTGTAAACCAGAATACTTTGAAGAATTCTGGCCAGAATACAATAACTTAGATGAATTAAAAGCCCATTATCAGCGTGGAGGACTTGGAGATGTCAAGGTGAAGAAGTTCTTAAACAAAGTGCTTCAGGCAGAATTAGAACCAATCCGTGAGAGAAGAAAGATGTGGGAAGCAAAACTTCCAGAAGTTGCAGAGATTCTTCAGCAAGGAACAAAAGCCGCAAGAGCAAAAGCACAGGAAACAATGAAAGATGTGCGTCATGCGATGAGAATCGATTATTTTAATGAAGAAGGATTATTTTAATTTTAGATCATATATTTTTAAAGTAAAGCATGACAAAAGGGTCTGCCTATCCGTAGGATAGGCAGGCCCTTTTTTAACTTTATATCATAGGAAATTCCGATGGAATGCCACGATATAAAATACAAAAGAACAAGAAAAGGAGGTAGCAGCTTATAAAGAACAGGATGAAGATGTATTAAGTTACGCTTTATTCCCTCAGGTTGCTACAGAGTATTTTAAATATCGCGATGCACAGGAAAAGAAAGTTGATGTTACAGAAGGAAATGAAGAAGCATACCCTGTATAAAATATAGTTTGATAAACTGAATTTATTGAATATTATAAAAATGGTTATCTGTCTGCGACGCGCTCTCGCTCGACTCACACGTAGCTGTACTAAGCTCCTGAATGGTCTTTACGACCATCCACTCGCTAAGTGCAGACGTGTTCCTACGGTCGCCGACAGATAACCATTTTTATAATATTCAATAAATTCAGTGATCGAAACCACTAGTGGGTGTGTATGTTGAAGGTTAAAGCCTAACAATAAAAAGACCGCTCACAAATCTTGTGAGCGGTTGCTTTTCTGAAAAGAGAGGATTAAAAAATATATATGAAAAACTATGTCTTAAGTATATCAAAATCTCATCTTCATTCAATATACAAAGTATGAACAATTCTAAAGAAAGTATAAACAGTTCTAAAATATTTGGGAGTAAGTCTCTAGTTTAGTCTAATTTTATTATTATATTTTTTATGGTATAATATCTTTCATACAAAAAGGAAAACGAGGGAATTATGATGAGAATAAATATTGCAATATGTGATGATGAACAGAAATCTTTACAGATGATTCAGAAAGAATTATATCATATAGCTGACAAGTTAAAGATTGAAATTGAAACTTACGCTTATAAAGAGGGAAAGAAAGTATTAGATTTAATTTACAATGAAAAAGAAGATTTTGATGTTTTATTCCTAGACATTGATATGCCAGATGTTTCAGGACTTGAGGTTGCAAAAAAATTAAGACAGAAACATTTAGATATCATATTAATTTTTATTTCAGCATATGAACAGTATGTGTTTGAATCGATTGAATATAATCCATTTCGATATATTCGAAAAAACAGAATCGAAAAAGAATTAATGCCATGTTTGAAGGCAGCATACCAAAGACTTGAGGAAATGCAGGATTCTTATATGATTGTGAAAACAGGAGAAGCGGAAGTTCGAGTGAAGCATTCAGATATTATGTATTTTGAGACAAGTGCAAGAAAGATAGGAATCCATTTAAAGAATGGAGAGGTATTATTTGTACGAAAAACAATCAAAGAATTATATGAGGAATTAAATGATGAGCATTTTATCAAAATACATAGTGGATGTGTTGCAAACGCTAAATATATTGGGAAATACTCGAATCATGATATTACATTAGATAATGGCGAGCATCTGATCGTAAGCAGAACCAGAATAAAAAGTGTGAAAATAGCATTAATGAATTATTGGGGTAATCAGGTATGACGACATTTTTTTGGATTATAGAATACATCGCAAGTTTCATTGAAATTTTCATGTGTTGTGTTTTTTGTGGGGCTTTTCTAGTAAAAGAGGAATTTGGTGATCGAAAATATCTGGCATTTGCAGGGGCGGCACTTAGTGCATTGTTAATCACAGGATTAAATAAAATAGAGATATTTTCAGTTTTTAATTCTATATTCGTTTTATTTGTAATTATTTTGTTTCAGCTATTTTTATATAAAGCGAAAATAGGATTATGTATTGTACTTCCATTGATTTATGCAGTAATTTTAGCTGCCATTGATTTTGCGGTTTCATATTTTACAGCATTGATCTTACAAGTAGATGCAAACTATTTATTGAATCATCAAAATTTTTCAAGAGTTTTGTGCATCTTGATGTCAAAGTTTCTGTTGATATTAACAGTAGTCACAATACGTAAGTTATTGAGAAAATCAATAATATTTATAAAAAAATATATAGTTATTATGTGTATTTATTCTGCGTTTCTATTAGTTTCACTTCATATTATGGTGGAATTGAATATAAAAAATAGAAGCCCTGAAACAGAATTGTTTCTTGTAATATTTTTTATTACTTCTATATCGATTGAACTTTTGGTGCTTTATTTTATCATAAAAACAGGAGAAAGTTATGAGCAACAGCAGAAAAATGAATTAATCGACATGAAAAATACCATGCTTCAAAAATCGTTAGATGAAACAGAGCAGGCATTTCAATTATGGCGAAGAAGTGTCCATGATTATAAAAATCATGTCATAGCATTACGACAACTTGCAGCAGATGAAAATATGGAAGGCATAAAAGAATACCTGAATTGTGAAAATGAATTAATTCAGAAAAAGATGTTTTACATAAAAACAGGAAATTCTGTTGTGGATGCAATTGTTAATACAAAACAAAGGTTGTCAGAGGAAAAAGGTATCACATTTATAGTAAATGCAGCAATTCCAAAGAAGTGTTGTGTAAGAGAAATAGATATGTCAAATATATTAGGGAATTTGATTGATAATGCCATGGAAGCAAGCCAAGGGGAAGAAGAACCATATATTGATCTGACAATCCGACAGGAGAAAACATTTCTTGTAATTAAGATCATCAATCAATATAGCAGAGATTTTTCTGAAAATTTAAAGACAACAAAGAAGAAGCAGGAGTTTCATGGAATAGGCATCAGAAGTGTAAAAAGCATTGTTACAAAATATGAAGGAGAGTTTTCGATTGATAAAAAAGGCACCGAGGTGGTTGTCAAAATATTGATTCCAAATTAAATAAAGGATATGAGTAAAATGTCGGCTAGATACCGGCATTTTTATTTTGTGCAAAATAATTTAGCGTTCTTTATGAAATAAAGATACAAAATAAACACAAAAACATACAAAATAAACAACATTTTATTTTAAATACAATTTACATGATAATATTTAATTGCGCAGTGGATAAGGCCTTAAAAAGTGCAAAAATGAAAATGGAATTCCATAAATAGTATTAGAGAAAAGGGGGAGAGAAAAGAGGTAATGAATATTATTGAATACGAATAAAAAATTAGTAGCTTTTTCTACTCATGAAGCATGTGGAAAAACGAATGTTGTAAAATACAAAGCCGAAATATTTTAAAATAATTTCAAAGTGGGGGCATATAGGGAGTGCTCCCACTTTGTATAAAAAGGAGCATATATGAAACGAATCGGGTGTATATTATTGATTTTAACAATTATATTAACAGGTTGTAAAACAGGAAATAAAAATAAGAATGATAAAGAAAATAAAACAGCCGTAGAAAATAGATTTGAGAAAAAAAATGAAAGTAATGAAGATATTATCAAAGAGTCTAGCGGGCAGATTTCTTTTGGATATCTTAATGAGAAGAAAGATGTCTATGAATATGATGGAAAAGATGCAGAAATACCATTTTATCTGGAAAATCAGGGAAATAAAAATGAAAGTGTAGCAACGATAGGATTGTTATTGTTCGTTGATGGAAATATACAGGATTATAGAATAGAAGCAAATGGCAAAATACAAACAATGCAAAAAATCACATTAAAACCAAAAGAAAGAAAAGAGTTTAAACTGATATTTAAGCCAGTATCAGGTAAAAAAGGAGACAAAGTTGGAGTAATTCCAGCAACGATATGGAATCCAGACAGTTTACCAAATGAAAAAAATCCAAGTTGGGGAAATAATCAACAGTTAAGTGCGAACGTTCCATTAGAAATTAAAATGAAAAGTAATGGAACGAATCAATTAAAGGCAACGAAGAAACATGTAAAAGTAAGTGATATACCAGAAGAAATTTTAAACGATTGGAAAAATACATATGTAAGTGATGAATATGATTCTTTAGATACATCTGTAAACTTTGAGATGGAATCAAGTGTCAAGGACAAACAGATTTTATATGGAAAAAATAGAAAGGTTCCAATCACTTTGAAATTGTATGGTGGAGCAAGTGTGAATGAGAAGATTACAATTTTTATCAATAATAAACCAGTAAAAATTGATAAAAAAGATTATATAAAAGTGAAAACTCAAAAAGGGAAAATGATCACAGTTACTGCAAATTTAGATCTTTCAGGATATGACCGGATCAATTCAATTTATGCAATTGTTATGACGAGCGGAGGAGATTATAAAATACAGGATATTTCTAAAACGGACAGTTTACTCTTGATCAATAAGTAAATAGATAAGTAGAGGTAGGAATCAATGAAGAAAATAATTGTTTGTATGATCTGCATTTGTATTGCACTGGCAGGGTGCGGGAAAGAAAAAAGTGTAGTGAAAGAAAAGAAACAAAAAGAAGTTTTACGCTTAACAACAAAAGGAAAAGAATTGGTTTTGAAAAATCTGATGAATTATAAAGTTGTGAATAAATATAAACTAGGTAAAAAACAGTGTACAGGTTCTATCATAGAACTTGATCAAGGATATTGCGTACAAATTTATGAAGCAAACAGGGAATTGAAAAATCAAGTAATTCAGGGTGCTGTGGTAGAAGATACACCAGATGAAAGTGAAATTGTAAAGGCTTCTATAAAACTCTTTGATAAAAAGCTCAAAGAAACAGATACCGTTGATATTACTAGATTGGCAAAAGAAAGAAAAGATGAAGATCTTTTAATGACCAGTTTTACAGTAAGTCCAGATGGTACGAAGATTGCATGGAATACTGGAGAAAACATCTTGTGTTATAACAGAGAAACAAAGAAATTTACAAAATACAACCAGATTACGAAGAAAGATATTACAGCAGAAAATATTATATTTGCAGGAAATGATAAGTTAGCATTTTATGGAACGAAGGGAGAAAGTGAAGAAGATACTTGTTATGGATATTTCGATTTAAAGAATAAAAAAATACATACATTTATTGAGAAAAAATATGAAGCTTTTTCTTTAAATGTAGATAAGAGATATATTTGGATCAATGATGGAGAAAATCCAAATACGAAAACAGCAAGTGGAAAAGTACCAGTCATAGATACCAAGACAGGGAAAAATTATTTGGTTCATCTTGATGGTATTGAGAGTGCAAAAGCAAGGATCACAGAAGATGGAAAATATATGATTGCAGCCAGTCAGACAGATGAAAAAAGTTTCCGTGTAAGGCAATATGATATTAAAAATGAAAAGGTTTTGAAGGAAAAGAAATACGATTTTCATAAATCCGTTCATGTCAATGACATTATTTCCATCAATAACGGAAAATCATATGGAATTATTTATAGTACGGATCAAGGAGATAAATTAGAAGAGTTTGAATTGCGATAATCATTGGAGAAAATTATGAAATTATTGTTAGATCATGTAAGTAAAAAATATGGGAACAAATATGCACTAAAAGATTTGAATATAGAATTTAGCGATGGTGTTTATGGCATTTTAGGAGCAAATGGTGCTGGAAAAACGACTTTGATCAGTATCATTACAGGAATTCTGCAGCAAACATCTGGACAGGTAAAACTTGATGGCAGTGATATAAAAGATATGGGAACAAAATATCTGGATAAAATAGGATATCTTCCACAATATCCGCAGTTTTATCCAAACTTTCGGGTTAAAGAATTTCTTATGTATATGTGTAGTATCAAAGACATTCCACAGAAGAAAGCAAAAGAAATCTTGCCAGAGATTATGGAAGAAGTAAATCTTTGTGATCACATGAATAAGAAAATCAAAGAACTATCTGGAGGAATGAGACAAAGACTTGGAATTGCGCAGGCAATCTTAAATGATCCCAAAATTTTGATTTTAGATGAGCCAACTGCAGGACTTGATCCGGGAGAGCGAATCAGATTCCGAAATATTATCTCTAATATAGCCAAAAACAGAATGGTGCTTATTTCTACACATATCGTATCAGATATAGAATATATTGCAAATCAGGTTGTGATTCTACAAGAGGGAAAACTTAACAGGATGGGTACCGTAGAAGGACTGTGCAATGATATTCAGGGAAGTGTCTGGAAAGTCAATGTAGATGAAATGACTGCAGAAGAATTGATGAAAAATTATTTGACATCCAATATAAAAAGAGTTGATGAAAATGTACTTATGCGGATCATTAGCAAGAACAAACCGATAAAAAATGCCAGAATGTCAGAACCGCAGTTAGAAGATGTGTTTTTAACAGTATTTTGTGAGCAGGCAGGGATATAATATGAAAATTGTATTATTTGAATTTCGGAAAAATATTTTAAGAAAAACGATCATCATACCAATGGTCATTTTGCTGATCGTGAATGTAATGGTAATTTATGCACAGTACCGATTTCAAAATGATCCATTTTCCAGTGAGGTTAATCGGTATCATTCATCTGCTAGAGAATGGGAGTATTATAAAGAATTACATGCACAATTTGACGGTGAAATAACGGAAGAAAAACAGGATAAGATCATTAAACTCTATGATAATTTGAAAGAAAAAATAGACAATGCTGACTATCAAAAAGGATATACAAAGAGTGCAGGGACGGGATATATTTTTGGCGATTATTCGCTGATTGAAACAAATTTTTATCAACCGATCAAAAATTTAGTTTCCTATGCTGAGAAAAATAAGAAACTGGTAGATCAGGCAAAAGAAAATATAAAGTTTTATAAAAAAGCAGACAATCGATATGAACTTAAGAAGAATCAACATATTGTAAAGAAATATCAAGATAGAGTGATCTATGATTTTTATGATACAACAGGATTTCAGAAACTGCTTGATTATAATTTTTCAGATGTGATTCTCATGATTTTTTTGTTTTTATGTGCTTTGCCATTATTTTATCAAGAACAAATCTATGGGATGGAAGATATGATTCTGGCGACCAAAAAAGGCAGAAAAACATATGTTGCAGGGAAGTATATTTCAGTGATAGCAGTAATTATAATGTGTACGGTAGTGATTGCGTGTGTGAATTATATTGTATTTTACATAACTTACGGGCTGAAAGGATCTCAAATGCCCATATATGCATTAGAAGAATTCCAATATTCACCATATAATTTGACATTACTGCAGGCATATTTTGCTATACAGGGACTAAAATGTATGGCTCTCATTGTTGTAAGCACATTGATGTGTCTGATATCCAATATGACAAAAAACACAATGATGTTGTTTATCATATTTATTGGAGTGACTGTATTTGGATTATATTGTAGTGGATATATTTGTAGCGACAATGTACAAAAAGTAGTGATTGCAATTGCTAGTCCATTTTCATTGTTCAAAGGTTTTAATATTTTTAAATCACTGTATGAATTAGATTTGTTTGGTAACTTTGAATTAAGGATTAATGTTTGTATTGTAATACAGGTGATATTTGAAATGTTACTGATTTGTATTTCTTACTACAAATATAAACATTCTAACAGCAGAAAGGAAAGCTTCAGGTAGGAAACATGTTGATGCAAGAAAGTTATAAATCATTTATAAAACAGAAAATATGGATATTCATTATGATTCTGCTGGTTATAAGAATGGTATCCGTTTGCATAACTGGATATGATTCTCATTATATGATCGATGAAAATGAAAAGTACTATAATGAATATCTGAAAAAATACGAGGGAAAGATCACAGATGCAAAACAAAAACAGATAGAGAAAGAATATAAAAAGATAAATTCATCTAGTAATGAATTATTAGCATCTGAACAGAAAAATAAAGCATTTCAGGTGATTTATGACCAGTTTATATATGAGAAAGAAAAAGGCAGTGGATATATTTTAGAGACTAGAGGATGGCAAAGCATTTTAGAACATGATAGTTTAGATTTTTCCTTAATTATCTGTATTATCATTGTTATGACAGCACTTTGGGGAAATGAATATGAAACACAAATGGACATGATGTTAAGGTCTTGTAAAAAAGGAAAATATCAGACTCCGTTTGCTAAAGTAGTGTTAGGAGGTATTCTTTCGGTCGTATTATCGGCAATATTTCAACTCATTCAGATGATATACCTGGCAGGAAGCGTAGGATTTTCCCACGGGAATTATTCAATCCAGAGTTTGAAATTCTTTCAAAATTCTTCCTATCATATAACACTCAGATCTGCTGTAGTCACGATATTTATCATGAGACTGATTGGGGCAGTTCTGCTTTCTTTTATGATAATGTTAATAAACATATGGATCAAAAGAAAAACAATTAGCATGATCATAAGTATGGCAGTAATTGTACTGACATCGATCATCTTTCGAAGTGGCTCTATGATTTATGAGTTACCTTTACCATTAGGACCATTAAAAGCAGCAGGATATTTATGGCCATCTCAATTTGACGGTCAGTATGTTGGAAGCAAATTGGCCAAAGTCTGTACATTCAAAGAAATATCTCATGGAAGTTTTATAGCAGTCAATGCTATGTGTTTGGGTGAAATAATAATATTAGGTGTTTTATGTGTTATCTTTTTTTCAAAATGGAGAATAAAGAAAATTCATATTTATAAAAAGATGATAGGAATCATAACATTATGTTTCATTGCATCAACTTTATTTGCTACAGGATGCAGCAAAAGTACGAATCATAGGGAAGTTAGAGTATCTATAAGCAAAGAAGATACGCAGGAAAAGGCAATATGGAATGGAAAAACGATCGAAATAGATGAGGATAATAACAATATTATATATACAAATGAAAGCGGAAAAAAGGAAAATCTTATCAGAGATGTATTTCCATCAAAATTAACAATTCAAAAGATATTTATATATGGAAATGAGTGTTACTATCTTTCTGAAAATGATGAGAGCAATGGCATATGTGTCAGGAAAATTAATCTTAAAAATTTTGATAACACGTTAGTCTATGATTCCACAGATGAAAATATCGAAAACTATTTTGGAATGATACAGAAACAAAAACAGTATGAGGAATATTTTAATGATGCAGAAGATACAAAATGGTTTTTTGTAGCAGATGGGTATATTTATTGGAAAAAGAAATATTATATTGCACAGGTCGATATAAAAAGTGGAAAGAAGAAGATTATTGCGGAGGGGGTATCAGATGACAAGATTATATATACAAAAGGAATATTAAGATATGTCGATGCAGATGGAAATACAAAAATATCTGGATGCAGATAGAAAGCAGAATCATTCTGCGAACACTTTTGCTATAACTTAAAACTATGACAAACCGCTAAATATATATATTTTAAAAGATGGTTTTGAAATGATATACTATATACAACTTAAAAAACAAGGCAAAAAGGAGACGACAGAAAATGAGTAAATTACAAGAACCATTTCGATATGATTATGTAGGAAGCTTTTTAAGAACAGAAGAATTAAAGAAAGCAACAACACAATATAACGAAAACAAGATCACAAAAGAAGTATACGATAACATCGTAAATGAAGAGATCGCAAAATTAGTAGCAAAACAAAAAGAATTAGGATATCATGTGATTACGGACGGAGAGTTCAGAAGAACTTACTGGCATTTAGATTTTATGTGGGGATTTGAGGGTGTAGCACATGAACAGACAGGAAGTGGAGTACAGTTCGATGGAGAATTAGCTTCTTTAGAAGACACTTATCTGGTAGGAAAGATCAAAGCGAAAAAGCATCCATTTGTAGAATATTTCAGATATTTAAAACAGTTTGAAGATGAAAATACAATTGCAAAATATACAATTCCTGCACCAGCACAGATGTTTCAGCAAATGATCGTTCCAACAAACATTGAAACGACAAGAAAATATTATGCGACAAATGAAGAATTGATTCAGGATATTGGTGTTGCATATCAGGATGTGATCAAACAGTTCTATAAGGCAGGATGCCGTAATCTTCAGTTAGATGACTGTACTTGGGGAGCGATCGTGGGAGATGCTGCGAAACAAAGATATAAAGCATTAGGAATTGATCTTGAAGATGTGAAGAAACAGCTGCTTACTGTGAACAACCTTGCATTAGAAGGAAGACCAGAAGATATGGTAATTACATCCCATATCTGTCGTGGAAATTATCATTCTACATTCTTCACAAGTGGTCCATATGATACAGTTGCAGACTATGTATTTGCAAAAGAAAATGTTGATGCACTTTTCCTTGAATATGATGATGAAAGATCTGGAGGATTTGCACCACTTAAGAAAGTATCAGAAGACAAGAAAGTTGTCCTTGGTCTGATCACGACAAAGAAACCAGATCTTGAAGACAAAGAAAAAGTGATCAACAGAATCAGACAGGCAGCAAAATACATTCCTTTGGAAAGACTATGCCTAAGTCCACAGTGTGGATTTGCTTCTTGTGCGATCGGTAATAAATTAACAGAAGAAGAACAGTGGGCAAAACTAAAATTAGTGAAAGAAATTGCTGAGGAAGTCTGGGGAGAATAAGATTAGATCTTAATACTCCACAGAAACCAGAAATAACCCTTGAGGCGGTGCAGTAATCCCTGCATCGCTTCTTTTTGTACTTTCCAGTGCTTTTGTAATATCCTCTGGTTTTATTTTTCCACATCCAACTTCTACTAAAGTTCCAGTAAGAATCCGGACCATGTTATGAAGGAAGCCATTTCCTGTATAAGAGATCTGGATTTCTTTTTTTGTCTTTTTGATCTCGATGTTATAGATACTACGGACGGTAGATTTTTTCGTTTTCTTAATTGAAGAAAATCCTTTAAAATCATGCATTCCGATCAGTAATGATGCAGCTTCTTCCATCTTTTTGATATCCAAAGTTTCCGGGAAATACCAAAGGTATTTACGTTCAAAAACATTCGATACACCAGGAATTGCAATCCGGTAAAGATAAGTTTTCTCTTTCGCATTTAAACGACTGTGAAAACGTTCGGAAGCTTCAGAAACTTCCACAATACCGATATCAGATGGAAGATATTTGGTAAGATAGTTTTTGATCTCATTAACAGACATCATACAGTCTGTATGGAAATTGGCAACCTGACCATAAGCATGAACACCAGCATCGGTACGGCCAGATCCATTGATATTGACATCTTCTCCAGTCATTTTTGATAAAACAGACTCTAATTTTCCTTGAATCGTATTCGCATTGGAATCACCGCCAAGCCTCTGCCAACCCTGATAGCGGGAACCATCATATTCAATTGTTAATCTGATATTACGTTTCATATATGTATAAATCCTTTCATTGTAAAGATATGGTTGTTGTAAAACAAATTTATTATAGCGAATTTCTTAAAAAGTGGCAATAAATAAAAAAGAGAGGCGGTAGTTTACTATATATGGTAAAATTAAGATAAAACGCGGTGAAGGTAGAGAAAGAAAGGATAGGTTATCATGGAAATGAATCAAATGTTAAAAAGACAAGAACATTTTTTTCAAAGTCAGAAGACAAAGAAATACGAATTTCGAAAGAAAGCATTATTGCGCTTGGAATGTGCGATCAAACAACATGAAGAAGATATGGAACATGCATTATATAAAGATTTAGGGAAATCATCTTTTGAGTCCTATATGGCAGAGATTGGCATGGTAAAAAGTGAACTTTCTTATGCAAAGAAGCATCTAAAAAAATGGATGAAAACAGAGCAGGTAAAAACACCGCTTGCCCAGTTTCCATCCCAAAGTTATAAGATCAAAGAACCACTCGGAAAGGTATTGATCATAGCCCCATGGAATTATCCAATTCTTTTATCCTTACAGCCGCTGATCGGAGCGATCGCAGCAGGAAATTGTTGTGTTTTAAAACCATCTGAACACGCACCACATTGTGCCAGTCTTTTAAAGAAGATGATTGGAGAAGTTTTCCCTTCTCATTACGTTGCTGTGATCAATGGAGGAGTAGAAATCAGTGAAAAACTTCTGGAACAGTCATTTGATCATATTTTCTATACTGGTGGAGAACGAGTTGGAAAGATCGTGATGGAAAAAGCATCGAGACATTTAACACCAGTGACTTTGGAATTAGGTGGAAAAAGTCCATGCATTGTAGAAGAAAGTGCCAATATTAAGTTGGCAGCAAAACGAATTGTTTTTGGAAAATTTTTAAACAGTGGGCAGACCTGTGTTGCGCCAGATTACATTTTCGTAGATAAAAAAGCAGAAAGTGAACTGATCTTCTACTTAAAATACTGGATCAATAAAATGATCGGGGAACATCCTTTGTCGAATAAAGATTATTCATCTATGATAAATCCGAGACATTATCAGCGCATTATGGAATTGATGAAACATGAAAAGATCGTTGAAGGCGGTTATGGAGATATAAGACTTCGAAAGATCGCCCCAACGATACTTGTGAATGTAAAAGAAGAATCCACGGTGATGCAGGAAGAGATTTTTGGTCCATTACTTCCTATAATGACATATGACAAATTAGAAGATGCAGTTTCGTATATCAGAGATCATAACAAGCCTTTGGCATTGTATTTATTTACAGAAAATGATAAAGTAGAACAAGATGTACTTTCACAGTTGTCTTTTGGCGGTGGCTGTATCAATGATACGATCATCCACCTTGCAACTCCATATCTAGGATTTGGAGGAGTTGGGAATAGCGGAATGGGGTCTTATCATGGGAAGAAAAGTTTTGATACATTTACGCATGAAAAGAGTATCATAAAGAAATCAGATAAGATTGATATTCCAGTTCGTTATATGCCATATAACAAAGCTAAAGAACAATTGATGAAATTTTTTCTAAAATTATAAGATAAAGGAGCAACTTTTATGGAATTTACAAATGTATTACCAGGAGTGAAATTGGTAAAACAAGATGAAGCTGGGAATGAGGAAGAACTTTTTGTTTCACAAAATGATCATGTGATCGTAAAGACATTAAATGGAAGAGAGATCAAAGGTATTTTTATGCAGATTGAATTTGCAAGATGCTTAGAAGAAGATGATATTGTACATGTGCATAAAGACAACGGGGAAAATGAGGGAATCCCATTTGACACGATCGATGATATCATTAAGGGTTAAGAAAGAAATAGAGGATGAATTTATATGGGAAATCCAAATGATACTATATAATCTTCTAGTATATAAAACAAATAAAAAAGAGATGGAATACGAAACATGAATTTCATGACGGATTTTTTGCAAAACGCTGATCCGCCATGAAATTCAATCATTTTCGTATTCCATCTCTTTTTTATTTGTTTTATATACATGAAGGTTATAGAATACCATTAAGATATGTGATAAGAAAACAAAAAAATTAAAGTGTATGATATACGTCACCTTTTAAGGTTTTCCATAAAAACTTTTTATCTTCGTAAATCATATACCCATGTTCGGATCCTTCTTTTGGGATGGACACAGATCCTGGATTTAAATATAAAAAGTTATCATATTCTTCCCAGGCTGGGATATGGGTATGGCCAGTCAACAGAATATCTCCTTTATGTAATTTTGGAGGATTTGCTGGAGAGTTTATGTGCCCGTGGGTTGCGTAGATGGTTTGTCCATCGATGTATAGGATGCAGGATTCGCTTAGAACAGGGAAGTTTAGTACCATCTGGTCGACTTCGGCTTCGCAGTTTCCTCTGACACAGATCAATTGGTCGCTGATAGCGTTTAGCATTTCGATGACTTGTTTTGGTGCGTAATCTTTAGGAAGGTCATTTCTTGGGCCATGATAAAGTAAATCTCCTAAAAGAAGTAGTTTATCAGGCTGTTCTTGTTTATATGCTTCGATTAATTGTTTACAGTAAAAAGCAGATCCGTGAATATCGGATGCGATCATTAATTTCATATGTAAATACCTCAATTCTGGAAAAATACGATAAAATATCTTTATTCCAGTATACCACAAAATATGTTAAAATGGTCGGGATAATAAATTTGAGATGTCAATTTTAGAAAGGTTTAAATAATAAAATGAAACGATTAGTATTAGCAGAAAAGCCTTCGGTTGGGCGTGATATTGCGAGAGTTCTTGGTTGTAAGAAGGAAACGCATAGTTATATCGAAGGAAATGATCATATTGTAACGTGGGCATTAGGGCATTTAGTATCTCTGGCGGATCCTGAGCAGTATGGAAAGGAATACAAAGAGTGGAATATGGATGTCCTTCCAATGATGCCAAAACATTGGAAATTAACAGTGTTAAAGAAGACATCCAAACAATTCCAGACAGTAAAGAAATTACTCCTTCGAAATGATATCAAAGATGTGATCATTGCAACCGATGCAGGAAGAGAAGGAGAATTAGTTGCCAGATGGATCTTACAGATGTCTGGAAATAAGAAACCAATCTACCGTTTGTGGATATCTTCGGTAACAGACAAAGCGATCAAAGATGGTTTTGCACATTTAAAACCGGGAAAAGAATATGATGATCTCTTCCGTGCAGCAAGATCAAGAGCTGAAGCAGACTGGTTAGTCGGGATCAATGCTACAAGAGCTTTGACATGTAAATACAATGCTCAGTTATCTTGTGGGCGTGTGCAGACACCAACTTTGGCAATGATCATGAACCGAGAGCAGGAAATTAAGAGTTTCAAACCGCAGAAATATTACGGTTATAAGATTTTTGCAACAGGAATGAATTTCACATGGGAGAATCAGAAAGGAAATCAGAGAATTTCTGACAAGAAATGGGCAGAGGAACTTGGTAAGAAATTAAGAGGTCATGATCTTGTGATCATGGAGGTTTCAAAAAAAGAGAAAAAGAACTATGCTCCAGAACTTTATGATCTGACAACTTTGCAGAAAGAAGCGAGTAAACGTTATGGCTTTTCACCAAAACAGACATTAAATATCATGCAGAGTCTTTATGAGCATCACAAAGTATTGACATATCCAAGAACAGATTCTAGATATTTGACCAATGACATGACAGACACATTAAAAGACAGGATCAAAGCATGTCAGAATGGATCATATAAAAAGGCAGCAGCAACGTTATTAAGAAAAGAAATCAAAGCAAGCAGCCGTTTTATCAATGATAAAAAAGTATCTGACCATCATGCGATCATTCCAACAGAGCAGTATGCATCCTTGACAAGTTTTAGTTCCGATGAACGAAAGATCTATGATATGGTTGTTGCAAGATTTTTAGCTGTTTTATCAGCACCAGCAATTTCTGAACAACTCTCTGTGAAAGCAAGCATAAATGGAGAACTTTTCCGTGCAAAAGCAGAGAATATCAAACAGCTGGGATGGAGAGAACTCTACGAAGAGGAAACTCAAACAAAAGACACGATCAAAGCAGGAAATATCCCAGTCAAAGGAAAAGAATATCCGGTTGGAACGATTTCCATGACAGAAGGAACAACGAATCCACCAGGGCGTTACACAGAAGGAACATTGATCGATCAGATGGATAAAAAAGGACTTGGAACGGTTGCGACAAGAGCCGATATCATTGATAAGTTATTTAACAGTTATCTTCTTGAGAAAAAAGGAAATGAAATCCATATCACATCCAAAGGAAAACAATTGTTAGAACTTGTTCCAGAAGATCTAAAAAAAGCAGAGTTAACCGCCGACTGGGAGAAGAAACTGACAGCAATCTCTAAAGGAAAACAAAATGATCAGAAATTTATGAGAGAAATCTCAGACTATACACAGGCATTGATCAATGATATTAAAACATCGGATGGTAAATTTAGACATGATAATGTTACAAGACACCGCTGCCCGGAATGTGGAAAATTTTTATTGGAAGTCAATGGAAAACACGGAAAACGTCTAGTATGTCAGGACCGTATCTGTGGATATAAAAAGACGATCTCAAAAGTCACAAACGCCAGATGTCCCGTATGCCACAAGAAGATGGAGATGGTCGGAGAAGGTGAAGGACAGAAGTTTGTATGTGTTTGCGGGTATAAAGAAAAACTGTCTGCATTTAAACAAAGAAAAGAAAAACAAGGTTCTGGAATGAGTAAAAAAGAAGTGAACAGATATTTGAAAAAACAGCAAAAAGAAGCACAGGAGCCGATCAATAATGCATTTGCGGAGGCTTTTTCGAAGATAAAACTATAAAGTAGCATTATCTTAAAACATAAGATTTCACAGGCTTTCCTACAGGATTATATTCGGATTGCTGGTCATAATATTGAATCAATCCATCCAGTTCTTTTGCAACAGTTTTCTGCAATACATCAACAGAGGTGATCTGTGAAAGATATGGAAGGTTATCAAAGTGTTCCCGATATTTTTCATCTCCGCCAGTAAAGAAATGTTCCATTGGAGTTGCGAGCCGTTGTGCGTAGGCGCAATAACGTACTTGATGATGTTCTAAGATGTATTCTTCCTGACGGATTTTGCGTCCAACCAGAAAGTTTACAGGTTCTGTATTGGCTGGGTTGGATGTCATTTTTACAAGCAGAGATTGGAAGAAAGAAGCATCTAAGATATTCTTTAAATGCAGATATTCATAAACCAGATCTTCGATGGCAATGACTTTTGAGGAAAATTCAAAAGGATTCTGGACTAAGATCTGGTTAGCACCAAAAGTTGTTGCAATTCCGTTTTGGAATACAAAGAGCTTTTCTGGATTCCTGTGAACGTCTTCATAAGATTGCCCGTTTTCTACTCTGGATGCCTTTGAATCAACGACAGCGACAATGCCGTTTTTTGCTTTGAAAATGCCGGTAAATGACATGATAAAATTCCTCATTTCTGTTAGAATATTCCCGAAGGATCAGGAATCATCGGGAATTTTTAAGATCATTATAGCAAAAAAATCATAAAAAGAATACATTGAACGCAAAACACAGAAATGATATACTATGTTTAATAAAGTCAAAAAGGAGAAAATCAATGATTAGAATTGGTATTATGGGTTATGGTAACCTTGGACGCGGAATTGAATGCGCGATCAAACAGAATGACGATTTGGAGCTTGTAGCTGTATTTACAAGAAGAGATCCAGCGACAGTCAGCATTTTAACAGAAGGTGCAGCTGTATGTAATGTCAAAGATGTTGAAGATTGGAAAGATAAGATTGATGTTTTAATGTTATGTGGAGGAAGTGCAACAGACCTTCCTGTTCAGACACCAGAATATGCCAAATTATTTAACGTGGTAGACAGCTTTGATACACACGCAAGAATTCCAGAACATTTTGCAAATGTAGATAAAGCAGCGAAAGAATATGGACATATTGGAATCATCTCTGTAGGTTGGGATCCAGGAATGTTCTCTTTAAATAGAATGTATGCAAACGCGATCCTTCCAGAAGGAAAAGATTATACATTCTGGGGAAAAGGAGTCAGCCAGGGACACTCTGATGCGATCCGTCGTGTGGAAGGTGTCAAAGATGGTAAACAGTACACAATTCCTGTAGAAGCAGCTTTAGAAGCAGTTCGTAATGGGGAAGATCCAGAACTTACAACAAGACAGAAGCATACAAGAGAATGCTTTGTAGTACTTGAAGAAGGTGCAGATGCGAAGAAAGTTGAAGAAGAGATCAAGACAATGCCGAACTACTTCTCAGACTATGATACAACTGTACATTTCATCAGCCAGGAAGAATTAGATCGTGACCACAGCAAGATCCCTCATGGTGGATTTGTATTAAGAAGTGGATGTACAGGATGGGAAAAAGAAAACAAACATATCATTGAGTACAGCTTAAAATTAGATTCTAACCCAGAATTTACATCAAGTGTTTTAGTTGCATATGCAAGAGCTGCATATAAACTTTCCAAAGAAGGACAGAGTGGATGTAAGACTGTATTTGATATCGCACCAGCATATTTAAGTGCGAAATCAGGAGACGAATTAAGAGCTTCTTTGTTATAAAAATATGAAGAATTAATCATTCAATAAAATGATTATAAAATATTTCTAAACTGCCTTGATTTCATGTAGGAGGAACGATATAATCATCTACATGTTACAGAGAAAGAAGGGAGATATTTATGTATCCATACGGTTATGGTTATTATTTTGACCCAACGTATATTTTGATCATCATCGGAGTGATCATCACGATGATCGCATCTTCCAAGATGAATTCAACGTTTCGAAGATATTCAAGAGTCCGTTGTCATTGCGGACTGACGGGTTCTCAGGCTGCTGAACGTATTTTAAATCAGGCAGGAATTTACGATGTTTCGGTAGAACGTGTCAGCGGGAATCTTACAGATCATTATGATCCAAAGAATAAAGTATTAAGATTATCAGATGCAACTTATGGATCTGATTCGATCGCAGCGATCGGTGTTGCAGCCCATGAGTGTGGGCACGCTGTACAGCATCAGCAAGGATATGCACCATTGAAGATCCGTGGGGCTATGGTTCCAGCTGTGAATCTTGGATCCAATCTTTCCTGGTTGTTTATTCTAGGTGGAGTGATCCTTGGAATGAATCAGACATTATTGAATGTTGGAATTTTATTATTTTCATTAGCGGTGATCTTTCAATTAGTAACACTTCCGGTGGAATTTAATGCATCTTCAAGAGCGTTACGAATTCTTGGAAGTACAGGGATCATGTACGAAGATGAAGTGGGGCAGACAAGGAAGGTTTTATCAGCAGCTGCACTGACATATGTAGCAGGTGCAGCATCAGCACTTCTGAGCTTGCTTCGTCTGATCATTTTATTTGGTAGAAGAGATAACGACTAGAATCATAAGGTTAGGAAAAATCCTGCAATGCAGGATTTTTTCTTTTCAAAGAAAATTATAATATAAGGATTAAGACTATTAAAGAAATAAGAGGAAATATATGGCAGGAAAATTTTACGCAGTAAAAAAAGGAAGAAAACCAGGAATCTATATGTCATGGGATGCATGTAAAGCACAGGTCATGGGATTCCCAAATGCAAGATACAAAGGATTTAAGACAAAGGCAGAAGCAGAAGCGTTCTTAAATCCCGATGCAAATGAATTGATGCAGATTGATGAAGATACATTAGTTGCATATGTTGATGGAAGTTATGATCATTCTCAGAAGAGATTTTCTTATGGTATGGTATTAATGCATGATGGGGTAGAACGTTATTTTGCATATCCTTATGCGGATAAAGAATTAGTAACCATGCGCAACGTAGCAGGCGAGATCAAAGGTTCTGAAGCGGCCATGCGTTTTGCAAAAGAAAATGGCTATAAAAAGCTGGCGATTCATTATGATTATGAAGGGATCCAGAAATGGTGCACAGGAGAATGGGCAGCGAAAAAAGAAGGAACACAGGCGTATCAACGAATTTATGAAGAAATGAAACAGTATGTGCAGATCAAGTTCGTGAAAGTGAAAGGACATTCTAATGATAAATATAATGATTATGCTGATATGTTAGCAAAATCTGCATTGGGAATCGGGGATGGCAACTTTGAGAAAAAAGAAGATCAGGAATGGATCAAAGTTAGATAATGAGGAATGATATCTTCATAAGTGCCATCTTTTAATAAAAATCCTTTTGGAATGATACCAAGCTGGATAAATCCAAGTTTTTTGTATAGATGTAAAGCTGCCTTATTACTTGCAACAACTGCATTAAACTGAAGGATCTTAAAATCAAATTCAGGAGCGCGTTTTATACAGTCAGTGACAAGGAATTCACCAATCTGTTTTCCTCTGTGAGCAGAAGAGACCGCATAACTTGCATTACAGATATGGCCGCATCTTCCAACATTATTTGGATGTAAAATATAAAGTCCGACAATTTCATTTGTATCAGAATCAACAGCGATCCCGGTATATGTTTGTTCTTCAAAGAAAGCAAGACCACTTTCATGATCTAAGTCATCTAACTGAGGAAAGGCAACGCCGTCGTCAACAACTTCGTTCCAGATCTTGACTGCTGCATCTGTATCATCGGGTTCAAATTTTCGGATTTCAATCATTGTTAGTTACCTCGTTTAATAATTTTATTATTTCAATTTTAGTACATAAAAATGTTTTTTGCAATAAGGTATCTATTGCAGATGAAAAGAGGGTTCTTGTCATTGTATGAGTGAAGTTTGATGGGGTTATGGAAATGTGCTACACTTTTATGTAAGATGAGAAAATTATATTGTAAATGTCAAAATTGTATGATATGATTCAAACTATATTTATATAGTATTAAGTATATTTTTAATGCATAATGATAGGAGAAGTTATATTGAAAAATAAATTGTTTTCAGGAGAGTCAATAAATATTGAATATAAAGTTGAAATGCCCAAAAAAAGTGAAAAATATATGAAAACAGTAGTAGCTTTTGCAAATGGCAGAGGAGGACGTATTGTTTTTGGTGTTGATGACAAGACATTAAATATCGTTGGTATGAATCCTGATACGATTTTTCAGACAATGGATTCTATTACAAATGCTATTTCAGATAGCTGTGAGCCTAAAATTTATCCAGATGTAACGTTGCAATCAATTGATGACAAGACGATTATAGTAGTAGAGATATTTGCGTATATGAAAATTATCGAAAAATGGGGAACCGGAATACCAAGAATTCTTAGGGAATGTAAAGAATATGGTCTAAAAAAACCAGAATTAATTGATTTTGATGGTGATTTTAGAGTGAATATGTATCGAAGAGAAGAAAAATCAAAAACTACCCAAACTACTACCCAAACTACTACCCAAACTACTACCCAAATTACTACCCAAACTACGATAAAATTAACCAAAAATGATCACGAAATTTTACAAGTGATTCAAAATAATCCAGCATTAAGTCAGAAAGAAATAGCAATGGAATTAGGATGGACAGTGGATAGAGTAAAATATTATTTAAATAAGATGAAAAAACAAGAGGCAATTAGACGAATTGGCAGCAGTCACAAAGGCTATTGGGAATTGCTGATTAAGTTATAAAGAAAGGTATCGAAACACATGAAAATCCAAATGATCTGTGTCGGAAAAATCAAAGAAACATATTTAAGAGAACTGATCGATCATTACACAAAGATCATCCGTAAAAAATATAATTTTGAGATCATAGAACTCCCTGATGAGAAAACACCAGATAATGCCAGTGACAAAGAGGAATCAAAGATTAAAGAAATTGAAGGTCAAAGAATTCTTGATAAGATTCCAGAAGGATCTTTCGTAATTCCTCTCTGTATAGAAGGAACTCCTTACTCCACCGAACAATTCCAGAAGAAATGGGATCAGTGGAACAAGGAGTCCATAAACAATATCACATTTATTATTGGTGGTTCCCTCGGATTATCACCAAAGGTTGTATCCAAAGGAAAATTAAAATTAAGTTTCAGTAGAATGACATTTCCACATCAACTAATGCGGTTAATTCTAATTGAGCAGTTAAGTTATCTTTAATCCAAAGCATTTTCGAACATTCGGTAAATTTCCGGATGTTCTTTTTTTACGTTGATCGGTTTTAAATCTTTTGTCACCATACCATGTGTTGTTTTTCCAGTAGCGATCAGGTCCCCACCTCTTGTAACCTTATAAGAGAATTCCAGACGAACCGGAGACAGCTTTGTAAGACTTGCATGAATCTGTAACTGGTCTTCATAGAAAGCTGCTTTTTTGTATTTACATTCAAGACTCGTTAATGGAGTGATGATTCCTTCTTTTTCTACATCTGTATAAGAAATGCCAGCAGCCTTGATAAAATCAGTTCTGGCAACTTCAAACCAGACGGCATAGTTGCTGTGATGAGCAATTCCCATCTGATCTGTTTCTGCATAACGAACTTCAACGGTTGATATATGTCCCATAAACTTTACTCTCCTTTTTTCTTTTTGTTTATTGTAAGCGTTTCTTTACAATCTGTCAAAATTTAGTTAATTTTTTCCTGATTTTCCGATCAACTGGTAATAAAGAATAAAAGCTATTACAGCTGTAATGATTTCAGCAATCCAGAAAGCATGCCATACACCATGCACTCCAACTGTTTTGCTTAATACAAATGCAGCAGGAATGATCACTACAACATAACGTAAAAATGAAATCAAAAAAGACTGGATACCTTTTCCTAACGCTTCAAACGCACCTGCAGAAACAACAGAAACGGAAGAAGCTATAAATCCTGCACAGATAATATGGAGTGCGATCGCACCTTCTGTCAATGTTTCAGGATTACTTGTAAACATACTCATCAGTGTCTGTGGCATCACAAAACAAATAACCGTTCCAACAGCCATGATTCCAACAACAATCTCAAACGTCATAAGATAAATCTTACGAACACGAGCTGATTCCTTTGCTCCATAATTATAACTCATGATCGGACGCATTCCCTGGATCATTCCATTTGCTGTTAGATATAAGAATGTTTGTAATTTGTAATAAACACCAAGCACAACAACATATGTTTGCGAAAATGATGCTAAGATCGCATTTAAAGCAGATACTAAGAAAGATGGCAGTGCCATATTTAAAGTTGCTGGAATTCCGATCGCATATAAACGCTTAACACAAACAGCTTCTAGTTTTAAGTAATCTTTTCTGATTTTTACATGAATTGGGCGTAATACATATGCAATCAGATAAAGGATCAATGTACTGCTTTGTCCGATACCTGTTGCAAGTGCTGCACCCTGAATTCCAAGTTTCGGAAAGAATCCAATTCCAAAGATTAAAAGTGGATCTAACACAATATTTACAATGCAGCCAGTCATTAAAGCAATCATAGTGATCACCATATTTCCAACTGCTTGAAAAATCTTTTCAAAGGAAATACTTGCCATAATGATCGTTGAAAACATTAATGCAATTGTCGAATACTGTAATCCCATCCCAATAACAGTTTGATCATTCGTAAACATTGCAAGAAATGATGGCATGATCATTAATCCAACGATTGTAAGCAGAATTCCATGAATGACATTTAAAAATAATCCCTGAGTTGCAGTTTTATCGGCTTCCTTTGCTTTTCCTGCACCAAGAAACATGGCAATGACTGCATTAATTCCAACACCGAATCCAACCGCAATTGAGTTGATCAGATTCTGTACTGGATATACAAGAGATAATGCGGTCATTGCATCTTCACTGATCTTGGCAACGAAAATACTGTCAATGATGTTATACAATGAGTTTACAAACATTGAGATTACCATTGGCAGAGCCATTGATAGTAATAATGGTAAAATTGGTTTTTCTTTCATATACGTCTGATCCATAAAATGATTCCTCCTTAATAACAAAAAAGAGACAATAGACCTGCTGTTTAGTAATCAGAAACAGTAAAATCTATAGTCTCTTATAAGACGATATTAAATTGTATTCGTTGATTTTATCTAGATAAAGTATGCACCAGGCGGGAGTCGAACCCGCGGCCAACAGCTTCGGAGGCTGCCACTCTATCCACTGAGTTACTGGTACATAAGCTATATTATATTACAACATATTCAAAAAAATAGCAAGAGATATTTTGGGGTCGGACTGGACTCGCTTCGCTCGATAAGGTATACCCGCAGGGCATTCGTGAATGCATAGTCCTTCGGACTGGACTTGCTTCGCAAGGTAAGGTATAATATACTGTAAATTTGCTGTAGGTGGATTGGAGGGATGTGCGTGAAGCTTAGAAAATCTACAGTTGTTGTTATCATTATAAGCTGGATCTTATTTTTTGTTGCAGCTTTTTTGGCATATGCGAAATTGGACCAGATGAAACAAGAACGACTTACAAATGAAAAGATTTTTCAACAAACAACACAAAAGAATACCTCACAAGGCGTGATCAGAGAAACAAATGATGCAGCGAAAACGAAGAAGGAAGATTCAGAGATTGAGAAAAAAGCAGTTGAGGATTTTATGAAAACATATTATGAGAGAGTTCAGAAAAATGATCTGGAAAATCTTAAGAATATGGTAGAAGATACGAATGAATTAACTGAGGATCAAAAGGCAATCCATCAGTATGTGAAGAAATATAAGAATCTTACATATCTGATCAAACAAGGAGCAGACGATGAATCCTATATCGTTTATGTAACATATGAGATGAAGATCCGCAAGATTAAAACACTTGCACCGGGGATGACATCGTATTATGTGATGAAGAAAGGGGATACATTCTGTATCTATAATAATCAAAAACATGATACGGATGAGATCACAGATGCAAAAAAAGAAAGCCAGAATAGCAAAGAAATTAAAAAACTTACAAAACAGATCAACAAAAGATATGAGTTGGCTTTAAAACAAGATAAAAAATTAAAACAATTTTTTGAAGGAAATTAAAAGATATGATGAAATTTGAAATTTATATTCTGCAGAAGAAATCACAGGATCCTAAGATGTATCAGGAAGCAATGGGTGAGTATCTAAAACGTCTTGGTGCATACGCGAAAGTTTCTGTAGTATATAAGAAGAATGCAAAACAAGTAGAGAAAATATTAAAAGAACCGGGAGAACATTATCATATCCTGCCTGGAAGAGACAGTATGACAAGTCCGGGGCTTGCACAGCTGATTAATGAAAGTTCTGTACAGGGAATTTCAAAGTTTCATTTTTATATTGGAGATTTAGGATCAGAGGAAGCAAAGCCATTTCATGTATCGTCATTTACACAAAGTGGTTCGCTGGCAGGCACGATCATATTAGAACAGATTTATCGTGCTTATCGGATTTTGAATCATCAGCCATATCACAAATAAAAATATTACGAGAAAACACTAGAATGGAGTTGATAAAGATGGAGTTTAAAACACCAACAATTGAAGATAAGGAAGAAATTGATCGATGTATCTTAGCAGATGATACAAGAAGTTGTGATTATGCAACAGCGAATATTATTTTATGGAGTTCTTTTTATCAAGTAAAGTATGCGATCATAGATGGATTATTTGTATCTCATACTGATGAGGAGGGAGGTTCTTTTTGTTATCCACTTGGAAAAGGAAATAAAAAGAAAGTATTGCAATATTTTATGGATGATTGCAAAGAAAAAAAGATTCCGTTTGTATTACATGGTGTAACTCATGAGATGGAAGAAGAGTTTCGTGAAATATTTGGAGATATTTATGAGATTGAATATGACAGAGATATCTCAGAATATATTTATGACAGAGAAAAACTCGCAACATTATCAGGAAAGAAACTTCATGGAAAGAGAAATCATATCAATCGTTTTAAAGAAAATCATGAATGGTCCTATGAACCACTTTCCGATGAAAATCAGTTAGAAGTACTGGCAATGCTGATGGAATGGAAGATGCAAAATTGTGATCCAGAAGATATAGAGAAACATGACGAGATCTGTGTTTCTAAAAATTGTGTGATCAATTATAAAGAATTAGGACTTGTCGGAGGTGTTCTGCGTGCGGAAGGAAAGGTCGTAGGATTTTCAATCGGTGAACGTGCATCAAATGAAGATACATTTATCGTTCATATTGAAAAAGCTTTTGCAGATATCCAAGGAGCTTATCCGATGATCAATCAACAGTTTGTGATCCATGAGATGGAAGATTTCAAATATGTGAACAGAGAAGACGATGCTGGAGAAGAGGGACTTAGAAAGTCAAAATTATCGTATCGACCAGTCTTTATGGTAGACAAGGGCGTTCTTCGTCTAAAATCAGAAGTAAAGAATTGACACTAGGTGCCTAAAAATGTAGAATTGAAGGTAGGACAAACCATTAGGAGGAATATGTAATGAGACATTTGATTGATCCGATGGATTTAAGCGTGGAAGATATTGATAGATTATTAGACCGCGCTGATGACATCGCAAAGAATCCTGAGAAGTATCAGGAAGTGTGCAAACACAAGAAATTAGCAACGCTGTTCTTTGAACCAAGTACAAGAACAAGATTAAGCTTTGAAGCAGCAATGCTTGAATTAGGGGGAAGTGTTCTTGGATTTTCTTCTGCTGATTCATCATCTGCATCTAAAGGAGAAAGTGTTGCAGATACAGCAAGAGTCATTGAATGTTATGCAGATATTATTGCGATGCGTCATCCAAAGGAAGGAGCACCATATGTAGCGTCACAGTATGTAAATATCCCTGTGATCAATGCAGGAGACGGTGGTCATAATCATCCAACACAGACATTGACAGACCTTTTAACAATTCGAAGAGAAAAGGGACGTTTAAGTAATTTCACGATTGGATTTTGTGGAGATTTAAAATTTGGACGAACAGTGCATTCTCTGATCAAAGCATTATCAAGATATGAAGGAATCAATTATATTTTAATTTCTCCAGAAGAACTCCAGATTCCAGAGTATCTGAAGAAAGATGTTTTTGAGAAGAAAGGAATCACATTTACAGAAGTTGATAAGATGGAAGATGTGATGCCACAGCTTGACATTCTTTATATGACACGAGTACAGAGAGAACGTTTCTTTAATGAAGCTGATTATGTAAGATTGAAGGATAGCTATATCTTAGATATGGATAAATTAAAGATTGCCAAGAAAGATCTTTCTATTTTACATCCATTACCTCGTGTGAATGAGATTTCTGTAAAAGTTGATAACGATCCAAGAGCCTGCTATTTTAAACAGGTATTGAATGGAAAACATGTAAGAATGGCATTGATCATGGAATTACTGGGGGTAAGTGCAGATGAACATTGATAGCATTAAGAATGGAATCGTATTAGATCATATCCGTGCAGGACGCGGAATGCAGATTTATAATAGTCTTGGATTAGATCAGTTAGATTGCAGTGTTGCAATCATTAAGAATGTAAAAAGCAGCAAAATGGGCAAGAAAGATATCATTAAGATTTCAGATGCATTTGAAGTGAACTTTGATGTTTTAGGTTATATAGATCCAGAAGTTACGGTATGTGTCATTGAAAATGGCAGTGTAAAGTCCAAACACAAAGTAGAACTTCCAGAGAAGATCGTGAATATTGCAAAATGCAAGAATCCAAGATGTATTACATCTGTAGAACAAGAAATCGATCATGTGTTTAAATTGACAGACAGAGAACACCAAGTATATCGCTGTATTTACTGCGAATCAAAGCTTAAAAAATAATCAAAAGAAACAAGAGGTATCCGTGCATGAAACAAGAAAGCAGAACAAACATTAATCGTGTAAAGAAGGATATCAGCAGTCCAGATAGTTTCACACCGCCTGAGGAACTGAAACGACAGCTGATCACAACCATGCAAAGCATTTATGATGAAGAAGATATTGAGGCTGTAGAACGTGCCTATAAAGTAGCATATAAGGCACATGAGAAACAGAAACGAAAGTCTGGAGAGCCATATATCATTCATCCTATTTGTGTTGCGATCATATTGGCAGAATTAGAACTTGATAAAGAAACGATTATGGCAGGACTGCTTCATGATGTAGTAGAAGACACGGAAACAACCCATGAAGATATTGTAAGAGATTTTGGGGAAGAAGTTGCCCAGTTAGTTGATGGCGTAACAAAGTTAGGACAATTAAGCTATTCCAAAGACAAGATCGAAGTTCAGGCGGAGAACTTACGAAAGATGTTTCTTGCAATGGCAAAAGATATCCGAGTGATCCTGATCAAACTTGCTGACCGTTTGCATAATATGCGTACCATGCAGTTTATGCGTCCAGAGAAGCAAAAAGAGAAATCCAGAGAGACGATGGATATTTATGCACCGATCGCACATCGTCTTGGTATTTCCAAGATCAAAGTTGAATTAGATGATCTGGCACTTCGATATTTAAAACCAGATGTTTATGAAGATTTAGAACGCTCTCTTGATTCTGCAAAGGAAGAAAGAGAAGCATTCATTCAGGAAATCGTTGACGAAGTGAAAGGACATATTGACCACGCTGGAATTAAGGCAGAGATTGATGGCCGTGTGAAACACATGTTCAGTATATATAAGAAGATGGTCAATCAGCATAAGACGATCGATCAGATTTATGACTTATTTGCAGTCCGGATCAAGGTTGATACGGTTAAGGACTGTTATGCGGCACTTGGGATCATTCATGAGATGTATAAACCGATTCCAGGAAGATTCAAGGATTATATCGCGATGCCAAAACCGAATATGTATCAGTCACTTCACACAACATTGATCGGACCAGAAGGACATCCATTTGAGATTCAGATCCGTACATTTGAGATGCATCGTGTTGCTGAATATGGTATCGCAGCCCATTGGAAATATAAAGAAAATAATAATACCAAGGGACTTAACAAAGAGGAAGAGAAGTTAAGCTGGTTAAGAGAAGTGCTGGAATGGCAGCGTGATATGGATGATAACAAAGAGTTTTTAAGTTTGCTGAAGACGAACTTGGATCTCTTTGCAGAACAGGTATATTGTTTTACACCGAATGGAGATGTCAAAAACCTTGCGAATGGTTCGACACCGATCGATTTTGCATATTCAATCCATAGTGCAGTCGGTAATAAGATGGTTGGAGCCAGGGTCAATGGAAGACAGGTACCATTTGATTATCATTTGCAGAATGGTGATCGTGTAGAGATCATTACATCACAGAATTCAAAAGGACCTAGCAGAGACTGGTTAGGAATCGTAAAATCAGCACAGGCAAGAAGTAAGATCAATCAGTGGTTTAAACGACAATTCAAGGAAGAGAATATCGTCAGAGGTAAGGAACTGTTAGAAAAATACTGTAAGAGCAAGAGCATCAGGCTCCCAGAACTCATGAAACCTGAATACATTAAGAAGGTTGAACTAAAATACGGATTTAAAGACTGGGATTCTGTATGTGCAGCTGTTGGACATGGTGGTTTAAAAGAAGGCCAGGTTATCAATAAGATGCAGGAAGAAGACCGTAAGATCCAGAAACAAAAGATCACGGATGAACAGATCTTGCAAAAAACAACAGAAGCAGCACAGGCGGTAGCAGCGAATCCAGAGAAGAAAAAGGATGAGAAATCCAAAGGAGGAATTGTTGTACGTGGAGCGAATGATGTTGCTGTTCGTTTTTCAAAGTGTTGTAATCCAGTACCAGGAGATGAGATCGTTGGATTTATTACAAGAGGACGAGGAATCTCGATTCACAGAACAGATTGTGTGAATCTTCTGAATATGCCAGAATCTGACAGGGCAAGACTTATTGAAGCTGAATGGCAGGTAAGTGAAGCAGATACAACACAGACTTACACGACAGAGATCAATATTTATGCCAATAATCGAAAGGGATTGTTAGCAGAAGTATCAAAGATCTTCTTAGAATTAGATATTGACATCATAACGATCAACGTATCAAACAATAAGAAAGGAAGAGCAACGCTTAGTATGTCCTTTGATATTACAGGCGTAGAGCAGTTGAACCGTATTATTGCGAAGATCAGGAATGTAGAAGGCGTGATCGACATAGAAAGAACAGCAGGATAGGTGAAAATATGAGCGAAACAACATTAAGACTTGACAGACCTCTTAAGATGGTAACGATCTGTCTTGGGCAGATGCAGACAAACTGCTATATTGTTGAGAATACAAAAACAAATCAGGCATTCGTCTTTGATCCGGGAGATCAGGGAGAACGTATTATGAATACATTAGAAGAAGATGGAATGGAACTGGCAGGCGTATGTCTGACACATGGACATTTTGATCATGTAATGGCCCTTCCATATCTGATGGAACAAAAACCAGATCTTGATATCTATCTTTATGAAGATGAAGCAGATGTTCTGGCAGATCCACAGCTCAATCTCGGAGCGATGATGGGAATTGATCTCTCATTAAAAGCGAATCATCTGGTGAAAGATGGAGAGATCATAGATGTATTAGGAACAAAGGTAAAATGTATCCATGTTCCAGGACATACAAAAGGTGGAGTATGTTATTATTTTGCAGATTATGGATGGCTGATCTCTGGAGATACACTGTTCCAGATGAGCATTGGAAGAACAGACTTTCCGACAGGCAATTTGAATGATCTTCTGACAGCGATCAGAGAGAAATTATTCGTACTCCCACCATGGACAAAGGTACTATCCGGTCATACACCACCAACGACGATCGAGGAGGAAAGCAGATGCAATCCGTTTCTGCAATAGATTATGATTGGATTAATTCAGAACAAGACCATTTATGAATATGACATTCGAAGTTTAATATTGGCATTTATGCTTGGAGAGAAGATAGAATTGACGGATCACGTTGATTCTATCTATGATTTTATACTGGACGTGGATTATAAAGATCAGGAAATCGTCATGAATCTATATAAAAAGGGCGAGTTAGAAGATGAGATCCAGTTATTTGGTGATTATGAAAATAAGAAGATTTTTAAAAATCGGATGAAACAAGGAATCTATCAGTTGTTTTCCAAAGCATTAGACAAACAGCTTCCATGGGGAACGTTGACTGGGATCCGTCCGACAAAGATTGCTTTTGATGGATATGAAAAGGGTGAGAGCAGTGAAGAGATCATTCACAGATTTCAAAAGGATTATCTGGCATCCGAAGAAAAAGCAAGATTATGTACAGAAACCGTTCAGAAAGAGAAAGAACTGCTAAAAGCATTTCAATACAAAGAAGGATACAGTCTATATATAGGAATCCCATTTTGCCCAAGCACATGTTTGTACTGTTCTTTTACATCGTATTCGATCGATCAATTTGAGAATATTGTACAAGACTATCTTGAAGCTTTATTGAAAGAACTGGATTTTGTGGCGAAGACTTATGCGCACAAAGAACTTCAGACGATGTATATTGGCGGTGGAACACCAACATCTTTAAAAGAAGAAGATCTGGAATATCTGTTATATGAGGTTAATAAGAGATTCCCATTTTCAAAGATCCAAGAGATCACTGTGGAAGCAGGACGGCCAGACAGCTTGAATTTCGAGAAATTAAAGATTCTAAAGAAATATGGTGTGACAAGGATCAGTATCAATCCACAGTCAATGAACGATAAGACATTAAAACTCATTGGAAGAAATCATTTTGCACAAGATATCAAAGAGAAATTTAATCTTGCGAGACAGGCTGGGATCGATAACATTAATATGGATATGATCTGTGGGCTTCCAGAAGAAGGCATGGAAGAACTTTCCTATACTTTAGATGAGATCAAAAAACTTGATCCAGAGAGTTTAACGGTCCATGCACTTGCAGTCAAGCGTTCATCGAGATTGAACCGAATGAAAGATACATATCACTTTGGAGCGAGTGAAGAGATGGTATCTTATGCCGCTTCATGTGCAAGAGATATGAATATGGAACCATATTATTTATACCGGCAGAAAAACATTCCAGGGAACCTTGAGAATGTCGGTTTTTCAAAAAAAGGAAAAGAATGTCTCTATAATATTTTGATTATGGAGGAATTACATGATATTATAGCAGTTGGTGCTGGTACATCTTCAAAGATCGTCCATCAGGAAGACCATCAGGTGGACCGCATCGAAAATCTTAAAGATATAAAGCAATACATTACACGAATTGATGAGATCATTCATAGAAAAGAATTAAAGATGATATAAACAGGAGTTTGATTATGGCAATCAGTTATGGACGAACAGATATTGAGACACCGATCCATGCGGATATAAAAGAAACGATCAGTCATGGTATCATTGTCAGTAATTTGGCTTATCTTGTTGGCAAGGAATTAGGATTACAAGAAGAAGTGTGTTATGATCTTGCGGTTGCAGGAATGTTACATGATCTTGGAAAAGTAAGACTTAATTTCTATATGAATGAGAAAGTGGAAGATGAGATTCTGGCTGTTGACGAAACAAGATATATGAGAATGCATCCATCCATTGGATATGCGATCCTTGCAGATTACGATTATAACCAGACGGTTTTAGACGCAGTTCTATATCATCATGAACATTATGATGGTACCGGCTATCCACATAATCTGGTAGGAAAACAGATTCCATTAGTTGGAAGGATCATGCATGTATGTGATATTTTCGGAGCATTGATCTCAAACAGGGATTATAGAGAGGGATTTGATGTTGAGACTGCACTTGATATCATGATCGATGAAGTAAAGAATTTTGATATGAAAGTATTTTTAGCATTCCAGAGAGTCGCATTTTCAGACGGAGTTATGGAAACTGTGATGGAAAAAGGCAATCTGGATGAATTATTTGAGGAGGAACAAGAATGATTACACAGGCACCAAGAGGAACAAAAGACTGGTTTGGAAAAGATATGGACCAGCGCACATATTTAGAGAATATTTTCAAAGATTTATGCGCATCCTATAATATTCACGAGATCATCACACCAGTATTTGAGCATACAGAGCTTTTTCAGAGAGGTGTTGGAGAAACAACAGACGTTGTCCAGAAAGAGATGTATACATTTGAAGATAAAGGACACAGAAGCATTTCATTAAAACCAGAAGGAACAGCAGGAGCGATCCGTGCATATTTACAGAATGGTCTGGCAAATGAGCCACAGCCGATCAAGATGTTCTATATCACACCAGCATTCCGCTATGAAAAACCACAGAGTGGAAGATTAAGACAGCACCACCAGTTCGGAGTTGAATTTGTCGGAGCGGAAAGTCCATTAGCAGAAGTAGAGCTGATCACATTAGTATCCACTTTTATTAAGAAAATTGGGTTAAAAGATGCAAAATTACACATCAACAGCATTGGATGTGAAAATTGTAGAAAAGAATACAACAAAGCATTATTAGCATATTTAAAAGAACATGAAGAACATTTATGTCCTACATGCAGAGAACGTATGGAAAAGAATCCATTACGTGTCATTGACTGTAAAGTTCCAGAATGCAAAGAGATCGTCAAAGATGCACCAAGAACGATCGACTATTTAGATGATGAATGTAAAGCACATTTTGAAGAATTAAAGAGTCTGTTAGATGCATTAAATATTCCATATGAAGTTGATACAGAAATCGTTCGTGGATTAGACTACTATACAAAGACCGTATTCGAATTTGTAAATGAAGATGGATTTACTTTATGTGGTGGTGGACGTTACGACAATCTTGTTCATGAGATCGATGGAAAAGTTTCTATGCCATCTGTTGGATTTGGTATGGGTGTAGAGAGAATCCTTTATTTCTTAGAAGAAGAGAAAGTAGATCTTCCATGCACAAGAGATATTGACCTTTATGTAGGAATTCTTGGACAGGAAGCAAAAGCAAAAGCTTACCAGATTGTTGTAGATCTTCGTCATCAGGGATTTGTCGTAGAAACAGATTATCTTGGAAGAAGCGTAAAAGCACAGATGAAATATGCAAATAAGCTGAATGCCAAGAATACGATCATCATTGGTGATGACGAATTAGCGAAGAATGAAGGAAATGTCAAAAATATGGAAACAAGAGAAGTTACGACCATTTCGCTTGATAAGATCGCAGATTGTTTAAAATAAAATCATGCTTTCTTATACTAGTTCGTGACATTTTTGACAAAATCATATATAATGAGTAATAATTACAAGAAAGGAGGTAACATGCATGAGTGAATATGCGATCGTGGCACCAGAAGATTTCGACCAGAGCGTATTTCGCCTGATCGGTAAGGAATGGATGCTTGTTACTGCAAAGAATCAGGAAGGAAAAGTTAACACAATGACTGCCTCATGGGGTGGTTTAGGTGTTATGTGGGGTAAGAATGTCGCTGTGACAGTCTTAAGGCCACAAAGATATACAAAAGAATTCATTGACCAGTCAGAATCATTTACATTATCTTTCTATGATGATACTTTTAAGAAGGATTTAAGCTATCTTGGAAGTGTATCTGGAAGAGATGAAGACAAGATCGCGAAGACACGTCTGACACCAACAGATGCGAATGGAATTCCATTTTTTGAGGAAGCAAAGATCGTACTGATCTGTAAGAAGTTATATTCTCAGCCAATGGATCCAGAAGGATTTGTTGATAAATCTTTAGATGAACAGTGGTATCCAGAGAAGGATTATCACGTACTTTACGCTGCAGAGATCGAACAGATCCTTGTAAGAAAAGATTCATAAAAGAATATATAAGGCAGAACCGAAGATACGGGCTCTGCCTTTCGTACAAAGTGAAAAGGATGAAGGAGGAAATATCATGGCAGAATCAATGTCAGGTTTAGCCAGATCCCACCGATGTACAGAGGTAAGCAACAAACTTATCGGAACAGAAGTCACTGTCATGGGATGGGTACAGAAACGAAGAAATTTAGGAAGTCTTATATTTGTAGACTTAAGAGACCGCTCAGGAATCTTACAGTTAGTTTTTGATCAGGAAGTATTATCTGAGGAAGACTATAATAAGGCAAACTCTTTAAGAAGTGAGTATGTCGTTGCAGCAGTAGGTACTGTAGAGAAGAGAAGTGCAGCGATCAACGAGAACTTGAAGACAGGAGATATCGAGATCAAGGTACATACATTACGTATCTTATCAGAATCAGAAACTCCTCCATTTCCAATTGACGAGAATCAGACAGTCAAAGATGAACTTCGTTTAAAATACCGTTATCTTGATCTTCGAAGACCAAATCTTCAGAGAAACTTACGCATTCGTAATAATGTAACAAGAATGGTACGTAACTTCTTAGGGGATGAAGGATTCTTAGAGATCGAGACACCAGTTTTAGGAAAGAGTACACCAGAAGGAGCAAGAGATTATCTTGTACCAAGCCGTGTACATCCAGGAGAATTTTACGGACTTCCACAGTCACCACAGCTGTTTAAACAGCTTTTAATGTGCTCTGGATTCGACCGTTACTATCAGATCGCAAAATGTTTCCGTGACGAAGATCTACGTGCAGACCGCCAGCCAGAGTTTACACAGATCGATATGGAACTTTCATTTGTTGATGTCGATGATGTGATCGATGTAAATGAACGTCTGTTAAAGAAGATCTTCAAAGAAGTATTAGATATTGATGTACAGCTTCCTATGCTTCGCATGACTTATAAAGAAGCAATGGACCGTTTCGGATCTGATAAACCAGATATGCGTTTTGGAATGGAACTTACGAATGTATCCGATACAGTTGCCGGATGCGACTTTATGGTATTTAAAGGAGCATTAGAGAATGGTGGATCTGTAAGAGGATTAAACGCTAAAGGTTTAGGAGATCTTGGACGTAAGAAGATCGATGGATTCGTTGACTACGCCAAAGACTTCGGAGCGAAAGGTCTTGCATATATTCAGTTAAAGAGCGATGGAACAGTGAAATCATCTTTCGCTAAATTCATGAAAGAAGAAGAGATGGATGCACTGATCAAAGCAATGGATGGACAGGCAGGAGACTTATTACTATTTGCCGCAGACAAAGACAAAGTTGTCTTTGATGTGCTTGGTAACTTAAGACTTCACATTGCGAAACAGTACGATATGATCGACAAATCCCAGTATAAGTTCTTATGGGTTACAGAATTCCCATTACTTGAGTGGAGCGATGAACAGAATCGTTACACAGCAATGCATCACCCATTTACAATGCCATTTGAAGAAGATCTTGAATTCATTGATGAAAGACCAGGAGATGTCCGTGCGAAAGCATACGATATCGTATTAAATGGTACAGAACTTGGTGGTGGATCAATCCGTATCCATCAGGATGATATTCAGGAGAAGATGTTTGAAGCTCTTGGATTTACAAAAGAAGATGCTTACAACCGTTTTGGATTCTTATTAGATGCATTCAAATTTGGAGTACCACCACATGCTGGTTTAGCTTATGGTCTTGACCGCCTTGTTATGTGGTTAACAGGAGAAGACAGCATTCGTGATGTCATCGCCTTCCCGAAAGTAAAAGATGCTTCCTGCCTGATGACACAGGCTCCAGGACCGGTTGATACATTACAGCTAGAAGAACTTGGAATTGAACTTTCAACACCAGAGGAGGAATAATCAGATGGAGAAAATGTTATTTAGCGGTGTTCAGTCTAACTCTGAAGTTGCACTGATCGCAATCAAAGGAATCAAAAACCAGCCAGGAATCGCAGCAAAAGTTTTTGGTGCCATTGCAGAAGAAAAAATCAACGTGGAACTGATCCTTCAGTCCATCGGACGTGGAGAGAATAAAGATATTTCTTTCGTTGTAGCACAGGATGAAGCAGATCATGCCGTTGAAACATTAAAGAAAGCATTTGATGAAGCAGATTACGAAGATATCATCAGTGATAAAGAAGTCGGAATCGTATCTATCGTCGGAGCTGGAATGATGTCTAACAGCGGAGCAGCTTCTAAGATGTTTGAAGCACTGTATAATCGTGGAATCAACATTCACTTAATCTACACATCAGAGATCAAGATCACTGTTCTGATCAAAGAAAGCCGTGTAGAACGTGCAGTAGAAGCATTAAAAGAACAGTTCCAGGAATAATCAGATAGATCAAGTGATCGAATGATCATAAGAATAAGACACAATATACGAGACACAATATTATTTTACATAAATATATAAAGGAGAAAACAATGTTTGATTTTAGCGAAGTAAAGAACTACGATCCAGAATTAGCAGAAGCAATGGAAAACGAATTAACAAGACAGAGAACAAATCTTGAGTTGATCGCATCAGAGAACCTTGTTTCCAAAGCTGTTATGGCTGCAATGGGAAGCCATTTAACAAACAAATATGCAGAGGGATATCCAGGAAAACGTTACTATGGTGGATGCCAGTATGTAGATGTGGTAGAAGATCTTGCAAGAGAACGTGCCAAAGAATTATTTGGATGCGAATATGTAAATGTACAGCCACACTCTGGAGCACAGGCAAACATGGCAGTATTCTTCGCAGTATTGAATGTCGGAGATACATACATGGGAATGAGCTTAGACCACGGTGGACATTTAACACACGGAAGCCCAGTCAACATGTCTGGTAAGAACTATCACTGCGTACCATACGGAGTTAATGATGAAGGATTCATCGATTATGATGAAGTAGAAAGAATCGCATTAGAATGCAAACCAAAGATGATCATTGCTGGTGCAAGTGCATACGCAAGAGCGATCGACTTCAAACGTTTCCGTGAGATCGCTGACAAAGTTGGGGCAGTTTTAATGGTAGATATGGCTCATATCGCAGGATTAGTAGCTGCAGGATTACACCAGAGCCCAATCCCTTATGCTCATGTAACAACAACTACAACACATAAGACATTAAGAGGACCTCGTGGTGGAATGATCATGTGCAGCAATGAAGTGAACGAAAAATACAACTTCAACAAAGCAATCTTCCCAGGAATCCAGGGTGGACCATTAATGCATGTGATCGCTGGTAAAGCTGTAGCATTCAAAGAAGCATTAGACCCATCATTCAAAGAATATATGACACAGGTTGTGAAGAATGCAGATACTCTTGCAAATGCACTGATCGAAGAAGGATTCGATATCGTATCTGGAGGAACAGACAACCACTTAATGTTAGTAGATCTTAAGAAATATGATCTGACAGGAAAAGAAGCTGAAAAAGTACTGGATTCTGTACATATCACATGTAATAAGAATACTGTACCAAACGATCCAAAATCTCCATTCGTAACATCAGGACTTCGTCTTGGAACACCAGCTGTTACAACTCGTGGACTGAAAGAAGACGATATGAAAGTGATCGCAAAAGCTATTCGTCTGACATTATTAGACAAGAAACTTGATGAAGCAAACGAATTAGTATTAGGATTAACAGAAAAATATCCACTCTATGAATAATCCATCACAGAGTCGTATTTGGAGGCAGAAATCAATATGAGGATTACAAAGAAACAAGGGGGAATCATAGGAGGTGCCGTAGCGGTTGTTTTAATAGCAGCCGCTATCGGTGTCCATGCCCATTATCAGAACCGTTGGTATCCGGGGAGTACATTTAACAAAGTTGATGTGTCAGGAATGACATACGAAGAATCAGTGAAGAAAGTAAAGAAATCCATTGATTCTTACAAGTTAAAGATCAAGGGAAGAAATAACGGACAGAAAGTGATTTCCGGTAAGGAGATCGATCTTGCATTTAAGACAGAATCACATGTAAAGGATGCTTACAAAAAGCAGCACAGCCAAAGTGTATTTTCAATGATCTTTGGTGGCAAAAAAACCAAAGTGACAGCAGTTGCATTATCAGAGCAGAAATTAAAGGCCAAATTAAAACAATCCGTTTTGATCAAAGGCAGTGATACATATAAGATCACAAAACCAGTGGATGCAACGATCGTATATTCTGCAGATAAGAAATACGGTGTAATCCAGAAGGAAGATGAAGGAAATTACTTAAACCGTAAAGCATTTTATGACGCAGTAGAGAAATCCATAGAGTCTTTAAGTAACACACTGAATCTGACAGATGAAAAGAAGAATCCGGACGTCTATAAAAAGCCTGGTCTGTATCATGATGATGAAGAATTAAAACAGATGCAGACAACCTACAATGAGTATTTATTACATTTCATTCAGTGGGATATGGGCAATAATGTCAAAGAAACATTAGGTCCAGATGCGTTAAAAGACTGCATCAAAGTAAACACAAAGAGACATACTGTAAAATTAGATCAGCCTGCCGTCGAGAAATGGTTAGAAAGCTTTTGCTTAAAATACAAGACACAGGGAATCGCAAGAACATTTAAGACACATTCTGGTAAGAAGATCAAAGTCAGTGGTGGAGACTATGGATGGCGTATCGATTATGACAAAGTTATAGAACAGACAATGAAAGCGTTAAAGAAAGCACCAGATGAATCTGCGATCAAAGCTTATGAGAAAGACCCTTCCAAGGAGAATGAACAGGCTTTACTTACAAGCTTAAAACCAGTCTACAGCCACAAAGGATATCGTATGGATTATACGAACAAGCAAAATGACTGGGATACACAAAACTACAGTGAAGTTGACCTGTCAGCACAGGAAGTTTTCGTCTACAAGAAAGGAAAACTTGTATTCAGCACAACCTGTATCACTGGAAAAGCAACACCAGATCGTATCACAAGAACCGGTGTTTATGACATCAAAGAGAAGAAACTTACAAAGACATTAACAGGTGCGGATTACAGTGTTCCAACAAGATACTGGACAAGGATCATGTGGACAGGAACAGGATATCATTACAGCAGCAGAGGAGACTGGGGAAGCTGGTCACCAACGTATTATAAGACGAATGGATCTCATGGATGTGTTAACTTAACATTATCAGATGCAAGATCTGTATATAACCTGACGAAGATCGGAGATCCTGTATTTATTCATTATTAAAAGAAAGAAAAAGAGGTTTCAATCAATGAGAAATCAATATGAAAAACAGGAAAAAGTATTATGGTATGCACAGATCATGATCTTTCTAGGTGCTTTGGCAACCTGGTTTAATCATATGGATATGCATACATTTTATACGATCAATATCATTTTATCAGTGATCTCGATCATTTCTCTGACGCTGGATCGCTTTTACTTTAGTGAGAAGATCGGGCAGAAAGTGCATAATTCTTATTCTGTTGCATATGGATTACTAGTGATCTTTACGTTACTACTGGTAATTCAGTATGCGGGGATATTAAAGATCGATCTGATCATGCAAGAAGGGACAAAGATGATCTGGGCATTAACACCAGCATTGAGTCTTCTTTGGAAGACGAAATTCATCGCCTTCCGTGAATGGGATCAGCGTTAGAAGAAAGAGTTTGTTGCTGAAGAACAGATTTATAAAAGGCTCTTGGCGTTATGCCGAGGGTCTTTTTAAACATTTCAGAGAAATAACTGCTGCCAGAGAAACCATACATCTTAGCGATATCTGTTATCTTTTTCTCATGTTTGATGATCTCAGACAAGCTCATATGAATACGAAGTTGATTCAGATAATCCACAGGACTTAGATGAACATTTCTTTGAAAGAGTCGGCAGCATTCACTATTGCTTAGATGGCAGTAAGAAGCAATATCAGCGAGTGTATGCTTTTGGTCGATCGTTTTAGTAAGATATATCATCACATCTTTCATACGTTCCAAATCTCTGGATTCTTTTAAGGACAGTTCTTTGGAGAGATTCACATTATGAAAGATATAATAAAAGATCTCGTTTATAAAATGGTTGATCTTCAACTCATAACCATCAACAGGACATTCACAGATATCATTCATTTTGCGGATCATTTCAAGGATATATTTCTGCCAAGGGACTTTTGGAACGAACGTTAAAAATCCAAAGGAAGGATGATCGACCATAGGTTTGATATATTTTTGATATAAAGGATTATCTTCTGTCTGAAAAAGAACAGAAGGGCAGATCCGGTAGATAACAAAGCGGCAGTCATAAGACTGATATGCACAAGCGGAATGAATCTCCCCAGTGTTTAAAAAGAAACCTTCCCCAGAAGAAACCAGAAAAGCCTTCTGCCGGACACGAAATTCCATCATGCCAGAGAGAACATATATAAACTCAAATTCATCATCCCAATGAGGAAACAAAACCTGAGCAGGCATCTGTCGGATATCCAGTACCTTGCACTCAAAGGAAGCCGTTTTAGAAAGCGGAAGCAGTGGAAAATAAGTGATAGATGAATGGTAAATATCATAATTCATAGAAAAACCTCATAATATCAATATTGTTATAAAAAATGTCGAATTGTGTCATAATATAGTTTGATTTTACTATGATTGTTATAAAAATTCAAGAATAGAAAAGGCATTTTCACTGGAATGGCGATAAAATATCCAGTGAAAATGCCTGATAAAATGTCTGTGTTCTGTGATATTTGATAGAAAGAGCGAGTGCCTTAATAACCTAGAGATTCACCAACAAGGATCACTTTGACACGATCTTTCATCATTGCACTCTGACGTCTTGTCACAACGATCTGACTGCAGATGCAGGTATCACCATAACAGTCTCCACAACGTCCAGTCATAGAACAAGGAGTTTTCAGTCCGAGACGAAGAGTGTTTGGAGGGCTGGCAAAATTACGAACTCTCTTAATACCATCTTCCACATCATTGACAACTTTGTTCATACCAACGATCATGATCACATGTTTAGGACCATAACTTAAGCACGCAACACGGTTACCAGTTCCATCGATATTGATCAGTTCTCCGTCTAAGGTGATCGCATTAGAGCTCATCAGGAAATAATCAGATAAGACAGCCTTAGAAAAGATCTCACGTTGCTCATCAAAATTCTTTGCAACAGAACGATCGATCAGATGATAGTTTCCTTCCTTTAAGGCATCCATCAGCCCAATCTCAGAAACACTCATAGAACCACCCCAAGAAACAGAAGAACCCTCTTTGATATAACTAAGAGCCTGTTTTAGGGCGTCTTCCTTGGTTGCACAGAAAACACCATGCATATTTCTTTTTTCAAGTCCCTTGATAATTGTCTGTGCACGAAGTTTGGTTGCTTCATTTAAAAACATACTCATCATCCTTTCAGTATAAATTTTATGTGGAATCATGATTCTACAGATATGAATTCCACAAGAACTAGATTTAATTATATCATGTTTTCAATGGTTATGTTATAATATATCGTAAAACTTTTAGAAAGAGGTAATTTTTTGAAAGCACTATTTATCACAGAGAAACCAAGTGTCGCAAGAGAATTCGCAGCGGCACTGAATATAAATGCAAAAAACAGAGACGGATACATGGAAGGAGACAAGGCAGTCATCACATGGTGCGTCGGACATTTAGTTACCATGTCTTATCCAGACCAGTATGACCCTGCACTAAAGAAATGGGACTTAGAAACCATTCCATTTATCCCAGATACATTCAAATATGAAACGATCCCAGGAGTACAAAAACAGTTTGATATCGTATCTTCACTGCTTAATCGAGAAGACATTGATACGATCTACGTCTGCACTGACTCCGGACGAGAGGGAGAATACATCTACCGTCTGGTAGACCAGCAGGCCAATGTCAGCAAAGACAAGAAGAAAAAACGTGTCTGGATCGACTCCCAGACAAAAGAAGAAGTGATCCGCGGGGTAAAAGAAGCGAAAGACTTAAGTGAATATGACAACCTAGCCGCCGCCGCATACCTGCGAGCCAAAGAAGACTATCTGATGGGAATCAACTTCTCCAGAGTCCTGACACTCAAATATGGCTGGACACTCGGTAACTATTTAAATCAGAAACGAAGCTTAGTGGTTGCAGTCGGACGAGTGATGACTTGCGTTCTCGGAATGATCGTCAAGAGAGAACGAGAGATCCGTACCTTTGTGCCAACACCGTTTTACAGAATCTTAGGACACTTTGACTGCCAGGGATTTGAAGTGGAAGCCGAATGGAAAGCAGTGAAAGGATCAAAGTACTTTGAGTCCAAGAAACTATATAAGGATAACGGATTCCTGGACAAGAACGATGCAAAGGAATTCATCAAATATTTAGAAGATGGAAGCAACAATGAGACGATCGTAGTATCCTCATCCAAACGACAGGAAAAGAAGAATCCGCCGTTATTATATAATCTGGCAGAACTTCAGAATGAATGTTCCAAACGATTCAAGCTAAGTCCAGATGAGACATTAAAAGTGGTCCAGGACCTATATGAAAAGAAACTGGTTACATATCCAAGAACCGATGCCAGAGTCTTATCCAGTGCGGTCGCCAAAGAGATTTATAAAAATATCGGAGGATTAAACAATTACACTCCTCTATCAGGATTTGCAAATGAGATCATGCAGGGCAAGAAGTATCAGGGAATCATCAAGTCGAAATACGTAGATGACAAGAAGATCACCGACCACTATGCGATCATTCCAACCGGACAGGCAGTAGGCAGTTTATCAAGGATCTCAGAGATGGGACAGAAAGTCTACGATGTGATCGCCAGAAGATTCCTAAGCATTTTTATGCCGCCAGCTGTGTACTTAAAGATCAAATTAGAGACACAGACCAAAGGCGAAGCATTCTTTGCAAACTTTAAGATGTTAAAAGACCCAGGATACTTAAAAGTCACAGGAATGGGCGGACAGAAGAAAGAAGCCCAATTAACAGAAGAACAGATTCATGCGATCTCATCTTTGAAGAAAGGTATGCCTCTTCCAGTGAAAGACTATACGATCAAAGATGGAACAACATCCGCACCAAAACGATACAACTCAGGTTCCCTGATCCTTGCGATGGAAAATGCAGGACAGTTGATCGAAGATGAAGATTTAAGAGAACAGATCAAAGGAAGCGGGATCGGAACGAGTGCGACAAGAGCAGAGATCGTAAAGAAATTAGTGTCCAATAAATACATTGCATTAAATAAAAAGACACAGATCGTAACACCGACTTTAACCGGAGAGATGATCGTCAATGTTGTCAGTGCATCCATTGGATCACTCTTAAACCCAACCTTAACCGCAAGCTGGGAAAAAGGTCTTACTTATGTGGCAGAAGGAAGTGTCACAGAAGAAGAGTATATGCAGAAGTTAGACAAGTTTGTCACCCAGAAGACAAATATTGTCAAGCAAAATAACTTCCAGTATCAGCTCAGACAATCCTTTGATCAGATCGCACCATATTATCAGAAGAAAAAATAAAATAACATTCATAAAAACACCTTCCATCACATATATTTGGATTATACCAAAATGGGGAGGTGTTTTTAAATTTATGAAAGAGGAAGAAATCTTAGGAATCCTTCCATTACATATCAGAACGATCATAAAGCAGGCAGGCATCAACTGGGACGAACTTCAGGAAATCCGCCTGCGTATTCAAAAGCCAGTCATTTTAAAATACAACGCAAAAACCTGTTATCTATCCGAACAGGGAAAGATCACAACAAGAAAAGAACAATTACATATCGTAACCTCACAAGAGATCAGACAAGCCATGGAATATATCAGCAGCTATTCGATGTATGCTTATATCGAACAGTTAAAACAAGGATTTTTAACGATCCGAGGCGGACACCGAGTTGGTATCTGCGGAACCGTTGTCATGGATCATGACAAAGTCAAAACGATCCGACATATTTCCGGGTTAAATATCCGAGTCGCACATGAAGTGAAAGGATGTGCGGACATCTTATATTCACGCTGCACCAGAATGGGGAAACTCATTCCAACGCTGATCATATCACCACCCGGCTGTGGAAAAACAACTCTGCTTCGGGATATGATCCGAAAAATCTCTGATGAAGGACAGACCGTCGGAGTTGTCGATGAACGAAGTGAGATCGGAGCATGCTACCAAGGCGTTGCCCAAAATGATCTCGGGATTCAGACAGATGTCATGGATGCATGTGAAAAAGGACAGGGCATGAATATGCTGATCCGCTCCATGGCTCCCGATGTGATCGCTGTGGACGAGATCGGAAGCAAAGAAGATGTGGAAGCCTTATTTTTCTGTGCCTACCGTGGATGCAGCATTCTTGCAACGGCCCATGGAAAGAACAAAGAATCGTTATCCAAGAATCCCTATATGCGGGAGATTATCAACAAAAAGATGTTTCAGCGCTACGTGATCTTAGAACAGCGAAACCAGCCTGGCTATATCGCACAGATCATAGATGAAAACGGGGTGGTCCTAAATTGATCAAGATATTAGGATCATTGATCGTGATCTTTTCAGGGATCGGATTTGGATTTCACAAAGCCGCAAAAGAACAAAAACGTCTGGAACAGGGAATTGCGATCAAACGAATGTTATACCTTCTGCAAGGAGAAATCCGCTACGGATTTACTCCACTTCCAGAAGCTGTTTTAAAAATATCGACAAAGACAGAGAAGGAATATCAGCCATTTCTAAAAAAGGTGGCAAAGCAGTTAGAGACACACAGTGAAGAATCTTTCGCTAAAATATGGCAGCAGACCGCTGAGCAGAAATTAAAACAAGTGATCTATGAACCAAAGTTTTATGAAATCTTAAAAAACATGGGTGAAACGATCGGATATCTTGACCAACAGATGCAGGAGAAAACGATCCTGCTGACGATCGAACAACTTGATGACCAGATCTTCCTTATGAAAGATCAAGTAGTAAAGAACTGCAAGATGTACCGAAGCCTTGGTATATCACTAAGCGTTCTGATCGTGATCATCTTACTATAAAGCAACTACCACACATTTTTATGACAAGGAGGGGTTATGAGTGTCAATATCATTTTTCGGATCGCAGCTGTTGGAATTCTTGTAACGATTCTTGTGCAGGTCTTAAAACATTCCGGAAGAGACGAACAGGCATTTTTGATCACACTTGCCGGTCTGATCCTTGTCCTTGGCTGGGTGATCCCGTATATCTATGATCTGTTTGAAAGCGTCCAGACACTTTTTACGATATCCTAGAGATTGGAGGCGGATACTAAGATGATAAAAGTCGCAGTCTTTGGAATCGTTGCAAGTCTGATCGCCATGAAGATCAAAACGATCCGTCCAGAGATCGCAGTCGTGATCGCAGTGATCTCAAGCATTCTTCTGGCAATGTATGGACTAAAACAAATGGAGGAAATACTAACCGTGTTTGAGATGATCCGGTCATATTCAAAAATCCCACAAAGCTACTTCCAGATCCTTTTAAAACTGATCGGTATCTCTTTCATCTGCGAGTTTGCATCCAACATCTGCAAAGATGCAGGACAGGCATCGATTGCAAAGCAGATTGAGTTTGCAGGGAAATTAGCGATCCTGATCGTTGGACTTCCAGTCTTTGAATCGCTGCTTGGAACGATCCAGAAACTATTAGGAAATGGCACATGAAACAAAGAATATTCCTGCTAACCTTGCTATTTTTACTGATCCTTACAAGAACAAATGATATTTCAGCCAAAGAAACAAAACTCAACGAAGATATGTTTACCAATGTGGAAAACACTTTAAAAGACAAAGAGATCGATCTATCTTATACACAATTAGTAAAACAGCTGATCCACGGAAATGTAAAAGGTGTTCTGCATACGATCAAAGCCAAAATGAAAGAGGTCTTTTTAAACCGTATGTTGATCCAAAAAGACCTGATCAGAGAAATCCTTCTGATCGCATTTACCGCAGCCATCTTTAAAAATCTGTCCGATTCCTTTTTTCAGCAAAGCACAGCCAATAGTGCATTTTATATTACTTATGTGATCCTATGCGGTGTCATGGTACATTCCTTTTTTTATTTAAACAAAACAGTGACGCAGCTTGTTACCTTAATGGCAGATTATATGAAAGGAATGATCATGGCATATTCACTGGCTGTTGTCTCAACTTCCGGGATCACGACATCAACGACAGTTTATGAATTTTATCTTCTGCTGATCTATGCAATGACAACCCTTACAAATGTTGTATTACTTCCGATGATCAAGATCTTATTTGTCTTAAAGATCATCAACCATATATCAAAAGAAGAACATTTTTCAAGACTATGTAAAACGCTCGAAGGTGTGATCAAGTTTTTGCTCAAAGGATTCTTAAGTGTCTTGTTAGGAGTTCAGCTGATCCAGTCGATGATCCTGCCAGCCGTTGATTCCATGAAAAATACAGTTCTCCAAAAAGGAATGAGTGCCATTCCAGGAATCGGAGGTGGTTTAAATTCAGCAATGACCATGGTCATCGGTTCGGCAGTTGTGATCAAAAACAGTATCGGAGCCGTTGGGATCCTTGTACTGATCGTGATCATCGTCCCACCAGTCATAGAAATCACAGCAGTTGTTCTTACCTATCTACTGGCAGGGATCATGATCCAGCCCATATCCGACAAAAGGATCACCGGAGCGATGGATGCAGTCATTCAAAGCGGAAAATTAATGCTTTCGATGATCTTTACGATGACACTATTATTTATCCTGTCCGTGGCATTGATCGCATTCTCAACCAACGTTAATTATTATGCGGGGTAAGGATTATGGATTATCTGAAAATGATCATATTTTTTCTGATCTTAACAACACTGATCGATCAGCTCTGCGACAAAAGCATCTACCGGCCATATCTTCGGCTAATGACAGGATTTATGCTCATCTCCCTAATGATGCAGCCAATATCCTATTATTTATCCAACGAAGATATCGTGACACAGGCAATCTCAACAGCAGTCAAAGGAGAAAATAACCCTGCATTTTTAGATGGTGCAAAAGAGGAAAAACAAAATCAGATCAAAGAACAGATCACAACATTATTTTCACAGTACGATCTCAAAGTATTAGATGTTGATCCAAAGGTAAATAAAAAAGGAACTATTGAGAAGATTAATATCAAAACAGACAAGCTTCGTCATACAAAGAAACTAAAAACCGCAATTTCAAACTTCTATAATATGAAGGAATCTAATATAAATATAAGTGAGTAGAAGAAATATGATAGAGAGGGAAAAACTACAACATCTGATCGAAAATATCGGCATTCCAAAACTTTGCCTGATCTTACTTCTTGGCATCAGCCTGATCATCGTAAGCATCCCATCCGGGAAGACAAAGAAGAACACACAAAGCACTGAAACCACAGCAAAAGAAGATTCTACTGATCTCTATGTGAAAAAGCAGGAAAAACGATTGGTCAATGCATTAAAACATGTAGAAGGAGTCGGAAAAGTAAAAGTGATGATCACCGTTAATTCATCAAAAGAAGCCGTCGTAAATAAAGACAGTCCCTATGAACAAAGCAGCAGTGAAAAAGAAAAAACAGTCAAAGAGGATGAACAGACCGTCTTAGTCGAAGAAGACGGAAAGAAAGTTCCATACGTGATCAAAGAAGTAGAACCAGTCGTCGAAGGAGTGGTTGTTGTCGCCCAAGGCGGCGGGAATGATATTATAAAGAATCAGATCGTTGAAGCAGTTTCTGTGTTATTTCATATTTCATCTTATAAAGTGAAAGTCTTAAAAATGGAGGATTCCTAACAATGAAAAAAGTATTTCAGAAAAATCAGATGATCATCATGACCTTAGCGGTTGTGATCGCTGTTGCAGGGTATGTAAATTATAGTCAGAAATACGATTCGGCTGGGACGAAGAATGGCAAGACGAAGACAGTTTCAAAGAACGTGGCAAAAGAAAGTGCGGCAGCAGTAACCGATGATGTGACTGATGTTGGGGAAGCGGTACTGACGAATGCACAGGTTAGTAATTATGTGGCGAAAGCGAAATTAGAGAGGGAGCAGGTGCATAGCAAGGCGAAGGATACATTAGAGGGGATCATTAAGGATAAGACGGTGAAAGATAGCGTGAAACAAGATGCAGTGGATAAACTGGCAATGTTGTCAGAACAGATGGAGATGGAGACGGCAGCGGAGAATCTGTTGGGGGCTAAGGGATTTTTGAATAGTATTGTTACGATTACGAATGGGAAGGTGGATGTGTTGGTAAATAAGAAGGATTTGTCGAAGGTTGAGAGGAGTCAGATTGAGGATATTGTTGTTCGGAAAGTGGGGTGCCAGTTGGGGGATGTGGTAATTAGTAGTATTAAAACGGAAGAGTAGAAGTGTATATGGAATAGAGGTTTTGGGTTCTCTCTGGATGATGTTCTTGGGCAATTTTTGAATATTGTTCAGAGAGAATTTTATGTTTATATATGGATTTGTATATTATGGTTGCATATTTAATTGATTGGATTCATAATAGGAAGTGTCAAGCTAATAAAAAACTTGATATGATAAAAATATAATGATTTCTGTCGACCTGTGATAGTGTAAAAAACGCAGGGAATCGACAGAAGTAAAAAATGGCTAAAATAGGAGGTGTTGCTAAAACATATGATGAAGAGTGAGAAAGAAATGATATATTTTGAAGAGGTCGACAGAATAAAGGTGTTTCGTGGAGTAAATAAGCAGTTGGTTTTGGGACGGGAATTAATAGAAACATAATGGAATTTAAAGATACGAAAGAACAAGTTGAAGCAAACCTTATGTTAAGAATTAATAGAAACATAATGGAATTTAAAGATTTTTTAATAATCAGTGCATTTCTTGTTGCTTTTACGAATTAATAGAAACATAATGGAATTTAAAGGTATGTATTGATTGCAAACATTGTATGGTAACAGACGAATTAATAGAAACATAATGGAATTTAAAGTCGTTATCTTCCTCTATATCTGAAAATGTTAACTTGGAATTAATAGAAACATAATGGAATTTAAAGATAAAGCGGCACAGAAGATCAAGGAACAGATACTGGAGAATTAATAGAAACATAATGGAATTTAAAGATGTGCTTGTTGTTCTTTTGTTCCTTTTTTGATATTTGAATTAATAGAAACATAATGGAATTTAAAGAACAGAATTTGGTAATAGGATAGGCGTTAAGCAATCGAATTAATAGAAACATAATGGAATTTAAAGAATAATTGTGTCAAAAGGTATTTCTGAACTATCTCGAATTAATAGAAACATAATGGAATTTAAAGTTCTTACGACAGGATCTACTACAACTTGCATTAGAGAATTAATAGAAACATAATGGAATTTAAAGGAGTCATAATTATATTTTCAACAATTCTGTAATCTAGAATTAATAGAAACATAATGGAATTTAAAGATTTATAAAGGATACCTTAGATGGAATTATGCAAATGGAATTAATAGAAACATAATGGAATTTAAAGGATTCTTCTCGGTCCTCGTCCGAGTGAGACATGTGGAATTAATAGAAACATAATGGAATTTAAAGGAGCAGGAAGCAGGAAATTGAGCATCCCCACTCCAATTATTAATAGAATCATATTGGAAAATGTTATATTGGAAATATAGATATGGTATAAAAGTTGTTATTAGTTATATAGTAGGCTCAATCTGAATTAATACAAAAATAATGGAAGTCAAGAATAAATTTTGGGGGATATTATAAAAAACATGAAAACAGAATTTTTATGGAAAATAATAGAATTTTATTGAAATTTAAATTAGTATAAAAAGTTTTCCAATATGGACGATTAATATTAAATTTCATTGGTATAATTTAAATTTCAATATGAAAAATTACATTGATATTATAATAGATAGATTTACAAAAAGCAATAACGAAATAAAAATCTCATTAGTATAAGGGTTGACTAAATATAAGTAAAAGAGTATTCTAAAAACAGGAAGGAGAAATAACACCTATGCGTTTAGAATTACAGATGGAATTATTGAAACCAGAGATAGATATTGATTATCGTAGAATCATAATATCTTATCTAAAATTTGCATTAGAACATTGTGAAGGGGGAAGATTTTTCGAAAAATTTTATAAGAATCGAGATAACATAGTTAAAGATTATTGTTTTTCAACAGTTTTTAGTAAACCGAGATTCACAAAAGAAAAGATTTATTTTGATAAAAATGAAATGAAAATTATATTTTCATGTAGTGATAGGAATCGAACGGGACTAATTTTTCAGACAGCATTTTTATCAATTCAGCATATGGAATTTCCTTTAGCAAATGAAAATCATATGATATTGAGAAAAATAATACAAAAAAAAGAAGTATTAATTACAGAACCTGTTGTGTATTTTCAAACAATGTTAGGAAATGGGCTATGTGTGCGTGAACATAATAGAGAAACAAATAGAGATACATTTATTACATGTGAAGATAAAGAATTTTCTGAAAAAGCAGAATTGATCATAAAAAACCAGCTTCAAATGGCAGGATTTTATAAAAAGCAATACGAAGATATTAAAGTTAAACCAGTAGATTGCAAAAAAATAGTGGTAAAACATTATGGTATTTTTATAGATTCGACAGTAGGTGTTTTAAAAATATCAGGAGATATGAATGCATTACAATATTTATATCAAAGCGGTGCTGGAAGTCATCATGCAACGGGCTTTGGAAGTCTCAATGTGATAAGACAGGGGGAAGATGAATGAAAGATGAAATGGTTTGTTTAGAGCCGTTTGATTGGAGATACTCTGCAGCTATTGTTGGGTTGCGAAAATATCTAGAATGGCTAGGTGTTGATGAAGAACCTAATTTGATAATAACAGAAGATACTCTTGAGTATAATAAGAAATATTTGGATAAAGAAGATTTCCTAAAATTTGCAGAATATTATTTCAAAGATGATATGCATCATATTGAAATAGAAAATAATTTAAAAGAAAAAAAACCTTCAGAAAAACAAATAAATTTTGTTAACGATAAAATGAAAGCTAATATAATTTTGAAGAATCTATTTAAGAAAATTAAATACGATGGACAAAATCAAGATAAAATACAAAAGATTATTGACCAAAATCGGGAAAAAATAATTTTTGAAACATTTAAAAATAAAAGTAATTTATATAAAAATTATTGTAATCCATATCAATTATTTAAGGATGAACAAGAATGTTGCAGATTGAATGGATATTACATAGATATGCCAAAAAAAGGAAAATCTGCTTCATATGCATTTGATAAATCAAACTATGTAGGAAATGATATTCCAGAATTTGATTTTATCCCGTTTGCATTTAGTGGATGTCGAGAAAAGTTTTTTATAAATGACAATGTTGATTTAAATCGATTACAAAAAACAAATAATCAATGGAATCGCACTGTAAAAGCACAAATGGAAGAGTTAAAGCAAAAGGGTGAGAGAGTTAATACAAAAAGAATTTTTATAGATTGCTTAATCGAAGCAAAAGATTTTCTTCAAAGTGATATAGAGATTATTGTGAAAAAACCAGAACGTGCATATTTTGAAACATTATATTTAAGAAAAGAAAGCTTAGAAATTTTGAAAAATATGAAATCATATTATAAAGCTTTTTGCTTCAGTATAAAAATAAGTGATGATTATTGGATTAATATATTAAATGAAGTTTTTGACGCAGTCGTTAATTTTACTTTATTAGATAATTTAATTAATAAATTATTGAAAGACTCTAGAGAGGGTGGAAATTCATATGTAATTAGCAAATTATTGAAAGTAAATGTGGAAATTAAGAAAGGAGACGAAAAGATGAAAAATACAATGAAAGCTGCGTTTGCATGTGCGAAACAGATTGTTGATAAAAAAGATGGAAATAAACCTAGAGTATCCGATACCAAATTAAAATCTTATTGCACGAAATTAATTAATGCAATAATTTTAGATGATTATGATCAATTCCAAAAAATACTGATTAATTTATCTAATTATGCCGAAGTACCATGTGGATTTGCTTATGATTTATTTGAAGATTTTGAAGGAAATAAAGAAATTGCATACACATTTGTAAATAGTTTAAATCGATATAAAAATAATAATCAGGAGGGTAAAGATAATGAATAAGAAAGCATTAACATTAACAGTAGTAGCAAATATGACATCTAATTATTCTGAAGGATTAGGAAATGTTGCAAGTGTGCAAAAAGTGTTTAAAAACAGAAGAATATATTCTATGAGAAGTAGAGAAAGTTTAAAAAATGCAATCATGATACAGAGTGGATGGTATGATGATTTGGAAACAGAAGTAGATGGTGCTACACAAAAGAAAGTAAATGAAGATCTGAATGCCATTAACTGTAGAGCCTTGGAAGGTGGCTATATGAACACACAGGCAACAACTTATGTTCGCAGAAGTTCTTTCTATGTAACAGATGCAATTTCAACAGAACATTTTATCAGTGAACCCAGATTCCATAATAATTTATATATGGCAACAAATTATGCAAAAAGCAAAGGGTTATCTGTTCAAGAACCAGGAAAGAATAATATTGGATTGATGCCATATCAGTATGAATATGATAAATCATTAAAAATATATAGCATTACCATAGATCTAGAAATGATAGGAAAAGATGAAAACTTTGAAGGTGAAGCAGATGCAAAAGAAAAAGCTGATAGAGTTATTTGTTTATTAGATGCAATTGAAAACTTATCTTTAGTAGTAAAAGGAAATTTGGATAACGCGGAGCCAATTTTTGCAGTAGGAGGTCTCTCTCCTAGAAAAACACATTATTTTGAAAATGTGGTCAATGTAGAAGAAGCAAAATTAATAATATCAAGTGATTTAAAAAATAAGATTGATAGGGGATTTTATGCAGGACTTCTTCAGGGAAATCTTTTAGAAAACGAAGAAGAGATTGAAGAAGAATTGCATCCATTAACAATCACAGAAATGTTTGATAAACTTCGTCAAGAAGTTAAAGAATATTACTTAGGTTAAAATAGGTTAAGGTAGGTGTAATTATGAAGGCATTACGGATTAAATTGCATCAGACAAGCGCAAATTATCGAAAAGAGGAGACAATCGATAATAAAATGACTTATCCATTACCTCCTATTTCAACGGTAACAGGTGCATTACATAGCATTTGTGGTTATACAGAGTACCATAAGATGCTAGTCAGTATTCAAGGAAATTACCAGTCCATGCAAAATAAGATTTATACACATCATTGTTTTTTAAATTCAACAATGGATGATCGTGGATTGTTAGTTAAAATGAAAAATGAAAACTTGTTATCAACTGCGTATGATAAAGTGGCTGAAGCAAAAAAATCTCAAGGTAATAGTTTCTTAAAGGGGATTACAATACAAGTATATAATCAGGGACTTTTAGATGAATACAGAAACTTAAAAGAAATGGGAAATAAAATAGCATTATGGAAAAAATCAGAAGAATATACTGATAAAGTTGCTATGTACAAAACAAAAAAACAACAATTAACGAAACAAAAAAAGACCTTAGATAAAAAATCAATAGAATATACAGATCTTGTTGAAAAAGAAAAGGAATTAAAACAAGAAGAAAAAGATTGGAAAAACAAAATAAAGGAATATGAAGAAACGCATTATAAAAAACCAATTGCAAAATTTAGATCTTTAACGAAATCTGTAAAAACTTATGAAATATTGAACAATATTACATTAATCCTGCATATTCAGGCGGAAGAAAGTGTATTACAAGATATTATGGAAAATATTTATGATTTAAAAAGCTTAGGACGAAGTGAAGATTTCGTTGATGTTGAAGAAATAAAATTGGTTGATTTGGTTGAACCAGAGGAAGAAATTATAAGTTCTTATTCAGCGTATGTTAATTATCGAGATACAAAGCCAATAAATAATGTTGGAGATGGAAATATTATTGTTCTCACTAGTGAAGGAATACAAGGAACAAAATATTATATGGGAACTGAATACAAAAAAGAAAAAGGAAAACGTATTTTCCTTCAAGATAAAAAAGTTCCTGTAGTATATGTATCTAATCATAGCATAGATGAGGAGAGTAAAAATGTATGGATTGATAATGCAGGAGATGAACAATATATAGTTAATTTTTTACAAAAGTAAAAATAAAGTAATAGAAGCATAATGGAAAATATAGTAGGTTTTAAGAAGGGGAAATCATGATAAAAGATTTATATGATTATTTGGCAAAACCAGATAAAACTATAGGTGAACATGTTGAAGATTTAATATTTCGGGCTAATATCTTAAGAAAATTAGGATATATTAAAGATATTCATATATACAATTTACTCATACAAGCATGTAAAGGGCATGATTTGGGAAAAGCAAATAAAGAGTTTCTAAAACGTATTCTAAATCCTAAATTGCATTTTGACGAAACGAAAGAAATATTGCACAATATTTTATCAGTGTATTATTTAGATAAGAACGAATTCGACGAGAACACCGATGATTATTTGATTGTAGCATGTTGTATTTTATTTCATCATGATTATTGTAATGAGCCATTAGTTATAAAAACACGTACGTCACAAATTAATTCATTATTAATTCCTGAATATAATCAAAAGCCAAGTAGAAGGATGCTGAAAAATATTTGTAATAATTATTTAAAAAAACAAGAGACAATTATAGTAAAAGGATTATTACACCGATGTGATTATAGTGCCAGTGGAAATTATGAGATAGAATATCCGAATGATTTTTTAGAAGCTGGATTAGCACAAATGATGAATGAATGGCAGAAAAAGAAAAAAGATAGTTGTTGGAATGAACTACAGGAGTTTTGCATAGAGAATCGGGAAGAGAATATTATTGCATTAGCACCAACAGGGATGGGAAAAACAGAAGCCGGCTTATTATGGATTGGTGACAATAAAGGCTTTTTCATACTTCCAATACGAACTGCTATAAATGCAATCTATGATAGAATCAAGAATCAAATTTTAAAAGATGAAAAATTAGAAGAACGATTAGGTTTATTGCATTCAGAAAGTTTGTCTTATTATGAAAGTCATGTAGGACAAGAAATGGATATTTTGGATTATAGAAACAGGGGACAGGTGTTATCGTTACCATTAAATATATCAACCTTAGATCAGCTATTTGATTTTGTTTTCAAATACAAAGGATATGAAATGAAGTTAGCAACATTATCCTATTCAAAAATAGTTATTGATGAAATTCAAATGTACGATGCAGAAATGTTGGCATATTTAATTTACGGGCTGAGACGTATTCATGAATTAGGCGGGAAAATAGCAATTGTCACAGCTACTTTACCACCATTTATCAAAAAATTATTGAAAGATAAAAGTATAGGAAATATAGAATTTAAAGAACAAGATTTTACAAATGATTTAAAAAGACATTCTGTAAAAGTGATGGATGAATCGATTTGTGAGGATGATATTATTCAATGCTATAACCAAAATATAAAAGAAGCTAAAGGAAATAAAATATTAGTTGTTTGCAATACGATAAAGAAAGCTCAGAAGATGTATGATCAAATCAAAGAAAAAGATGGGACATTAAATTCACATGTATTTCATAGCAGATTTGATCGAGAAGATCGAAAAAAATTAGAAAATGAGATTAAAGAGTTTGGAAAGACATACAACGAACGAAATGAAATAGATATACAGAATGATATCTGGATTGCAACATCTATTGTGGAAGTAAGTCTGGATATTGATTTTGACTATTTATTTACAGAGCTAACTGATTTAAATGGATTATTTCAAAGAATGGGAAGATGTAATCGAAAAGGAGTAAAGCAGTTAGAGGGGTACAATTGTTTTGTTTATTGCGATGGAAGTGATGTCAAACAGGGACAAAAAGGATTTTTAGATCCTGTATTTTATGAACAATCTAAGAAAGCATTGAAGACAGTAGATGGAATTCTTGAGGAAAATGAAAAAACAAAACTTATTAATGATTATTTTACATTTGAAGCTATAAGATCAAGTGACTATATGCACCAATTCAAAGATACGTTTGATTGGATTTCAGGACTAGATATTGGTGAATTTAAGAGAGATGAAATAAAAATGCGAAATATTTTTACAAAATCAATTGTACCTAAGATAGTATATGACCAAAATAAAAATGAAATTATATTATTAGAAGAGAAACAAACATTAATATCCAAAAAGTTGAAAGATTCTGAAATTAAACAGAAAGAAAAAGAGAATCTATTCAGAGAAAGAATAGAAATCCAGGAGAGGTTAAGAGACTTTATTGTACAAATTCCGTATTATGAATATCATAAATATTATAAAAAAGTATATCAAACATATGAAACTGTTAATATTAGTAAATATGAACATATCGAAGTTATGGATTGTCAATATGATATCAAGGGATTCTATCCACTAAATTATGAAAAGGTAGGAGAAGATGCGATGATATTTTAAAAGAGGTGTCTATGGAAGAACGAATTACAGGGGTTATGATTTACTATTACTTTGTATGTAAACGGAAATTATGGTATTTTTGTCATGACATACAAATGGAAAACGTGTCTCAAAATGAGAACGTTCAATTAGGAAAGTTATTGGATGAGACTAGTTATGGAAGAAATCAGAAACATATTAATATTGATGATACAATAAACATTGATTTCATAAAAGATTTTCAAGAAATTCACGAAGTAAAAAAGAGTAAGGCCATAGAAGAAGCTGGAATATGGCAGGTAAAATATTACTTATATTATTTGAAGAAAAAGGGGGTTGATATTTCAAAAGCACAAATAGACTATCCACTGTTAAAGAAAAATATTGAAGTCAGTTTATCAGAAGAAGATGAGAAACAGATGAAAAATATTATAGATCATATTATTCAAATTCGAAAACAGGCAATACCGGAATTGGATGATTCAAAAAAGATATGTAAAAAGTGTGCATATTATGACATTTGTTTTATTTAAGGGGAGAATGCATATGAAAAAGAGTCTATATATATACAATTGCGGAGATTTGAAAAGAAAAGATAATACATTACGATTTACAACTTATGACGATGAAAAAAGAGACGTTCCAATTGAAAGAATTTCGGATATTTATGTAATGTCTGAATTATCATTTAATACGAAGTTCATAAACTTTATATCACAATATGGAATACCGATGCATTTTTTTAATTATTATCATTTTTATACAGGAAGTTATTATCCAAGAGAAAGTTTATTATCTGGAGAATTATTAGTAAAACAAGTGGAACATTACATAGATAAAGAAAAAAGAATCGTTATTGCGAGAAAATTTATTGAAGCGGCAGCAGAAAATATTTATCGAAATTTAAGATATTATAATAGCCGAGGAAAAGATGTAACGGAACATATGAGATATATTGAAGGGTTAAAAAAGAAAATACCCAATGCACAAGAAATTGATCAATTAATGGGAATAGAAGGTAATATTCGTAAAAAATACTACGAAGCATGGAGTGTTATTATAAACCAAGAGATTGAATTTGAAAAACGAGTGATGCATCCACCAGATAATATGATTAATTCACTAATTTCTTTTGTGAATTCTCTGATTTATTCAAAAACACTTACAGAAATATACCATACTCAATTAAATCCAACGATCAGTTATTTACATGAACCAGGGAGCAGACGATATTCATTATGCTTAGATTTATCGGAAATCTTTAAACCATTAATTGGAGATCGTTTGATATTTTCATTATTGAATAAAAAGCAGATTACAGAAAATAGTTTTACAAGGGAGTTAAATTTCCACCATTTAAAGAAAGAAGCATCTCAGTTAATTGTAAATGAACTTGAAAAGAAATTACAGGCAACAATTATGCATAAAGACTTGCATAGAAAAGTATCTTACCAATATTTGATTAGAGTAGAAGCATATAAATTAATAAAACATCTAATTGGAGAGAAAGAATATGAAGGATTTAAAATGTGGTGGTAAATATGTATGTAGTTTTAGTTTATGATATTAGTCAAGAGAAAAATGGTGCAAAACGATGGTCAAAGGTATTCAAGATAAGTAAAAAATATCTGTCACATATACAAAATTCTGTATTTGAGGGAGAGATAAGTAAACCACAATTAGTACAATTGCAACAGGAAATGAAACCGTATATTGATACAGAATTGGATTCGGTTATTATATTTAAAAGCCGACAAGAAAAGTGGCTGGACAAGGAATTTTGGGGTAAAAAAGAGGATAAAACAAGTTTTTTCCTTTAAACCTTTAAAATATAGAATATATGATAAAGCACAAGAAGAAATACGGAATTGAAATGGCATATATAATGGATTATGCACTATGGATTGTAATCAGGTTTTAAACATTAAAGGTGAAATATAAAATGAATATAGAAGCTTTTAACACAGATACTTTACGAAAACTAGTCCGCAATCTACAAGATGAAAATAAAAAATTAAAGGAAAAGCTAGATGAAGCCAATATACCATACGAAGAAATAAATCTTTTTGAACAACCAATCAATAAATCAGCAGAATACGATCCAGATCAAGGTGGCCGTATTATTCATCCAGGATATATCACAGAAAATATGGCAAAACGTTTTTTCGCTATGTTTTGGGGAAGAGAAGATGTCTATGCCAAAAGAGCAAGAAATGGTGGCTATTTTCCTCAATGTGATAACCGATGGAATAGTTATTTATGTCCTAAACAACAAAAGAAGAAAGTATATTGTGATGAATGTAGCAATAGGAAATGGACAAAGCTTGATGTAAAAAAGATCATTACACATTTGTTAGGATACAAAGAAGATGGATCAGATGTCATAGGAGTATATCCACTTTTACCAGATGGTACTTGCAGATTTCTTGTATTTGACTTTGATTATCATGAAAAAGATGCGGAGAAAATAGATTTTGCAAATCAGAATGATGAATGGAAAGATGAAGTCGATGCATTACGAAAGATGTGTGAACAAAATGGAATTCATCCATTAGTGGAAAGATCTAGATCAGGAAGAGGCGCTCATGTATGGATCATCTTTCAACAAGCAATTCCTGCATCAAAGGCAAGAAATTTTGGATTTATGTTATTAGATAAGGGTGCATCATCTGTCAATTTAAAATCATTTCATTATTATGATCGTATGTATCCATCACAAGATATGGCAAATAGTATTGGAAATCTAGTAGCATTACCACTTCAGGGATTAGCGTTAAAAAATGGAAATAGTGCGTTTGTAGATGATAACTGGAATGCATATCCTGATCAATGGGATATCCTTTTAAATAAAACGAAAAAGTTAGCAGTTGAAGAAATTGATATGTGTATAGAAAAATGGAAGCAAGAATTGATACAATATCAAGGAATTGCTAACAATGATAATTTAAAAGACAGACCCAAACCATGGAAGAAAAAACAAATGTTTTCAAAGACAGATGTTACAGGGAATTTACATATTATCTTAAGTGATGGAGTTTATCTTGACACATTAAATATTATGCCAAGATTACAAAATCAGATCCGAAGTATGGCAGCATTTGATAACCCAGAGTTTTATAAAAATAAACGTATGGGATATTCTAATTATTATAATTACAGTGTTGTTTATCTGGGAAAAGATATCAACGGATATATTCGAATTCCAAGAGGATTACGAGAAGCAGTAATAGAACAATGTAAAACGGCTAGTATTGATTATGATGTTTCTGATGAAAGAGAAAAAGGACATCCGATCAGAGTTAAATTTAAAGGAAAATTGAAAGAAGAACAAAATGAGGCAGCAGAAAAATTATTACATCATTCGGATGGGATTTTAAATGCAGCGACAGCTTTTGGTAAAACAGTTGTATGCAGTTATTTGATTGCCAAAAGAAAAGTAAATACATTGATTTTGTTGCAGAGCAAAGATTTATTACTTCAGTGGGTAGAAGAGCTGAATAAGTTTTTGGATATTGATGAGAAACCACCAATTTATAAAACGAAGAGTGGAAGAAAGAGACAGAGAAAAAGTGTGATTGGTATTTTACATGGAAGCAAAAACACACTGACAGGAATTGTAGATGTAGCAATGGTGGGTTCTATGTATTCAAAAGGAAAATATCAAGATATGTTAAATTCATATGGAATGGTAATTATGGATGAATGTCATCATGCAGCCTCTAAAACATCAATACAGTTGTTGCAAAAGATCAATGCGAAATATGTTTATGGAGTATCAGCTACACCAAAACGAGGTGATCATCTTGATCGTATAATATATATGCTATTAGGTCCTCAAAGACATAAATTTACTGCATTAGACAGAGCAAAACAACAAGGAATAGGACACTATTTTATACCAAGATACACAAGAATGATTGAAACCGAAGAAAGTAAACAAAACATTAATAAGGCATATCAAAATATCAGTGAGAATGATGCTCGAAATCAAATGATAATAGAAGATGTAAAATCCAGCATCCATTTAGGGCAAACACCAGTTATATTGACAAGATATAAGGAACATGCAAAAGTTCTTTATCAAATGTTGGAAGGTGTGGCAGATAATATTTTCCTTTTGTACGGAGATAATACAGATCGACAAAATTTGGAGATAAGAGAGAGTTTAAAACAGGTGAAGAAAGAAGAGTCATTAATTCTAGTTGCAACAGGACAGAAAATTGGAGAAGGGTTTGATTGCCCAAGGCTAGATACACTAATGCTTGCAGCACCTGTTTCGTTTGATGGAAGATTGGAACAGTACATTGGAAGGTTAAATAGAGATTACGAAGGAAAAGAAGCAGTTTATGTTTATGATTATATCGATTCACATATAAAATTTTTTGATAATATGTACATAAAACGATTACGAACATATAAACGAACCGGTTTTACATTATGGACAGGAGATTTCCAAGTAAAACAAAATATCAATGCTATTTATGATTCAGGAAATTATTCAGAAAAATTTGAACAGGATATAGTAGAAGCTGATAAAAGCGTTGTAATATCAAGTCCAGATATTTATCAGGATAAAATAGAAAGATTTTTATATTTGATAAAACAAAGGCAAGAAGCTGGGGTTAATGTTCGTGTGATTACCAGAAATCCAGAAAGCACTATGTATGGAAATCCAGAGATATTATATGAACTTATTACAAGGATGAAATCTCAGGGAGTGGATATATATTTAAAAGATGAAGTTGAAGAAAGGTTTGCCGTAATTGACGATGAATTGGTTTGGCATGGAGGAGTGAATTTACTTGGAAAAGAAGATGTTTGGGATAATTTGATGAGGATAAAGAATATTGATGTTGCGGCGGAGTTGTTGGAGATTGGGTTTGGGAGAAGTGATAGAATTTATAGTAGAATGTAAAACTTGCATATAGAGCAGATTCATATTTTTCATTTTATAGGAAAGTTCGCCTTTGGCTCCTTTCCAAAAGAAAAATAGCCCACATAAA
>OBZC01000094.1_pt1 | contig 114504 bp, 83 predicted proteins | sample 1538231 | NCBI WGS metagenome assembly OBZC01 (sample SAMEA2580225, study PRJEB22360) | human gut metagenome | biome: human gut; feature: human-associated habitat; material: faeces | place: Denmark | collected 2008/2010 | reverse complement strand
ATAAAACGAAAGCATATCATGTGGGTGCGTCTTTGAAGGATGCAGGTAAAAAATGCTTTGGAATTAATCTGATTGAAGATGCAGGTATTGTAAGGGATATTTTACAGAGATTAGAATTAGAAACAAAAGAATAGAAAATAATTAGCGCTCACCGGTTGACAGTCATAGAAAACTTTGCTAAACTCATGGAAATGTTATAAGCACAGCGAATATTTATTATAAATATAGCTTATATTACTGAAACAAATCATTCACAAATCTTATTAAATGAACACAGGAGGAGAGAAAATGGGACAGATTATTGGTGAAGGCATTACCTTTGATGACGTACTGCTCGTACCGTCTTATTCTCAGGTAGTCCCCAATCAGGTGGATTTGACCACATGGCTGACAAAGAAGATCAAACTGAACATTCCTATGATGAGCGCAGGAATGGATACCGTTACCGAGCATCGCATGGCGATCGCTATGGCAAGACAGGGTGGTATCGGTATCATTCATAAGAATATGTCTATCGAAGCACAGGCAGAAGAGGTAGACAAGGTAAAGCGTTCCGAGAATGGTGTCATCACCGATCCCTTCTCTCTGTCTCCCGAGCATACATTGGCAGACGCAGATGCGCTGATGGCGAAGTTCCGTATCTCCGGTGTACCTATCACTGAGGGCAGAAAATTAGTCGGCATCATCACCAACCGTGATCTGAAGTTTGAGACCGATTTTACCAAGAAGATCAAAGAGTCCATGACCAGCGAAGGTCTGATCACTGCTCCTGAAGGCATCACTCTGGAAGAAGCGAAGAAGATCCTGGCAAAGGCAAGAAAAGAAAAGCTTCCCATCGTGGACAAGGACTTTAACTTAAAGGGTCTGATCACCATCAAAGATATTGAGAAGACCATCAAATATCCTCTGGCAGCCAAGGATTCCCAGGGCAGACTGCTCTGCGGTGCCGGCGTAGGCATTACCGCTAACGTGCTGGATCGTGTGGCAGCATTGGTAGCAGCCAAAGTTGATGTCATCGTACTGGATTCCGCACATGGTCATTCCCAGAACGTATTGAACTGCCTGAAGATGATCAAGGAAAAATATCCCGATCTGCAGGTGATCGCAGGTAACGTAGCTACCGGCGATGCAACCCGTGCACTGATCGAGGCAGGCGCAGATGCCGTTAAAGTAGGTATCGGACCCGGTTCCATCTGTACTACCCGTGTGGTTGCAGGTATCGGTGTGCCCCAGGTATCCGCTATCATGGACTGTTACAGTGTGGCAAAGGAATACGGTATTCCTATCATCGCTGATGGCGGTATCAAGTATTCCGGAGATATTACCAAGGCGATCGCAGCCGGCGGTAACGTATGTATGATGGGTTCCATGTTCGCAGGATGTGAGGAGAGCCCGGGAGAATACGAGCTGTTCCAGGGCAGAAAGTACAAGGTATACCGTGGCATGGGCTCCATCGCAGCTATGGAGAACGGCAGTAAGGATCGTTACTTCCAGGAGAATGCGAAGAAACTGGTACCCGAAGGTGTCGAGGGCCGTGTAGCTTACAAGGGCAGCGTAGAAGATACCGTATTCCAGTTACTCGGCGGTCTCCGTTCCGGTATGGGTTACTGCGGTGCACAGGATATCGAGACCCTGAAGGAGACCGGCAGATTTGTGAAGATCTCCGCTGCATCCCTGAAGGAGAGCCATCCTCATGATATCCATATCACCAAGGAAGCTCCGAATTACAGCGTGGATGATAAATAAGTTGTAAGAAAATAAAATATAGAACCAGGAGAAACGCACCCTCGTCGGTGCGTTTTTCTTTTCGGAAGAAACCTGTTTACAAAACGGGTTTCTCGGGTGACTATTGAACGAAAAATTTCCCCTACGGTCGATTCATGACATATTTGGGTCGATTCATGCAAAAAATGGTTTTGCCGAGAGAAAGTGTGGTACGTTATCTTTAAGACAATGGGTATCACTATGCCCGTCGGAAAGAGGTAGAACGCTATGAAAAAACGAGTATTGAGCATGTTACTGGCATTTATTCTCTGCTTCTCCACACTGCCCATGACGGCATTCGCACAGGAAGCTGATGTGGTGACAGAACAGGAAGAACAGCAGGAAGCAGACTCTGCGGAAAGGCAGGAGAAACAGCAGGAAGCAGACTCTGCGGAAGGGCAGGAGGAACAGCAGGAAGCAGACTCTGCGGAAGGGCAGGAGGAACAGCAGGAAGCAGTCCCTGTGACAGAGCAGAAGGAAGTAGAAGCAGCGGCGGCACCGGGGGAAGAGACTCCGGCCGATAAGAGCACCACTGTGGAAGCTCCCGGTACGGAAGATTCCATTGCGGGCGAAGTCCCCGATACTGTGGCCCCCACCGTTGAAAGCGTCAGCGATAGTGATGCCGGCACGCAGGACACCGGGGCAGACGATGAGAAGAAGGCAGCAGTGCAGAAGGTACAGGCACTCATCGATGCTCTGCCGGAGACAGTGACGGTGGAAAATGCAGAAAGTGTCAGCGAACAGCTGGAAGCCATTGCCGAGGCTATGGATGCACTGACCGAGGAACAGATCGCAGAACTGGATATGGAGCATCTCTATGCCATTTCTGAGGCAATGTCTGCACCGATGACGGTGGAGGAAGGTGAGCATACCCACTTTCTCTGTGGTAAGGATACCTGTAATGGGGTAGACGGACATACGGAGACGAACAAAGTCACCTTTCAAGCATGGAATGGGACATCTGAGTTGCCCAAGAAGGTAGGTAACTACTATCTGACGAACAATGTTACTTTGAGAGAGGCTTGGACACCTGTCGACGGTGTAGTACTTTGTTTAAATGGGTATACTATCACCGTGGAAGCTAAAGTTTCTGGTATTATAGTAGAGAACAGGGAGACATTTACCCTCTGCGACTGTGCGAACAGTGGAAAAATCACTCACGGATTGGATAGTAATGGCGAAAAGTATGATGGCAGAGGAGTAGATGTGTCGAACGGTACCTTCAATATGTACGGCGGCAGTATCACTGACAATAAGGCATTTGATGGTGTAGGCGTAGGCATGAAGAGTGGTACTTTTAATATGTATGGCGGTAAAATCACTGAGAATAAAACTGGAACTTCTAAGAGTACCAATCAAAAAGGTACTGATGGTGGTGTGAGTGTAGGAGAGCGCAGCATCTTTAACATGTATGCCGGCATAATCAGCGGTAACGAAGGCGCAAACGGTGGAGGAGTAGGAATTTCAGGAGGTACTTTCAACATGAGCGGTGGAATCATTGAAAACAATGGTGCCACTGGAGACGATTATCACAGAGACAGTGGTTATGGTGGAGGCGTGTGTATATACGCAACGGAAAACTCCGTGTTTAACATGAGTGGCGGTATAATCAGAAATAACCGGGCGAATTGTGGCGGTGGTGTATTTGTAGGCGGGACACAATCCTTTAATATGACCGGTGGTGAAATCACTGGCAATACCGCTGATAAAAGTGGCAGCGGCGTATATTTAATAAAAAACAGCCATTTTACAGTATCCGGTTCCGCTAAAGTCTCTGGTAACACAACGAGTAACGTCTACCTGCCTGATGGTGCGACGATGGCCATTGGCAAAGGAGGATTTGACAACACTGCCAATATTGGTGTGACCACAGAGAAATTACCGACACAGGGCAGCTATGTTGCCATAGCTACAGGTGCCGCGAATGGTGGCTATAGGGACGGCGCATTTATCAATGACCAAAAAACTGATGACTGTAAATTTCAACAGGTGGGTGATCAGATCCTGCTTGTCAATGGTACGCTGCATCAACATCCTATCTGCGGTAATACCTGTGACCATGACAGCGAACACGCCAACGTGGCATGGAAGGGTGTCTCTTCACTTAGTGAAATTAAAACAGGCGGATATTACTATTTGACGAAGGATATCGACCGGACGCAGACATGGAATCTTCCAAACCATAAAGTGGTACTCTGCCTGAATGGTTATAACATCACTGCAAATGCGAATGTAGATGTAATCAAGACATCAAGTTATGAACAGTTTATTTTGACCGACTGCATGGGTGAGAGGATGGAGTACGGCAAAATTACTCATAAAGAGGGAAATGTAGGGCGTGGTATATATGTCAATAGCAGCTTCACCATGTACGGAGGGGAGATCAGCGGCAATACAATCGATGCTTCTGCAAGCGTATATGGTGGCGGTGTATATGTGGATTATGGCTCATTCACGATGCATGGTGGCAGTATTACCAATAACAAAATATCTGAAACCATCGGCAACGGTGGTGGTGTGTTTGTAAGTGATCACGGATCTTTCACAATGGACGGTGGCAGTATTATCGGTAACAGGGCCCCAGGCAGTGGTGGTGGTGTATATTCAATGGTAGATTTCATTGTCAGCGGAAAAGCGATAATTACCAATAACACAGCAATGAATGGTCAGACAGCCAACAATGCCAGATCGTATAAAACCATCAAAGTTGACGCTGACGGTCTGGATAGAACGGCCCAAATCGGTGTAACCACAAGCGAAATTGCTGAGGGAAGTTATGCGGTTGTGGCTGAAGGCACAGATTCCTACAGACTGAGTGATACAGACTTGAGTCGCTTTAGCAGTGATGCCGGCTATACACGGAAATTAGTGGACAACCGCATTGTGTTTATAAACGGTACGCCGCATGAGCATCCCATCTGCGGCAAAACGGACTGCAATGACGATCACAGCAATGTACTGTGGAACCTTTTGACTTATGATGCTGGCACGAAACAACTGAAATATGGTGCAACCACAGCAAAACGGGAACAGATAACAAATTCAACTGGGCATTATGTATATACACTTCCGGCGGGCAATTATTATTTGGCGCAGAATATTACGCTCGATGGTTCAATTAGTATTAGTGGCGACGTGAATATCTGCCTGAATGGATATGAAATTTCTACAAATCAATATAATAGAGTTTTTGCAATCACAAACTACAAGCTTGCGGTTTGTGATTGCAGTACAAGTCATTCAGGAAAAATAAGAGGTAATCATAATCGTATTGGAGATATGCTCGTTGTATATTTGCAATCTAACGCATCGTTTGATCTGTATGGAGGTACGATCTGCGGAGGCGATTATGGAGTGTATGAAAATATGGCTTCTAGTGTGACCCTTTTCGGAGGCAGCATTACCGATAATACATACGGAGTAGATGGTTCGGATAACCCCCCGATAAAAATTGGTGGCGATGCAAAGGTCATTAATAATACAAAGAGAAATCTCTTCCTGCGCTCCAACCAAGTCATCAGTATTAATAACAGTCTGACACAGGATGCCCAGATAGGCATCTCAACAGTCACTGAACCTTCAGCAAATAATAATATTCAGATTGCCACCAGCGCGACGAATGATAAACTGGATTATTCCAAGATTTTTACATCCGATGCAACAGATCAGAATTATGTAGTCACCAAAGATGCAAAAGGCAGGCTGTACCTGGGAATTCATCAGCACAACTGGAAAGCCACTGCAGAAGGCGCTCGGATTACATTCAAATGCAGTGCGGATGGTTGTAAGTTGGAAAGTGATTTTGCTACAACCTATACGGTTACTGCACCGACGGATTTGATCTACAGTGGCAGCGAGAAAGTCGCTACGGTAACAACGGATGATAAGTATTCTGATGGTTTGGACTTGCCCGCTCCAGCTATTACCTATCAGAAATTAAAAGAAACAGAATATGTTGGCATTGAAGGAGCACCTAAGGATGTTGGTACATATCGGGCTTCGATTACGATTGATAACGTAACAGCCAGTGTAACCTACAATATTGTGAGCAAGGAAGTTCCAAATCCGACCATTACAGTTGCCGGAACATATACATATGATGGCACGAAGAAGAAGCCGTCTGTAGTTGTAAAAGACGGAGAGACGGAGATTCCTGACAGCGAGTATAGTGTTTCCTATGCAGATAATATCAATGCTGGTACCGCTACTGTAAAAATTACGGATGTAGCCGGTGGAAACTATGATGTCAGCGGAAGCACGACATTTACCATTAATAAAGGTGCTTATAACGGTACTGTCGAAAAAAAGGTAACTATTATAAAGAAACGTAGCACCGCGCAGACCGGTACTTTGACGGCGGAAGACTTTTTCCCGGAGGGAGCGGTACTCGAAGGCGCTGTGATTTTCGATGTTAATGGTGTTTTCGACGGTGCTGTGGTGAATCGGTTGACATTTGATCAAGATGCTGGAAAAATTTCCTATATCACTGCGGCGAACATTACCTCCACGACCGACCAGACATGTAAAGTTATCATCTCTTCCACAAACTACGAGAATATTGAGGCAACCCTGACCTTCCATCCTACGGACAAGATGACGGTTACGATCGACGGTCTGACCTATACGGGCAAGACCTATGACGGCAAAGCTATGGAGCCTGACGGTACCTTGCAGGTATCTGGCGACAAAGTTCCTGTGAGTGAACTGGAAGTGACGTATGCAGGTACAGGTAACACGACTTATAACAGCTCCGATGCACCCAAGGATGCAGGTACTTACAAGGTGACTTATAAAGTAGCTGACAGCAACGAGAATTATACCGGCGAGGTGACATACTACTTTACCATTTCTCCGAAGGCTGTTACCGCGGACATGATTGGAGCGATTGCTGATGAGACATACACCGGCAATGATATTACACCGCAACCTGTTGTGACGGATGGCAATACTATACTGACTTCCGGCGCAGACTTTGACTTCATCTACGACAAGAATATCAATGCGGGCAAGGATACAGCGACCCTGACCATCACCGGAAAAGGAAACTACACGGGAATCGCCAGCCAGACATTCACGATCAATCCTAAGGACATTAAAGGTGCAGCTATTACATTACAGGCAGACAGTCTGGGTTATACCGGTCTGATGCAGGAGGTGCAGATTACATCCGTAACTCTCGATGGTGTGACATTGACTACCGGTGATTATTACATTGTAAATGACAGCAACAAACAGATTAATGCTGATGATTCCATCACTCTGACCATCGCGGGCAAGGGCAATTATACCGGAACAGCCACCACGACCTGGAAGATTACCAAGGCTACTCCCAAGCTGGGGAACTTCGACGTGACTCCGGATCTTTCCCAGAAGCAGACCTACGATGGCAAACCGAAAGAGGTGACTGCGAAGACTAAGAACGGTGTGATCGACATGGGTGATGTAACGGTATACTACGAGGGTACTTCCGGTACTACCTATCCCAGAAGTAAAACAGCACCCACCAACGCCGGAACCTATCAGGTGATCCTAACCGTGGCAGAAGGCAAGAACTACACCACAGCAGAGATTGAAGCGGGTACACTGACCATTGATAAGGCGGATCTTACAGTAGAAGATGTTACAGAATTCTTCGAGTACACGAAGACCGGCGCACAGACCATCAATATAGCGAACCTTGTGCCGGGCGCAAGAAGCTATGCACTTGGTACGGCTGCCGGTGACCTCGGGGTTCTCTCGGAAGCTATTAGCATAGATGCAACAACAGGTCTTATGAAGTTTACATTGTCAGCACTGACGATAGGCAATATCGACAATAAGGTGACTGTGCCTGTGACCATTACCTCGGAGAACTATGAAGATGTTACCGTCAATGTGATCATCTACATTTCACCGGAATATCGGATTATCGATGGCGCAAACAGTTCCTGGACACAGAATACGGACGGTACTGTCGTGATCCGCGGAAACGGCGAAATTTCCAAGTTCCATGCTGTAAAGGTAGATGGAAAAGTGATCGATCCTGCTAACTACGATGCAACAGAAGGCTCTACCATTATCACCCTGAAGGCAGAATACCTTAAGACATTAGCTACAGGCAGTCATACCTTTGCTATCGTCTGGAACAATGGTATCGCAGGTACTAACTTCACGGTTGCAGCCAATACCTCCGGCAATAACAGTGGTAATAACAGCAACAATAATGACAGCAATCATGGCAGCGATAACAGCGGCAACAATGACAGCGGTAATACGGCAGGTGCGGCTGCCAATACCGCCGTCGCTTCGGCGCAGGAACTGGACAAGGTTCCGGCGACCGGAGATCCCTTCGGTATCTGGCTGACGCTCTTTGCGATATCCCTGACCGGACTCGCTGGAATGCTGGCAAGAAGAAAGAAGAACTAAGAAAAACTAAGTAATACAGAAGCCCCACCGCAGGGACAAAACTCCGCGGCGGGGCTTTTTGTGCATTTTGCGGCACGCGTTTCTCTATTGGAATATAGCTTATAGTGGTAAAGGTAGAAAAAGTAATAAACATGTAGAAAAATGTTAAAAACAAAAAAATACTCATGCAATATAATGTAAAATTAGAATTAAAAACATTTGATTTTTACACGAATTTGGATTATGCTATACTCAGAAGCTTTATGGAGGACGAATGATGTATAGAAAGATTATGGACTTCTTAGAAACGTGGAAAGAAAGTGAACATCGTAAACCCCTTATTTTGCAAGGGGCAAGACAGGTGGGAAAAACCTACTCCATTTTAGAGTTCGGACGAACTCACTATGAGAATGTGGCATATTTCAATTTTGAAACAGATCCTAAATTGAATGAAACTTTTGAAGAAAACATCAGTCCTGATTATCTGATCCCCATTTTGTCTCACATTGCGGGTCAGACCATCGTAAAAGAAAAAACGCTGATTGTATTTGATGAGGTGCAGCTTTGCAAAAGGGCTCTGACTTCTCTGAAATATTTTAACGAGAGCGCTCCGGACTATCATATCATCGTTGCGGGCAGCCTGTTAGGTGTGGCTGTCAACAGGGAAAAGTTCTCGTTCCCTGTGGGCAAGGTGGATATGAAAACCCTGTATCCCATGGATATGGAGGAATTTATGATCGCTATGGGTGAAGGAGATCTTGTGCAGCAGATCAAAAGGTGCTTTGCAACAGATCAGCCGATGCCGGCGGCACTCCACGATGCGGCTATGCAGCTTTACCGGCAGTATCTTGTGGTAGGCGGGATGCCGGAGTGTGTGATGCAGTTTGCCCAGACAAGGGACTATATCCTGATCCGCCATATACAGGATACCATTCTTGCAAGTTATCTCAACGACATGAGTAAGTATAATAATCTGAATGAAATCAAGAAGACCAGGCTAGCCTATGACAATATTACCGTTCAGCTTTCGAAGAAAAATACGCGTTTTCAGTATAAGCTGATGAAAAAAGGAGGGCGGGCGTCTGAATTTGAGAATGCCATAGAATGGCTCTGCCTGTCCGGAATCGTATCACAGGTCTATAAGGTAGAGCAGATTAAAAAGCCTTTGGAAAATTATCGTGATATTGACGCTTTCAAGATATATGTTTCGGATTTGGGGCTGCTTTGTGCCAAGAAGGATCTGGCGGCCAATGATATTCTGTATATGGTTGAGGAATTGAATGATTTTAAGGGCGGTATGACGGAGAATTACGTCAATGTACAGCTCTCCATCAATGGTTACAATACTTACTATTGGGAGTCTGAGCGTGGTGCGGAGATAGATTTTGTTATTCAGCGTGACGGGCAGCTGATCCCGATTGAAGTGAAATCTGCCGACAATACCAGAGCAAAGAGTTTAAAGGTCTACATGGATACCTATAAGCCTGCATATGCCATCAAACTCTCTGCAAAAAACTTCGCATTTGAAGACAACAAAAAGATAGTACCGCTCTATGCAGCGTTTTGCATCTGAATACGACAGGTGAAGTAAAAATAATTTTTATTCTGTTCTTTTGGCGGATAGTATTTTCTGGGGGTGCAACCCGTCCTCTACGGTCGATTCATGACATATTTGGGTCGATTCATAGTATTTGCAATAATTGACAAAATGAACTAAATTTTTCAAGCAATTTAATAAATATAGCAAAAAATGTAAAATAATAGCTTGTATCAATTTCGGGATGCATGGTAGAATATAAATATTCGAGAAAGAATTTCTGGATATTTTACAGAGAAACAGGGGAGCAAAAAAGTGGCTGAGATTGCATTACGTGAATTGATAGACGAAAAGCGCCTGCAGCATCTGCAGAACGAGTTCTGCAAAGTGACGGGAGTGATGGCGGTCTGTGTGGACAAGGAAGGCAGAGCCATAACAGAGCCCTACATCGATAAGTCCCTGATAAGACCGGATGGGGAAGATCCGATCGTAGGGGAGTATCGAAGAAAAGCGGCGCAGGCGTTAGACAGAGTACAGGAAGGATCCCTTGAGGAACAGGTGGTGGAAGAGCTGCCGGACGGTGGACATGTGGCAGCAGTTGCTGTCAGAGTGGAGAACACCATCATTCTATACTGGCAGGTATATGATCTGAAGAAGCTTGACACCATATCTTTTTACCAGATCCTGGATCTGCTGCGGGATACCAGTGCGGATATTTACAGAGACCGTATGTCCTGCTTCAGCGCAGAAGCCGAGAGCAGAAGGAGCAGATATGCGGAGGAAGAGATGAGCCGTAATCTCCATACCATAGAGGCTACTACGGAGATCGTTCAGCTCTTAGACAGTGATGAACAGATTGAACTGACTATGAACCGATGGCTGAAGATTCTGGCACAGCACATTCAGGTAGACAGTGCAGAGATTTTTCAGTTGCAGGCAGACACGGATACGATGAATGTCGTCTGTGAATGGCTGGCACCGGGACAGATCTCTTATTTTGACAAGACCAGCGGGATCTTTGTGAATTCTTTTCTCCATACAGAGAAGCCACTGGTGGTATCTACGGACAGCATGGGTAAGACGGACTCTGAGGAAATTGAAAAGATAGGCATGAAAGCCGTGATGATTTTTCCTATCCTGAAGCAGGAGAGCGGCAATATGCTGCTGTCTCTGAACCATAGGCGGCAGGCACATGTTTGGAGCATGTCGGAGATCAAGTTCACCTCGGACGCGGTGAAGATCTTACAGAGTATCCTGACCAGACGAATCCAGAAAAATTCCCTGGCAGGTTCCTATGCGGCGCTGGAAGAGATACTGGACAATGTGGGATGTGCCATCTACGTAACGGATCAGAACACGGGCAGGATGCTGTTCGCCAACCAGATATTGAAGAATACGTTTGCCAAGGAGCTGATGGACCATAATTTTGATGCTCTGTTACAGTCCAGCGTCCGCAAGGACAAGAACCGTACTGTGAGTGTTGTGTACCATGCCGAGAAGGAGACCTGGTATGATCTGCTGTGCAAGGAGATTGCCTGGGTAGACGGTAAAAAAGCCAACCTGTACTCTCTGTATGATATTACGGATAAAAAGCTGTACCAGCGCCGGATCGAGCAGCAGGCGTACACAGATTTCCTGACGGGACTGTATAACCGTATGTGCTGTGAAAGGGATCTGGCGAGACAGATCGATCAGGCGAAGAAGACCGGCGGAACCGGTGCTCTGCTGTACCTGGATCTGGATGATTTCAAGCATATCAATGATGGACTTGGTCACCAGTACGGTGATGTGCTGTTGAAATCCATCTCCCATGCATTAAAACGGATCAACGGTATTGAGAACACCTGCTACCGTATGGGCGGCGATGAATTCGTTATTGTGATCCCTCCGGAAAGCTATCCCCGGTTTGGAAATATCGTGGAAGATATTAAGAAGATCTTCAACAAACCCTGGTTTTTGAAGGATGCAGATTATTACTGTACTATGAGTATGGGTATCGTCACCTTCCCGGATGCCGGAGATTCCGTGACGGATCTGATCAAAAAAGCGGATATTGCCATGTATGAGGCGAAAAAGACCGGTAAAAACCGTGTAGAAACGTATCGGGAAGGCAATGATTCTGTATCGGGACGCCGTCTGGACATGGAGAAGAACATGCGTGACGCCACGGTGGAAGGCTACCGGGAGTTCGAGGTCTATTACCAGCCGATCATCGATATTCAGGGTGGAAAGGATGTCTGCGCCGGTGCGGAGGCACTGATCCGCTGGAACAGCGCGAAGCTGGGATTTATATCACCGGCGGAATTTATTCCCCTGGCAGAGTATCTGGGACTGATCAATCCCATCGGCAATTATGTGCTGACGGAGGCCTGCACCCGCTGCAAGCACTGGAACGATACCGGATATCCGGATTATAAAGTAAATGTCAACCTCTCCGTGGTACAGCTCTTACAGCCGGACATCGTGGAGACGGTGGAAAAGGCATTACAGGACACCGGTCTGTCTCCGAAGAATCTGACATTGGAGGTAACAGAGAGCCTTGCCATTAACGATATGGAGCGTATGAAGGAGATTCTGAACCGGATCAAGGCACTGGGCGTCTCTCTGGCACTGGATGATTTCGGAACCGGTTACTCTTCCCTGAATCATATCCGTGAGATCCCCATCGATGTCATCAAGGTAGACCAGAGCTTCGTCAAGGATCTGGCGGGAGATGCTTACTCCCAGTCCTTTATCAAGATGGTGGCAGAGCTGGCGCAGACCATTGGAGTCAGTATCTGCGTGGAAGGTATCGAGACCCCGGAGCAGTTCAAGGTACTGCAGGGCATGAAGGTCAAATACATTCAGGGATATTATTTTGACCGTCCTTTGGAGAGGCATGCATTTGAGGCGAAATATGTGAAGTAACAGTTCAGCCATAGAATAGCAAATGCGACGATCGGGTGCTTACACACGCTTTTATGAAGGCTTTGGGGCAGAACTGTTACGGAAGTAACAAAATTATCAAAATCCCTCTTGTCAAGTATCGGGCAACCATGCTACTATTGATTTAGCTACACGACTGGCGGAACGCAGCCTGCTGCAGTGGAGATACCCACAGGGAGTGTAGAATAGTGAAAGCCGACCGCCTGGGCACCGTCTATTTGTGGTGCTTAGGCGGATTTTTATTTTAAAGGATAAACGGAGGAAAACTATGTTACAACTGGAACAGGAACTGAAAAGTAATGCTTATCCCGGCAGAGGTATCGTGATCGGACGCTCTGCGAACGGTAAATATGCCGTAACCGCGTATTTTATTATGGGAAGAAGTGCCAACAGCCGCAATCGTGTGTTCGTGACAGAGGGAGAGGGAATCCGTACCCAGGCTTTCGATCCTTCCAAGTTAGAAGACCCCAGTCTGATCATCTATGCGCCGGTACGTGTCCTGGGCAACAAGACCATCGTGACCAACGGCGATCAGACCGATACCATCTACGAGGGAATGGACAAACAGTTAACCTTTGAACAGTCCCTGCGCAGCAGAGAATTCGAGCCGGACGGACCGAACTACACACCGAGAATCTCCGGTATCATGCACATTGAGAACGGCAAGTACAATTACGCTATGTCCATTTTGAAGAGTGACAACGGCAATCCCGATTCCTGCCTGCGTTTTACTTATGCTTACGAGAATCCCCTTCCCGGAGAGGGACGTTTTATCCATACCTATATGCATGACGGCAATCCGCTGCCCAGCTTCCAGGGGGAACCGAAGTTAGTGGAGATCCCCGATGACATGGATGCTTTCACCGATATGCTGTGGAACAGCTTAAATGAGGACAACAAGGTATCCCTGTTCGTTCGCTTCATTGATATCGAGACCGGTAAATACGAGACTAAGATTGTGAACAAGAATGTGTAAGGTTCTGAATAGTGAATATCGTAGAATAGGAGAAAAATAAGATGAACGAGATTCAGTTAAAATACGGATGTAACCCGAACCAGAAGCCTTCCAGGATCTTCATGGAAGACGGCAGTGATCTGCCTGTTACCGTACTGAACGGCAAACCCGGATATATCAATTTCCTGGATGCTTTCAATGGCTGGCAGCTGGTAAAAGAGCTGAAGGAAGCTACGGGACTTCCCGCAGCCACTTCTTTTAAGCATGTATCTCCCGCCGGAGCTGCGGTAGGACTTCCCTTAAGCGATACGCTGGCGAAGATTTACTGGGTGGATGATCTGGGAGAGCTGTCTCCTCTGGCATGTGCTTATGCAAGAGCACGTGGCGCAGACAGAATGTCCTCCTTCGGTGACTTTATCGCATTGTCCGATGTCTGTGATGCAGATACCGCCCGTCTGATCAAGAGAGAGGTATCCGACGGTGTCATCGCTCCCGGCTATACCGATGAGGCACTGGAGCTGTTAAAGCAGAAGAAAAAGGGTGCTTACAACATCATCCAGATCGATCCTTCCTACCAGCCCGCGCCCATCGAGCACAAGCAGGTATACGGCATCACCTTTGAGCAGGGACGTAACGAACTGGATATCAACGGCGATTTGCTGTCCAATATCGTGACGGTGAATAAGGAGATCCCGGAGAGTGCTCTGATCGATATGAAGATCGCACTGATCACCTTAAAATATACCCAGTCCAATTCCGTATGTTATGTCAAGGACGGTCAGGCCATCGGCATCGGCGCAGGCCAGCAGTCCCGTATCCACTGCACCAGACTGGCCGGCAGCAAGGCAGACAACTGGTTCTTACGTCAGTCTCCCCAGGTACTGGGTCTGCAGTTCGTAGACAGCTTAGGCAGAGCCAACCGTGACAATGCCATTGATGTCTACATGGGTGATGAGTACATGGATGTGCTGGCAGACGGCACATGGGAAGGCATCTTCAAGGTAAAACCTCCCGTATTTACCAGAGAGGAAAAGAGAGCATGGCTTGACAAAATGCAGGATGTGACTCTGGGAAGCGATGCGTTCTTCCCCTTCTCCGATAACATCGAGAGAGCACATAAGAGCGGCGTAAAATACATCGCACAGCCCGGTGGATCCGTGCGTGATGCAGATGTGATCGCATGCTGCGATAAATACGATATGGTGATGGCATTTACAGGCATTCGTCTGTTCCACCACTAAGACAGATATTTGCGGGCAGGACTGTAACAGGACCTGCCTGTATTTCATTTTTATGTGGGTAGCGATCCTGAGTTTCGCTGAATAGAATAAGAGAGACGGCCTGGGTAAAGTTACCGGGAGCATTACAACGAGGAAGATGAGGAAAGCGTAGTTATGAACAGACGAGGGGAAGAAAAAAGCAGAGAAATGATGCTGGATGAATTACTGGGATATGACCGTGTGACGATCCAGTGTCACGATAATCCGGATGCAGATGCGATAGCGTCCGGGTTTGGATTGTATTGCTTTTTCCGTGATCAGGGAAAAGATGTGAGGCTTTTGTATTCCGGGAAAAACAGAGTGAGAAAGGCCAATCTGACGCTGATGGTGGAGAAGTTGGGGATTCCGCTGAAATATCTGGCGCATCCCGGAGAGGAGCCGGTGGACGGACTTCTGATCACCGTGGACTGTCAGTTCGGTGCCGGCAATGTGACGAAGATCCCGGCAGAGGAGATCGCAGTGATCGATCATCATCCGCTGGAGGTGATCTGTACGGAGAAAATGCGATTACAACCTAATCTGGGCAGCTGTGCGACTTTGGTATGGACCATGCTTCAGGAGATGCATTATCCGGTGGAGAAAAATAAAGATCTGGGGACCGCTTTGTATTATGGGCTGTTCATGGACACCAATCAGTTCTCGGAGCTGTCCAATCCGGTGGATATGGATATGCGCGAGAGTCTGAACTTTGACAAGAATCTGATATCACTGTTCCGCAATTCCAATATTTCCCTGAAGGAGCTGGAGATCGCCGGAGTGGCGCTGTTACGCTGCAATTACAATGACGATTACCAGTTCGCTGTGATCCATTCCCAGCCCTGTGACCCCAATGTGCTGGGACTGATCAGTGATTTCCTGCTCCAGGTGGCAGGAGTGAATACCTGCGTGGTCTACAATGAGGATAGCGGCGGATATAAATTCTCCGTCAGAAGCTGTATCCGGGAAGTTAATGCCAGTGAATTGTCGGATTACCTCTCGGAGGGGATCGGCTCCGGCGGCGGTCATGTGGAAAAGGCCGGCGGCTACATCAGCATGAAGCTGTATGAAGAGAAATATCCGACACTTCATTCCGAGGCTTATTTCAATAACCGGATGACGCAGTATTTTGACAATTTTGAGATCGTATATGCGAAAGAACGCAAATTCCCTGTAACGGAAGGTAAAAAATACCGCAGACGGAAAGAGCTGCTCGCTTGCCTGAAGGCAGCGGATCTGGCAGAACTCGGAAACGTGGTATCCATACGTACCGAGGACGGCACGATGGATATCGACACCAGACAAGATCGGTATTTCACGCTGGAGCGTACCGGGGAGCTGCATCCGGTCCCGGCTGAGAGATTTCACCGGATCCTGGAACTGTGCGAGCTGCCGCTGCCCGAGGAATATTGCAGCCATATGGGATATATCCCGAGAGTCAAGGACGGCAGGGATGGCAGTAATCATCTGCTGACGGAATATGTCCGTATGAGTATGCCCGCGGATGCTTTCTGTATCTATGCCCTCGAGCTGAAGCGGGGAGTAAAGATATTCCCTATCTGGGATGAGGATACTTATATGACAGGCAGAGCCGGAGATTATCTGGTGGCCAGTGAGGATGATCTGCACAATATGTTCATAGAGCCTGCGCAGAATCTTCTGAATAATTTTGAAGAGATGGCATAAGAATCACAAAAAAAGGTTTATAAAATTTTCCTTGTGTGGTAAGATTAAGGTTACGAAAACAGTATTAAGTAAACGAAAGGCAAGGATATTACCATGAGCGAACTGGAAAAAGAAATCGTAGATTCCGCAGAAGTGAAGGAGTCTAAGAATTTTATAGAGCAGATCATCGACAAGGATCTGGCGGAGGGTGTATACGATACCGTACATACCCGTTTCCCTCCCGAACCCAACGGATATCTTCATATCGGACATGCCAAGAGTATTCTCTTAAACTACGGACTGTCCCAGAAGTACAACGGTAAATTCAACCTGCGTTTTGATGACACCAATCCCACCAAGGAGAAGGCAGAGTTCGTAGAATCCATCAAAGCAGATGTAAAGTGGCTGGGCGCAGACTGGGAAGACAGACTTTTCTTCGCATCCAACTATTTTGACCAGATGTATGAAGCAGCAGTAAAGCTGATCAAGAAGGGCAAGGCTTATGTATCCGACTTAAGTGCAGAGCAGATCCGTGAGTATAGAGGAAGCCTGACCGAGCCCGGCAAGGAGGATCCCGGCAGTGCAAGAAGCGTTGAAGAGAATCTGGCACTGTTCGAGGATATGAAGGCAGGCAGATACGAGGACGGAACCAAGGTACTGCGTGCCCGCATCGATATGGCATCTCCCAATATCAACATGCGTGATCCCGTTATCTACCGTGTAGCACATATGTCTCACCAGAATACCGGCGACAAGTGGTGCATCTATCCGATGTATGACTTCGCACATCCCATTGAGGATGCCATCGAGGGTGTGACCCATTCAATCTGTACACTGGAGTTCGAGGATCACAGACCTTTATATGACTGGGTGGTAAGAGAGCTGGAATACCCTCATCCTCCCAAGCAGATCGAGTTCGCCAAGCTGTACCTGACCAATGTGGTCACCGGTAAGCGTTATATCAAGAAGCTGGTAGAGCAGGGCATCGTGGACGGCTGGGACGATCCCAGACTGGTATCCATCGCAGCACTGCGCAGAAGAGGTTTCACACCGGAATCTATCAAGAAGTTCGTAGAGCTGTGCGGTATCTCCAAGGCACAGTCCTCCGCAGACTATGCAATGTTAGAGTACTGTATCCGTGAGGATCTGAAGGCAAAGGCACCCCGCATGATGGCAATCTTAGATCCTGTGAAGCTTGTCATTGACAACTATCCCGAAGGACAGACAGAGATGCTGCCCGTAGTCAATAATCCGGAGAACGAGGAGCTTGGCAGCCGTGAAGTTCCTTTCGGCAGGGAATTATATATTGAGAGAGAAGACTTCATGGAAGAGCCTCCCAAGAAGTATTTCCGTATGTTCCCCGGCAACGAAGTGCGCCTGATGAACGCATATTTTGTAAAGTGCACCGGCTGTGTCAAGGATGAAAGCGGCAAGGTTGTGGAAGTACATTGTACCTATGATCCGGAGAGCCGCGGTGGCAACAGCCCGGACGGCCGTAAGGTTAAGGGAACCATCCACTGGGTAAGTGCAGCGGAATCTGTGAAAGCAGAGGTTCGTCTGTATGAGAATATCATCGACGAGGAAAGGGGTGTATACAACGAGGACGGAAGTCTGAATCTGAACCCCAATTCTCTGACCACACTGACAGAGTGCCGCTTAGAGCCTGCATTTGCAAAGGCACAGGCATATGACCGGTTCCAGTTCGTAAGACAGGGCTTCTTCTGTGTAGATTACAAGGACACCAAGCCCGGAGAACTGGTATTTAACCGTATCGTATCTCTGAAGAGCTCTTACGTACTGCCTAAGTAATGTCATGACCGGTAAGGGGAATCGGAAAGCTGCAATTCGTATTGTCACAGGGAATGGACAGTACAAAGGAAAAGGAGAGACAGTTTATGTCGGATAAATTGTTCGGGCTGGCCGGACTGGGCCTAGATAACCTGGAGGATATGGATATCTTCGGACAGGAGAAAAAGGAAGAACAGGCAGCGGCAGAGGCACCTAAGATAGAAGAAAAGGATCTGATCTACGACAAGAATTTTACCTGCCCGGTATGCGGAGAAGATTTTCCCGCCAAGATCATGAAGACCGGCAAGGCGAGACTTTTAGGCACGGATCAGGATCTTCGTGCAAAATACGAAGGGATCGATGCGGTAAAATATGATGTGATCCTGTGTCCCCATTGCGGATATGCGGCGTTGAACAGATATTTCAACAACATTACCAAGGTACATGCCAAACTGATCAAAGAGAATATCAGCAGCAAAGTACAGCTGCATACCTATGATGACGATATCTATACCTATGAAGAGGCGATCGAGCGCTATAAGCTGTGCCTGGCAAATGCTGTGGTAAAGCGTGCCCATGCCAGTGAGAAGGCTTATATCTGTTTAAAGAGCGGATGGCTCATGAGGGGCTATCAGGAATATCTGGAAGAATCCGGAGATACGGATATGGCGCGTCTCCGTGAATTGAAGAACATGGAAGAGACCTATCTGAAAAACGCCTATACCGGTTTCGTGGAGGCACTTCAGACCGAAGGATTTCCCATGTGCGGTATGGATGAGATCACGGTGGAGTTCCTGATCGGAGTGTTAGCCACCAGATTCCAGAAATACGATGTTGCGAGCCGTATGGTGGCTTCGATCCTCACCTCTCCCTCTGCCAATCCCCGCACGAAGGACAAGGCGAGAGAGCTTAAGGATCAGATCCTGGAGGAACTGAAGAGTCAGAAAAAGTAGGACAACATTATGTATGATATGACGATCCGGCTGCGTACAGACAGTGACAAATGTCTGTACCAGCAGATATATGAGCATATACGACAGGAAATCAGGGAAGGGAAGCTTCTGGCAGGAGAGAGGCTTCCCTCCACGCGTTCTTTGGCAGAATATCTGCAGGTGGCGAGAAGTACGGTGGACTATGCCTATGACCAGCTGTTAAGTGAGGGATATATTGAGGCAAAACCTTATAAGGGATACTTTGTCTGCCGGCTGGAGGGGATTTTTACCATGGAACAGCGGGAGATGACAGAGCCGGAGGTGGTCAGACCTGACAGTGAAGAGGACGGGACACAGGTGCAGGTCGACTTTTCCCCTTATGGAATCGATATGACCGGATTCCCCTTCGGAGTGTGGAAACGGATCACGAAAAATATCCTGAATGATAGTAACAGTGAGCTGTTTGCCCAGGGAGAGCCCCAGGGAGATTATGACCTGCGAATGACCATCAGCCGTTATCTGCATTCTTCCCGCGGTGTGAACTGCCGCCCGGAACAGATCATTGTGGGAGCAGGGAACGATTATCTGTTACTGTTATTAGAGAAAATATTGGGGAGACATGTGGGGATCGCCATGGAGAACCCTACGTATAAGAGAGCTTACCGGATCTTTCAGTCTTTTGCCTATCGTATTTATACGGTGGATATGGACGATAAAGGCATGCGGGCGGACAAGCTTTTTAGGCTTCCGGTCCGGGCAGCCTATGTGATGCCGTCCCATCAGTATCCTACCGGTGCGGTCATGACCATCGGCAGAAGAGCAGAGCTGTTACGCTGGGCGGAAAAGGAAACGGACCGCTATCTGATCGAGGATGATTACGACAGCGAATTCCGATACCGGGGAAAACCGATCCCTTCCCTGCAATCCTCGGACAAACGGGGCAAGGTGATCTACATTGGTACCTTTTCCAAAGCGATCGCACCGGCGATCCGTGTCAGCTATATGGTGCTTCCGGAGAGTCTGTTAGAGGTCTACCGCAGGGATTGTTCTTTCTATTCCTGCACAGTGTCGAGAATTGACCAGCGGATCTTAAATGAATTTATCCGGGATGGCTATTTTGAACGGCACCTGAACAAGATGCGGATGCACTATCGTGCCAAGCACGATCTGCTGCTTGCAGAGTTAGAGCCGTTTAAAAAGGCTTTTACCATCTCCGGGGAGGATGCAGGACTGCATCTTCTGCTGACGGCGAAAGGAGATGTCACAGAAGCACAGCTATTGTCTGCTGCGACGGAAGCTGGGGTAAAAGTCTATGGCATGTCGGAAAATATGGTGGAGACCGATGCCCCAAAGGCAACGATACTGCTTGGATTCGGAAGTGTGAGTGAGCCGGAAATGAAAGAAGGTCTTCACAGACTGCAAAAAGCATGGCTGTAAGACCTTCTTAATAGGGATCCTTATGGATTCTTATTCTTCACTGATGGGAGGTTCTGCGTCCTCGGCATCTTCCTCATCGAAGAACTCTTCTACGTTTTCCACGGTCTCATCCTCTTCCCCGGACAGATCAGCTGCCTGATCGGAGAGGGGAGTGAAATCGGATGCAGCAGTGTCAGCATCTGTGGTATCTGCCTTCTCGGGTGCAGCAGCATCGGGAGCCTGTGCGACAGTATTCAGAGGAACATAATTGCGGGAGAATTCATTGCTCTCCTCGAGATCCTCATGGAAATCATCGTAATCATCATCTGCTTCGGAAGATTCCTTCAGCTTGGAATCCTTCTGTTGCATATAGTAGTAAGCAGCTGCGGCTGCAGTACCTACTGCTGCGGTGAACAGCAGAAATTTGCCAAATTTTTTAGCCATAGGGTTGCTCCTTCCATGTTGTAGTGTATGTAACAGTTCGACTTCATATACATTTGTCCATACAGTTATATGATAAACCTTATTGACCAAAATGAAAAGGGATATGTTGCGTTATGAATGAGAAATTTTTTGATTTAAAAAAGGAAAAACAGGACCGGATGATCAATGCAGCACTGAAAGCATTTGCTCTTAGCGGCTATCGGCATGCCAGCACCGATGATATCGTGAGGGAGGCGGCTATCAGCAAGGGCTTGTTATTCCATTATTTCGAAAGCAAGCTGGGAGTGTATGCATTTGTCTATGATTACAGCGTCCGTTACCTGCTGTTGGAGCTGTCTACGGCGGTGGATGCGAAGGAGACGGATCTGTTTGCTCTGATGCAGCAGGTGGAATGCGGGAAAATGCATGCTATGTGCCGGTATCCCTATCTGCAGCAGTTTTTAAACCGGGCACAGTCTGAGAATGTCAGCGAAGCCCTGTTAGCTGCCGAAGAGAGCAGACGGCGCCTGGAGGACGCTTACGAAGCCATCTACGAAAAAGCGGATCTTACCGGGTATGCTTCTGCGGAGGATGCCCGGAAACTTCGAAAAATGCTGGAGCTGACCATTAAGGGACTGATGAACGAGCGGATTTTAGAGGATGCTTTTCAGCCGGAGATGTTGTATGAAGAGATCACAGAGTACCTGAACTTAAGCAGAAGGCTGGCGGAACGTTCCACACAGCCCTCTGACGAAGAATTTTCGGAAAAATAGCATCCTATTTGCATCGTAATTCTGAAGGAAATGATAACTATTTAGACATCTTATAGGCAGGATCTGCGGGATATCCGCTTTTTAATTTCTGCATGCCGCGCTGGATGGCATCTTTGGAATTCTTCCAGTCGGCGTCCTTATTTCGGTAATCGAATTTCTCCACCAGCCAGGACACATCCTCAGAGATCCGCTGCATGTTCGCTTCCATGACGGGCAGGAGACAGTCGTAGAATTCCTGCTTTTCCTTCTCGGAGAGCTTGTGGTCTGCGGCTTCGCAGAGGTCTCCAAAGTGAGGCAGGCAGAAGCCTTTGCCGTCTTTTATTTTATTACGGAAGCTGTCATCATTTTTCCACAGATAGAAAAAGGTGTCCAGGTATCTTTCATAAGTATCCTTGTACTGGGAACAGATATAGCAGGAGTCCTCTTTTGCACGGATCCACATGCCGATGGTATTTTCACTGCCTTCCGCTTTTTTGAATTTCTGAAGAAGAGAGCTTTTTCCGGGGCGGAAGGAAGCAAATTCCTGCTGCATTTCCCGGATCATACGCTGGTAGTGCGTTTTCAGGATCCAGGCGTTGCCGAGAGTATTGCCGTAGTCGAACATCTTCTGAAAATGATAGCGGCAGAATCCTGCTTTGTCGGTCTGCTCTCTGATATCTGCTTCCATATAGGAGGAGCCGGAGCCTAAGACGAAATCCAACAGATCCTGCTCGATACTTCTGTGGATGAAGCAGAAAGGACATTCGTCCTGTGCGTTGACGGCATCGTTTAAGGGGATGGTATATAACTGTTCTTTCATAGGAAATATCCTTTCTCGGTCGTTGTTATATCCATTGTATACGAAGCCGGAAAAAATTGCAAAAAGATTAAGCAGTTGTAAAATATTGTCATTTAAAATTAAGAATTGTTTAGTTGTAATACCCTGTGTTTCAAGCTACTATGATATAAAGAACAGAATTAGTAATAGAAAACAGAAAGATGTGATTTATTTTGATATTCAGCAGTATTGAATTTCTGCTGTGGTTCCTGCCGGTTTTTCTGATCGTCTACGGAATCACGCCTTCTAAATACAGAAACCTGACGCTGCTTGTGGGAAGCATTGTTTTTTATGCCATGGGAGATGCAGGAAATCTTGCACCTTTGATGATTTCCGTCTTATGTAATTATTTTATTGGGCTGCATCTGGCAAAACGCAGCCCCAGGACATTATGGCGCAAGAGACTGTTGTTCGTGACAGCATTGAGTATTAACATTGGCATCCTGATCTGGTTTAAGTGCCGGGGAGGTTCTGCGGGACTTCCTCTGGGGATCAGTTTTTATACCTTTCAGATATTGTCTTATCTGATCGATGTATATCGCGGAGATGCAGATAGGGAGTATTCTTTTTTAAAATTTGCAACTTATGTGGTCATGTTTCCGAAGCTGATCTCCGGCCCCATTACCCGTTATGGTGAGGTGAAATACAGCCTGTACAACAGGACTTTTACTATGCAGGGACTGGAGGACGGCATGAAGCTGTTCATCTTAGGACTGGCTGCCAAGGTGCTTTTGGCGGATCGCGTGGGGATCCTGTGGCATGAGGTACAGGTCACGGGATTTGAGAGTATTTCCACACCGCTTGCATGGCTGGCGGCAATCGCCTATTCCATGGAGATTTACTTCGACTTCTGGGGATATTCTCTGATGGCAATGGGGCTGGGCAGAATGCTTGGGTTTGAACTGCCGGTGAATTTCCGAAGACCCTATATGGCGAGAGGCGTGAGAGATTTCTACCGCAGATGGCATATGACACTGGGGCAGTGGTTCTGCCGGTATGTATATATCCCGTTGGGCGGTAGCAGACAGGGTGAGATACGCACGATTTTTAACCTGTTTGCGGTATGGATATTAACTGCATTCTGGCATGGCACCGGCTGGAACTTTTTCTGCTGGGGCGGATTGCTCTGGATCTGTATTGTACTGGAACGGCAGCTGGGAAGATTAAAATTCGTACATAAAATGAAAGTACTGCCGCACATTTATCTGTGGCTGATCATTCCCGTAAGCTGGATGTGCTTTGCCATTACGGATCTGTCACAGCTGAGGGTCTATCTGGATAAAATGATGTGGTTGGTACCGGGGATCAGCGGCGGCTATGAGGATGCGTGGAAAGCATTGTCTACCTACGGCGGGCTGTTAGCCGTATCCGGGCTGGCATGTACGCCGGTAATCGAAAAGTTGTACAATTACGGTAAGGATAAGATCCTGATGAAAATATTGCTGGCAGCGGTATTTTGGTATTGCGTTTGGAGACTTATATTAGAGGGAAATAACCCATTTATGTACTTTAGTTTTTAGAAAATCTGGATAGGATAGGAAATATGTTACAGAAACTACGACAATGGATAAGAAAATTATCCTTTCCCATCAGTCTGCTGCTTATGGGAGTCCTGTTTTTTACATGGACGGACAACTGGCAGGTGTATACGGATCCCCTTCGGGAATTGTATAACAGGGGTGTGCAGCTGGCAGGCGGTGCCCGGATGGGTCATACATCGGAACCCGGACAACAGGACGGAACCGTATCGGGGGATACGGTCCCGGAAGGTACAGAAGATCCCGCAGGGGAAAGTCGGACACCGGCAGCGGGAGAGACATCGGCAGATACGCAGACAGAGACAATGACAACGGAGGAACCACAACCGACAGAGCCTTCGGAAGAACTGCCGAAAGAAGTGGTCTACCATACGGTGGATGACAGCTATTTTGATGATGCTGTATTTATCGGGGATTCCCGGACAGTGGGAATGTATGAATACGGTGGACTGGAAGAGACCTCCACATTTTATGCCTCTACCGGACTTACGATTTATAAGATGTTCGATTCGAAAATAGTAGCGGTGCCGGGGCAGAAGAAAAAGATCACGGTGGAAGAGGCACTATCCGAGAAACAGTTTGCCAAGATCTATCTGATGATCGGTATTAACGAGATGGGAACCGGTACGGTGGAATCTTTCATGAAGGCTTACGGGGAGGCAGTACAGCATTTGCAGCAGCTGCAGCCCGATGCGGTGATCTACCTGCAGGCGATCATGAAGGTGACCACGGAGCGCTCCGGGCAGGGAGACTATATTACCAATGAGGGCATCGAAGCCAGGAATGAAGAAATCGCGAAGCTTGCGGATGATGAGAAGATATTTTACCTGGATGTGAATCCGCTGATCTGTGATGAGACCGGAGGAATGGTGGCCTCCTATACTTATGACGGAGTGCACCTGAAGGCCCAGTATATTCCCATCTGGCTGGATTTTTTGAAAGAACATGCAGTGGAATAAATTTTTTCTTGACTGTGGAACGATGAAAAGCTATCATGTAACTAATAAAGTCACATAGGTGTGGGCAGGTAGAGGACTATCTGCCTATCTCTATGCGGCAAATATTACAAGTCACATGTCTATGACACAGGAGGAGAAAAATGAGCGAGAAGACTACACTCGGCGAAAATGGCATTTACGATGCCAGATCCTTGGGCGTGCCCAAGATGCTTCTGCTGGGACTTCAGCACATGTTCGCAATGTTCGGTGCTACCATTCTGGTACCCATGCTGACAGGTCTGGATGTTTCCACAACTTTGTTATTTGCAGGTCTGGGAACTTTATTGTTCCATCTGCTGACCAAGAGAAAGGTACCCGCATTCCTGGGTTCTTCCTTTGCTTTCTTAGGCGGTTATGCCGCAATCGCACCTATGGCAGACGGTGCGGATAATTCTGCATTGCTTCCTTATGCCTGCTTCGGTGTAGCCTGTGCAGGTCTGCTGTACCTGGTATTATCCCTGTTGATCAAGATCTTCGGTACCGGCAAGGTAATGCGTTTCTTCCCGCCCATCGTAACCGGACCTATCATCATTGCCATCGGTCTGACACTGTCCCAGTCCGCTATCAACAACTGTTCCGCAGACTGGCTGATCGCAGTGGTCGCTATTGCACTGGTAGTGATCTGCAATATCTGGGGTAAGGGAATGGTGAAGATCGTTCCGATCATCATCGGTGTTGTCGGTTCTTATATGCTGGCAGCTATCTTAGGCCATGTGGATTTCACGCCTGTTGCGGAAGCTGCATGGATCGGACTTCCCATCCATTGGAATGAGACCGCTTTCTGGGCACTGTCCGACGGCAACACTTCTCTGTTAATCACTTCCGTGATCACCATTATGCCGATCGCCCTGGCTACCATGGTAGAGCATATCGGAGATATCTCCGCTATTTCTTCTACTGTTGGTATTAACTATATCAAGGAGCCCGGACTGCATCGTACGCTGTTAGGTGATGGTCTGGCTACCATTATTGCATCCCTGTTCGGCGCTCCTGCGAATACCACTTACGGTGAGAACACCGGTGTACTGTCTCTGACCAAGGTATTCGATCCCAGAGTTATCCGTATTGCAGCAGGCTTCGCTGTACTGTTTTCCTTCTCTCCGAAGGTAGCAGCATTGATCGGTTGTATGCCTACCGCTACCTGCGGTGGTGTATCCCTGGTACTGTACGGTATGATCTCTGCAGTCGGTGTCCGTAACATCGTAGAGACTCAGGTAGACTTCACCAAGAGCCGTAACGTTATCATCGCCGCTCTGATCCTGGTACTGTCCATCGGTATCAACTACAGTGCAGCAGGCGCTATCGCATTCCACATCGGCGAGATCACCATCAGCCTGTCCGGACTGGCAGTAGGTGCGCTGACCGGTATTATCCTGAATGCAATATTGCCCGGTAAGGATTATAAGTTCGATGAGGACAAGCCCGATGACACCGGCGTATGCTTCGCAGTAAAGGGTCAGGAGAACTAAGACATTTTTGCTGAAAACAGCATAAACTGAACAAAGAAAGTAAGAGAGAGCATTCATGGCAGGAGAATAGATCCATGGATGCTCTCTTTTTCAGTTGTGCGCCCATGGACTCCTCCGGCTGTGCACCTAAACTTCTGATATTTCTGTAATCACTTGGTCAAGTACTTCAAAATAGTTCTCGAAGGTCTTGCGGCAGCATCCGGGATCGTCGATCACGATGCCTTCCGCGCGCAGTCCGGTGAGGGCAAAACCCATAGCCATGCGGTGGTCATCGTAGGTTGCTACGGTGCAGGGGCGCGGAGAACCGGGATAGATGGTGATGCTGTCCTGCGTCTCTTCGCAGCGGATGCCCATGCGGGTCAGCTCTGTACAGATGGCATGGATACGGTCACTTTCCTGGAAACGGATGTGTCCGATGCCTGTGATACAGGTGGGGCTGTCGGCAAACGGTGCGATGGCTGCCAGTGTGATCGCCTGATCGGAACAGGAGGACATGTCCACCGTGATACCATGGAAAGCGGGAGCCTGCGCTCCGGCGTCCGGCAAACCGGCAGGAGGCAGCAGGAGGACGCCTTTCTCCGTATCCTGTGCGGTACATCCCATTTTCTCTAAGATACGCAGGAATTCCACATCTCCCTGCAGACTTTTAAAATGCACATGCTCTACACAGACCGGGATCCCCAGTAGCGGTACCATCGCATAGAAATAACAGGCAGCGGAGACATCCGGCTCAATCTGATAATCTAATGCTTTATAATGCTGACCGGCGGGAATACGGAACTGATCCGGGGCGGGGCGCTCCACGCAGACACCGAACTGCTCCATCATCTTCTGTGTCATTTCGATATACGCCATCCCGTGGGTACCCTCTACCTGAATCGTAAAATCTTCCAAAGACAAAGTAGAAGCAATCAACAGCGCACTCAAAAATTGACTGCTGTGACCGATATCAATGGAGATATGATCCTGTCCGAATCCATGAGCGGTCAGCGTAAAAGGAAAATGTCCCTCTTCTCCTTCACAGCGGATCTCACATCCAAGCTCTTCCAAAGAAGACAGAAGAGGTGCCATCGGACGCTTCCTCATCTGCTCCGAAGCATCCATATGAAAAACACCCTCCGAGACACCTAAGGTAGCCGTCAGAAAACGCGCTGCCGTTCCCGCACTTCCCACATTTAAGGCAGCTTCTCCACAGGGAACCTTTCCTCCCAGTCCTTCTACCGTGACGATACAGCTCTCTTCCTCCACCGTCGTCTCAAATCCAAGATCCTGCACACATTTAAGAAAATGCCTCGAGTCATCCGAGAACAACACCCCACGCAGCGTCGACTTTCCCTCCGCCAGCATCGCCAGAAGGAGACTGCGGTTCGTGATACTCTTAGAACCCGGTACCCGGACTGAGAGAGGTTCAGTCGTTTTTTTGATATCGCTATATATAGTAGGAACGCGGTAAATGTTATTTGCCATGGATTGGTGTTTCCTTCCTGATTAATGAATAACCCAGTAGTCACGACAGCAAGTAAGAATAAGCAGGCCGCGTTTCTTACTTGCTGTTGGGGCTACGGAGATATAAGCGGGTCTGCGGCTCTTAGCCCCAATGGAGGCTACGTGTTGATTATTAAATCATACCATTTTCCGCTCCACGGCACAACTCTCAAAAAATTTTAAAAATAATGGTTGACATTCCTAGCGGAATAGTATAGTATAAATTCATAACATCCATATCAGATAAGTAGGAAATAAAAACAAACATAATTTTCAAGTTTAAGGAGGATTATATTATGAGCAAGATTTACACATCCGCAACCCAGCTGATCGGACATACACCCCTTTTAAAGGTGACAAACTACCTGAAGGACCAGAACATCGAAGGGGTAGAACTGTTAGCAAAGCTGGAGTACTTCAATCCCGCAGGAAGCGTTAAGGACAGAATTGCACTGGCAATGATCGAAGATGCCGAGAAGAAGGGTATTTTAAAAGAAGGTTCCACCATCATTGAACCCACCTCCGGCAACACTGGTATCGGCCTGGCAAGTGTGGCTGCAGCCAAGGGTTACAGAACCATTCTTACACTTCCCGAGACCATGAGTGTGGAGCGTCGTAACCTCCTGAAGGCATACGGTGCAGAGCTGGTACTGACCGAAGGCGCCAAGGGCATGAAGGGTGCTATCGCCAAGGCAGAAGAACTGGAGAAGTCCATCCCTGGCGCTGTGATCCTCGGACAGTTTGATAACCCCGCGAACCCTGCTGCACATGCAGCTACCACCGGCCCCGAGATCTGGGAAGACACCGACGGTAAGGTAGACATCTTCGTAGCAGGCGTAGGTACCGGCGGAACCGTGACCGGCATCGGTACTTATTTAAAATCCAAAAATCCCAATGTGAAGATCGTAGCAGTAGAGCCTGCAGATTCTCCCGTACTTTCCGGCGGACAGCCCGGACCTCATAAGCTGCAGGGTATCGGCGCAGGATTCGTGCCTTCCGTTCTGAATACCGGCATCTACGATGAGGTATTCACCGTTACCACAGAGCAGGCATTTACCACCGGCCGCCTGATCGCTCATAAGGAGGGTATCCTCGTGGGAATCACCTCCGGCGCAGCTCTGTACGCAGCAGCACAGATCGCAAAACGCCCTGAAAATGCAGGCAAAACAGTCGTAGCATTGCTTCCCGACTCCGGTGACAGATATCTGTCCACCCCGATGTTTGCAGAAGCTTAAGACGAAATTTGCAGAACTGGACAGACTTGCATTCTTGTGTTAGAATGTATGGCATGGTACTAGGAATTCAAGGAATTTGCGCTTTTCTCCCCTTAAAAGCGCGAACCTGGAATGGAGGAACTTATGGAACCGATCATTCAGATCAAGAATGTAACAAAAACTTTTATTGGTAAAGATAATCAGGTAGAAGCCTTAAAGGGTATCAGCCTGGATATCAACAAGGGAGACATCTACGGCATCATCGGTATGAGTGGTGCCGGAAAATCTACCCTGGTACGCTGCCTGAACTATTTGGAGAAGCCGACCACGGGAACGGTAGTCGTAGAAGATCAGGATCTTTCGACACTGACCGAGGCAGAACTTCGTAAGGTTCGTACAGGCATCGCAATGATCTTTCAGCATTTTAATCTGCTCATGCAGAGAAGTGTTCTGGACAATGTATGCTTCCCCATGGAGATCGTGGGTGTGAAGAGGCAGGCAGCCAGAAAGCGCGCTATGGAACTGCTCGAGATCGTAGGACTGAAGGAAAAGGCAGACTCCTATCCTTCCCAGCTCTCCGGTGGACAGAAGCAGCGTGTGGCAATCGCAAGAGCTCTTGCCAATACGCCGAAGATCCTGCTGTGTGACGAGGCGACCAGTGCGCTGGATCCCACGACGACCAAGGAGATCCTGAAATTATTACAGGACATCAACAAACAGTACGGCATCACCATCGTGATCATCACGCATGAGATGGCTGTGGTACAGGAGATCTGTTCCCATGTAGCCATTATCGATGCCGGAGAACTGGCAGAGCATGGTACGGTGGAGGAGGTATTCTCCAGACCCCAGTCCCAGGCAGCCAGAAAGCTGGTGTTCATGGTGGATCCCAAGGCGAAGGAAATGTCCGGCAAACGCTGCATCCGCATTGTTTTCACCGAGAATTCTTCTTTCGAGCCTGTGATCGCCAATATGGTGCTGGAGTGCAAGGCTCCCGTCAACATCCTGTTAGCGGATACCAAGGACATCGGTGGTATCGCCCATGGACAGATGATCTTACAGCTGCCGGAGGATGAAATGGCGGCGAACAAGATGATCCATTATTTACAGGAGAGAAAACTGGAAGTGGAGGAGCTGAAAGACTATGTGGGATAATGCAACGATTATGATGCTGGTGGAAGGCACCTTTGTTACTTTGTATATGACCCTTGTTTCCACATTTATGGGGTATGTACTCGGACTTCCTATGGGAATTGCACTGGTAATTACCGCACCCAAGGGATTACGTCCCAACAAGATCATTTATAAGATTTTGGATGTGATCGTCAACATTGTGCGAAGCATTCCGTTTTTGATTTTGTTGATCATGATCATCCCTTTGACCCGTATCATTGTAGGAAAGAGCTACGGCCCGACGGCTACCATCGTTCCTCTGACTCTGGCAGCGGCACCGTTCATTGCCAGAATGGTGGAATCTTCTCTGTTGGAGGTAGATCACGGAGTGATTGAAGCAGCACAGAGCATGGGAGCTAACCTGTGGACGATCATCTGGAAGGTTATGCTGGCAGAATCCAGAACCTCATTGCTTGTGAATGCGACCATTGCACTGGGAACGATCTTAGGCTACTCCGCTATGGCAGGTGCCGTAGGTGGAGGCGGACTCGGTGATATTGCGATCCGATACGGTTATTATCGTTACCAGACCGATATTATGCTGGTGACAGTAGTATTGTTGGTACTGTTGGTACAGCTGCTGCAATATATCGGAATGACGATTTCCAAGAAATTGGATAAGAGAACCCGTTAGGGAAAACGAAAAGATTGAGGCAGATGTAAGGCATCTGATTCAATAGATTAAAATTTTTTACCAAAAGATTTAGGAGGAGAAGTATTATGAAAAAGAAAGTGATTGCTTTGATTGCAGTTGCAGCATTGTCCGTGAGCGCACTGACCGGCTGCGGCAGCAACGGCACAGCTGCCCAGACCAGCGAGGCAGCTGCAACAACAGCTAACCAGGAAACCACTGCCCAGACTACCGAGGCAACAGAAAGCAAGGAAGTAGCTGACACCGATACCACTATCAAGGTAGCTGCAAGTGCAGTACCTCATGCAGAGATCCTGGAGGCAGCAAAGCCTCTGTTAGCGGAGCAGGGTTATACTCTGGAGATTCAGATTTTTGATGACTATGTACAGCCTAATTTAGTAGTAGAGTCCGGTGATTTCGATGCAAACTACTTCCAGCATATCCCTTATCTGGAGAGCTTCAACGAGGAGAAGGGTACCCATCTGGTAAATGCCGGCGGTATCCACTATGAGCCTTTCGGACTGTATCCCGGAACCGAGACCAGCTTAGACAACATTGACAATGCAACCATCGCAGTACCTAACGACACTACCAACGAGGCACGTGCTCTGTTACTGTTACAGGATAACGGTTACATCACCCTGAAGGACGGTGTGGGTCTGACTGCTACTACCAAGGATATCGTAGAGAACCCTCACAACATCACCTTCGTAGAGCTGGAAGCAGCACAGGTTCCCAGAACCCTTCCTGAGGTATCCTTCGGTGTCCTGAACGGTAACTACGCTATGGAAGCAGGCTTAACTGTTGCAGAGGATGCTCTCTTGTATGAGAGCGATGATTCTGAAGCAGCAGCTACCTATGTTAACGTGATCGCTGTTAAGGAAGGCAACGAGAATCTGCCTAAGATCAAGGCGCTGGTAGATACCCTGAAGTCCGATGAGATCAAGCAGTTCATCAACGACAATTATAACGGCGGTGTTATCCCTTACAAGTAAAGTGAAACGGATTTGCATGTAATACAACATAAGTAATGCGAAAATACGGAGAGCATTCCGTGGGATGGGAGGAGATTTCTCTGAACAGAGTTCGATTGGGTGCTCTCCAGATTTTTCTGCTGTTTCCACAAATCCTATATGAACTATGGGAAAAGAAAATAAAGAAAAATAAGGTAGAATCTGTGGAAAGCGCAGAAAGATTGGAGCAGTTTGAACCGCTTTGGCTTAAGCCGGCTGATATGAAAAGCAAAACAGAGCAGGAGAATGCTCGGAAATGAGGATAGGATGAAAATTTCAACCAAGGGAAGATATGCAGTACGTGTCATGCTGGATCTGGCATTGAACAACAACGGAGAGTGTATCAAGGTAAAAGAAATTGCTGCCAGACAGGGGATTTCCGAAAAGTATCTGGAGCAGATCATTGCTGTGTTGAATAAGGCAGGATATGTGAAGAGCGTCCGTGGTGCCCAGGGCGGTTACCGTATCGCCAAAGACCCGGCAGATTATACGGTGGGAATGATCCTGCGGCTGACAGAAGGATCCCTTGCACCGGTGGCATGTCTGGAAGACGGCGCGGACATCTGTGAACGCTGCGATACCTGCGAGACCCTGGAGGTATGGCAGGAGCTGTATGATGCAGTGAATAAAGTAGTGGATGGCGTGACGATCGCAGATCTGGTGGAACGACGCAACAAGCGCCTGGAGAATCTGGATTACTCCATATAACATGATATCAGAGTCAAAAGGTCTAAGCCCACATAAGAATTGACAGCAGCCCGGCAGGTTTTCTGCCGGGCTGCTGTCTGTTTGCAGAGAATGAAAGGGGGTCATTCCTGCAGAAAAATGTCAACCAAGAGAATGAATGGTTAACAACTTTAGTATATCGGGAGAAGAACCTATTGTCAACGAAAGTCTGACAAAGCTTGACACCCTTTCATCGACAAATATCGCGTGAAACAAATTTTGAGATTGATATAGTTATAAAAACTACATCAAACAATACAAAATACCACGAAACGAAACACAATGCTAAAAACTCATTGCTTTTTACCCTACAACGTGGTAAGCTAAACTCTGAAAAGAAGCAGAAAGGTGTATGCCATAATGAGCGAAGCATTTCATATTATATCAGACGGTTCCTGCGATCTTCCCATGGAGCTTACCAAAGAGAAAAATATTACAGTAGTTCCCTTCTATGTATCTTTTGAAGAGGGAAAATATCAGAAGGAAATGGTAGAAATCGGTGTACGTGAATTCTATCAGAAAATGGTGGAGCATCCGGATGTATATCCCAAGTCCTCTATGCCGTCCGTACAGGATTACCTGGATGCATTTCTGCCTTATGTCAAAGCAGGAACCCCCATTCTCTGTATCTGTATTACGACCAAATTCAGCGGCTCCATGCAGTCCGCACTGAATGCGAAGGCGATGCTGGAAGAGGAATATCCCGAAGCAAAGATTTATGTCTGCGATTCCACAGTGAACACTGTTCTTCAGGGAATCTATGTACTGGAAGCAGTAAGGCTCAGGGATGCAGGTGCAGGATATCAGGAGAGCATTGACCGCTTGAATGAGATCAAGAGCTCTGGAAGAATCTTTTTCACGGTCGGAAATATGGAATACTTAAAGCATGGTGGACGCATCGGCAAAGTAGCAAGTGTAGCAGGAAGCCTGCTTGGCATCAAGCCTATCATCACCTTAAAAGAAGGCGAGATATTCCCCTCCGGTATCGGCAGAAGCCGCCGCAAGACCGTGGACAAGACCATCGACCTGCTGCTGGCATATCTGGCAGAGGAGAAGGCAGATATAGCAGATTACAGTATCTGCATAGGATATGGCTATGATAAAGAAGAAGCCGTGGAGTTCCGCGACAGACTGGTAAGCAGACTGAAGGAGAAGGGATACGACATCGACACCATTCCCATCTTCCAGATCGGTGCTACCATCGGCGTACACACCGGACCTTATCCGCTGGGAATCGGTGTCGTGAAGAAATCCATTAGAGAGTAACATTCCATTTATTTTTTGCAGGCATCTAACAGCTCCTGCACATTCTCAAAAGCATAGTAAAGACAGCGATGGGCGCTTGCGCACAAATCGCTGTCTTATTCGTTACGCGGGGCATAATCATCAAATTTAGTCAAATAAGCCCCGGCAGTTTGCATTGCGCGGGGCATAATCATCAAATTTAGTCAAATAAGCCCCGGCAGTTTGCATTGCGCGGGGCGTAATCATCAAATTTAGTCAAATAAGCCCCGGCAGTTTGCATTGCGCGGGGCGTAATCATCAAATTTAGTCAAATAAGCCCCGGCAGTTTGCATTGCGCGGGGCGTAATCATCAAATTTAGTCAAATAAGCCCCGGCAGTTTGCATTGCGCGGGGCGTAATCATCAAATTTAGTCAAATAAGCCCCGGCAGTTTGCATTGCGCGGGGCGTAATCATCGAATATAGTCAAATAAGCCCCGGCAGTCTTCATTGCACGGGGCGTAATCATCGAATATAGTCAAATAAGCCCCGGCAGTTTGCATTGCGCGAGGCGCAATCATCAAATTTAGTCAGTGAAGCCCCCGTAGTCTTCGTTACGCAGGGCGTAAACATCAAATCTTGTGTGTAGTGCCCCGCATCTTGGTTTTTAAGGGCACAGAGAAGCTTGCTCTTGTCTTCTGTGCCCACGCTGAGGTGGAAGAAGGGCACAGGAGGGCGTTTGCCTATGCGCGGCTATGCTTTCGTAAACTCTCAATTTATTCTCTGCAGGCATGTAGCAGCTCCTGCACATTTTCAAAAGCATAATCCGGCAGGTATTGGGTATTCGGCTCCCCCTCGGGAGTCAGAATATCCTTTTTTTGTGCCTCGCCGGTGAAAAGGACACAGGTGTCTACGCCGCCGTTGATGCCGCAGGCAATATCAGTGTACAGGCGGTCACCCACCACCAGAGTCTCTTCGGGGGTGAAACCGGATACCTTTAGGCATAAGTTTACGACTTCTTTGCTGGGTTTGCCTAAGTAAATGGGCTGCTTATCGGTGGTAGCGGTGATCATATCACAGATCGCACCGCAATCAGGAATAAATCCGAAGTCGATGGGGCAGCGCAGATCCGGATTGGTACCGTAGAAGGGAACGTCCTGGGTGAATAAAACCTTGCAGACTTCCGTAAGCTTGCCGTAATTTAATTCACTGTCGTAGGCAACCACCACACAGTCGATATTCTCTTCGCAGACCTCGGTGACATGAAGTCCATTTTTACGAAGTTCGGCTACGAAGGAAGCAGTTCCCAGTACAAAGATTTTTTTCTCTGCATAATTTTCCTTCAGAAAACGCAGCGTCATATAGCCGGAGGTGATGAACTGATCCTCGGTGCTGTCCAAGTGAAATGCATCGTGGAATTTCTTCACATAGTCCAGTCCGCTTTTCGTGGAATTGTTGGTAATGTAATAAGCCCTGCCGCCGATGGCATTGATATAGCGGATCAGCTCCGCACTGCCTTCGTACAGGGTATCGCCCACGGCGATCGTTCCGTCAATGTCGAACAGGAAAAGCTTTTTATTTTTCAGTCGTGCCAGCTTAGCGGCATCGCTGTATCTATGCTTCGGGTCAAAAGTATTCATAATTGTCCTCATTTCTAAGCGAAAACGCTCAGGTTCATGTTAGCAATGAATGTAATCACTGTCAAGGAAAAGACAGCGCGCAGAGGGAAAATGCACGGAGGCGAAATGCGCGAAGGAAAAATGCCCGAAGGAAAAATGTGCGAAGGGAAAATGCGCGGAGGAAAAATGTGCGAAGGGAAAATGCGCGAAGGGAAAATGCGCGGAGAGAAAATGCACGGACGGAAACGTAAGTGGAATTGCGTAAGCATTTATGGTATGATAGGCATAGATGTGCGTTGCGCCACATGCAATGAGGACAGATTAAATTGCGTATGGAACACGGAGCATAAGACAGCACCCTGACATCCCGGAGCAAGAGACAGCACTCTGACATCCCGGAGTTACGGGGTGTTTCCGGAATATGCAGTAAAGCTGCCTGATAATGACAAATAAAAAAGGATATGATCAGTAATTATGGATGAGAAGAAGGATAAAGGTTTACAGGGAAATGAAAAAATAGAGGAGGCAATTCTGGCATTACAGCAGGAACCCACGGAAGAGCTTCTGGCACACGCCCTGACGGTGGTGCGCAGACGGATGCGGGAGCAGGGGCAGTTCATCGTGGCGGTGGAACCGCCTTCCGCAGATGTGAAGGAAGCGGTGACACAGGACGCCGGAACCGCTATGCGTTTACAGGCGGTGCAGACCTCTGATGGGAAAAAATGGTGGTCGGCATTTACCGGATTCGAAGAAGAATTAAAAGGAAGCGGCAGTGTGATGTCTACGTTTCTCACGGATATCGAGCAGCTGTTTCGCATGACGCTGACCGCAGAGGGCATTGAAGGCGTAATCCTGAATCCCTGGAACCGGACATTGATGTTGGACAAGCAGCTTCTCCGTATCATTCTCGGAGAATAACAAAAAAAGGAGAATCAGAGCATGACAGAAAGCTATGAACTGCAGGTGCTGTTCACGGAGGAAGAGCGGAACACTTACGCCGACTGGGGTATCAAAAAAGAGAAAGTACTGATGCCGTTTGCCATAGCGACGGTCTTGATCTATGTGGTGACGGCAGCATTTGTCGTAATGAAAGTCTGGGGCGTGCGGGACAGTGATCATGTGTTGTTCCAGATGCTGGTACTGGGCGACTGGATCCCGGAACTGACGGGAGTGCTGGCGGTCCTCATGACGATCCTGCTGCTGGGACCGTTAAATTTTATACTGGACAAAATATGGAAAAAACCGGCAGAACCTATGACACTGATCATAGAACCCGAAGGAACGAACGTGAAGATTCGTAAGGCTCAGACTGGCAGAGAAGAGAATCCGAAGAATCGGAAGATGGCGACGGAGAGCTATCCGCTGGCACAGCTGTTCGCTTTCTTAAACCCGAAGGACAACACAATCTGTTATCAGAAAAAATGGTACATAATTGGAGAGAATACCATAGAAAACATATATCCTGCAAATTACAGACATCCCTGGATGGACCACCCGGAAAATAAAGCAAGCGCAATCACAGATGTGCAGAGACTTACGGATATTCTCAAAGGGTACGAAGCGTCCCTGGAGGCTGCCCGCAAGGAGCGGGAATGGCTGGAAAAGCATGGCGGACAGGTATAGCAGATAGAGTAGATAAAATAAGAAAGAGGAATAAGCATGAAATTTATATCGTGGAATGTAAACGGACTGAGAGCCTGCATGCAGAAAGGCTTCTTAGATTTTTTTAAACAAATAGACGCAGATATTTTCTGCTTACAGGAGACTAAATTACAGGAGGGACAGATTGACTTAGATCTGCCCGGATATCACCAGTACTGGAACTATGCGGAGAAAAAGGGGTATTCTGGTACGGCAATTTTTACCAAGGAGGAACCCTTGCAGGTGACTTACGGCATCGGCGTGGAAGAGCATGACCATGAGGGGCGCGTGATCACCGCAGAATATCCGGAATTTTATTTCGTGACAGTCTATGTACCCAATGCCCAGCAGGAATTAAAGCGCCTGGATTACCGGATGCAGTGGGAAGCGGATTTCCTGGCGTATCTGAAGAATCTGGAAGAGAAAAAGCCGGTGATCTATGCCGGAGACCTGAATGTTGCGCATCAGGAGATCGACCTGAAGAATCCGAAGACGAACCGCGGCAATGCGGGATTCACCGACGAGGAGCGCGCCTGCTTCTCCAAAGTACTGGAAAATGGATTTATCGATACTTTCCGCTATTTTTATCCGGAGCAGACCGGAATCTATTCCTGGTGGTCTTACCGGTTCCAGGCGAGGGCGAAAAATGCCGGATGGAGAATTGACTATTTCGTGGTGTCACAGTGCCTGCAGGACAGACTGGCAGACGCGAAGATCCACACGGAAGTACCGGGATCGGATCATTGTCCGATCGAACTGGATTTGAAATAATGTTTTTTGTTTTATGTTTATAATAAGAAACAGCTTGTAACCTGAGGAGGAGACCTATGAGCTTACGTTTCTATTTCGGACCATCCGGGTCCGGCAAGAGTCACAGAATCTATGAAGAGATCATGCAGCGGGCGGCACAGGAGCCGGGGAGAAATTTCCTGATCATCGTGCCGGATCAGTTCACCATGCAGACCCAGAAGGATCTGGTCATGCGCAGTGACAGAGGTGGCATCCTGAATATCGATGTCTTAAGCTTCGGGCGACTCAGCCATCGTATCCTGGAGGAAGTAGGAACGAAGGAAATGCCCGTATTGGATGACACAGGCAAAAGTCTGGTGCTGCAGAAGATCGCAGCAGATCTGAAGGAACAGCTGCCTGCCATGGGAAGCCTGTTGCATAAGCAGGGGTATATTCATGAGGTGAAAAGTGCCATCTCCGAGTTTATGCAGTACGGAATCAGCACACAGGATATGGATAAACTGATCGCCAACGCCGAAAAAAGGGGCGCACTGGCAATGAAACTCAGAGACTTAAAGACCCTGTACCGGGGATTTCAGGATTATATCAGGGATCATTTTATCACCACGGAGGAGACACTGGATGTGCTGCGCAGATCCCTGGCAAAGTCCAAGATCCTTCCGGACAGTGTGGTGGTATTCGACGGATTCACGGGATTCACTCCCATACAGAACCGACTGATCCAGGAACTGATGCGGGTGTGCGCGGAGACCATAGTCACAGTGACTATCGGCGCGGAAGAAGACCCGTACCAGTCGGACGGCGAGCAGAAGCTGTTCCACTTAAGTAAAAAGACGGTGGCGGATCTGGTGAAGCTGGCGGCGGAAGCAGAGGTGGAGCGGGTGGAAGATGTCTTCGTCAAAGGCGGCATCAACCGATTTACCCAGGCTCCGGCGTTATGTTATCTGGAGCAGAACCTGTTCCGCTATCAGTATGAGCCTTATACGGAGAAACAGCGTGAAATCTGTATGTTCGAGGCACTTTCTCCCAGAGAGGAAGTCCATCAGACGGCATTGTATATCCGGAAGCTGATCCGGGAAGAAGGACTTACTTACCGGGATATTGCTGTGGTCATCGGAGATCTGGAGGGGTACGCTTCCTATGTGGAGACAGAATTCGGGCAGCTGGAGATTCCCTGCTTTCTGGACCGTACCAGAGGAATTGTCTTAAACCCCATGATCGAATACATCAAGAGCGCGCTGCAGCTGTATATTAAGGATTTTTCCTATGACACAGTGTTTCATTTTCTGCGAAGCGGCATGGTGGACATTTCCAGAGAAGAGATCGATGAACTGGAAAATTATGTGATCCGCACCGGAGCGAGAGGGTATCGTACTTACAGCAGGCTGTTTACCCGCAGGACGGAAGAAATGCAACAGGGTAGTGGGCAGGACGACACAGAGCGGGCGGAAGAGACCCTGGAGCGTCTGAACCGTATCAGGCAGCAGTTTGCGGATACCGTGGAGATTCTGCATATGGCTCCCTGGGCAAAAGCCGGCGAGTATGTGGATCATCTGTATGATTTCCTGGAGCAGAATCAGGTACAGCAAAAGCTTTTGAATTATCAGCAGCAGTTCGAGCAGGAGGGCGATCTGGCAAAAGCGAGGGAATATGCGCAGATTTACCGATTGGTCATGGATCTACTGGATCAGATCTATGAACTTTTGGGGGAGGAAGAAATATCGTTACAGGAATTTGCGGATATCCTGGATGCCGGATTCGGCGAGATCACAGTAGGTACGATTCCGCAGAATGTGGATCGTATCGTGGTGGGTGATATGGAGCGTACCCGTTTAAAGCAGGTTAAAGTACTGTTTTTCCTGGGGGTAAATGACGGAAACATTCCGAAAAATGCCTCCAAGGGCGGCATTATCTCGGATATGGACAGAGAATTTTTAATAGAGTCCGGAACAGAAATGGCACCGAGTCCCAGACAACAGATGTACATTCAGAGACTGTATCTGTATCTGAATATGACGAAACCCTCACAACGGCTGTATCTGTCTTATGCCAAGGTAAACAGTGATGGAAAAGGAATCCGTCCGTCCTACCTGATCGATACGGTACGGAAGCTTTTTCCGCAGCTTGTGGTGGAATATCCCCAGAACCGCAGCCGTATCGAGCAGATCGAGGGCAGACAGGAAGGCGCCAGGTATCTGGCGGAGGAACTGCGGGAATATGCGGACGGAACGCTGCAGGAAGAGGAACGGCAGGATTTTTATCTCATGTACCGTGCCTATGAAGCGGATCCACAGGGCAGAGACCGTCTGACCCAGGCGGCATTCCGCAGATACAAGGAGAGTGGGTTGTCCCGGATCGTGGCGAGAGCACTGTACGGCAGACAGCTGGAGAACAGTGTGAGCCGCTTAGAGACCTATGCTGCCTGCGCCTGCAGACATTTTTTGCAATACGGTCTGTCCCTGCGGGAGCGGGAAGAATTCGGCTTTGAAGTGTCGGATATGGGTAATATTTACCATGCGGTATTAGAAAATTTTGCAGGAAAACTTGCAGAATCCAACCTGACATGGTGGAATTTTTCCGAAGATTTTGCATTAAAAACGGTCAAAGAATCGGTGGAAGCCTACGCAGCAACTTACGGAGAGACCGTATTATACAGTTCTGCAAGGAATGAATATGCCATTACACGTATGAGCAGGATACTGACACGGACGGTACTGACCTTACAGCAGCATCTGAAGCAGGGAAGCTTCCAGCCGGACGATTATGAGCTGTCCTTCCGATTCGCAGAGGAACTGGACAGCATTCATGTGGACCTGTCCGAAGAAGAGAAGATGCACCTGCAGGGACGTATTGACCGTATTGATGTATCGGAGGACGCGGAGCATGTCTATGTCAAGGTCATCGATTACAAGTCCGGCAATAAGAAATTCGACCTGGCGGCATTGTATTACGGACTGCAGTTACAGCTGGTGGTCTATATGAATGCGGCAATGGAACTGGAGAGCAGAAAGCATCCGGACAAGGAGATCGTACCGGCGGCACTTTTGTACTATCACATCGATGATCCTACCATAGAGACACCGGTGGAACTGACAGATGAACAGATCAATGAGCAGATCCTCGCGAAGCTTCGGATGAATGGTGTGGTAAACAGTGATCCCGAGGTCGTGGAACGGCTGGACCATTACTTGCAGGATAAATCCGCAGTCATTCCGGTGGAGAAGAAAAAGGACGGAAGCTTCAGTGCCAGAAGCGGAATCTTAAGCCGGGAGGAGATGCAGTTGGTATCTGCTTATGTGGATGCGAAGATCCGTGATATCGGCAGGGAGATCCTGGATGGGAAAATAGCGGCGAACCCTTACGAGAAGGGGAACGAGGAAGCCTGCACGTACTGTGCCTATAAAAAAGTCTGTGGCTTTGACGGCAGTATTCCCGGATATGAGAAGAGGCAGCTGGAGGATCTGGATAAGCAGACGCTGATGCAGCGGATGCAGGAGACAATGGAAGCGTAGGGCAAAAGGTGCCCGGTGGGAGTGCATGTCCGTCAGAAAGCATGAAGAAAAGTGCCTGCCGCACGTAGAAACAGGGTGGCAGGATAGAGACAGGATGGCAGGATAGAGATAGGATAAAGATAAGATAAAGATAAGATAAGAGAATCAGGAACAGAGGTAGTATATGGGAATGAAATTCACCCCGGAACAGCAAAGGGTAATCGAACTGCATAACAGTAATATTCTGGTATCGGCGGCCGCGGGAAGCGGTAAAACGGCAGTGTTGGTGGAACGTATCATCCGTATGATCTGTGACGGAGAACATCCGGCGGATATCGACAGACTGCTGATCGTGACATTTACCAATGCCGCCGCAGCAGAAATGCGGGAACGTATCGCAGCCGGAATCGCCGCCAGACTGGAGGCGGATCCAGGCAACGAGCATATCCAGAAGCAGTCTGCACTGTTGCATAATGCGCAGATCACTACTATCGACAGCTTCAGCCTGTTCCTGATCCGGAACCATTTCAATGAAATCGGGCTGGATCCGGATTTCCGTGTGGCGGACGAAGGCGAGATCAAGCTGTTGCAGCAGGAAGTACTGGCGCAGCTTTTAGAGGATGCCTATGCAGGGAATTTTGTTCCGGAAGAGGTCCTGACATCCCGGGAAGGTCATGATAATGAAGAAACAGTTCCGGAAATGGGAGCACTGGAACAGTTCCACGCTTGTGTGGAGTATTTCTGCCCGGGAGGCAGGGAGAGCGTGCTGGAGCAGCATATCCTGAATCTGTCCCGGTATGCGGGAAGCTTTCCCTGGCCTGCGGAATGGCTGGAGGAGCGCAAAAATGACTATGCCGCAGGAGATATGGAAGCACTGGTTTGCAGCGATTACGGACAATATCTGACGGAACGGGTGAACCGCACCGTGGAGGGATGCCTGGAAAAACTGCAGGAAGTAAAGCAGCTGTGTGAACTGCCGGACGGTCCGTATATGTATGGAGAACTGACCGATGCAGAGATCGAACAGCTGGAGAGACTTACAGACTGCAAGAACCTGGAGGAACAGGCTGCTAAGATTCCCGCCGTGACTTTCGCGCGGCTCCCTTCTAAAAAGGACGACAGTGTGGATTCCGCCAAACGGGAACTGGCAAAGGCAATCCGAAACAGTGTGAAAGACACCCTTGGAAAGCTGACAGAACAGTATTTTAAGACCCCTCTGGACTTGGTGGTAGAGCAGGGGAAAGCCTGTAGAGAGCCCCTTCAGACGCTGTTGGATCTTGTACTGGAATTTGACAGAAGAGTGCTGGCGGCAAAACAAGAGAGACATCTGATCGATTTCTCGGATATGGAGCACTATGCATTGCAGATTCTGTTGAAAAGAGAAGCAGTCGAACCTGAGGGGACAACAAAGGTTAAAGGTCAGAATCGTCAAAACGGAAACTGTGAGAAAGTGCAGTATGTTGTCACTCCAAGTGACGTTGCAATGGAGTACCGCCAGTATTTTCAGGAGATCCTTATCGATGAATATCAGGACAGCAACCTGGTGCAGGAATATCTGTTAAGCGCCATCTCCGGGGAAGAAGAGGGGCGTTACAACCGCTTCATGGTAGGCGATGTGAAGCAGAGCATCTACAAATTCCGTCTGGCGAGACCGGAGCTTTTTCTGGAAAAATATGATACTTATCAGGAAGAGGGAGATCTGTGCCGGATCGACCTAGCGAAAAATTTCCGAAGCCGTTTGCAGGTGGTGAATACCGTAAATGAGGTATTTTCCCGGATTATGAGCCGCAAGATTGGTGGAATCGAATACGATGAGAAGGCAGCGTTGTATCCGGGGGCGGTATATCCGGCTGCGGAAGATCCTGTGTACCGGAGTGAACTTTTACTTTTCAGTAAGCCAGCGAAAGAGACAGAAGCGGACGGTGTGTCAAACAATACTGTCGGGGGAAAAATAGTCGGTCGAGGAAGTGCTGAAGAAAATAATTCTGAATCGAATGCAGCAAATAATGTGGCTACGGAGAATGTTGCGAATATAGAAAGTGCGATAACAGGAAATTATGATAACGTGCGGCAGATGGAAGCAATGGCCATCGCTACCCGTATCAAAGAACTTAGGGAAACACTGAAAGTAACGGAAAAATCTACAGGAGAACTGCGCCCTGTGAGATATTCGGACATGGTGATCCTGCTGCGTACGACCAGTGGCTGGGACGAAGAGTTCAAAAAAGTACTGCAGCAGCAGGGGATTCCGGTCTACATTACGTCAAAGACAGGGTATTTCGGTGCTTCAGAGGTACAGGAATTGCTGCAGTTTTTGCGTGTGTTGGATAATCCGAGACAGGATATTCCCTTGTTTGGCGTGATGCAGTCGGTATTTGGCGGATTTACGCAGGAGGAGATTGCTGTTATCCGAAGTGGGCGGAAGCGGATGACGTTGTATGAGGCACTTGAGGAAGTGGCACAGAGGAATGCAGAACAGACTACAGATATAATGCTTGGAACAGCCGAACAGGAAATGCAAGGAACGGAAAAGGAGGACAAGAGTTATATTGCGAGTGAATGCAAACTACAGTTAAAGGTACGAAAATTCTTAGAAACAATTGATCATTACCGTGACCTGTCACCGTATACTTCTATCCGTGACCTTCTGCAGCACGTAATAGATGATTTTGACTATCTGAATTATGTGACAGCACTTCCGGCAGGAGGAAAACGCCGTGCCAATGTGGAGATGCTATTGACCAAGGCAGCAGCTTTTGAGAAGACCAGCTATTTTGGATTGTTTCATTTTATCCGGTATATGGAACAGCTGGAGAAATACGATGTAGATTACGGTGAGGCAGATACTTTGGATGAAAATGCCGATGTCGTCAGAATTATGAGTATTCATAAGAGCAAGGGTCTAGAATTCCCTGTTGTATTTGTATCCGGACTGTCTAAAAGGTTCAACATGCAGGATGCGAACCAGTCCATGATCGTGGATATGGATCTGGGCGTAGCGGTAGATTATGTGGATCTTGTGCGAAGAATTAAAAATAAGACGCTCAGGAGAAATGTTCTGTCTGCCAAAATGAAGGAAGATAACCTGGCAGAGGAACTCCGTGTGCTCTATGTGGCGCTGACCCGTGCCAGAGAGAAACTGATTCTGACATCTGTACTGGACAAAGCGGATGAAAAATGGGAACTGTCGCAGATGACCGGACAGGAGAAACTGACCTATCTGGATTTCAGCGAAGCGGGAAGCTACATGGACTTCTTATTGCCAATCCTGCCACAGACAGATATCGATGTCAGAATCATGGGAATCGAAGATCTGGCGGCAGCAGAGATCAGAGAACAGCTGCGCCTGGGAGACCGTAGAGAGATGTTGTGCCGCGTAGCCGGTGAAAATGCTCTTGGTATTGCGGGGGATAATGTTTCCAACAACAGGAAACTCCGTCAGCTGAGAGAACGATTCGCCTACCACTATCCCTATCCCGGACTGCAGAAGCTGTATACCAAAACTACGGTTTCAGAATTGAAAATTGCCGCAATGGCAGAGAAGGATGAGGCAGCTTTCCATATATTTGAAGAAAAAGAAGTCGTCCCCTACATTCCGGCATTCCGTCGCGAAAAAGAGAAGGTCAGCGGCGCGGTCAGAGGTAATGCATTCCACCGGACGATGGAACTATTAGACTTTGACTGGATTTTCGTTGCGTCCGGATTTTTTGTAAAATGTCCGGGAAACTATGTGGATTATCAGGCAGAATTGGATAAAGACAGATTGCAAAAGCGCCTGGAAGAATTTATCAAACGAGAAACGGAATCGTTACGCCTCACAAAAGAATACGCCCAGGCGGTCAACCTGCCGAAAATCCGACATTTTCTGGAGCAGGAACTGGCTTACCGTATGTGGCGTGCCGAAGAACAAGGACAATTGTACAGAGAGCAGCCGTTTGTACTGGGCATCGATGCCGGACGCTTGAATCCGGAACTTCCAGAGGAAGAGAAAGTGCTGATTCAGGGTATCATCGATGTATTTTTCGTAGAAAACGGGGAAATTGTACTGTTGGATTACAAGACGGACGTAATCGAGTCCTTACAGGCACTCTGGAACAGATACAGCGTCCAGATCCAGTACTACGAAGAAGCGTTGACGAAACTGATGCAGATGCCGGTGAAGGAGAAGATATTGTATTCCTTTTATCTGGAGAAGTACGAGTAAAACAGTTTGACAAGCCTTATTTTATTGGATTTTGTAAATCGTTAAATAGTTATGTAAGCGTATGAATATGGGAAGAGGAGAATGGAAATACTAGAATACGCATCAATTCTATTTCGAGAAAATGAAAATAATTGAAAAATTCGAAATAGGATAATACAATAGTAATTACAAATTGCCGGAGGTTTAGTAATATGAAACTGATAGAAAGACCTGAATATCTAGAACAACTAAAAAGTGTGCAGGGAGTTCCAGATATAAAGGTTATTACGGGAATTAGACGATGTGGTAAATCAAAACTGATGGAGTCGTTTATCCAATACATTCAGGATACGGATGATAATGCCAATATCATTTATATTGATTTTACAGACTTGGATTTCGAAGAACTAAAGGAATATCATAAATTAAATGAGTTTGTAAAAAATGCTTATGTAGAAAATAAGAATAATTATCTATTTATTGATGAGGTTCAAACATGTGAAGGTTTTGAAAAAACATTAAATAGTCTTCATGCATCAGAAAAATACGATATCTATGTCACTGGTTCGAATGCCTTTTTACTTAGTAGCGATTTGTCAACATTATTTACTGGAAGAACATTTAGTGTTGAGGTGTTCCCTTTTTCACTTAAGGAATATATGGAATATTATGAGATGACGGATGCATATGAAGCATATACACAGTATCGCAAAATAGGTGGAATGGCAGGTTCTTACTTGTATACGGATGAAAATAGTCGTGCTTCTTATGTAAATGATGTCTTTGAAACGCTTGTAATTCGAGATATTGTACAAAAGTTTAAAATTCGAAATACGCCACTTTTAGAGAAAATCTCAGATTATCTGATGGATAATATTTCAAATGTTATTTCTGCAAATAAGATAGCAAATACTTTAGATTCGAATAAAATTAAGACGAATGATAAAACGGTTGGCACTTATATAGGATATCTATGTAATGCCTTTGGCTTTTACAGAATACGAAGATATGATATCCGTGGAAAGAAATATTTGGCTTCTAATGATAAATACTATTTGGCAGATCCAAGTTTTAGAAGCGCAAGGCTTGGTAACAAGAATCCAGATTATGGAAGAATATCAGAGAACCTTGTAGCAATTGAGTTGTTAAGAAGAGGCTACGAGGTTTATGCAGGAGTACTATATAAGAAAGAAATTGATTTTGTTGCAGTAAAACGTGATGAAAAAATCTACATTCAGGTTTCTGAGTATATAGATAATCCGGAAACCTTTGAAAGAGAATATACCCCATTACTCGCAATAAAAGATGCGTATCCTAAGATGATTCTTGCAAGAACACACCAAGAGAATTATCAGTATGAGGGAATTCAAATTGTTGATATTGCAAATTGGTTAATAAATTAGTAAAGATGAAAGGTTTATAAATTTGAATTCGTTTCGAGTAGATTTAAGAAAAGTAGTAGATGACAGTTATGATATTGAGATAGGGAGGCCCCTTTTTGAGAAACTGTTAGCAGATATAAAAAATGGTTTGGTGGGTGATATATAAAAATTTGTTGTAGACATACTGTGGGAAGGGCAATAGAGACTGTGAGTGATTATAGATTATTACACGGTCACGCACTGGCAATTGGTCCTGTTGCTGCATCGGAAATGGGAGCAAAATTGGGCTATTGTGATGTAGTCTTTATTTTAGATAATAGATATGCGGATATTTATGTAAAAAAGGAGTGAACGTGCCCAATTTGCAGAGGCAGGAAGTATAAAGAAACTCGGGGAATGGATAATTGTAAACAGATATGCAAATGGATATGATGAAGAAATCCGAATTAAAGAAAGCGACATAGTAAGAATTGATTATTATGGCGGACCGATGATTATGGTTGAGAAACGTAAGTTGTTTCAAAAAAGGCAGAAGTAGTGAGTAAAATAAGCTATATAAATGTAGTTTTTCATTTCCTAGAGTGCATTCAGGGCAGTTGTTTTTTTCAACTTTATTATATTGTGTTAATGTCGTGATTTAAATCGGAATGGAAATATAGAACAATCACAGATGGAGCCATTAATGCCGTGGTCAAAAGACTTGCCTGTTGATTGCTACAGTAAGCGTCGCAACTAAGCGGCACTTCATTTTAAGGTTGAGCGATTTGACGCTTATTTTGAAGGAGAACGTGATGGAAAAAATAAAAAGAATACATTCTGATTTTATGAAATTTAGGGGAAATATGCATAATATATGGGAAGAGTGTGCTTATTTGGATGAAATGATAAGGAATTCAGAAAAAAGGGAATTTGTTGTTGTTTCTTTGCACAGTGATAGCCGTAAAACCAAGCGAATAAAAGATGCTGGAGGAATGCAGAATAAGTTTTTGAGTGGAGAGAATACAAAAAAACATTTTATTGACGCTATAGGTTTGTTTGAAAGTTATATTTCTTGGTTGGCTCAATTTGTATTTTGCGATTATCCTTATAGAATGCATAGTAGCGGAATGAACGAAGAAAAAATATTCAATGTTATCTTGCAAAAAGAAACAAAAGAAGAAATTATTGAATGTCTGGCAGAAGAAAAGGTACGAAGTGTATTTTATGGAAAACCGTCAGATGTATTTATAAAGGATAAATTTGATTTGGGAATAGGAAAAACATTTGCAAATAATTATAATAAGGAAATAGAATTATATGAAGAAATTAACGGAAGAAGAAATGCGATTATTCACAATCTTGGGTGTGTGGACAAAAAGTATTTAAGAGAAAATCCAAACACAGTTTATAAAGAGGGACAAAAAATTATTATTAGTGAACAATACTTGCGAGGAACGATTGCATTACTAGAAGGAATTGCAGCAAAGACGACAGAATGTGTGGTTATGAATATATATAAGGGAAGTATACAAGGAAAATTAGCACAAACATTAAAATCATTTGAGCGTTGTTGTGAGAGTGATTGGTATGAAAGTTTGTTGAAGTGATAAATGAGCTTAGTGGTAAGCCATTTCCTTTTACTATCAAATTTATTGCTAACAGGTAGTAATAAATTGCTCCATTCTGCCGTATTTTGCCAAGCTGACAGTCTAGAACACATTTTATAAATACCAGAAAACCATCGTAAAACAGGGCATTTCTGGGCAAAAGAGTAAATGACAACAATGATAAAAGTATTATTCAGATGTCGTGGTAACATGTGATTTTATCCAATATGAAGATATAATGTAAAGAAGTGATATATCTATGAACTTACAGCAGGCGCGCCGCATCCTGGAAATCACCCCGGAGGACGACAAAACCGCCATTAAGAAAAAATACAGACGTCTCATGGGGCAGTTCCACCCAGACGCGCAAACCTCGGATAACGCGGGTGCAGCAGGTGCATCAGACAGTATTCGCAAGGCACAGGAAATCAATGAGGCATACGAATACCTGAAAAAGCATACGACTGTTTTTCAGAGGTCGGATGCTAAGGTGAAGGGAACAGGAAGCCGACGCACAGGCGGAATGGGAGGCGGAGCGGAGAGCATTTGGAAGAACAGACCGCCGAAGAAGCCGCAGTGGACTGGAAAGATCAATGAGAAGGCTTTCTGCGAGCGGAATATTTATCTGCGCTACAGCATGGATGTCGCAGAGAATACGGATAAGTTGTACTATCAGGCGGCGAGAGGTCGTTTTCTGTGGAATCCGGATACAGAGGATTTTATGTTGTTTGTGACAAGCCTGCATCATGCGACAAAAGAATTGCTGGAACAGGCGGAAGAGAAGGCAGGGCACTCTGCGCCAGATCGTTTTGCCGTGCAGTCGAAGCTGTTTTATCATCTGTCCGCACAATTCGCAGATCCGGTTATGATCCTGCAGAAAATCGCAAAACCGGACAAAACAGACGAAACAGGACGGCAAATCTACCATTTTCACACATCTCTGGGAACTGATGCGACGCAGTTTGTTTACCGGCAGCTTATTGCATTACAATTCGGAGATGCCATCTATCCTCTGGCATTCCGGGAGAATAAGATTATCGTATGTAGGCAGAAGCAGTATCCATTGGGACATTTGTCTTTTGAGGATGACAGGCTGTATTTCAGTCTGATTCCTTTGCTGCAGGAGAAGCTGGCACAGGTGCAGATGAAGGTGAGGAAGGTGCAGGTATTCCGTAAAAGTCATCCTTATAAGGTGAAAGTGGATATCGATCTGTATTTCCGAACAGAAAAGAATTGGAAAGAATACAAAGGACGGGATAGAAATCTTGAGATTGCGGAGATATTGAGGGAATATGAGGATGTTCTACAGACTAGGTAAGAAAACTAAATGTATTGTTCTATTCAAAGTAGAGATGGTAAAAGCCTCTGTAAATTTCGTCAGGTAATTTCTCGGAATTTACAGAGACTTATTGTAATATTGTCATAGAATTATTTGCTGTTCTGCAGAACACGCCATAATGTTGACCGGCTGATGCCTAATCTTTTCGCGGTGCGGCTCTGATTACCTTTTTCCTGTTCCAGAACTTCATTGATGATTTCATTTGAGATCTGATCCAGCGTTTTGTCGGCAAAGCTGATATGGGAGGAGGTATCCGGAACAGCACTATTGTCGTAGTTTGCTTTTTCTTTTTTCAATAGCTGCTTTACTGCATACGCTGTGATCATGGAGACTTCTGATGATAGTACCAGCTCTGTGAGGATACGGATCAACTGATCGTAATTATAGTGCCAGGAATATTCCTGAAGCAATGTGAAGGCGCCCGGTTCAAGACCTATGATATTTTTGCCGTGAAGTGTATTTAGATAATTAATATACAGGCTTGCAATTTTGGGGAGATTGCTCAGATTCTCTGATAACGGCACAGTATTTAAGGACAGACAGTGCAGACGGTTTATAAGCTCCTGGGTTCTGTCGTCCAGAGCATTTGAGTCACTTTTTTCAATTGTAAATAACAGTAGATTCCGTTTATATAACTTCAAAGTATCAAGTAGATTCAACAGTTCATAAAAGTAACTGTCATTTAACATATGTATGTTCTTGATATGAATGACTGTCTTGGTGTCGCTGAGCGGAGAATTATTATTATCCGTCAGAAAACTCCACATTTTTTCATTTATTTTAGCGCAGTCGATAATAGACATAGGGGTTGCGGAAAAGGAACTTCGTATGTAGATGCATTTGATCAGGGCGTCTTTTCCGGTTCCGGGCTGGCCAATCACGGCGATCGGCAGTCCGCTTTCCAGAAATTGATCAATACTGTTAAAATAGGATGGAGCAATATTGGTAATGTGGTAAAAACTGTTATGGAAATCATTTTTTGCCTGATCCAGATTCGTGTAGCGGATTCCGTTTTTGCTTAAGACAAGGGGAACCTTGCGCATATTAAGATAGTAAACAATATAAGTAATTTCATGAAGGACTACTTTAATGCCGGTGATAGCGTAAATAAGGCCGGAATACTCATAATGAAATTTCTGCGGTGAATGTTCCAGAATCGATGGCAGTTTGTTATGCAGGATATTATTGATGTTGTCCGGCAACGGACTGACCATGGACTGATAGAGCAGCTTACCATCAGCCGAGTATATGACTGCCGGCATGGGATGATTCTCTATTACTTTATGAAGAAGCAGGCTCTCGTCAGAGATGGAAAGACGCTGGGATACAATCTGGACAGCCAGATCCAGGGCGGTAGAAATACTTTCCTCTCCGGAATTGATCAGGATAGCAGAAAGATTGAACTGGGAAGCCAGGGAGTTGGCCATGGCATCGCAGATGAGCATTTCATAACCGGCTTCTTTTAATTGCAGCAGTGTGTTACGGGTATCGGAAACATCGTGCACCGTAAATACAGCAATATTACTCTGCAGCATATCTTTCAGAAAGAACGCATTTTTCGTAATGCTGGGAAATCCTACCACAGCATATTTTTTTTGTGAATAATCTGCCAGACGGATAGAACGGAACAGGTCATAAACAGAGATAGGAATATCCACTACGGGCAGGAGATTCAGGTCTTGCAGCATCTCGGAGGTTCCGCCTCGTGAGATAATAGCATCATAGCCGCCATCCACAGCATATCTTTTGGCGATAGATACGCCTTCCATAAGATCTCCGACATAGGTATCCAGCTCAATGTCTTCTCTTTTTGCAGCAACATTTTTCAGAAGGATGCTGATTCCCTCATAAGGAGCAATCCCCAATAATTTGATTTTTCTCATAGATAACCTCCGCACCACCATCATAAGATAATATTTATTAACGTTATTATACTTAAAAAGGATTGAATTGTAAATAGATAATGTTTCAAAATAATACATTTTTCGCAGAAAATTAAAAAAATAAGTATTGCAAATGTGAACGCCTTGTAATAAACTAACCGTAGAAAAACAAAAAAAGGACGGAATGTTTCATTATGACACAGCGTGACGCAAACCAAATTGAAACAATTCAGTTGGTGATAATAGCAGACGACTTTACCGGTGCGTTGGACACAGGAATCCAGTTCGCAGAGAGCGGAGCTGCAACGGTTACATTAACGCAGGTGGATGATTGGTCAACGAAAATATTTCATACGTCCTGTGAAGTACTGGTTATTGATGCAGAGACCAGGCACCTTGAGAGAAGAGCTGCTTACAGGATCGTGTATGAGATTGTCCGGAAATGCATGATGGCAGGAATCCCTTACATTTATAAGAAAATAGATTCTGCATTGCGGGGCAACATTGGAGCAGAACTGAAAGCTGCGATCGATGCTTCCGGAAGCAGGGTACTGCCGTTAGTTCCTTCTTATCCGCAAATGAACCGATGCACAGTCGAGGGAGTTCATTATGTGGATGGAATACCGGTCACTGCCACAGCGATCGGTCAGGATCCGTTTGATCCGGTAGAAAGCTCCAGGGTTGCGGATTTATTCCTTACTGAGAATGTATTTGTAAGAGACCGGACAAGATTTACGGATAAGATCGAGAAATGTCCGGTTCCTCAGATTGTGATATATGATGCGCAATCCATGGAAGAATTGGACACCATCGCAGAGGAAATGGTGAATAAGCAGGAAATCCGGGTTATGGCCGGATGCGCCGGATTTGCCGCAGCACTTTCAAAGGCGTTTCATTTTGAAAAAAGTATCAGAGCACCGGGCAGTTTTCCGGAACATCTTCTGATCCTGTGTGGAAGCGTGAATGAGACATCCAGAAAACAACTGGCTTACGAAGAACAAAAGGGAACCATCCATTTGACCTTGAACTCTAAGCAGCAGGAACAGCTGGGATATCTGGAGTCCAAAGAAGGAAAAACCTGGCTGAAACAGATTACACAGCAGCTACGCCGGAACAAAATACTGATGATTGACACGCAGACAGAACATATGGCTGAGAATGAAGATACCGTAGAGGAAAAAAGAAATGTGATTGCAAAGCGGCTGGGAAGAATCGGAAGAGAAATAGTAAAGTCCTGTCAGGACACCGTGGTAATGGCTATCGGCGGAGATACACTTTTTGGATTTCTGCAAATGATGAACTGCAGACAGATCATTCCGGTGCAGGAACTGGAGGCCGGAACGGTATTGTCCTGTATCATGGACAATGGCAGAGAAATGTGGATTATCTCGAAATCAGGAGGCTTTGGCGATGCTGCATTAGTCTCCAATGTAATAGATAAGATTGGTTTGGAACGAGGAGGTAAGTGATGAAACAGTTATTTCAAGTCAGAATGCCGCAGGAAGTGATATGTGGAGAAGGAACGATACAGCATTTGGAAAAAATAGGCAGAAGGCATCAAAAAGCTGTCATTTTTACAGACAAAGGAGTACATGCTGCAGGACTTACTGAGGAACCCAGAAGATTGCTGGAACAAGGCGGATGCAAAGTAAAGGTGATCGATGGAATCCCAGCAGAGCCTTCCTACGGACAAGTACAGGAGATCATGGATCAATTTCTGGAGGAACAGGCAGACGTGATCATAGCAATCGGCGGGGGAAGCGTCATGGATACCGCCAAACTCGCCTCTATGGCAGTGAAGGGTGAAAAAATACAGGATTATGTGGACAATCCGCTGCTTGGTAAAAAGAGAACGCAGAGCGTTATGATCCCTACTACAGCGGGAACGGGATCGGAAGCCACACCGAACAGCATTGTGCTGGTACCGGAACAGGAATTAAAGGTTGGAATTGTAAATCCTGAAATGATTGCGGATATTGTAATTCTCGATGGCAATATGATCCGCCGGTTGCCTTTAAAGATTGCTGCATCTACCGGAATTGATGCGTTGGCACATTCGATCGAATGCTTTACTTCTAACAAGGCAAATGATTTCAGTAATATGTATGCTCTGGCTGCGCTTAAGCTGATCTTCCGTAATCTGGTAGAGGCATGCACTAATGCAGACAATATCGAAGCAAAGAATAAAATGCTGCTGGCAGCGTTTTACGGCGGAGTAGCGATAACAGCTTCCGGAACTACAGCAGTGCATGCATTGTCTTATCCGCTGGGCGGTAAATATCATATTGCCCATGGAGTAGCCAATGCCATCTTGCTTACACCGGTCATGAGATTTAACAAGGATGCCTGCCTGGATGAGTTTTCTGTGGTATATGATGAGGTGTGCGGCCGGGGAAATTTAGGAAAAGAAGAAAAAGCTGAGTGGGTGATCCGCGAAATGGAAAGCATGGTCAAAAAGTTGGAAATACCGCAGAATCTCAATAGCTTCGGCGTAAATAAAGACGATCTGGAGGATCTGGTGAATGCAGGCTTACAGGTGAAACGACTGTTGAATAATAATAAAAAGACAGTAACGGCAGAGGATGCCAGAGCGATTTATTCACAGGTTATGTAAAAGCGTAAGTAGTCAGGAGAGAGCATGAGAACAAGCAGAAAAGAAATGATAAAAGGAATTATACCTCCCATCATCACACCTATGAAGGTAGATGAGACAGTTAATGAACAAGAGTTAAGGAATCAGGTGAACAGACTGATCGAAGCAGGAGTGCATGGTCTGTTTGCTTTTGGAACAAACGGTGAGGGATACATTCTGTCGGATAAGGAAAAAGAGAAAGTGTTGTCTGTTGTAATTGAAGAAGCAGCGGGACGTGTTCCGATCTACGCCGGTACCGGCTGTGTCAGTACAAAAGAAACGATTGAAATGTCAAAGCTAGCACAAAGACTTGGGGCGGATGTTCTCTCGATCATTACTCCGTGGTTCGCCAAGGCTTCCCAGGAGGAGCTGGCAGAACACTACACGGCAGTAGCAGAAGAGGTTGAACTTCCGATCGTACTTTATAATATCCCGGCGAGAACAGGCAATGCTCTGGCACCAAAGACTGTAAAAAAACTGGCACAGCTTCCGAATATCGTCGGAGTCAAGGACAGCAGCGGCAATTTTGACAATATGCTTCAGTACATTGAAGCCACCAGAGAAATGGATTTTGCAGTGCTTTCCGGAAATGATTCACTGATCCTATGGAATCTTATGGCAGGAGGAACCGGCGGCGTGGCCGGATGTGCCAACGTATTTCCAAAGAATATGGTGGGAATCTATGAGAATTATCAAAAAGGTGATATTGCAGCAGCTAGAATCTGCCAGGATAATATCAGAGAATTCCGGAACTGCTTTGTATACGGCAATCCCAACACAATCGTAAAAAAGGCAGTTGCGCTGCTGGGATATCCTGTGGGCGAATGCAGAAGACCTTTTTGCGGGTTATCTGACGAAGGTATGGAAGCATTAAAGAAAACAATAGTTGATTATCAGAACAAGGGAATCTGCTAGTAAAGGAGGTGAAAGCATGAAACCAATCATCGGAATCACGATGGGAGATCCGGCAAGTATTGGTCCAGAGATCACCCTGAAATTATTTTCAGACCCGCAGCTCTTTGACAGATGCAGACCCGTCGTGATAGGAGATGCCTCTGTACTGGAGGCAGCAAAGGCATATACCGGACTGGTGCATCTCAGGATTCATCCCATCCGGGAGGTGAAGGATGCATATTATCAACGGGATACCATAGATGTGATTGATATGCAGCAGGTGGATCTTACTCGTCTGAAGATTGGGGAGATCTCTGAGATGGCAGGAAATGCGGCCTTCGTATATGTAAAAAAGGTGATCGAGCTCGCCATGGACGGACAGGTTGATGCAACGGTGACCAATGCACTGAGCAAGGAAGCAATCAATCTGGCAGGCCATCATTTTGCGGGGCATACAGAGATTTACGCACATTACACCGGAACGAAAAACTACACAATGATGCTGGCTTACAATGATATGAGAGTGGTTCATGTATCGACACATGTGTCCTTGCGGGAGGCATGTGACAGAGTAAAGAAGGACCGTATCATGGAAGTGATACAGATTGCCTATGATGCATGCAGAAGTATGGGAATCGCGAATCCCAAAATCGGCGTAGCCGGCTTGAATCCACATTGTGGGGAGGGCGGACTGTTCGGCAGAGAAGAAATAGAAGAAATCACTCCGGCTATCATGGCCATGAAGGAAAAAGGAATCTGTGTAGAGGGACCGGTTCCGCCGGATACCATTTTCCCCAAGGAAAAAGGAGGCTGGTATGATATTGTAGTCGCCATGTACCACGATCAGGGACATATTCCGTTAAAGGTACTTGGGTTTGATTATGATCGTGAGGCAGGAAAATGGAAAGCTGTGGAAGGCGTAAACATTACTCTGGGACTTCCGATCATCCGTACCAGTGTAGACCATGGGACCGCTTTCGATCAGGCGGGAACGGGACTTGCAGACGAAAAGAGTCTGCGCAATGCAGTTGATTATGCTATTGATTTCGCACCGCGCAGGAAGTGAAATCATTCATAATATTACAGTACTCTTAAAAGAGTGAACAAAGGAGGACAAACATGAAAAAAAGAAAAGTACTTGCACTTGCAATGGCCACAACCATGATGGTCAGCAGTCTGGCAGGTTGTGGCTCCACATCATCTGGCAGTGCCGGCACAGCAGCAACAGAGGGAAGCACAACAGAAAGCACAAACAGCTATACTATGTTTATTCGTTCCCAGTATCACGATTGGATCAAGGAATTGAAGTGGTACGATGTTGCAGAGGAAACAACAGGCATTACCGTTGAATATGTAGACGGACCCGAAGAAATCTCGGATACCTACACAGAAGTGGATCAGAGAATTGCCAGTGGAACCCTGCCGGATGCTACTATGTGTAAATTATCCCAGGCTAAGGTATACGGCTCCCAGGGAGCATTTGTCGACCTGGCTCCGTACATCAAAAAATATGCACCGAACTATCAGGCATATATCGATGCAAATCCGGAGTATGCAGCTTATGTGACTGATGAAAACGGTGCAATTTACGGAATGGTGAAGGAATCTCCCATTTTTGCAGATCTGATCGGTTATCGTGCAGATCAGTTTGAGGCTGCCGGAATTGATGCTGCTTCTGTTAAGACAGTGGATGATTTCACAGAAGCTCTTCGTACATTAAAAGCATATTACGGAAAAGACAACCCGAATTATTATCCTTTAAGCGGACGTGAGAGTGCACTTCGTTTTGCAGCATGGTTTGGAGCAGCATCCTATGTGGATGAAAATGGCTCCGGCGGTATTTATTACGGATATGAGAAGGACAACAGCTTTGATATCAAAGCAGATGGAGCATACAAGTGGATCGAGACGATGAAGACCTGGTATGATGAAGGACTCATCAATCCCAGCTGGGTAGAAGGAACCAACAGTGAGGGTGACTGGGAATCCCAGACACTGGAAGGAAATGCTTCTGTATTCTATGACTATTACAACAGAGCAGAGTGGTTTATGACAAACGGCGGACCTGACAGTGATCCGAATTATGATATGCAGGTACTGAATTATCTGCAGGGCGATGATGGCAGTGTTATGAAAGTAACCCATTCTCTTCTGTACGGCAGTGATTGTGCAATTGCAGTGAATTCCGCATGCAGTGAGGACACGATTGCAGCAATTCTGAAATTTATGGATTTCTTCTACAGCGAGGAAGGCATTACACTGGCTAACTGGGGCGTAGAGGGAGAAAGCTACGAAGTTGCAGAGGATGGCAGCAAGAGCTTTATCGCAGACTATACGACAGAAGAATCCAAGGCTTCCGGTGAAAAGAAGTGGTCCTTCCTCAGTGACCGTCTGACCGTCTGCAAGCCGGTAGATCAGGAAGCTTTCTATAGCTGGAATACCGACAGAATTGCGGAAGCAGCAAATCGTTGCTTTACCGATGACAATTTCCTTGACAGACCCGTTATTGTGTATACCACAGAGCAGGAAGAAAAGCTGTCTAATCTGATTGCTGCGGTATACGAATCCGAGCGCTCCGCACTGACCAATTTCATTGTAGGTAATACAGAGCTGAATACAGATAACTGGAATGCATTCATTGAAGAGATGGATGGTCTGGGACTGTCTCAGATCGAAGAAATCCAGGCAGAGGCATATCAGAATACTTTCAAGTAAAACAGATCTGAATGTGTGTTGGGAGGGTGTCACGGATGTACACCCTCCCCATCATCGAAACAGAAAATACCTTTGGGGATAAGAAAGGAAACAAAGACGTGAACAAATCAAAGAGTTACGGGCGTTCCCATGAGAAGCTGCCGATAAAGGAACGGCTGAAAAAAGATTGGCATAGGAACTGGCAGCTCTATCTGCTTTTATTACCGGGAATTATCAGTCTGATTCTGTTTAAACTGGGACCGCTTAGCGGAATGGTAATTGCCTTTGAGAATTTTAGTGCCTATAAGGGTATTTTTGGCAGCGAGTGGGTAGGCCTGAAGTATTTTATTCAGATGTTTCAGGATAAATATATGCTGAAACTGATCTCAAATACAGTTATTCTGGCAATCTTGTCAGTAGTTTGTGTATTTCCCATACCTGTGTTATTTTCTTTGTTTTTAAACGAAGTAAAATGGAAAAAAGGCAAAGGAGCCATTCAGTCTTTCAGCTTCCTGCCGTACTTTATTTCAGCAGCAGTTATGGTAAGCATTATGTATACAGTATTGAGCCCGTCAACAGGAATTGTAAATGTATTGATTCAGAAACTTGGCGGTTCTTCTATTAATTTCATGGCGAAACCGGAATGGTTCCGACCGATTTATGTATTTCTGCAGATATGGCAGACCTTTGGGTATACGGCAATTATTTACATTGCAGCAATTTCCAGCATTGATCCTGCTTTATATGAGGCTGCGGAAATGGATGGCGCTAACCGTTGGAAGAAAATGTGGCACATCACACTTCCGGGAATTTCCACATCGGTTATCACGATGCTGATCATCAACATCGGAAATATCTTTACGGTGGATACTGACAGAATCCTGTTAATGTATAATGCTAGCAACTCCAGTACAGCAGATGTCATCCAGACGTATGTATACCGGATTGCATTTGAATCCTCCGGATTCCCGAACTACAGTTACGGTACAGCAGTGAATCTGGTGAAGTCAGTGCTTGCCTTTGTACTGGTGATCATTGCCAATAAGCTTGCAGACAGGTATGCAGAAACAAGATTGTTCTAGCGGCCGGAGAGGAAGGAAACATCATGAATAGGACGGAATCCAAAACAAAATTGAAAAAAACACGGACGGGAATTTTTGATGTAATTAATACAGCAATTTTGTCAATAATTGCGATTCTTTGTGTCTGTCCGTTTTTATATATTTTCTTTATAGCAACAAGCGACGGAACTTACCTGACTAAAGGACAGGTAACCTTTTTCCCAAAAGGATTTCAGCTGGAGTCTTTTATTTATGTGCTGACGAATCCCAGGTTTGATATTTTTACCGGAATGAAAAACTCCGTGATATATACAGCATTAGGAACCGTCGTTGCGGTAGTGATGACTTATATTACCGCATATGCACTGACGCGTCCGAGACTGAAACAACGGTACTTCATCATGACACTGTTTGTCGTTACTTGGGTTTTTGAAGCGGGTATCATTCCCCAGTATATTGTATACAGTAACTTGGGCTTTATCGACAATATCTGGGTCATGATTATTCCGGGAGCAATCAATACGCAGTTTCTGATCATTACGAAGGCTTTCCTGGAAGGACTTCCGTTGGAGCTGGAAGAGGCAGCGTTTGTGGATGGCGCAACAGATATCAAGGCGATGAATTCTATTTTTGTACCGATATCCAAGCCGATCATCGCTACCATTGCTCTGTTTAATGCTGTCAGCATATGGAATCAGTATCTGGTACCGCAGATGTTCTTAAAGACAGCGTCCAAGAAGACCATACAGCAGGTACTGAAAAGCGTGATCATCGGTGCTCAGGAAAGCCCGTTTTCCAATACCATTGTCAATGGAGTTACTTTGAACCAGGAAAATCTGAAAGCAGCGGCAATTGTTGTTGCTATGCTGCCTATCGTATGTGTGTATCCTTTTGTACAGAAGTATTTCAAAAAGGGAATCCTGATTGGTTCTGTGAAAGGTTAAAAAGGAGATAGTGTGAAAAATATGCTCGATAGCATATTTCTCACACAGCTATTTGTGTCGCAGGCGCCACAAAGTAGCTTTTATCGCAGAATCAAATTTGAAATTTGATGATGTGAATCAACAATTCACATTGCGATTACCTCCGACGCAAGAAAGCGTCTGCGGAATGGAGATTAAAATGAGTAGAGAATATATTGAATTACCTACCATCACACCTGATGGAAAGCTGTATCACAATAACAGAACAGATACGGTTGAGGCACTGATCCCCAATGCACCGTTTGAAACCTGCCATGCTGCTGATCTGTTAGCTTTGCCCAACGGAGATATGCTGGCGGTATGGTTTGCCGGTTCTGATGAAGGAAATGCGGATATCAGCATTGTATTGTCCAGACTTGAGAAAGGTGCCGGGCAATGGAGCAGTCCGGTCCGGGTATCGGATGATGCAACCCGGTCAGAGCAGAACCCGTCCCTGTTTCTGAAAGAGGATGGGGAGATCTGGCTGATGTATACGGCGCAGGTATCTAAGAGTCCGGAGAATAATCCGTTTTTTAATCTCCAGTATACTGCAGAGATTCGCTGCAAAAAATCCTTCGACAATGGAAGAACATGGGGCGAGACAACGGTGATGTTTGACAGACCGGGTTCTTTCTGCAGACAGAAGATTCAGGTTCTTTCCAATGGACGATATGTATTTGGCAACTGGATCTGCTTCCCGGATGAGTCCAGAAACGGAAGTGATATTACTGTGATCCAAATATCCGATGATCAGGGCAGAACGTGGCGTGAGGTGAACATACCGGAGAGTGCCGGAAGAGTACATGCCAATCTGGTCGAGGTAAGACCTGGTGTACTGGTAGCACTTATGAGAAGCCGGTTTGCGGATAACATATATCGTTCTGTGTCGGAGGATTATGGTGAAACGTGGTCAGTTCCCGTACGGACAGAGCTTCCGAATAATAATTCCAGTATTTCGGCGATCCGCCTGGACAGCGGAGCAATCGCAATGGTATATAATCCTGTGCGCTATAATGATGATCCATCCAAAACAGTATGGCCGCAGCAGAGATGCCCAATCGAGGCGGCAATCTCGGAGGATGAAGGTGTAACGTGGAATTACCGCAGAGTCATAGAACCCGGAGAAGGATTTGAAGGCAGATATAATGACATCAACAACAGACGTTATGAATATCCTGTGATGACCCAGACAGCGGATGGCAGAATCCATGTGGCTTACAGCTTCGGCAATCGGGAGAATATAAAATATGTCTGCGTAGACGAAGCGTGGATACGTGGAGAAAAGGTATGCCATGGAGCAGAGAATCTGGAAGAATTTCCAAGGCAGAGAGTCTGAAGCGGGAAGGGGGCAGGAAAAATGGAAATAGCGGAAATGATAGAGAAATGCAGACAGGCAGAAAAATGGCAGTTTCCACAACTGAAGGAAAATATCCCGCATGGAGATATGCCGGGGGACAAGATATCGGTGGATGAAGATCATGTGCGGAAGGCGAAGTTGATATTCAGAGAGCTGGTAAAGCTTCTCCCGGAAGTGCTTGCCAACAGCAAAAAGGGTAAGACTGTGATTACCATCTGCGGAGGATCCGGTGTAGGAAAATCGGAGATTGCTTCGATACTGAATTATTACTTTAATGAACTTGGATTGAAGGGGTATACGCTTTCCGGTGACAACTATCCGAGACGGATCCCTATGTATAACGATGCAGAGAGGCTGCGGATATTCAGGGAGAGCGGACTTCGCAATATGATTCATGAAGGCGTGTATACTTCGGAACGTTTTTTGGTGGTACAGCAATTGCAAAAAGAAGGAAAGGACGCTGATCCATCCTATCAAGAGAAATACGATTGGTTCCGGGCATATCTTGACGGAGGAAGAGAAGGTCTGGAAAGATATCTTGGGACTCCCGAGGAGATCAATTACACCGAGTTGGAGCGCATTGTATGGAATTTCAAAGAAGGTGCTGATAAGATCTGGCTGAAACGAATGGGAAGAGACGACACTGCAATGTGGTTCGACGAAGTGGATTTCCGGAATACTTCGCTACTGTTTGTGGAATGGACTCACGGAAACAGTGAATTTTATCAGGGAGTTGACATCCCCGTATTATTGAACAGTACCCCAAAGGAAACACTGGAGCACCGCAGAAAGAGAAATCGGGATGGACAGACGGACAGTCCGTTCACTACGCTGGTTCTCAATATTGAGCAGCAGGAGCTGCGGGAACAGGCACACAAAGCCAGGATCATTGTGTCCAAACAGGGAGAACTGTTGGATTATGAGCAGTATCAGACCCTTATGGGAAAAGAGTGAGGATGCACATATGGAAAAGAACGTAGTTATGGATTGCGGTCCGATGCTGAATGCTTATCCAGATAGCATAGGCAGTAAGTTATCAGATCTGGTATCTGTTCTGGAACAGGGAGCTATGAAAGAAGCATTTTCTTCTTTTTATATACTTCCCAGTCTGTTTCACAGTGATCTGGATCGGGGATTTTCAGTGATTGATTATGATCTCAACGGCTTGTATGCTGGTCCGGAAGATATGGAAAGAATACGAAAGCTTGGAATTCATCTGAAGTTGGATTTTGTCCTGAACCATGCTTCCGTGCTTTCCAAACAGTTTCAGGATATTCTTAGAAACGGAGAGAACTCCCAATATGCGGATTTTTTTATTAACTGGAATAAGTTCTGGGAGGGATGCGGTGAGATGACACCAGAAGGTTACATCCAGCCACGCCAAGAGCTGATCCGGAATATGTTCTTCCGCAAACAGGGGCTGCCGATCCTGATGGTTCGTCTGCCGGATGGCAGAAAAGTCCCTTATTGGAATACTTTCTATCAGGAGGTACGATACCCGCAGCTGGATGCACAGGATGTCATGCGGCTGACAGGAATGCAGTATGGGATGTCACAAGAACTGGCTGAACTGGTGAATGCCGGGATAAGCGCTGGGAAAAAGCCGGATGAGATTACGCTTGGAAGGTATGAAAGCAGCAGAGATCAGGTGACAGAATATCTGGAGAGTCATGTAAAATATCTGGGACAGATGGATCTGAATATCGAATCACCTTTGGTATGGGAGTACTATGACCAGACATTAAAGAAATTGTCCCAATATGGGGCAAAACTGATCCGCCTTGATGCATTTGCATATGCACCCAAACAGCCGGGAAAGAGGAATTTCCTGAATGAGCCGGAGACATGGGAACTGTTGGAAAAGCTGCAGCAACTGGGAAATAAGTATGAACTGACATTCCTGCCGGAGATTCATGCGTCTTATTATGAAAAGACTTATGAGAAACTGGCGGAAATGGGATATATGACGTATGACTTTTTCCTGCCGGGGCTTATTATTGATGCATTGGAATATCAGACAGGAGAATACCTGAAGAAATGGGCACAGGAGCTGATGGAAAAGAAAATCCATGTGGTCAATATGCTGGGATGTCATGATGGGATTCCGTTATTGGATCTGGCCGGAATGCTGCCGGAAGAAAGAATTGAGAAGCTGATCGCAAAGGTGGTAGAGCGCGGAGGTATCGTAAAGGATCTGCATGGACAGAAAAAGGTATATTATCAGGTAAATGCGACCTATTACAGTGCACTGGGTGAAAATGAAAAGGCATTATTGGCCGCCCGTGCCATTCAGATATTTATGCCGGGGAAACCACAGGTATGGTATCTGGATTTGTTTGCTGGAAAAAATGATTATGACGCAGTAAAACGTGCCGGAGAGGGAGGCCATAAGGAGATCAACCGAACCAATCTGAGCGTGGAAGCAGCAAAGGCTGCCTTGGGGGATCCCATCGTACAAAAACAGCTGGATCTGTTACAGTTCCGCAAATGCTTCCCGGCATTTGGAATGGATGCTGTGCTGGATGTACAGACAGAGGGAACAAAGATCAGCTTTCTCTGGAGTAAGAAGAAAGCAACAGCCAAACTGGAACTGGATCTTGGCAGCCTTTCCTTTGAGATATCCGGCATAGATGCCGATGGCAGACTGCAATATCATTTTCAGGTATAGTTAGATCCCCGGATCCTGATAAAGCTTTACGAAAGAATAAATAGATACAGTCAAAAAGAGCACCTTGGGTGCTCTTTTTGTATAATCGTCATTTAGAAAATCTATAAATATGCGGTGTTATGGCAACAAGATGCACTATGCGGTGATCACAGTGCCAGCCTTGCCTTTAATGGCATCCTTGACATGATCCATGGAGGTGATCAGGACTTTGCCGGTGGGAACCTTCTCGAGGTAAGCGATCGCTGCTTCGATCTTGGGAAGCATGGTGCCTTCCTCAAACTGTCCTGCTGCGATCAGATCCTTTGCTTCTGCTACGGTGAGAGTCTTCAGTACTGCCTGATCCTCCTTGCCGAAATTCTTATAGACATAAGGAACTGTGGTCAGGATGATCAGCTCGTCACAGCTTAGGTCGGAAGCAAGCTTACCGGCGATGGCATCCTTCTCGATGACTGCGGAAGCACCCTTCAGCGCATGCTTCTGCTCGATCACGGGGATTCCGCCGCCGCCACAGGCAATGACTACCTGATCTGCGGCTGCCAGCGCACGGATGGCTTCGATCTCTACGATGTCGATAGGCTTGGGGGCAGCAACGACACGGCGGAAGCCCTTGCCGGGATCTTCCTTGACATAGTTGCCCTTCTTTACTTCAATCTCAGCATCTTCCTTGGACATGTAACGACCGATGACCTTGGTGGGCTCATAGAAGGCTTCATCATAAGGATCTACTGTCACCTGGGTCAGAATCGTGCTCACCGGCTTGGAAATGCCGCGATCCAAAAGCTCTGCACGAAGAGAGTTCTGGATATCATAGCCTACATAACCCTGGCTCATAGCGGAGCAGACACACATAGGTGCGGGGGTATAGTCGATGTACACACGGCGTAACTCGGTCATGGCCTTATGGATCATGCTGACCTGCGGACCGTTACTGTGGGTGATCGTCAGCTGATAATCTGCCTCCACCAGGTCTGCCAGAGCCTTGGCGGTTACTTTTACCGCATCCCACTGCTCGGTAGTGGTATAGCCCAGGGCGTCATGTCCCAGAGATACGACAACTCTTTTTTTGCTCATAAGATTACCTCTCTATATGTATTTTCCTAAGAATTTCTTCGTCAAAAGATGTTACCAGTATAACATATTTTCTCCAGGGTGTATAGCCATTTCTATACAATGAAACCTTCCAGAATAGTAGTCAGCTCTTCTGAGCGGGCTGCCAGTGCGGAGGTGGCTTTGTCCAGATTCTGAATGGCCTGCAGCTGTTTTTCGGCAGCAGTCTGTACATTGGAGGATCCGGCAGCAGTTTCTGCGGATACTGCGGAGATACCGGAGATGGCGGACAGGGTAGTGGTGCGCTGGTGTTCCATTTCCGACACGCCTGCATTGATCTGCTGCAGGAATTTCAGAAGCTCTGTTACCTTGGAATCTATCTCACGGAAGGAGTCTGTGGTACTGCCAACGGACTGGTTCTGATCCGCTACAATGCCCTTGGCCTGTCTGGCAACCTGTGTAGCTTCGTCTGTGGTAATCTCAATCTCTTCGATGATCCGGGAGATCTCACCGGAGGAGTGCAGGGACTGATCCGCCAGCTTCTGGATCTCCTGAGCGACCACTGCGAAGCCTCTTCCGGATTCGCCGGCTCTGGCAGCTTCAATGGAAGCGTTAAGGGACAGGAGGTTGGTCTGCTCTGCAATCTCATTAATGGCTTCAGTGATGGAGCCGATGGCTTTGGATTTCTCGTTCAGCCTGCCGATGGTATCTACGATGTTGGAGGTGATCTGCATGGTGGAAGAGGTATTCTCCTTCAGATGTTCCACGGATTCGATACCGGTATGGATCGCAGCGGTGGTGCCGGTGGCAAGCGCACTGATCTGGTCAGAATGTGAGGATACGCTGCCGATGGTGTCGGACAGAGAGTCCATCTGCTGCAGGCAGTCCTCAGAGCTTTCATCCAGTTTTTCAATACCCTGGCGCATTTCACCTACCTGATTCTGGATATCCTGAGAGGTAGCCAGGAAATGTGAGGAAGCCGCAGACATATCGGTGGCAGCCCGGGATAATTCTTCATTGACATTCTTCAGCCCGGATACAAGCTTCTTCATGTGTGCGATCATATCACAGATGCCCTCAGCTAATAGCTGGAATTCGTCATTGCGCTTGGAGTGGACTTCGATCGTCAGATCTCCGTCAGAGACTTTTTTCAGCCGGCGGATAAAATAGTAGATGGAGCCGCCATACTGCCCGGCTAACAGAGACCCCAGCAGGATCGCCACGGCACTTGCTGCAACGACAAGGATCAGAGATACATTTTTAATCTCCGCTGTCTGACCGATGATATTTGCCTGAGGGATCAGGGCACAGATCATGGCATTACGGGCAACGATCTTGGAATAGAGAAAAAGATATTCTTCGCCTGCCTCTTCCACATAGGAGGAGCCGTTGTCTTCCTCAGAGGCAAATGCCTCATCTACATAGGATTTGCCGACAAACGTATTTTCTGCTGCTGTATCGGAGCCGGAGGAGAGGTATTCGGTGCCGTCGCAGGTGACAAAGCCTACGAGACTGCCCTCGCCGCCATCCAGAGAGGATAAGGAGGTATCCAGGACACTCGGTTTGAAATCAATGATCAGGATCGCCGGAGCATTGGAGAAATATCTGGCGAGGCGGACACTGTATTTGGAGGAATCCGTGCCAAGCTTTGCATCGATCTCGGACTGGTTGCCGAAAAGGTAATATTTTGCCTTGTCCGCGGATAAGATCTGACCCTGGGAGCTTTCAAGGTACGCACTTAAGAGACCGGTCTCCTTCGTTTTCGTGGTAGAGATCGTCTTTTCCTTGTCAGAGAGCACGTAAATATTGGAGAGTAGGGCATCTGTGGTCACAGCTTTGATAAAGGTGTCTTCATAGGTGTTTGGAGTATTGTACAAGGTAGTGGCATCATTATCATATAGACCGTTCAGATATTTCTTCAGGGTATCCTCATTCATATATCCTTTGTAGGTGGACTGGACCGTGTCAAAAGAAAGCGTCAGGTACTGATTCATCATGCTGACGGTCTGGTCCACGGAGTCGCGGTAGGTTGAGATGATCTGTGTGGTAGCCTTCTGATAGGATACGAAGCCTAAGACCATGATGAAGACCACAGGGATCAGAAAAGCGAAGATCAGCTTAAAGCGTATCCGATTCCAGAGAGGAATAGGGTTTTTCTTAGTATTTTTTGTCAAAATAGACACCTCCGATGCAGATTTAGTATTAATGGATACATTTTACCAAAGTTTTGTCCAAATATCTACATTAATGTGAAAACGATTTCTTAAAATGAGCCTCTTTCATAGGCGGGAGCGCTTTTGCTTTACATAATATGTTACAAAGTAATATAATGATGATACTAGGGTCAAAAGGTCTAAGCCCACATGAGCTTGCTCATCAGTGGGTGAAAGACCTTGGGTAGGGTGCTATGTGCCAGTGGCACATGTCTAGCACGGACCGAAGCGGAGCGGAGAAGTGGGAGTGCGTAGCACGAAGCAATGGCAGGAAGGAAACAGGAATCGATATGCAGAAAAAAGAACGTATGGCAAATCTGGAAGTACTGCGCTGTGTGGCAATGATGATGGTCGTGGTGCTGCACTATCTGGGCAAGGGAGGACTGCTGCCGGATCTGACAGCGCCTTTATCAGCGCAGGATATGGCAGCCTGGCTGTTAGAAGCAATCTGCATTGTAGCCGTGAATGTGTATATGATGATCAGCGGATACTTTTTATGCGAAAGCTCTTTTAAACTGAGCAGGCTGCTTACGCTGTGGCTTACGCTGTGGCTGTATTCTGTGGGCATCGGTGTGCTGGCGGCGGTGACTGGGATCGTTCCTGCGGCGGAAGTGAGTACGCATTATTATCTGACATTGTTGTTCCCGGTGACCATGGGGCATTACTGGTTCCTGACGGCGTATGTATTTTTATATATCCTGTTACCCTTCGTGGGAATCGGGCTCAGACGGATGACGAAACAGCAGTTTCGGGTGGCACTGGTGCTGCTATTTGCTGCATTTTGTCTGGTTAAATCCATTCTGCCCTTCCGGTTGGAGGAGGATAGCAAGGGCTATGACTGCATCTGGTATCTGTGTGTGTTTTGTGCAGCCGCATATCTTCGCAGATTCGGAATTCCTTTTTTACAGAAAAAATCCCGGGCGTTGTTGCTGTATCTGATCGGCGTCCTCGGAACCTTTGGAGAGGCAATGCTGCTGCATTTATTTTATCTGCGGACAGGCAGCCTGGAACTGATTTTGAAGCTTCCGTATGAATATAACCATATTTTCCCGTTCTTAGCTTCCATCGGGCTGTTTTGCCTGTTCCTGGATAGTGGCATCCGGGGGAAGATCGGCAGCGTGGCGGTGAAGATCGCGCCTTACACATTAGGAGTGTATCTGCTGCATGAGAACCTGGGGGTGCGTTATGCCTGGCAGCCCTGGCTTGGTTCGGATCGTATAGGCGGTGTCGTATCGTTGCTCTTATGGACTGTCATCGCAGTGATCGTGGTATTTGTCCTGGGAATTTTGGTGGATGTTATCCGCAAAAATATCTGTGAAGGATTGCATAAGATATTCCTGCACATTCGTCCTTATCGTGTCCTTACGGAAAAAATACAGACCGTAGATACTATGTTCAAAAGAGAGGTAACACCGTGACAGATAACGTTAAAAATAAAATAGCGGGAACCGGCGGTCAGAGCCATAGACGCCTCTGGGAGTTCTTATTCGTGGCTGTTCTGGTACTGTATCCCCTGCGACATATAGCCTGGGGGCTGGATCTGTGGGATACCGGCTACGGCTATGCGAATTTTGAATATATGGGAACGGAGCATATGGATCCCATGTGGTTGTTTTCCACTTATCTGACCACTGCCATCGGACATTTCCTTAGTCTGTTGCCCGGAGCGAAAACGCTGATCGGCATGAATTTTTATACGGGATTAAGTATCAGCCTGCTGGCGGTTCTGGGCTATTATTTTTGTACAAAAGTGCTGAAGATACCGGCAGGGCTTGCCTTTTTGGGCGAATTTACAGCGGTAAGCTTTTGCTGGTGCCCTACTGGATCTTTTTATAATTATGTGACCTATGTATTCTTCCTGGTCTCCGTGATCTGTCTGTATCTGGGGCTGTCCCGGGGGAAAGGAGGTTTACTGTTTGCCGCAGGGGTGGCACTGGGCTGTAATGTGCTGGCAAGATTTTCCAATCTGCCGGAAGCCGCGATGATCGTGGGTGTGTGGGCATACGGGATCATCTGCTGGCTGGAAGAGCGCAAAGGCATTGCGCAGGATTGTGGTGGCGTTGCGGGAAATGCTGGAACGGAAGATAAGAAAGCACGAAAAAAGGCAGCAGGCAGGAGGCTTCGTAAGAAGCTGTTACAGGATATCGGGATGTGCCTGGCGGGGTATCTCACTGCATTGCTGGTATTATTCGGTTACATTCAGATCCGCTATGGCATGGATGCGTATGTAAGAGGCATTCAGAGGCTGTTCTCCATGACGGAGGTAGCTACGGATTATACTGCCGCATCCATGATCCTGGGAATGTTCGACTGGTATCTCCAGAATCTGTACTGGGAGTTTAGGATGTGCGTCTTCCTGATCGTGGGAATGATAGCGGTGGGATTATTGGAATTCGCCGCAGCTTGTGTAAGAGATTCTTATGCAGGGAAGGACACGATAAAAAAGGTGCTGCGGATCCTGGAATGGACCGTAAGTGCGCTGCTTACTGTGATCATGGTATTCTGGCTGTACCGGCAGGGGTTCTGTGCTACGGAATACACACATTACGGCGCTATTATCTGGCCGGGAGTGACCTTTTTAACGCTGACGCTTTTGGTGACGCTGTGGCGGATATTTACGCCTTCTGCACCGAGGGAGGAAAAACTGGTCAGCGGCCTGATCTTCCTTGTGATATGGATCACATCCCTTGGCAGTAATAACAAGCTTTACCCCAGCATGAATAATCTGTTTCTGGCATTGCCTTATATGTATTGGCAGTTTTATCGGTTCTGCAAATATGCCGACAGCTTCCGGTGGAAGCGGGTCACTATATCCGCTACTCCCGCAAAATGTATCTTTGGTGGGTTCTTTCTGTTATTTTTCATTCAGGTGGGACTGTTTGGCAGAAGTTTTGTATTCGTGGAGGGTACCGGTGTGCAGGAGCTCAGTGCGCAGGTGACCAATAACGAGACTTTGCAGAATGTATGGATGAGTGAGGAACGTGCCGGATGGATGCAGGAGATCTCCGAGTATGTGAATACCGGGGGACTTGCGGGAAAGGATGTGCTGCTCTACGGTCAGATCCCGGCATTGTCCTATTATCTGCAGATGCCTGCGGCATTCAATCCCTGGCCGGATCTGGATTCCTATCAGATCGCACAGATGGAAGAGGATATGCTTAAGATGCAGGAGCGGATGGATACGGATGCGACTTACCGTCCGGTGGTACTGTTGGAGAAAAAATATGCCGTGTATCTGGAAAAAGGAGAAGCAGCACTTAAGACCATGCAGCCTACGGAAAAAGAGTGGGAATATATCGTGGATAATCCCAAGCTTATGCTGATCGGAAAGTTCATGGAAGATTATGGGTATGAGAAGACTTTTGAAAATGAGAAATTTGTGATCTATGAATAGAAGATATATAGATGAAATATAGAAGAAATATAAAATAACTCCCCGGAAGACTTCCTCTTCCGGGGAGTTTGCTTTGGAAATAAAACAATCTTATAACAACTGCAAGCCGTTCTTTTCAGCAGTCTCCATAACCTCATCGGACCACAGAGAACACTGTACTTCGCCGATATGAGCTTTTCTTAAGAAGAACATGCAGATACGGGACTGACCGATACCACCGCCGATGGTAAGAGGAAGCTCACCGTTAATGACTGCCTTGTGATAAGGAAGTTCTGCACGCTCGGGGCAGCCAGCCTTCTGTAACTGATCTAACAGAGCCTTTTTGTCTACACGGATACCCATACTGGACAGCTCCAGAGCGATATCCAGAACCGGATAATATACCACGATATCCGCATTCAGAGACCAGTCATCGTAGTCCGGGGCACGACCGTCATGAGGCTTACCATTCTCTAAGGTCTCACCGATCTGCATGATGCAGACAGCACCCTTAGCCTTGGCAATGTAGTATTCGCGTTCCTTCGGAGAATAATCAGGGAACATTTCCTCCAGCTCACTGGTAGTCACGAAGAAGATGTCATGAGGAAGGATCTCCTCAATGTAGTCATAATGGATGGACATATACTTCTCGGTCTTGCGCAGAACCTTGTATACGGTGCGGACGGTCTCTTTCAGAGTCTCCAGATTCCGCTCATCCCTGGTGATGATCTTCTCCCAGTCCCACTGGTCTACATAGATGGAGTGGATGTTGTCGGTGGTCTCATCCTGGCGGATGGCACTCATGTCGGTGTAGAGACCCTCACCGGGCTTAAAACCATACTTCTGCAGGGCATAGCGCTTCCATTTTGCCAGAGACTGTACGATCTCTGCTTCGCGGTCTCCCTGTGCAGCAATATGGAAATTTACAGGACGCTCCACACCGTTTAAGTTATCGTTCAGTCCGGATGTGGGATCCACAAATAAAGGAGCAGATACGCGCAGCAGGTGCAGGCGCTCTGCTAACAATCCCTGGAAAAAGTCCTTCACTGTCTTGATGGCAACCTGTGTTTCGTACAGGTTCAGCTGAGACTTATAATTTTTAGGTATGACAATATCTGACATACTGACCTCTCATTCTGCCGCCTGGCGGCTTGTGATACAAAATACTCCTATATTATTTAACTGCGAAATGCGTGATTTTGCAAGCTTTTTTTCGGAAAAAATAACCACTTGCAAAAATCGAACATATGTGCTAATTTAGATACATAACAGAACAGATGTTCTGGCTTTGAAAATTTTCGGTAAAAGGCGGTGATAACTTGGAATATCTTATACAAAATGGAGAATTATCCATCATGCAGAAGCTGGAGATCCTGACGGATGCCGCTCGTTTTGATGTAGCCTGCACGTCCAGCGGCGTGGAACGTAAGGGAGACGGGAAGCACATGGGTAACTGTGCGAAGGCAGGGATCTGTCACAGTTTTTCTTCCGACGGCAGATGCATTTCTTTACTTAAGATATTGATGACCAATGAATGTATCTTCGATTGCAAATATTGCCTGAACCGGAAGTCCAACGATGTCCCCAGAGCCACTTTCACACCGGAGGAGATCTGCACGCTGACCATGGAGTTCTACCGACGGAATTATATCGAGGGACTGTTCTTAAGCTCCGGCATTGTACAGGATCCTACGTTTACCATGGAACTGTTATACCGGACCATTTGGCTGCTTCGGAATCACTACCACTTTAACGGCTATGTCCATGTGAAGGCGATTCCCGGGGCAGATCCGGAGTTGGTGCAGCGGATGGGATATCTGGCAGACCGCATGAGCGTGAACTTAGAACTCCCTACTGCGGAGGGGCTTCGGACACTGGCACCGAATAAGCACCGGAAGAATATTCTGACCCCCATGCGGCAGATTCAGAATGGCATTCATGCGAATAAGGAGGAACTGATCCTGTACCGTAAGAGTCCCCACTTTGTCTCTGGTGGGCAGTCTACACAGATGATCATTGGTGCAACGCCGGAGACGGATTATCAGATTTTAAATGTGGCGGAGAGCCTGTATCAGAAGTTTGAGTTAAAGAGAGTCTTTTATTCTGCGTTTGTAAAGGTCAACGAGGACAAAAGCCTGCCGGCACTTCCGGGAGGACCGCCGCTTCTGAGGGAACACCGTCTGTACCAGGCGGACTGGCTGCTTCGGTTCTATGGATTTCGGGCGGAGGAACTGTTGGATGAGAGAAGACCGTATTTTAATGTCATGTTAGATCCCAAGGAGGATTGGGCAGTGCGGCATCTGGAATGCTTCCCGGTGGAGATTAACAGATCTCCCTACGGGGACTTACTGCGGGTGCCGGGGATCGGCGTGAAGAGCGCCAGGAGGATCCTTGCTGCCAGGAGGAGTACTAAGCTGACTTTTCAGGATCTGAAGAAGTTAGGGGTGGTATTAAGGCGGGCAGTGTACTTTATTACCTGCAGCGGCAGGATGATGTATCCCACGAAGCTGGAGGAGGATTATATCGTGCGGAATCTGACGGATCCGAAGGACCGGATCCGGTTCGGAAGCGATGGTATGAGTTACCGGCAGATGACGTTATTTGATGACGGGATGTTCCCGAACGGGGTACGGCAGGAGGAAAAGCTTATTATATGAAGATATATCATTGCGAGGATTCCTTAGAAGGGATATTCACTGCCATTTACAATACCTACGAGGATCATTCTCCCGTCCGGGATACTATGGTCACCACCATCGAGGAGAACCTGCTGTTCTCAGAGTCGGTGGAGGTGGTGCCGGATCCGGAGAAGACGATCAAGGTGATTCGTACGTTAAAGCGCAGATTCGGGGAAGCGGATTATGAGACCTTGTGTCTGGCGCTGGCATCGCCGAAGCCGGAGAAGGCACAGGCGGTATACCGGACCATTGCGAAGGGACTGGCTGAAAAGTGCGCGGCGGGGCATCTTATGGATGCCCTTGCAGACACTTATGTGAACCAGACCTTCGGCCTGGCAAGGGCAGCCGGGAATGAATATCATCATCTGAAGGGATTCGTCCGGTTTGAGGAACTGGAGAATACGATCCTCTACTCGAAGATCGCACCGAAGAACAATATCCTGACGTTTTTAATGGTACATTTCGCCGACCGTTTTCCTATGGAAGATTTTCTGCTGTTCGATGCGGGTCGATACCTGTTCGGGGTACATCCGGCCGGGAGACCATGGTATACGTTGCAGGGGAAGGATGCCTGGGAGAGAGTACAGTCTAAGACGGAGAAGCTGTCTGCGGCGGAGCTGCATTACCGGGAACTTTTCCGCTCCTTCTGTCATACAATAGCTATAAAAGAGCGGGAAAACAGAGAATTACAACGAAATATGCTGCCTCTCAGGTTCCAAGAATATATGGTGGAATTTCGATAGATTTCGCCAAATTGAGATTTGGATTTTATCGTGATAAAGTAACAGATATACAAATCGCCGAAAAGGTTTTCCGGATGGAGACCAACTGTTGTCAAAATGATAAAAGAGTGGTAAAAATGCCTAAAATGTGCGTTTTTTGGAAGAAAAAAACCGCTTTACATTTGAGGATGGTTGGCTATAATAGTAATGATTTCAGATATGAGGGGAAAGTACCCGGTGTATTTTTTAACTTACGATCGAACTTACTATTGAAAGGAAGGAACAAGAAATGTCAAAGACGATCCGTTTGACACCTGAAGACGTGAAGCATTTTGTTGATGTAGCTTCAAAGTGTGATTTTGATATTGATATATGCTATAACAGATACGTAGTCGATGCCAAGTCATTCCTTGGAGTGTATGGATTGGATTTCACGAAGCCACTGTCTGTATCTTATGACGGCTATAATGATAAATTTGAAGAGCTGTTGAGACAGTATGCGATTGCGTGCTAAAACATCTTGTGATAACAGAATGTGATTTGACTCCCCAGGTAAGATAGAGTACTATTTACCTGGGGAGTTTTCGTATACCGGGCTTGTGAGAGTGTGCAGCATGGGACAAGCCACAGGCATGCGGTTATGATAGGAATTTGTCAAGGGAGGTGAAGCCGCATGGCAGGAGAAGTCAGAACATCGGTGAGGAATCTTGTGGAATTCATTCTGCGCAGTGGCGACATCGATGACAGGAGACAGGGTTCCCCTGAGAATGCAATGCAGGAGGGCAGCCGGATCCACCGTATGATCCAACGCCGCATGGGAGCGGAGTATCAGGCGGAAGTGGCGCTGAAATACACCCATCCCACGGAGAACTATGTCATCATCGTGGAGGGACGGGCGGACGGTATCATTGAACAGAACGGAGAGACCACCATCGACGAGATCAAGGGAACTTACAGAGATCTGGCGAAGCTGAAGGCACCGTTACCCCTGCACATTGCCCAGGCAAAATGCTATGCCTATATGTATAGTCTGCAGAAGGAACTGCCTTATATCCGCGTACGGCTGACTTATTGTAATATAGAGACAGAAGATATCCGCTATTTTTATGAAGATTATGAATTTGCCAAGCTGGAGGCATGGTTTCAGCAGTTGATCCGTGATTACCGCAAATGGGCGGATTATACCTGGCAGTGGAGGGAACTTAGACAACAGTCTATTGCCGGACTGCAATTTCCTTTTGACTACCGGGATGGACAGAAAGAACTGGTCAGTTATGTATATCAGACCATCTACCATAAGAGAAAATTATTCATTGAAGCTCCCACGGGAGTAGGCAAGACCATCTCCACCATCTTCCCCACGGTAAAAGCCATGGGGAAAGATATGGGGGACAAGCTGTTCTACCTTACAGCCAAGACTATCACCCGGACAGTGGCAGAGGATACCTTTTCATTACTTAGGGAAAAGGGACTGCGATTCAAGAGCATTATCCTGACGGCGAAGGAGAAGATCTGTTTTCAGAAACATACCGAATGTAATCCGGAGCAGTGCCCCTATGCCAAGGGACATTTTGACCGGATCAATGATGCAATCTATGATCTGCTGACTCACGAAGAGAGCTTTACGAGAAATAAAATAGAAGAATATGCCCTGAAATATCAGGTGTGTCCCTTTGAATTCGGACTGGATTTAAGCCTGTTCGCGGATGGCATCATCGGAGACTATAATTACCTCTTTGATCCCCATGTTTATCTGAAGCGGTTCTTTGGAGATGGCAGCCAGGGGGACTATGTTTTTCTGATCGATGAGGCACATAACCTCTTAGAGCGCGGCAGAGAAATGTACAGCGCGCCTCTGCGGAAGGAAGACCTGCTGGAACTGAAGCGGGAGATAAAACAGACAATCATGTCGGAAATGGAGGAGGCAGCTCTCAAAAAGCGCGATAAAGACGAGATTTCCGGACAAATGACATTAGAAATGACAGACATGTCAAAACAACTGCCACAAGAGCATACATTTGTGGAAATGGACGGTACGGACTCTATCTATATCAAAGGACATAAGGGAAGAAAGTCTGACGGAAAGAGTACCTTTGTGCGGGAAGGCTATGCGGAGAGGATCAGCCAGTTGCTGGAAAAGTGCAATGCGCAGCTGTTGTCCATGAAACGGGACTGCAACGGATACCGGCTGGTGGAGGATATTGACATGCTGGTGCAGCCTCTGACCAGACTTCACGGCATCATCAGCGATTATCTGGAGGAGCAGGAGAAGGTCAGTCTGGAAGTGAGGGAGAACCTGCTGGATTTCTATTTCAAGCTCAGTCATTTTCTGGATATTTATGAGAGGATCGATGAGAACTACGTCAAATATATGAGAACATGTGAGGACGGCAGTTTTGAATTGAAGCTGTTCTGCGTCAATCCCAGAGAAAATCTGAAGGAATGCATGCTCAGGGGACGCAGTACGATCCTGTTTTCCGCCACGTTTCTGCCGATTCAGTATTACAAGAATCTGTTGGGGGGAGAGAAGGAAGACTATGAAGTATACGCTCACTCGGTGTTCGATCCCGAGAAGCGCACCATATTGATCGCCGGGGATGTGACCAGCAAGTTCACCCGCAGATCCAGGGAGGAGTACTACAATATTGCCCGCTATATTCATGAAGTCGTGAAGAACCGGCACGGCAATTACATGGTATTTTTCCCGTCCTATTCCTTCATGGATCAGATCTATGAGATCTACGGGCAATATTTTATGACAGAAGAAGAGGAATGCCTGGTACAGCAGGAATCCATGAACGAAGAGGAGAGAGAATACTTCCTGAACCGCTTCCGGGGCAATGAAGACTGCGACCTGCAGAGTCTCATCGGCATGAAGATCGAGGAGGAAGAGGAACAGACGCTGATCGGGTTCTGTGTGCTGGGAGGTATCTTCGGAGAGGGGATCGATCTGAAAAAGGACAGCCTCATCGGTGTGATCGTAGTAGGAACCGGACTGCCACAGGTAGGCTGTGAACGGGAAATCCTCAAGGATTATTTTGATGAAAATGGGGAAAACGGCTTTGACTATTCCTACCGTTATCCCGGAATGAATAAAGTACTGCAGGCGGCGGGCCGGGTGATAAGGACCTCTGAAGATGTGGGAATTATCGTCCTGCTGGATGAGCGTTTCAGGCAGTATTCTTATCGTAGAATGTTCCCCAGGGAGTGGGAACAGGTAGTGCCTGTGACAGTGGATACGGTAGCCAAAAAGGTGGAGCGATTTTGGGACGCCTGGTTGTGGCAGCAACGATGACATTCGATATGATAACTGAGTTGATATACAACATGACAATCCACATAACCACATATGACACGTGTGTATATGTGGATAACTCGGTGGATTTTGTGGATTATTTGAGCTTTTTTACAAAAAAAACGACAGATGGATCAAAAATGGTGTATAATAGCAAAAGAATTGATGTGGACAAATAAATACAAACAGTACTGAACCAGTCAATGAAAAAGTATAAAGTATGAAATTAAGGCAACCTGAAATTAAGACAACATGAAATTAAGGCAGAAAGGAATGGGGACTAATATGTGGGCTTATGAAAGTGTTTTTTATCAGATCTATCCTATGGGATTCTGTGGAGTTCCTTTTGAAAATGACGGAATACAGAGACATGAGATCAAACGTGTGGAGGAGTGGATCCCCCATATGCAGAAGCTGGGAGTGAATGCCGTTTATTTCTCTCCGGTATTTGAATCGGATACCCATGGTTACAATACCAGGGATTATCGGAAGATCGATGTAAGGCTGGGAACCAATGAGGATTTTAAGGAAGTCTGCGATGCACTGCATGCGGCAGGAATCCGGGTTGTGTTAGACGGTGTGTTTAATCATGTGGGCAGAGGTTTTGCACAGTTTCAGGATGTGATTAAAAACCGGGAGAACTCTCCTTATGTGAACTGGTTCTACCGTATCGATTTTGGCGGTAATTCCAACTACAACGACGGACTGTGGTATGAGGGCTGGGAAGGCTGCTTTGATCTGGTGAAGCTGAACCTGCAGAACCCGGAGGTAGTGAATTACCTGTTAGACAGCGTGAAGGGCTGGATCGATGAATTCGGTATCGATGGTCTGCGTCTGGATGTGGCGTACAGCCTGGATGAGAACTTTGTCAGAAGACTGCGGGAAGTGACCGGTGCCTACAAGCAGGATTTCTTCTTATTAGGGGAGATGCTTCACGGAGATTATAACCGCCTGATGAATGATCAGATGTTACATTCCGCGACGAACTACGAGTGCTATAAGGGACTTTACAGCAGCTTCAACAGTATGAACATGTTCGAGATCGTGCATTCCCTGCTGCGCCAGTTCGGACCGGAGAACTGGACACTGTATAAGGGAAAACACCTGCTGTCTTTTGTGGATAACCACGATGTGACCCGAGTGGCCAGCATTTTGAGTAATGAGAAGCATCTGCCCCTGATCTATGCCATGGCATTCGGAATGCCGGGAATCCCCTGTGTCTACTATGGAAGCGAATGGGGCTTCAAAGCCAGAAAAGAAGATGGAGACCCTGCACTGCGTCCCTGCTTTGACAAGCCGGAGTGGAACGGCCTGTGTGACTGGATCAGCAGATTGGCAGAGGCCAAGAAGCATTCCGAGGCACTGAATTACGGAGCCTTTCGTTCGGTACTGTTGACCAATAAGCAGTGTATTTTCGAGAGAAAGTCGGAGCACGAGAGAGTACTGGTGGCTATCAATGCAGACGGAGAAGACTTCATGGCTCATTTTGATGCCGGCTGCGGAACGGCGGTGGATCTGATCACCGGAGAGAAACATGACTTTGGCGGCGGCAGTCTTCTGCCTGCGTACAGTGCGTATTTCTGGCTGATGGAAAACTAACGGAGAATTTATTTATGAAGGTACTGATCTTATCCACCGGAACCGGTGAGGGACATAATTCCGCTGCAAAAGCGGTGAAAGAACAGTTTGAAAAACGGGGCATTCCCTGTGAGTTGGCGGATGTACTTAATTTTGCTTCGGACAAGGCCAGCGCTTATGGACGCCGGATCTACATCTGGAGCACGGTCCGGGCGAAAAAGGTGTTCGCAGGAGCGTACCGGGTAGGCAGGGCCATTTCGTCTGCCAGATTAAAGTCACCGGTGTATTTTGCCAACGCTTTGTATGCGGATAAGCTGTGCAGCTATATCACAGAAAACGGATATGATACAGTGGTAATGCCGCATCTGTTCCCGGCTGAGGCAATGACCTGGCTGCAACGACAGCATAAGCTGGAGGTACAGACTTATTTTATTGCCACGGATTATACCTGTATTCCTTTTACCGAGGAGACAAAGGTGGATTACTATTTTATCCCGCATGAGGAACTGGCAACGGAGTTCATCAAACGCGGCATCCCTGCGGAAAAACTGGTTCCCACGGGAATTCCGGTATCGGAGAGGTTCCTGAAGCTTCCGGAAAAAAGAGAAGCGCGAGTGCAGCTGGGGATTCCGGCAGATAAATCCTGTATCCTTATGATGACGGGCAGTATGGGGTACGGCCGTGTGGAAAACATGACGGCAAAGCTGGTGGAGCAGACCGGCGAGGATACCCATCTGTATATCCTTGGGGGAACCAATGAAGAGCTGAAGAAGACACTCCGTGATAGATATGCCGATACAGAGCGGGTGCATGTGCTGGATTTTACCACGGAAGCGCATCTCTATATGGCAGCGGCGGATATTTTGTTCACCAAACCGGGAGGACTGACCTCTACGGAAGCGGTGGCTGCGAAAGCTGCATTGGTACACACTAAGCCGATCCCCGGATGTGAGGATCGCAATGTTGCTTTTTTCACACAACATGGGATGTCTGTATCAGGAGATACGGAAGATGCCGTGATACAAAAGGGACTAAAGCTTCTGCGGGATCCGGAGGCACAGGCCGAAATGCGGAAGTGTCAGGAAAAATACGGAAAGCCTTATGCTGCAGATGCAGTCTGTGAATTTATCTGCGGACAAAAGGAAGCGGCGGAAGCAGCACAGAAGGAAGCTTAGGCACAGAGGAAAACGACAGACAGGAGAGACAGATGATCATACGGGAACTGGGAATGACAGTCTTCGGATTGTTATGCGGAAGTATATTGTTCGGCAGGGTATTACCGAAGTGGATCAAAGGAATTGATGTCACTGAGGTCAGCAACGATCATAATCCGGGGACTGCCAATGCCATGAAATACGCAGGAGTGCCTGTCGGGATCCTGTGCCTGCTGGGAGATCTGTTAAAGGGAGCACTGCCTGTATACATGGCAGTTGGCATGGGGCTTGTGACAGACAGCTGGTTCCCGCTTATCATGGCGGCACCGGTACTGGGGCATGCCTATTCCCTGTTTTATCATGGGAATGGGGGCAAAGCCATTGCGGTATCCTTCGGCGTGTTGATCGGACTGGCACCGGTTCAGCCACAACTGCTGCTGTTGCTGATTCTATTGTATTTGTCGGGGTCTGCCCTTCTGATCAGACCGCACACCAGAAGAACCCGTATCACTTATATCTTTTTTGCCGTGGGAGCAGCGGTTCTGTTGATGATACAGAGAATACCACGGCAGGTATTTTGGGGAGCACTTCTGATCTCTGCCATTGTGATCCATAAAAACAGTATCCGTCAGGAGTTTCTGGAGGAGTCGACGGAATCTTTGGAAAGTCTTTAGAATTTCTTACGGTTTCTCTATATTGACGCATGATATTATATGCCGTATAGTATAGCCACAGAGCAATACTATACGGCATATAATATTGTAAGGAAAGCCGGATAGCCGCAAATTTCAGAGAGGAGCGATAGTATGCTTTTTAATACAGGAGCAGCTCTGCTGGATGCTATCGTGCTGGCGGTGGTCGCCCGGGAACCGGAAGGAACCTATGGGTACAAGATCACCCAGGAGGTCCGGCAGGTGATCGAACTGTCGGAATCCACCCTGTATCCCGTGCTTCGGAGACTACAGAAGGACGAATGTCTGGAGGTCTATGACAGGGAATGCAGTGGCAGGACGAGACGCTATTACAAGGTCACCAGCAGGGGCTGGGCACAGCTTCATTTATATGAAAGCGAGTGGCGAAGCTACAGCGGGAAGATCACGGGACTGTTTGAGGGAAGACCGGTGAAGAGGTCAGAGGCGTAACGATGCACAGATGGGAGAAAAAGTAGGATGAACAGAACGGAGTATATGAGGCAGCTGGAGAGCCTGCTGCAAAATATTTCTGCTACGGAGCGGAAAGAAGCGCTACAATATTATAATGAATATTTTAACGATGCGGGACCGGAGAATGAACAGAATGTTATTGAGGCACTGGGGAATCCTGCGAAGGTGGCGGAGAATATCAAAAAGGACATTTTCGGCAATGGTTACGGGGAGAACAACTACCAGAGAGTAGGAGCCGACAGCCGGGCAGTGATCACTTATCCGGCAGATTCTCAGACAGAAAATGGTAACAACCGTCAGAGTGATACGTCGCAAACTGCACAGGCACAGGTGGTATCTCCACAGAAAAAAGAAGGGATGTCCACCGGTATGATCGTGCTGATTGTAATTTTATGTATTTTGGCATCCCCGGTGATCCTGGGAGCAGCTTCCGCCGGTATCGGCGTGGCAGCAGGGCTGATCGCCACATGGTTCGGACTGATCATCGGTTTCGGGGCAACGGCAGCAGCACTGATACTGGTTCTGATCGCACTGGTGGCAGTAGGGATCATCAGTATGTTTACACATCCCTTTGTGGGAATGTGCCTGATCGGTGCCGGACTGATCTGCGGAGGTGTCGGACTTCTGTTCCTGATGCTGACCGTGGCCATGGCGGGAATCGCCACACCGGCTATCTGTTGTTGGATCGGAGGATTATTCCAGAAAAGAGGTAAAAAAGAAGCATGAAAAAATTTATGAAGGGCTGTGCCATCACAGCGTTGATATTAATATTATTGGGACTGATCCTGGGAGTGAGCGGAAGCCTGGGGAATGGCTCCACGCATGTTTCGCCGGGGGAAATCCTGTCAGCGGTTACCCTGGGAAGAATCTCCGGAGAAGAGGTGGATGACTGGAGCAACGGTGTGACGGAGCAGATCCGGGAAAATATGGGCGATGTGCACTATGATCTGGAGGACAATGTGGATTATGACTCAGATTATGAAGTTAGGTCGGGAAAGATAGAGCTGTATGTTCTGGGGGATGACAGTCAGGGCATCACGGATCTACAGGTGCAGGCCGGTGGCTGTGTCATGAAGATTCAGGTGTCAGAGGATAACTGCTTCCGGGTAGAAGCCGATGGAATGCGAAAGTTCCAGGGATATGTGGAAGGCGGTACGATGGAGATCCGCGGAACCTCAAAAGTAAGCAGCAACAGTGAAGGTAATCTGGGCGGTTCCATCTGCCTGTATGTGCCTGAGGGATATCATTTTGAAAATACCTCTTTGGATCTGGGAGCCGGAAGCCTCAGTGTAGAGGAACTGCAGACGGGGGAGCTGGAAGCCAATGTGGGTGCCGGCAAGATGACGTTTGAAAAACTGGATGCTGATCAGGCAGAGTTAGACTGTGGTGCCGGTCAGATGATCGTAGAAGAACTGAGCAGCCGCGTGGCAGAGGTGTCAGTAGGAATGGGATCCGTCCGTCTGAACGGAGATGTGACCGAACGATTGGACGGAGAGTGCTCCATGGGAGAGCTGAAACTGACACTGGCAGGAACTCAGACAGATTTCAACTACGACTTAAGCTGTGGCATGGGTGAACTGAAGGTCGGTGATGACAGTTACAACGGCCTTGCACAGGAGAAACAGATCAACAACAACGCTTCTAAAAATATGGAGCTGGAATGTGCTATGGGCAGCGTTGTGGTGGAGTTTAAGTAATTTTAACATTTTTTACAACAACGCTGCCAGATACTTTTCAAATACCACGCCCTCCTGCACGGGCGTTCCCGCCTTTTCACTTCCGGTGATGCACAGACCTACGAAGTTTGCTGCCTTCTGCACGGAGGTTAGCAGAGTCTCCCCGCGGACGGCATCGGCGGCGAGAATGGAGGCAAAGATGTCTCCGGTGCCGGGGCGGGAGGCTCCGGCAATGGGGGTGGAAACAGTGGTATAGACACCATCATCCCACAGAAAGTTCACCAGAGAATCCCCCTGACGGATTCCGGTGATGACGATGGATGCACTAGAGACAGTGCCAACGGAGGCTTCGCCGGATGAAACAGACTCCTGCTGGCAGATGTCAGCCAGCCGTTCACATAATCCGGACAGCTCCTGCATCGTCCATTCCCCATCCTTCCAGGGAGTGCCGGTCAGCAGGCAGGCTTCCGTGATATTCGGCGTGATAATATCCGCGAGAGGCAGCAGCTCCTTCATCTTCTGAACATGCGTCTCTGTAATGGAGGAGTAGGCCCTGCCGTGGTCTCCCATGACCGGATCCAGCAAAAACAGGGGTGGCCGGAACATTTCCACGAATTCCCGTACAATGTCGATCTGCTCTTCATTTCCTAAGAACCCACAGTATAACCCATCGAAGGTAAGTCCCAGTTCGTTCCATACTTTTATATAATCTCGCATATGAGAGGTGTAGTCATCAAAATGGCAGAGAGGAAATCCCAAATGGTTTGATAGAACAGAAGTAGGCACAGGGCATACCTGTACCTTCATTACGCTGATCACGGGCAGGGACACGGTGGTGGAGCAGCGCCCGAAACCGGCAATATCATTGATCATAGCAAGGCGGGGAACGAAATCCCCGCCTTTATGAGCAGTAGTATTACAATTGTTAGCATTATATTTCATGGAATAATCCTGCTTTCTTTAGTGCCGGACGAAGTGCCAGATAAAGGACGGTTGCCAGAACAACTGCCCAGACAGCATTAAAGGCAGTAACACCGGTTGCAATTTTTGCCAATGCCTTGGAAATATCCTGAGGCACCCCTAACAAATATGTCTTATAGAAGTACCCTACCAAAGGATCGGCTACAATATTAAATGCCATACCGCAGACAGAAGCTAAAATAGCGACACGAGCCACATATTTTTTCGGATGCTCAGCACTCAGGTGGAAAATCTTGTGAGCTACCAGACCTACGATCAGACCGATGCACAGTTTTAATAGGAAAGTCTTGGGAGCACTGGTTACATAAGCAGTAGTCAGGTCAGCGATGGTCATACCCACGGCACCGGCAAGTCCACCCCAGTAACCACCCAGAAGCAGAGCAGCCAGTACACAGAAAACATTGCCGAAGTGCACTGCGGTTTTTTCCAGACTGCCGGGAACGGGAATGTCAAATTTCAAAAAAGCAAAGCCGATGTAGCAAAGAGCCGCCAATAATCCTGCCTGAGCCAGTCTGGTTACATCCACTTTTTTTTCTGCGGAAGGAACGCCTGCAATCGCATTATACAATCCCTTGATCGTCAGCAAAATAGCGAAGAATACCAGAACCAGGCTGTAAGAATAAGGGCGTTCTGCGGAAAGCTTCTCATCGGACAGTGTGGATTTCTGAGCGGATAACTCATCTTTCTGTGCATTCAGGGCATCCAGATCTCCGGTTGCGGTACCTGCGTTAATTGCTTCAATGGACGCCTCCACTTCTTCCAGCTGTGCCTTGACATCGCTTAACTGGCTGCCATAAGCAACGGACTCTTGATAACTGTTATTGTGGGTAATGACTGCCAGGATGATTCCCAGGATCAGGAGAATGGCTCCCGCAATCAATACGCCGTAAGATTTCTTTTTTTCCATAATGATGATCTCCTCTTGTGGTTTCTTTTTCATAATTCCCATTTCTTCGGTGGGATATGTTAGGATTCAGTGTATAGAAAAAGTGGCTTGCTTAAAAGAGCCAGAATATGATTTTTTTACCATGCCAGTTTACGCATAAAAACCATACATTCTGCCATATTCTGCAGGAAAACAAGATTTCCTTGACAAAGTCGGAATCTCTGTACTATATTTTTTATTAGTAATTAACCAAATCCAAAAGGCAATGACGAAGAGGAGTACACATATCCCCTTACCAGAGAGAGCGGCTGCATGTATGCGCTGGAAGGCTGCTTCAAGACGGGAATGTGGAAGGTAGCTTTCAAGCCGGAGAGCCGAGACCGGATATTCCGGGCGTAAGTTCTCACGAGTTATCCCCGTTACCGGATAGGACTTTGTAAGAAGTCGCGAGGCAGCGCAAGCTGTGAACAAAGGTGGTACCGCGTTAATGACGCCCTTTGCTGACGAGAGTCGGCAGAGGGCTTTTTTGCGACTATTCAGAGCCATGTGAATTTACATGGCGAAGTAACCTCAATAAGCAAAAGGAAAGCATCGTAGATGCGATTTTGCGCATGAGGTCTGAATAGGAGCAAATGCAAAAAAGGAGGACAAAATGAGCAAAGAATTAGCCAAAACCTATGACCCAAACGGCATAGAAGACAGACTGTATCAGAAGTGGCTTGACAAAAAGTATTTTCATGCGGAGGTAGATCACAGTAAGACTCCCTTCACTATCGTGATCCCGCCCCCAAATATCACCGGACAGCTCCACATGGGTCATGCACTGGACAACACCATGCAGGATATCCTGATCCGTTATAAGAGAATGCAGGGCTACAATGCACTGTGGCAGCCCGGCACCGACCATGCAAGTATCGCTACCGAGGTCAAGATCATCCAGAAGCTGAAGGAAGAAGGCATCGACAAACACGATCTGGGTCGTGAAAAGTTCTTAGAGAGAGCCTGGGAGTGGAAGAAGGAATATGGCGGACGTATTATCAGTCAGCTTAAAAAGCTGGGTTCTTCCTGTGACTGGGACAGAGAGCGCTTCACCATGGATGAGGGCTGTAACAAGGCGGTCACTGAAGTATTCGTGAAGATGCACGAAAAAGGCTATATCTACAAGGGTGCCCGTATCGTTAACTGGTGTCCCGTATGTAATACCTCCATCTCCGATGCAGAGGTAGAATATCAGGAGCAGGCAGGACATTTCTGGCACATCAAATATCCTCTGATGAACGAGGATGGAACTCCCAGCACCACAGAGTTTCTGACCTTTGCCACTACCCGTCCCGAGACCATGTTAGGTGATACCGCAGTAGCCATCCATCCCGATGACGAGCGTTACACCCATCTGCATGGCAGAAAGGTACTGCTTCCTATCGTTAACCGTGTCATTCCTATCGTTGAGGATGCTTATGTAGACAGAGAGTTCGGTACCGGTGTCGTTAAGATCACTCCGGCTCATGACCCCAATGACTTTGAGGTTGGTAAGCGTCATGATCTGCCCGTGATCAATATCCTGAACGATGATGCCACCATCAATAAAAACGGCGGCAAGTTCGAGGGCATGGACCGTTACGAAGCAAGAAAAGCCATCGTGGAAGAACTGGATCAGATGGGCCTGTTAGTAAAGATCGAGGATCATGTACACAACGTAGGTACCCATGACCGTTGTAAGACCACCATTGAGCCCATGGTAAAAGACCAGTGGTTCGTTAAGATGGATGAGCTGATCAAACCCGCAAGAGAAGCAGTAAAAAATGGCGAGATCAAGCTGATCCCCGAGCGTATGGAGAAGAACTATTTCAACTGGACGGATAACATCCGCGACTGGTGTATCAGCCGTCAGCTGTGGTGGGGACACAGGATTCCCGCATATTACTGCGATGACTGCGGTGAAGTAGTCGTAGCCAAGGAGATGCCGAAGGTATGTCCCAAGTGCGGCTGCACCCACTTTACACAGGATCCCGATACCCTGGATACGTGGTTTTCTTCTGCTCTGTGGCCGTTTGAAACCCTGGGCTGGCCGGAGCAGACCGAGGATCTGAAGTATTTTTATCCTACCGATGTTCTGGTAACCGGTTATGATATCATCTTCTTCTGGGTCATCCGTATGATCTTCTCCGGATATGAGCAGATGGGAGAGAAGCCTTTCAAGACCGTACTGTTCCACGGACTGGTACGTGACAGTCAGGGACGTAAGATGTCCAAGTCTCTGGGCAACGGAATCGATCCTTTGGAGATCATCAGCCAGTACGGTGCCGATGCACTGCGTCTGACCCTGATCACCGGCAATGCACCGGGCAACGACATGCGTTTCTACTATGAGAGAGTAGAGAACAGCCGTAACTTTGCCAATAAGGTATGGAATGCTTCCCGTTTCATCATGATGAACATGGAGCAGGCGCTGGAGAAGACCGGAAAAGATATCACCACTCCTGCGGCAGCAGATTTACAGCCCGTAGATAAGTGGATTCTGTCCAAATTAAATACTCTGGTAAAAGATGTGACCGACAACATGGATCACTTTGAGCTGGGTATTGCGGTGCAGAAGGTATATGACTTTATCTGGGATGAGTTCTGCGACTGGTACATCGAGATGGTAAAACCGCGTCTGTACAGCACCGACGATGCAGTCAGCCAGAATGCGGCACTGTGGACCTTAAAGACTGTCCTGATCGATGCTCTGAAGCTGTTACATCCTTACATGCCGTTCATTACCGAGGAAATCTTCTGTACCGTTCAGAACGAAGAAGAGTCCATCATGATCAGCAAGTGGCCGGAGTACAGCGAGGATCGTGCATTCCCCGCAGAGGAGAAGGCTATCGAAACGATTAAGGAAGCTGTTCGCGGTATCCGCAACATCCGTACTGAGATGAACGTTGCACCCAGCCGTAAGGCAAGTGTGTACGTGGTCAGCGAAAATGACGAGATCCGCAGGATTTTTGAAGAGGGTAAGCTGTTCTTCGCAAGCCTTGCTTATGCGAATGAGATCATGATCCAGGCAGACAAGACCGGTATCGCAGATGACGCGGTATCCGTAGTGATCCCCGGTGCAACCCTGTACATCCCGTTTGCGGAGCTGGTAGACATCGCACAGGAGATCGAGCGTCTGAAGAAGGAGCAGAAGAGACTGGAAGGCGAGCTGGCTCGTTCTAAGGGAATGCTGTCCAACGAAAGATTCCTGTCCAAGGCTCCCGAAGCGAAGATCGCAGAGGAGAAGGAAAAGCTGGCAAAATACGAGCAGATGATGGAACAGGTGACAAAGCGTTTAGAGCAGCTGGCATGATCTGCAACGAAACGTACAGAATAGGAAGAACGTAAAGCATAAGGAATACGATGAAATTCGGTAATGACATGATAACGTTTGAAGAAGCGGTGGCATATCTGAAGGATATGCCCCGCTTTACTGTTAAAAAAAATCCTGCGGACAGCAGGGATCTTAAATGGTTTTTAAAGAAACTGGGAAATCCGGAGCAGAATCTGCGGATCATCCATGTGGCGGGCACAAATGGTAAAGGATCCGTCTGTGCCTACATGAGTTCGATCCTGCAGGAAGCAGGCTATCGCACGGCCGTATTTACTTCACCTCATCTGGTGGATATGCGGGAGCGGTTTACCGTCAATGGAAAAATGATATCCGAAGAAGCTTTTTTACAGGTTTACCGTGCAGTAGGGGATGCGCTGCAGGAGGCCAATTCCGTTAACCCGGGAGTCTTGTTGCCGGGAGAAGAAGCTGCCCCGGAATTTGTACTCAACTTTTACGAATATCTTTTCTGCATGGCATTACTCTGCTTTGCAGAAGAAAAGCCGGACTACTGCATCATTGAGACCGGACTGGGGGGGAGACTGGATGCCACGAATTATGTGGACAATAAGCTTTTGACCGTCATTACGAGGATCAGTCTGGATCATGTACAGTATCTGGGAGACACCACGGCGAAGATCGCTGCGGAAAAGGCAGGGATCCTGCGCCCGGGTGTTCCTGTGGTGTACCTGGACGGGGATGCGGACGCCAGTGCGGTAATTTGCCGTAAAGCGTCAGAACTTGATGCCCCACAGATACCGGTGTCGAAAAAGGACTATACTTTCCTCGGATTTCGGAAGAAATACATTGATTTTTCCCTGCGCTCTGAGTATTATAATTATATTAGTCTTACTTTGCATACCATTGCACGTTACCAGATGGAGAATGCAGCGTTGGCGGTCCGGGCGGTGGAAGTACTGTTTCGCAGTACGGATACGGAGGAGAACGGCGGCAGGCTCTGTGCAGGAGCTGGATGCCCCACTGTGGAAGAGATCCGTCGGGGAATCCTTGGCTGCTTCTGGCAGGGACGTATGGAAGAGGTGCTTTCCGAGGTATATGTGGACGGTGCGCATAATGACGACGGCATCCGGGCTTTTCTGGATACCGTGGAACAGGACGGCTGCACAGGAGGCAGGAGACTGTTGTTCGGTGTGGCTGCGGATAAGGATTGCAGGCATATGATACAGCGGGTGATCACGTCGGGATTGTTCGACCATATCGCTTTTACCCATATGCGGACGGCGAGATCTCTTTCACTGGAAGAATTCAGAGATCTGCTGGCAGCTTATCCGGGACATTATACTATGTATACGGAAGCGGATACGGCACTGCGGGAGCAACTTCGGGAGCAACGCCCCGGAGAACGTCTCTATATCGCGGGCAGCCTGTATCTTGTCGGGGAAATAAAGGAGTCTTTGGACTATGATCAATTTTGAAGAAGAACTGAAGAAGTTTCATCCAAGCCTGGAAGTGGAAGATGCGGAAGAAGCCATCTACAATCAGGATCTGACTGATGCGGCGGATCTTTTGGTGAAGATGATGAAAGAAGCTGAAGAAAAAGAAAAGAAATAGGAGGGAAAGCATGTTTTGTTATAACTGCGGCTGCCATCTGTCAGAGCATGATTTCTGTACATCCTGTGGAGCAGATGTATCCCTCTATAAAAAGATCATGTGCATGTCCAACCGTTTCTACAACGACGGACTGGAGAAAGCGGGAGTACGGGATCTTACAGGTGCGATCAACAGCTTACGGCAGAGCCTGAAATTCAATAAAAACAATATCGAAGCCAGAAATCTGTTAGGACTGGTATATTTTGAGACCGGAGAGGTTGTTGCGGCTCTCAGCGAATGGGTCATCAGCAAAAATATGCGTCCCGAGAAAAATATCGCGGACGACTATATCAACATGCTGCAGTCCAACGCTTCCCGTCTGGATGCCATTAACCAGACCATCAAAAAATACAACCAGGCGCTGGTCTACTGCAATCAGGACAGCAAGGATCTGGCAATTATCCAGCTGAAAAAGGTATTGTCCCTGAACCCGAAGTTCATCCGGGCACATCAGTTGTTAGCGCTGCTTTACATGGACAGTGAGCAGTGGGACAGAGCGGAGAGGGAACTGCGCAAATGCATGGACATCGATCGCAACAATACACTGACCCTTCGTTATCTGAAGGAAGTGGAGATGCAGCTGACGCCGGATGAGAACGGCAAACAGACCGGCAGACGGAAAAAAGACGATGCAGTCCGCTACCAGAGTGACAACGAGATCATCATCCAGCCATTAAATGTGAAAGAGCAGAAGAGTGCAGGCCTGTCCTCTCTGATCAATATCGCTATCGGACTGGTCATCGGACTGGCTGTAATGTATTTTTTGGTGGTTCCGGCGGCAGTGTCTAATGCCAATAATGAAGCACAGAAGACCATCACGGATATCGGTAACCAGTTAGACACCAAGACCTCCAGAATTCAGGAGCTTGAGACACAGATGGAGGCATTGCAGACAGAGAACGATACCCTGAATCAGGAGCTCCAGGGATATGTGGGAGCCGATGGTACATTGCAGACCATTGATAACCTGTTGGCAGCAGCTACTGCCTATCTGGAGAATCAGGATATTACACAGACGGCAACGAACCTGGAGACGATTTCCGCTTCTGTGAATGTGGATGATACTTCTGAAGCTTTTCAGACATTGTATAAGACATTGCTTGGCCTGATCGGACCGCAGCTCTCGGCGCAGTATTATGAGACAGGCTATAATGCTTACCGCAGTGAGGATTATAAAGCGGCTATCGAGAATCTGTCCAAGGCAGTCATCTATGATGAGACGAACAAGGACGCCTGGCTTAGTCTGGGCAATTCCTATCGCAAGAGCGACGACGTACAGAATGCCATCGCTACTTATGATAAGATCATAGAGCTGTTCCCGAATACTGAGACTGCCAGAAGTGCCCAGAGATATCGTTCCCAGCTGGAAGAGAATACCGCACAGTAGGAATTTGCAACATACCATCAGACAATTACACACAACACACGAAAGAGAACTTGTTACAAGAGGCAGGTTCTCTTTTTTTATAGCAAAATGAAGAAACGCTGTGCAACAGCAGAATGAGAGGAAATATGGAAGATTTTCAAGACTTTCAGATCATTGACAATTGCCTGATGGTGCGTATGCCGGAGGAAGTGGATCATCACAGAGCCGCCTACATCTGCGAGGGGGCGGACAGGCTTCTGGTGAGGGAAAATGTGGAAAATGTAGTGTTTGATTTTGAAGATACCCGTTTTATGGATTCTTCGGGGATTGGAATTATTATGGGACGATATCGCAAGATTTCCTGCTTCGGAGGTCATGTTTATGCCATCCATACAGATCGGCAGATCCAGCGTATTTTCCGAATGTCCGGGCTCCACAGGATTGTAGAGATCCTGCCTGGGTAAGAGAGACAGAGCAAAGAGATTGTCGAAAATATGGAAAATATGAAAGAAATCATGCAAAAAAATATGAAAAAAAGTGCAATAGCAAGCGCAGAAATGAGGAAAATATGGTAGCAGAGAGGGAAGAAGTGCAACTGACAGAGAAAAAAGAGGATCTGCAGAATAAAACACAAGGGAACCGGAATGAGGTGGAGATCGTATTTGATGCGATTTCCTGCAATGAGAGCTTCGCCAGAGTGGCGGTGGCGGCATTCATCACCCATCTGAATCCGACGCTGGAGGAACTGGCGGATATCAAAACTGCAGTGTCGGAAGCGGTGACCAATGCCATTATTCACGGTTACGAGAACCTGTCCGGGTACAGCAGACATGGGGAAAGCATTCCGGCGTACAGCATTGTTCATCCGGGAAAAGTGCGGATGCGCTGTGTCCTGGAGGGAGATATGTTATCCATCGAGATCACAGATCAGGGAAAGGGGATCGAGGATCTTAAGAAAGCCATGGAACCGCTGTTTACCACGAAACCGGAACTGGAGCGTTCCGGCATGGGATTTGCCTTTATGGAAGCGTTCATGGATGACCTGGAGGTGGAGAGCACACCGGGGAAGGGCACAAGAGTACATATGTGGAAGAAAATGCGTTGCGGAGACTGGATCGGAAAAGAGGACTGAGACATGGAAGAAGTATCAGTACTCATCGGAAAGTCACAGAGCGGGGATAAAGAAGCGAGAGAAGTACTGATCGAGAACAATTTAGGACTGGTGCACCACATTGTAAAGAGATTCCTGGGCAGAGGGTATGACCCGGAGGATCTGTTCCAGATCGGTGTCATCGGTTTGATGAAAGCCATTGATAAATTTGACCTGAGACTGGACGTGCGGTTCTCCACCTATGCCGTACCCATGATCACAGGAGAGATCAAGAGGTTCCTTAGGGACGACGGACTGTTAAAGGTCTCCCGTACGATTAAAGAGGACGGACTGAAGGTGAAGCTGGCAAGACAACGGCTGCAGAGCAGACTGCACAGAGAGCCGACGCTGCAGGAGCTGTCCGAGGAAGCACAGCTTGGCAGGGAGGCAATCATTCTGGCAATGGAAGCCGGAGCAGAGGTGGAATCCATCAACAGCAGCCTGGGGCAGGAGGATGGCAGCGAATTGTGTCTGGCGGACCGGGTAGTGGCGGCAACCCATGGCTGCGTAGGTGCCAGCATTGGCAGCAGCGGAGCTGTGGAAAATGATGTGGAGAAGGACAGGCTGTTAGATCACATGCTTTTGTCACAGCTGCTGAAAGAACTTCCGGAGAGAGACCGGGAGCTGATCCGTATGCGCTATTTTCAGAACAAGACCCAGACGGAGATCGCCGGAATACTGGGGATCAGCCAGGTACAGGTCAGCCGCCTGGAGAAAAAGATCCTGCGCGACATGCGGGAGATGGCCGGGTAGAAGAAAGTGCAGATATGGAAAGGTATTATTGCGGATAAGAGAAAACATTAAGAAATCATAAACATAAATTTTCCTCTTCCTTTCCGCAAGGATTTCTATTATATTATAACTAAGCGTCAAGTGCAGAATTGCGTCGCAGCAGCTTCTTTTTGGCGAACACGGTTTTACGAATGACTATGCAGAAGTAATGTATTTGATAATTCCACGATATGCGAATAGAGGGTAGGATTGTGGGAGTGCGTAGCACGGAGCAATCCGTAGGTATCAAAGTCGGGGACTTTTGACCCCGACATCAATAGAAAGAAAGTATAGATAAGATAAAAGGAGAGCGGGAGTACTTATGAAAAAACAAAACGAAAACGGACGTATCAGCGAAGATCGCCTGAGCAGAGCAAATAAGCGTAAGAAAAACAACACCATAGCATCCATTCTGGTCATGACCGGATGCCTGTTAGTACTGGTGCTGGTAACATATGTGGCAGGAATCCTGTATTCCTGGATCGACAGCAAGTTCCAGGATAACGCCAACGATCTGGCAGCGGCAGCGGAAGCGGGCGGTCAGACGGAGAGTGCAGCAGAGGCGGTAAAGACTTATACGCAGGAGGAAGTGGATGCGCTGATAGCGGAAGCAAAGCAGCAGGCCGAGGATGAAGAAGAGAACAAGATCCTCTCCGGGATCCGTGATGGCCTGACCTCCGGTACCACCATGGTAGAGACTTTACGTCCCTACTATCCGGATGAACTGGTGGTAGTGAGCAACGGAACTTTTAATTTTGTTCCCATTCGTGACGACTTGCAGAAAAATGACTATGTATTGGAGAACCTGAACATTTTGGAGGATGGCGAAGTGCAGTATATGCAGGACGGCCAGGTGGTATCCCACAAGGGAATCGACGTCTCCAAGCATCAGGGCAATATCGACTGGACGAAAGTCGCTGCGGATGGCGTGGAGTTCGCATTTATCCGTGTGGGCCTCAGAGGCTACGGTACCGAAGGGAAGCTTGTGGAAGACGAGTATTTCGAACAGAATATCAAGGGTGCTCTGCAGGCAGGGATCAAAGTAGGTGTCTACTTCTATTCCCAGGCGATTACGGATGCAGAACTGTTGGAAGAGGCGAATCTGGTATTAGAGAAGATAAAGCCTTACAATGTTGAGCTTCCCATTGTCTACGATGTGGAGAAAGTAAGTGGCGGCAAAGGACGTGCCAACGATCTGTCTGTGGAAGAGAGAACCCGCCTGACCGCTCTGTTCTGCCAGACTGTTCAGAATGCCGGTTACAAACCCATGATCTATCACAACATGGAGATGGCTACGCTGATGCTGGATCTGGGACAGCTGGAACAGTACGATAAGTGGTTTGCTTACTACAATGATGATCTCTATTATCCGTATGCCTATAAGGTATGGCAGTACAGCGAAAAAGGCGCTGTGGACGGCATCAATGAGGAAGTGGATCTGAATATCTGGTTCGGGGATTTCTAGAAAATAAATATATTTATCAGGTATGGAAAGACTTCATTCAGCAGTGAATGGAGTCTTTTTGCATAGGTAAACTATTGCGGACCACGGATAAACTATTTATAATTGTGGAAGGACAATATGATCAGAGTCGGTAAGTCGTGACTGGTGGGGAAATGGTTTATGAACAAGAAAAAATTAAAGGACAACATCAAGAGAATATATAATGTTATTTTGTTACTGGCAAGTGTCGGTATTCTGGGTGCGGCAGTGATGATTATTCATGAAAATGAGGAAAAATCCATTACTGAGCAGAAGCAGTATGAGACAATCAGCGTCCAGATAGTAGAGAAACAGCTAAATATTTCCGAAGACTTTATTTATAATCTGGTGGCAAATAATACAGATTATCCTGTCATTATTTCTGAAAATGATAATCAGCGTACGCTTGCGTTAGTTAAAATCAATGAATATATGACAAGAGAAACTGTGCTTAATAATAGTGTCTATTATTTTTTCTTGTATGATACACAGAGAAATTCCTGGGTGAGCAGAGCGGGAGTTAATGGGAACAATAATGAGATTATTTATCTGAAGGATTATATAAAGGCAACGATCAACGGAGAAAAAGCTGCGGGCTATAATTGGAAACTGTGCAACATTCATGGAAATGACTACCTGATATATATTTACAGAGATGGGGATGTTTATGTCGGAGCAGTGGCAGATGTCAATTATTTATTAAATGATATAAAAAGCATTGCGGATAACAGTATTTTCTTATGTGATGCCGGGGACAGCAGTGCAGAACCCGGGTCCGGAGTGGAGGAAGGCTGGCATCTGTTTCAGGGAAAGCTCTATTATGTCTTTTGCGACCGACTGGAAAGAACTTCTGTTTATATGACTACATATTGCGATGCGAAAAATATCATGACAGGCTTCGGATGGATATTATTTATAATCACTGCGGTGTGTATCGCAGCACTGATTCCGGGGATGTGGTTCAAATATCATATTTATCATACAGTGACGGTTCCTATTGACCGGATCGCGGAAAATATGGATAAAATCAAGAATGGCGCCGATGTGTCTGAACTTGAGGATGTCACATCTGAGTATACGGAAATCAGTGAATTGAATCAGACCTTGAAGAATATGGTAGACCAGATCTACGGACTGGAGCAGGTAAAGCTGGATTATCTTCATTTACAGGCGAATCCGCACTTTATCTTAAATGGACTGAATATGCTGTATACCATCCTGGAGCAGAAAAAAGAGACCGAGCTGACCGACTATGTGATGATGCTTGTAAAGCATATGCGTTTTATGATTCATTTGAAAGAAAAGACTATTCCTTTAAAAGGTGAAATGGAGTTTACGAGAAACTATATTGGACTGTATCAAAAAAGGGTTCCTTTTCAAATTATTTTACAAGAAGAGGGCACCGGTCAGTATCCGGATATGCAGGTGCTTCCCTATTCTATTCAGACAATTGTGGAAAATTGTGTAAAATACGGAATGTCAAAGGATGGTAATATTTATATCTTCATATCGGTGGAACAGGCAGAAGGCAGAAATATTATCAAGATCAGTGACCGGGGAAAAGGCATCAATAAAGATATCGGTGCTATGATTGCGGAGAATCAGAGAGTAATTGATGAATATGGAAAAGAACATATTGGTATGTATAATGTGAAATCAAGAATGCAGATGACATTTGGAGATAGTGCATTATTTGAAGTGTTGGAGAATCCGGAGGGCGGAAGCCTGATCTGTATGTCCTGGAAGATGGAATAAGTCGATTTTTGAAAGGTAGAAAGTCTTTTTTTTATATGATCAGCCAAAGTAAAGTGTTTTATAATCAGAATTACAAAAAAACGGCTGGAGGAGAAGAAAATGATACTTGATCTGACAAATGTTCCTTTTACAAGACGAAATTCCTACATGGTGATTTCTTACATCACAGACCAATTCAGACTTTTTGGAAGAAAGATCGCAGAGGATGAAGGTCTCTATCTGAGGAGTGTCAGGGGAGACTGCCGCATGAATCCTCTGATCGCACATCTGGTTCCTACTTATCAGGGAAAGGCGGCTGATTACACTTATTACTCAGATGGAACAGAAATTGTCGTGGAATTCAAGGCGGCAGATGCCAAAATAGAGATTATTTTTGCCGAAGAAAATACATTACTGATTCGCGGACAGGGGGAAGGGATCGGTCTGGAATTCGATCGCCTGGCAGGCGCGGAAAGCTTATATGATTATGTTATCACGATTCCTTACAAGGAAAGAGAATTCTATGAGGCAAATCTGTTTCGGAATGCCAGCAAATACATTTTTGGCAGCAGGAAAGGCAAAAAGAGTTTTGCACAGGACTGGCAGGAACAGACGGCAAAGGCATGCAAGATTGTTTATGAAGCCGTAGACGGTGAATTTGAAGCAACAGTAGAAGAAGCGCAGGTGGAATGGAAATTCCGGAAATATACTTTTTCATTTGACGAAAAACTGGCTGAGGTAAAAAAAGAATTCGCAGAATTCTGCAATACAATGCCGGAAGTGCCGGACGAATATGAAGAAGAAAAAAAACTGGCTTCCTATATAGATTGGTGCAGTCAGGTGAAACGTGGTGGGAGACTCACAAGAGATGCACTTTATCCTTCTAAGAACTGGATGATCGGTGCATTTAGCTGGGATCACTGCTTTATTGCACAGGCCCTTTCATATCATCGGCCCAAGGAAGCCTGGGATCAGTTTATGATTATGTTTGATTATCAGGATGAGACAGGACGTATACCGGATGCTGTGACAGATGCTTATATTACCTGGAATTTCTGCAAGCCGCCAGTGCATGGCTGGACGCTGATGAAAATGATGGAGCATATGGAGCTGTCAAAAGAACAACTGCAGGAAGCATATGAGAGACTGGCTAAGTGGACTCACTGGTGGTACGATTATCGGGATTCGAATCATAACGGGTTATGTGAATATTATCATGGAAATGACTGTGGATGGGATAATTCTACTGTGTTTAACCATTCCATTACTGTGGAATCTCCGGATCTGTCCGCTGAATTGATTCTTCAATGTGAAGCATTGGGCAGAATTGCCGGAATGCTTGGAATGGAGGAGGCAGACGATTGGAATGCCATGGCTCATGCCCAGATGGAAAAACTGTTGAAATATCAATTTGAAGGAAACAAACCGGTAGCCAGAGACCGCAATACCGGGGAAATCATTACCTGTAACAGTCTTCTTCCTTATACCTGTATTATTTTAGGAAAACGGTTGCCTGAAGAAAAAGCCGCATATATTGTCAATGCTCTGAAAAATGAATTCCTGGCGCCGGGAGGAATAGCCACAGAGAAGGTTGACAGTGAATTATATCAGTCCGACGGTTACTGGAGAGGTCCGATCTGGGCACCAACTACAATGATGGTGCTGGATGGCCTGTGGCAGTTAGGGGAGCATGAATTTGTAAGGGAAGTTGCGAAGCGTTTCGCCGGTATGGTGCAAAAAAGCGGATTCCCTGAAAATTTTGATTCGGTTACGGGTGCCGGCAACAGAGACCGGGCATTTTCCTGGACTGCTTCTACTTTTATGGTGATAATGAGCCGCTACTTTATGGAGAACTGAAAATGAACATTTTAATTGTAGATGATGAGATACTTGCAATTGAAAATGTTGAAAATGCATTAAAAAACATTTCTGTTCCGGATACCCGGGGCAGAAATGTTTTTCGTGCATTTAACATTAACGATGCTAAAAGTATTATTGCTACGGAAAATATTGATATCTTACTTTGTGATATTGAGATGCCGAACGGGAATGGAATTGACCTGGTGCGCTGGCTCTATGAAAGCGGATATCATATGGAATGTATTATGATCACCTGCTATGCAGATTTCAATTATATTAAAAATGCCATGAAATATGGTGTGACAGGGTACATTTTAAAGCCTGCGGATATTCAGGAATTTGAAAGTGTTATCTGTCAGGCATATAAAAACCTTGCCATCCGGAATAGTGAGATCAGACGAAAAATGGAGCATTATGTCTCTGCTCTTTTGATGGGAACAGCTGTAGAATATACAGAAGCTGATAAGGAGCTTCAGAAGACAGGACGTCAGAAGGAAGATTATTGGGGGATTTTTCTGTCGGTAAAATACAGACCACTTGAATTTTGTGACTGGGATAAAAAAAGTACCTGCTTTGTACTCTCCAATATAGCAAATGAAATATTAGAAATTAAAGAAGACGATTGCCCGATCATCCTCAATGAATTTCAACAGGTTTTTTTCGTTAACCGGAATAATAAAAACGATAAAAAAGCTCTGGAGGAAAAGTGTAATCAACTGATCCATTGGTTCTTCCGGGAAGAAGGCTGGAGGCTGAATCTATATCTGACGGATTGTAAAAGACTGGAAGCTGCGATCAAAGATATTAATGATGTAATGGAAAAAGATAAGGATTATGAGAGCTTTGGTACCTGCAAATGCTATCCTTTTCATAGCCATTACGAAAAAAGTGAATTTTCCGAAACCAGGCAGATGTTTATGCTTTTGCTGGAGGAGGACAAGTATGGGGAAACGCGGAAGCTATTGGAGAAAATCCGTGATAACTATGAGAAGACAAGACAGGGAATCACCAGATTCTCCAAAAATGAGATGCTGGATCTGCTGCAGGTCTTTTACGGCAAGCTTGGGAGAAAACACCTTCTGATCTCTGAACTTGTAGATGAAAAAGGTAAAAAATTATATCGTAATTTTACGCATACGAATTCCATGGAAGCTTTTTTTGAGTATATAGATTATCTGTTGTGCCTTTTAGAAAAAAACAGCGAATGTGTTATAGACACCGGTGAAGTCTGCAAGCAGCTGAAGGATTATATTCAAAAAAATGTCGACCATGTGCTGACCAGAGAAGAATTAAGTAACTATGCTCATTTAAATGCCGATTATCTGAACCGGATCTTTAAAAAGCAGAATGGGGAATCTCTGATGTCCTATGTGGTCGGAACTAAAATGGAAAAAGCCAAACAGCTGATGAAAGAAACACAGTTGAATATTACCCAGATCAGTGAAATGGTCGGCTATGACAATTACTCTTATTTTGCTACCTGCTTTAAGAAATATGAAGGAATTTCGGCAAAACAATATCGGGAAAACCAGAAATGAGAAGCCATAATCGAAAAGTCGGAAATTCTAATATGGATGGTCTGAAAGTAAAAATCCTTTTTGAATTGAATTTGATATGGTAGTTATATCAAATAAAGGAGGAAGCATTTTATGAGAAAGAAAATTATTTCAATGCTTTTAGCTTCAACGATGATTCTGAGTATGGCACTGACGGGATGCGGCAGCAGTGAGTCAGGAACCGCAGACACAGTAGATGGTACACAGACTACGGGTGACGCGGCAGAGGGCGATCTGACGGATATTAAAATGGCATACATGATTTTTAATACTGCTGCGCCGGACATGGGACTTGTACAGGATGAGATCAATAAAATCTCTGAAAAAGAAATAGGAGTACATGTAACCATTGAACCTATCGCAGTAGGTGATTATGCGACACAGGTGAACCTGATGTTTGCATCCGGAGAAGAACTGGATATTGTACAGGCGCTGACTACTAATTTTACCGCATGGTATGCGAACGGCAGTCTGACACCCATTGATTCCGAGCTGGAGACCTATGGACAGGGTATTATTGAGGCAGTGGGTCAAAATATGCTGGAGGCTGGTAAGATTGATGGTAAGCAGTATGGTATCACAACGAACCGTGATCTGGCAAAAGGCTATGGCTTTGCATTCCGCACAGACCTGTTAGATAAGTACGGCATTGATGCTTCTTCCATGAAGACGCTGGATGATGTAGAAGCTGCACTGGCAATTATCAAAGAAAAAGAACCCGATATCATACCTTTGACCTTCAGTACGGAAAAGACGATGCTGTTTGGCTCAGTGCAGTATGGCGTGGATCCTTTAGGAGATTATCTGGGTGTTCTGATGGATATGACGGATGATAATTTCAAGGTGGAAAATTTATTCGAATCGGACCGTTATAAGGAATTTGTGACCACCATGCACGACTGGTATGAAAAAGGATATATTCAGAGTGATGCACCTACTTCTTCGGAAATTGGAGCTACCCTGATGAGAAGCGGCGGAGCTTTTGGCGAAAACGTAAACTATAAGGCAGGTCTGGAAACACAGCTTAAGACAGAGACAGGATATGATATGACTGTTGTTAATTTATATCCTGCTGATACCAGTACTTCTACCGTTCAGACATTGCAGTATTGTATTGCCCAGAACTCAGAGCATCCGGATAAAGCGATTCAGTTTTTGAATCTTCTTTACACCAATGCAGATGTTGCGAACCTTTTGGCATGGGGTATTGAAGGTAAGCATTATGTGAAAACAGAAGACGGTCATATTACGTTCCCTGAAGGTGTAGATGCTACAAATTCCGGTTATAACCTGGTACAGGGATGGCTGGTGGGCAATCAGTTCATTACCGACGTGTGGGAAGGGGATGACCTGAATGTCTGGGAGAAGATGGACGAATTCAATAAATCCGCAACAGTGTCCAAGGCTATGGGATTTACCTTCGACAATGCACCTGTTAAGACGGAATATGCAGCCTGCTCCGCAGTGCTGACCCAGTATAGGGTTGCATTGGAGTGTGGTGCAATGGATCCGGATCAGACTTTGAAGGAATTTAATGATGCATTATATGCTGCAGGTCTGCAGAAGATCATGGACGAAAAACAGAAACAGCTTGATGAGTGGGCAGCAGGTAAATAGGTAAACAGAGAGTGTTGCCGCCGGAAAGGCAGCAACACTCTTTTTCCTTTAAGAATTTGCTGGTAATGGAAAGGAAGCACTTGTATGAAAAAGAAAAAATGGGTTGCAGCAAAGAGATATCTGCCTTTATATTTTCTCGCATTGCCGTCTTTATTATATTTACTGATCAATAATTATATCCCGATGGCCGGTGTCATCATCGCCTTTAAAAATATTAATTTGAAAGAGGGAATATTAAATAGTCCATGGTGTGGCTTTGATAATTTCAAATATCTGTTTGCTACAAAGGATGCATTCGTTATTACGAGAAACACGATTTTATACAATCTGGCATTTATTGTTTTCGGAACAATTTTTTCCATTACGCTTGCGTTATTGTTATCAGAATTAAAAAGCAAGAAAATGTCAAAGTTCTATCAGACGGTTGTATTATTTCCCTATCTGGTTTCCATGATCATTGTAAGCTATCTGGTGTATGCTTTCCTTAGTGAAAACACTGGTTTTTTGAATAATACGATCCTGCCGGCACTGGGACTGGAAAAGTATGCATGGTATTCAAAGACAAAATACTGGCCGTTTATTCTGGTATTCGTCAGCATCTGGAAAAGCAGTGGCTATAATTGCATTATTTATTTATCTGCGATTTTGGGAATTGATACCAGCTATAATGAAGCTGCCATGCTGGATGGAGCGTCAATCTGGCAACGTATCCGTCTGATCACACTGCCAATGATCAAACCTACGATTTTGATGTTACTGATTTTGTCTGTGGGAAGAATGTTCTATTCTGATTTCGGTCTGTTCTATCAGGTGCCGCAGAATTCCGGAGCACTTTATCCGGTAACTAATGTTATCGATACTTATGTATATCGTGCACTACTGCAGCTGGGTGATATTGGAATGTCTTCCGCAGCCGGGATTTATCAGTCAATAGTCGGATGTATTCTTGTGATCATAGCCAATGTGGTCGTCCGGAAATACAGTGAAGAGAGCGCGTTATTTTAGGAGGAAAGGCAATGAATGTTACATATAAAAGTGATCGGATTTTTCAGACGATTTCCAATATTGTATTAGTGATTTTCAGCTTCGTATGTTTATTCCCGTTTGTCCTTATGTTGATCTCTTCTTTCACTTCAGAGGCAAGCATAACAAAATACGGATATTCCATTTTCCCAAGAGAGTGGAGCTTGGAGGCTTATGCCTATATAGCCAGAGAATGGAGACAGATCGGACAGGCATATACCACAACCATAGGTGTAACTCTGATAGGTACACTGTTTGGGGTATTTATGACAATGACATTGGCATACCTGCTCTCAAGGCGAGATCTGCCGGGTCGGAAATTCCTTAATATTTTCGTGATAGTTACCATGCTGTATAATGGAGGACTGGTACCTACTTACATCATGTATACAAATTATTTCCATATCAAAAATACCTATATGGCATTACTGATACCAAGTCTGATGCTGAATGCTTTTTACATTATGATCACCAGGAGCTATATACAGTCCAATATACCGGAAGAGCTTGTCGAGGCATGCCGGATAGATGGTGCATCGGAAACAAAGATATTCTGGAAAATGGTATTGCCGTTATCGAAACCTATTTTTGTAACACTGGTTCTGTTTATCGGTATCGGATATTGGAATGACTGGCTGAACGGTATGTATTATCTGACGGAGCCAAAGTATTTTTCTATTCAGAATTTATTGAATAAGATGTTGAATAACGTAAATTTCCTGGCAACGAATTCAACTGTGGCATCTCAGGCAGGAAATGTGAGTATTCCTTCTATAACGATCCGAATGGCAATTGCTATGGTGGGAATTCTGCCTATTATTATCATCTATCCCTTTTTACAAAAGTATTTCGTGAAGGGTATTACTCTGGGAGCTGTAAAAGGTTAATATATTTCGTGGATAATCGGAAAGGAAGACAAGATGAGAGATACTATATTTTATGCATCCAAGGATGAAAAGATCACACCGCAGGAAATTGCACATGCAGATCTGGCCAGAAAGCTGGCAGGAGAATGCATGGTCTTATTAGAGAATGATGGTGTGCTCCCTCTGAAGAGCAGGGGGGAGATCGCATTATACGGAAACGGTGTCAGAAAAACCATTCAGGGGGGAACCGGATCCGGAAGCGTGAATACCAGAAGTATTACAAATATAGAGAAGGGTTTTGAAGAGGCTGGTTTCACGGTCACTAACAAGGCGTGGCTGGATGCAAATGATGAGCATTATAAAAAGATGCAGGAGGCGTATCAGGAGTGGCTTGAAGAAGAGGGGAAACGCAGAAATGTACCTCCTTTTCTGGTAAGCTTTGACCATCCTTTTTCGGAACCTGCACCTTATACAATATCGAAAGAAGAGGTTGCCGGATGTAAAGCAAAAATAGCGGTATATGTGATCTCACGTAATTCCGGTGAAGGAAAAGACCGTGAAGATCGGGAGGGTGATTATCTGTTCTATCCGGAAGAGCTTGATGGAATCAGAAACCTGATCGCCGGAGGGAAAAAACTGATAGTGGTCTTGAATATCGGCGGTGTAATGCAGCTTACTGAACTGAAAAAAATAATAGGAATCAATGCAATTGTCCTGATGACCCAGCTTGGTAATCTGGGTGGGAATGCGTTGGTCGATCTGATATCCGGTGCGGTGACACCCTCAGGGAAATTAGCAGATACATGGGCAGTGGAATATAAAGATTATCCGTCATCCGCTACCTTCAGCCATAATAATGGCAATGTGGATGAGGAATATTATCAGGAGGGAATATATGTAGGATATCGTTACTTTGACAGCTTTGGAGTAACACCTTTATATCCCTTCGGGTATGGATTATCGTATACTTCTTTTGATATCAAAACAGTAAAGGTGGAACAGAAATCAGAGTTCATTGCAGTTTCTGTCAAAGTCAGAAATGCAGGAGACTATTATGCAGGGAAAGAAGTAGTACAGATTTATTTATCAAAGCCACAGGGGCAGATGGATATGCCGTATCAGGAGCTTGTTGCTTTTCAGAAGACAGGGGAATTAAGACCGGGTGAGGAGGAATGTATTGATCTTGAGTTCCCGTTGGAATTGTTGGCCGGTTATGATACAGACAGTGCAGCATATTTGGTGGAAGCAGGGGATTATATCGTACGTGTAGGGGCAGATTCGGCTTCTACGCAGGCGGCTGCCGTACTGACTGTAAAAAGCAGGACAATGCTGAAACAATGTGAAAATATGTCTTTCGCAGATGAAAAACAGGAAGAGATCAAATCTGTCAGAAAAGCAGTTAAGGAAGAAGCTTTATGGAAGATACAGCTGGATCTGAGCAAAATCACACCAATAACCGTACCTTATACGCGGGAGCATGCGCAGCTGGTAAATACGGTGAAAGATCAAATTACTATGCGGGACGTGCTGGATGGTAAATATACCATAAAGGAAATGGTAGCACAATTGTCGATCCGGGAGATGGCAGAGCTATGTGTAGGAACAGAACGCAGGGAAGAAGGATCCATAGTGGGATCAGCATCATATTGCGTTCCCGGAGCAGCAGGTGACACATCCTCTGTGTTAAAAGAAACCAGAGGAGTCAAAAATATGATCCTGGCAGATGGACCTGCAGGTCTGCGTCTCCAGAGGCATTTCAAAACAGATAAGGATGGTAATATTTTACCGGGAGGCGAAGGCTTTGATGGCACTTATATGCCATTTAAAGATGTGCCAGAAGGAGCTGTCGATTATTACCAATATTGCACGGCGATACCTATCGGCTGGGCATTGGCACAATCCTGGAACACGCAATTAGTAGAGGAGATCGGCAATATGATCGGGCAGGAGATGGAACAGTTTCATGTGGATCTATGGCTGGCGCCTGCCATGAACATTCATCGGAATCCATTATGTGGAAGAAATTTCGAGTATTATTCCGAAGATCCTTTTTTGACAGGGAAAATGGCTGCGGCCATGACTCGTGGTGTACAGAAACATCCGGGAAAGGGAACCACGATCAAGCATTTTGCAGCAAATAACCAGGAAGATAACAGGTATGGTACAAATGCACATGTTGGTGAACGTGCACTGCGCGAGATTTATCTCAAGGGGTTTGAGATTGCAGTGAGGGAATCCCAGCCAATGTCTATCATGACATCCTACAATCTGTTAAACGCAACACATACTGCCAACAGTTATGATCTGATTCAGAAAATGGCAAGAGATGAGTGGGGCTTTAAAGGTGTAGTGATGACAGACTGGTATACATCTGTGGATATGCCGATGCTTACCGGTAAATATGTTTCCAAGTATCCGGTTTCATCATCTGCAGGCTGCATATATGCCGGAAATGATATACAGATGCCGGGGTGCCAAAAAAACGTGGACGATATCATAGAAGCCGTTGAAAAAGGTACAGAACAAGGCGGCTATACCATTACGCTGGCAGATTTACAGTTTTGCACTGAAAATATACTGCGCATTGTAGCTGAAACAATGAAATAATGGATAATTGGAATGAATTTTAGAACCCCTCTTTTTTACGAACCAGACGTAACTCTCTTCTCTTAATGGCATTATCCCACTCCATGCGTTCCCCCTCGTTCTCTAAGATGAGTCCGGGAACCGGGGTGGGTTTTCCGTTGTCTCCCATAGCTACCATGACAAAATAAGCCCGGTTGATGGGGTGTCTGGTGCCGTCCTGCTCTTCACGGTAGGTATCCACGCGTACTTCCATAGAGGTATGTCCCACATGGGTGACTTTACCGATCAGTACGATAATGTCATTCAGATAGGCACCGGATTTAAAATACAGGTTATCGATGGCTACGGTGGTGGCATCTCTGCTGCAGTGACGTCTGGCGGTGGCACCGGCTACTTCGTCGATCCATTCCAAAAGCCTTCCGCCGAACAGCCGACCAAATCCGTTGATATCCGGATGGATGACAACGTGCAACTGATGGGTCTCGGAAGCAGAGACCTTTTTTGCGGGAAGCGCTTCTGTCTTTATTTCTTTATTATTTTCCTTATTATCTGTTGTACTCATATTCTATAAACCTCACATTATTTTTTTCAGCCTAATAATGATCACACATCAGGCATGCCCTATGTTCCAATGATTCAATGACGCTGACGGCTACGGAGCATTGCAGAAATCAGCGTAAATGGAAAACACATAAACGTAGTATAACACATTCACGGAAAAAGTGCCATCTGTATAGGATTTTCGCTTTTGGGATATTCTATTTCGTATGGAAGGAAATTTTTTGAAGAAACGTTTATAATTGCGGGAAGCGAAATTTTACGAAAGGGGAACGGGAATGCTGATCAGACAATTATTGCTTATAGCAGCAGGAGCCAGCTACGGTCTGTTGTCGGCGGCGGGAGTGTTTACGGTGCTGGTGGCGGTGGGACTGATCCCCAGATTTGCAGGGAAAACACACACGGCCCGTTATGTATTGTTGTATGAAGAAATGGTGATCTTCGGGACGCTGGCAGGGTGTTTCGTTACTGTTTTTCCGGAGTACAGTCAGTGGGGAAGCTTTTTGCGGGAGCAGTTTCCGGAGAAAATGAGGCTGTGGATGGCAACGGGAGTAGCGGCACAGGCGGTATTCGGATTGTTTTCCGGGATGTTTATCGGATGCCTGGCGCTGGCTATCGCGGAGATGCTGGACAGTATTCCCATTTTTGCCAGAAGGATTTCGTTCCGACATGGTCTTGGATGGGCAGTCCTGGGGATGGCTGCGGGGAAAATCTGTGGGTCTCTGTTCTATTTTGCCACAGAGCTGCACCGGACCGTACAATAAGCCGAGGCTTTCCGTCAGTGGAAACGGTTCGTCATATTACAGGAAAATGTGTACATGCAGAGCGGAAAATGAGAGATGGATGAAAAAGGGAGGCAGGGTATGAAACAGCAGGTGGTTTATCTGAAATGTGACAGAAATGCGGAGGTGCAGGCCCAGGATGTATTTCTGAAGGATGTGGCGGAGGTCCGCTGCCGGGATAAAGTACTGTCGGCAAAATTAAATGCCATCAAGGTCTGCCATTTTCCGAAAGAAGGAGAAAAGCGCTGCGTGATCAGCTGCCTGAAGCTGGTGCGTCTCATGGAGGAGCTCTGTCCGGAAATAGATGTGCAGGTGGTAGGAGAGACAGATGTACTGGTGGAATGGATCAGCGTGGATCAGTACAAAGGCTGGCAGCAGTGGAGCAAGGCTGCGTTCGTGTGCCTGATCAGCTTCTTCGGGACGGCATTTACCATTATGGCATACCACAATGATGTGGGGATCAACGAAGTATTTACCGAAGTGTACCGGATGTGCATGGGTGCGGAACCCGGAGGGATGAATACACTGGAAGTGGCGTATTCTGTGGGGCTGGCGGCAGGCATCATTGTGTTCTTCAATCATATCGGAGGCAGACGGTTGACGAAGGATCCGACACCTGTGGAAGTGTCTATTAAAAATTATGAGACCGATGTGGACAAGACATTGATCGAGCAGGCGGGAAGAGAAGGCAGGGAGATTACGGGGGATAATGAGGGAGCTATAAGACATCCTTAGGAAGATATAGGAAATGGTCGGAATGGGTTGACATAGTCAGGGATGGACGCTATAATCAATATCGTAATGTAATAAATTTGTAACAAATTCGTAAAAGGAATTTAACTGAAAGGTTTTTATGATAAAGAATAAGAAGAACAGACAGATGAAATTCATAGCAGCCGGCATGGCACTTTTCATGTTGGCATCACCGATCTCCGTATCCGCAGCCGGCAGCAGCACACTGATGGCTTCCGGTGGCATTGCATCCGTACTGGAGATGGATCGTTCCCTGGAGGAATATATCCAGATCGCGCAGGATGCGCAGGGAGCTTCCTGGGGATATACCAATATCGGTGTAGCCAATGTAGAGTCCGGCAATCTGAATATCAGAGCAGTGCCCTCCACGGACGGTAAGCTGGTGGGTAAGCTGCCCAAGGATGCTGCCTGTGAAGTCATCGAGACGAAGGACGGTTGGTGCCATATCAAGTCCGGTGAAGTGGATGGCTATGTAAGCCGGGAGTTCTTACATACAGGACCGGAGGCTACGATCCGTGCGGCACAGCTGGTACATACAGTGGCAATTGCCAATACGGACGGATTGAATGTACGCCAGGAGCCCAACACCTCAAGCGAGATCGTGACGCAGGTAGGACAGGGCGAGGAGATGGAATATGTGGAGACCGGTGCCGACGGCTGGGTGAAGATTTCCATCGATGGTGAGGATGCTTATGTGTCCCAGGAATTTGTCACAGTGGAAGAAAAGCTGGATACCGCCATTACCATGACGGAGCTGCTCTACGGCCAGGGTGTATCCGATGTGCGCGTAGACCTGGTGGAATATGCGAAACAGTTTGTGGGTAACCCTTATGTATGGGGAGGAACCAGTCTGACCAAGGGTGCCGATTGCTCCGGTTTTGTACTGGCAGTGTTCAAAAAATACGGTATTTCCCTGAGTCATTCTTCCAGAGCGCAGGCGAATGAAGGAACGAAGATCAGCGCTTCGGATCTGAAGCCCGGAGATCTGATCTTCTACGGTAACGGCAAAGGTAACATTAACCACGTAGCAATCTATATCGGCGGCGGACAGGTTATTCATGCCAGCAGTCCGAAGACCGGTATCAAGATCAGCAGTTATAAATACCGTACTCCCGTGAAATGTGTCCGCGTAATTCAGGATTGATATAGGAAAAATTTAAAGTGTAAAGGCATTGTGCGTCTGGTGGCGGGCAATGCCTTTTTGACATTCGGAAGGATGCTTTTAATAATTGCGTTTCCATGGGAACTGTGATACTATTTTTTATATATCTAAGAAAGCGCTGGAATGGGTACAGCAGCAAATATAATGAAACTAAATGGGTGATGGGTATGCGCAAAGTAGCTTTGATCACAGATGGTTGGAGACGTCTGTTTACATATGCATGGCCGGCGGGAATTCTGCAGAGGATCCGGGAGACCGGGGAGGATGTCAATCTGTACATTTTCAACAGTACAGGTAACTGGAGCAGGGATGCCGGATACAATAGGGCAGAGTACAATATTTACAATCTGCCGGAGCTGTCCGACTTTGACGGAATTATTCTGGAATTAAATAATATCAGTTCTCCTGCGGTGCTTGCGGACGTGATCAGCAATGCAAAGCGATCGGGGCGTCCGGTGGTATCCATTGCCAATGAACTGGGAGATTTTTATTATGTGGGGATTGATAACTATTCGGCCATGAAGCAGGTTATCGCACATCTTCATGAGGTGCATGACTGCAAAAAGTTCTGGCTGTTAGTGGGAGCACAGGATAATTACGAGAGCAGCTGCCGTCTGCAGGGAATGCTGGATTATGCCAAAGAACATAAGATAAAGATCGACAAGGATGATATCTGGTACGGTTCCTTTGATTACAAGAGTGGACTGGAAGGTTATAAACATCTATGGGACCGGCACAAGGAGCTTCCGGATGCTATAATCTGTATTAATGACAATGTGTCGGTTGCGGTATGTGAAGCCGCGGCACAGATGGGATTTCATGCACCGGACGATTTTCGGATCACCGGATTTGATAATTTTGACAAGGCTGGCTTCTACACACCCAGCATTACAACTGTGGGACATATCCGGGAAGAAGCTGCTTACCATGGGATGGATGTACTCCTGCGGCTCTGGGCAGGGGAGAATGTACCCAAATACAATTTCACTGAGACGGAAATGCTGTGGCAGGAGAGCTGCGGCTGTGGAAAGGGCAGCAGCCGGGATGCGAGAGCGCATCTGAAGGATCAGATCATGTACAGTGTGGAGAGCGAAGAATTCGATGAGGAAGTACTCTCCATGGAAGCGGAAATGATGCAGTGCAATACGGTGGAGGAGATGATGTATTGTATCCCTCAATGCATTCCTTCCCTGAAATGCGATGCGATGTATCTTGTACTGGATGATCATCTCAATGCTTATAAAAAAGAGGCGGAAAAGAGCATTCACCTGGATGCAGCACCTTCGGACGAAGGCTTTTATGTACACGGTTATCCGAGGCAGATGCAGATGACCTTTGCCTATGAAAGAGATCAGAGGCTGGATCTGGACAGACAGGAAGTGGACGGAATCTTTCCCACGTTTGACTATCCGAAGCCGGGACAGGATTTTCTGTTCCTGCCGCTGCATTTCGGAGAGCGCACGGTGGGTTATGTGGTCATCCGTAATGCGGTCTATCTTATGGAGAAGCAGTACCTGTTCCAGATCATGAACGCATTGACCCGTTCCATGGAGAATCTCCATAAAAAAGAAATGCTCGCATATATGAATAAAAAATTATCCTCGCTGTATATCATGGATACCCTGACCGGTATGTACAATCGAATGGGATACCAACAGCTGGGAGAGAAAGCCTTCCGGATCTCAAAACGGAATCATCGGAAACTGCTGATACTGTTTGTGGATCTCGACAGGCTCAAATATATCAACGACACGTTCGGTCATGAATATGGCGATATGGCTATCTGTGCGGCAGCCAGGGCACTGATGCAGTGCAGCAGCCGTGACGCGGTGCCTGCCAGAACCGGCGGCGATGAATTCGTCGTGGTACAGACGTATCAGTCCGATGAAGCCTCGAGAGATCTGGTCCATCGGATCCGTAGAACACTGGAGGCGGAGGGAAAGGCACAGAAGCTTCCATTTCCGCTGACCATGAGTATCGGAACCGTAGTGACGGATCCGGACAGCAATCTGACCTTTGGGGATTATGTAAAACAGGCTGATAGCTTGATGTACGAAGAAAAAGTACAGAAACGTGCTGCCAGAAAATAAAAAGTGTATTTACAACAGAAGATTATTGTGCTATATTGAAACAGTATGATTAGCCGATGCTCAGATTACGGACACTCCGACCTTAGTCTTAGTATCAGGCGTTTAAAAAACAGGAGGAAAAAGAAATGATTTCTAAGGAAAAGAAAACAGCCATCATGAACGAGTATGCAAGAACCCCCGGTGACACCGGTTCACCTGAGGTACAGGTAGCAGTCCTGACTGCAAGAATCCAGGAGCTTACCGAGCATCTGAAGGAGAACCCTAAGGATCATCATTCTCGTCGTGGTATGCTGAAGATGGTAGGTCAGAGACGTGGTCTTCTGGATTACCTGAAGAAGAAGGATATCGAGAGATATCGTGCATTAATCGAGAAGCTTGGCTTAAGAAAATAATGCTGACTGGTGAGCGGGGTCTGCCGATTACATCGGCGCTCCGCTTTCTCTGTGTATGTGATGACAGATACTCTGTCATTGCTTTGGGTAACAAGCGGTATGGAAGTGAGCCCCGAGACCGCTGAAAAGGGTATGTTGGGAAAAGCAACATGAATTTTTCAGTAGTTTCGGTAATCCTCCAGACCGTGGAAATATTTATTAAATTATTTATATCGTAGAGTGATAAGAGTGTCCCATGAGGAACACAAAAGACAAAGTCACGTACGATGGATAGGAGGAATTTATGTATCAAAGTTACAAGATGGATCTTGCAGGCAGACCTCTGGTGGTTGATATCAACCGTGTAGGTAAGCAGGCAAACGGATGTGCATTCATGCACTATGGTGATACCACTGTTCTCTGTACCGCAACCGCTTCCGAGAAGCCCAGAGACGGTATCGATTTCTTCCCTCTGAGTGTAGAGTACGAAGAGAAAATGTACGCTGTGGGTAAGATCCCCGGCGGCTTCAATAAGAGAGAGGGCAAGGCAAGCGAGAACGCTATTCTGACCAGCCGTGTCATCGATAGACCTATGCGTCCCCTGTTCCCCAAGGATTACCGTAACGACGTAACCCTGAACAACATGGTAATGAGCGTAGATCCCGAGTGTCGTCCCGAGCTGGTAGCCATGATCGGTGCGGCTATCGCTACCTGTATTTCCGATATTCCTTTCGACGGTCCTTGCGCTATGACCCAGGTAGGCATGATCGATGGTGAGTTCATCATCAATCCCAGCCAGGAGCAGTGGAAGAAGGGCGATCTGAACCTGACCGTTGCTTCCACCAGAGAGAAAGTGATCATGATCGAAGCAGGTGCTAATGAGATTCCTGAGGCTACCATGATCGAAGCTATCTACAAGGCTCACGAAGTGAACCAGACTATCATCGCTTTCATCGACAAGATCGTAGCAGAAGTCGGCAAGAAGAAGCACGAGTATACCAGCTGTGCGGTTCCCGCTGAAATGTTCGAGGCTATGAAGGAGATCGTATCTCCCGCCGAGATGGAAGAGGCAGTATTTACCGATGACAAGCAGACCCGTGAGGAGAATATCCGTGTGATCACCGACAAGCTGACCGAAGCTTTCGCTGAGAACGAAGAGTGGCTGGCTATCTTAGGTGAGGCTGTATATCAGTATGAGAAGAAGACCGTTCGTAAGATGATCCTGAAGGACCACAAGCGTCCCGATGGTCGTGCGATCACCCAGATCCGTCCTCTGGCAGCAGAGGTAGATATCATCCCCCGTGTACATGGTTCCGCTATGTTCACCCGTGGACAGACACAGATCTGTAATGTATGTACTCTGGCTCCTCTGTCCGAGCAGCAGAAGATTGACGGCCTGGATGAGAATGAAGTAAGCAAGAGATATATGCATCATTATAACTTCCCTTCCTATTCCGTAGGTGAGACCAAGCCTTCCCGCGGACCCGGAAGACGTGAGATCGGTCACGGCGCTCTGGCTGAGAGAGCCCTGATCCCTGTACTGCCCAGTGAGGACGAGTTCCCTTATGCAATTCGTACCGTATCTGAGACTTTTGAATCCAACGGATCCACCTCCATGGCTTCCACCTGTGCTTCCTGCATGTCCCTGATGGCAGCAGGCGTACCCATCAAGAAGATGGTAGCAGGTATTTCCTGTGGTCTGGTAACCGGCGAGACTGATGACGATTTCGTACTGTTGACCGATATCCAGGGACTGGAAGACTTCTTCGGAGATATGGACTTTAAGGTAACCGGTACTACCGAAGGTATTACCGCTATTCAGATGGATATTAAGATCCACGGTCTGACCAGACCTATCGTAGAAGGCGCTATTGCAAGATGTCGTGATGCAAGACTGTTCATCATGGATACCTGCATGAAGCCTGCAATCTCTGCTCCCAGAACAGAGGTTGGCAAGTACGCTCCCAAGATCATCTCCATTCAGATCGATCCCGACAGAATCGGTGATGTAGTAGGTCAGCGTGGCAAGACCATCAATGAGATCATTGCACGTACCGGCGTGAAGATCGATATCACCGATGACGGTAAGGTATCTATCTGCGGTACCGATAAGGAAATGATGGATAAGGCTCTGGAGATGGTGAAGATCATCACCACGGACTTCGAAGAAGGTCAGATCTTCAAAGGCAAGGTAGTAAGCATCAAGGAATTCGGCGCATTCATCGAGTTCGCACCTGGTAAGGAAGGCATGGTACACATCTCCAAGATCGCTAAGGAGAGAATCAACCGTGTAGAAGATGTCCTGACCCTGGGAGACGTAGTAACAGTAGTATGCCTGGGCAAGGATAAGATGGGCAGAATCAGCTTCTCCATGAAGGATGTAGCTCAGCAGTAAGCTGAGAAAAATAAAACCGCTGTGGGCGAAAGCCTGCAGCGGTTTTTGCGTGGCTCATTGCAGAGAACTGCCAATAAATGTGGAGCGTCCTTTGCGACACATTTATGAATTGAGTGCATGGATCGTAACGTAGGGGTGTCGTAAACTCCACGAACGCCCACGGCGAACGGAACATCACGCCTTGATGTCGCGTCTCCGGGTGTGAATTTTCTAATGAAAAGTGATACAGTGGTTCTCATCATGACGAGGTCGCCTACACGCGCCATCCATGTGCGCCAAAAGCCATGCACACATGGCTTGGTTGACGCGGACATCGTGTCCGCTTTCCCCTCTGTCTTTCAGCACTTTTCAAGAAAATATCAACACCCTCCGACAGACATCGCGGCATGACATTCCGTCCACCGTGGGC
>OBZC01000092.1_pt1 | contig 115245 bp, 107 predicted proteins | sample 1538231 | NCBI WGS metagenome assembly OBZC01 (sample SAMEA2580225, study PRJEB22360) | human gut metagenome | biome: human gut; feature: human-associated habitat; material: faeces | place: Denmark | collected 2008/2010 | reverse complement strand
TTTTAACGAAAAAAATACCGTATTTATGCGGTGTTTAGCGTTTCGCAAACGCCTAAATAACAAGACAAAAATAAGGAGGCTGATTCCATGAGGCCGATACCGACGATGGAAGATCCGGAGCGCTATATAGACAGTGCGTTTGTGGATTCCGCGTTTATAGAATTGAAAAGTTGTGATCTGTGGGATGTGAAAATGCTGTATCCGATCCTACATATGGACCATGCGGAAGAGAACTGCTTCGTCCGTAAGGAGATGTATGAGAGGCTGGTGAAAGCGGCGGGGAATCTGCCGGACGGTTACCGGTTCCGTATCTGGGATGCCTGGCGCCCCTTTGCGCTGCAGCATGAATTGTTTGAAAAATATTCTGTGGACATCATCCGGGATTTTCATTTAGAAGAGCTGCCGGAGGCAAAAAGGAGAGCTGCGATCTGCAAATTTGTCTCGGACCCGGTACCGGATATAAAAGTGCCTCCCGCCCATACCACCGGAGGAGCCATTGACTTAACGATCCTGGATCCGGAGGGCAGAGAGCTTCCCATGGGATGTGGATTCGATGCTTTTACGGATAAGACCTACGCAGCGTATTATGAGACCGCGGAGCATGTACAGGGGGCAGAGGACGAACAGGTCCGTGAAAACCGCCGTCTGCTTTATTATGCTATGATAGATGCGGGATTTACCAATCTGCCGTCGGAATGGTGGCATTATGACTATGGTGACCGGTTCTGGGCATATTACATGCGGAAGCCCGCAATCTATGAGGGTGTATTTACGAGGGAGGAAATTCATGGATAATCAGAAACAAAAGAAGAAAAAAAGTGTGATGGACACCTTGTCCGCCACGATGGTACTGGTGCTGATCGCACTGTTGCTGGTATTTGTAGGATATACATATCTGGCACTGAAGAACGGTTACACACTGGATGATCTCATTGATAATATTGTGGGAAATCTTATTGGTGTGCTGGCGGCATTTCTGTTATTTGATATATTGAACAATAAGCTGACCCAGGATGCCTACGCCAGAGAAACCTCCCAGCAGATCACCAAGACGCTGATGGGAGAGCCGGAGATCCTGGATTCTTTCAGCGATGAAGATAAAAAGACTTTCCTGAAATCCACCATTACCTCCATGATAAAGGATGAAGATGCGGTGGATATGCTTTCTACCAATATGGAGAAATATTTTGACAGGGCAAGAGGCGCCAGGATCCGGAAAATGTTCGATTACACGATCAATCTGGAGCCGAATCTGACGGAGGAATATGTGAAAGCCGGATTCCCCGGAGCCGCAGACGGAAAGTATTACCTGATCGATGAGGAATTGAAATTCAGCGTGAAATGTCTGGGAGGAACAGACGAGAACTACACAAGTGATGTGATCAGACTTGGTTTTGCCTATGATAAAAAGAGCCTGGACGGTGGTTTGTTGGAGACCGGACAGGATGCGGATTTTACCAAGAGCATTTTCAATGAGGATCTGGTGGTGGAACCGGAAGCCGTGGACTTCATCAACAGTATTCCCGCGGACAAGGTCCGGGATGTGATCAATGACCTGTTCATGCCGATCTTGCGAATTGACAACAGCGGAGATAATGACGACGAAGCGCAATTCGAAGTAGAACGTAAGAGCAACGGATTTATCCTGAAATTCAAGCTGGATTTTGACCGCAACGAGGCAAACGGGGAGCATCTGGTCAGCATCTATTTCAAGATGCCCCGGGTATGGAACTCTATTTTCGAGGTGACTCTGGTGGATCCGACCAAGGAGCCCCATATCAAGCTGAAATACAAGAACGGAATGGATGTCACTATGTATTCCTATCTCAATAAGGAAAGCACTGCCAATGTCGGAGCCTGCATCCAGAGAGCCGGACTCTATGACATTGCGATCAAGGACGAGTGGATCTACCCCAAGAGCGGCGTGATCTTCCATATTAAGAAGGCGTAGAATAAAGTATGAAACCAAGATCTCCCCAAAGTATGCAATTATATAAAATGCTCCTATCCCGCGGCTACCCGGAATCTTTCTGTGATCTGGTGACGAAGAATCTGAATACGGATTTTACGGCGAGCCGTATGATCGGTTATCTGTGTCATTATTCTGATCTGCCGCCGGAGGAGATCGCGGACGAAATGCTGGCGATCCTAAGTGACCGCAATCGCATTATGCAGAAGAAAGAACTTGAGAGTAATAATGTGGAATGGAACCGTATTTTGATGGAAACTCTCGATACGGATGATGAAACAGAATAGGAAACACACAAAATGCCATGGATCGAGATCTGTGGCATTTTGTGTATACGACGAGATGGGTACCAACACGGTTATGTAAAGTTTGACTGAAACAGGGGTCCCCCCCAATACGCTATACTGAAATCTTATTCCATTGCTTTTTTTATACAAAAGAGTTAATATAGTTACAGTTATTAACAAAATATGAGGAGGTACAAAATGGGTTTTTTTGATGATTTTGGAAAAAAGATTTCTTCAGCAGGGCAGGAGGCTATTGCCAAGACAAAGGAACTGGCGGATGTGGCTAAAATCAATTCCAGTATTTCAGATGAGGAAAATAAGATAAAAACAGCTTATTCTGAAATTGGAAAAAAGTATTTCGAAAATCATTCTGAAGATTCGGAAGAAGATTACGAAGCGCAGATCGCAGTTATTAAAGAGGCAATGGAGAAGATCAAGGCTTATGAACAGCAGATCGTTGAAATTAAGGGTGTAGTCAAGTGCCCTAACTGTGGCGCAGAGAATTCCAAGACAGCTGCTTTCTGTGCTACCTGTGGTACTGCGATGCCGGTACCGGTGACGGAATCTGTGGAAGCCACGGAACAGAATGTGGTGGAGAAGAAATGTCCCAATTGTGGTGAAGTAATCAACGACGGCGCAGCTTTCTGTGCAAAGTGCGGTACCAAAATAGAGGAGGAACAGTAAAATGGAGAAGACAAAATTAGGAGTTTCCGTTGGGATTTTTGGAGCATTTTTATATGTGGCAGCATTATTCGGCGGATATATAGCAATTACCCTGTTGGCGGGATATGTGCTTCTCATGGAATCTAATGAATGGCTTAAGAAGACCGCAGTGAAAGCAGTTGCAACGCTGGCATGTTTCAGCTTCCTTTCTCTTTTAGTTGGTCTGATTCCGGATGCTGTGGATGTGATTACCGGAGTTTTCAATGTATTCTTTAATTTCTTTGGTAACAGTATTCATTTTTCAATAATCGACAATATTTTTAGCGTGATTTCTCAGATAATCAGCTTCCTGAAAGATTTAGTATTTGCTGTGCTTATCTATAAAGCGTTCAACCAGGGAACAATAAAACTGCCTGTAATTGATAAGTTAATAGATAAATACATTTAAGAGACAGTCAAAATGGATATAGACCGGCCTTTGGCTGGTCTATATGTATATCCGGGAGTGAAAAATGAAAAGGAAACAAATGAAAAAACGGATCTTACTTAATATAGGTATGGTACTTATGTTAAGTATGGCCGGCTGCGGTAAAAAACAGGATGAGGTAGTAGTGTATACAGCAGTTGACCAGGTGTATGCAGATGAGATATTCGAAATGTTTGAAGAAGAGACCGGTATTACAGTAAAGGCGGTTTATGATACGGAATCCAATAAAACCACAGGATTGACCAACCGGATCATTGCGGAAGCTGAGAAACCGGTGTGTGACGTATTCTGGAACAATGAGTTTATTCAAACGATTGATCTGGAGAAAAAAGGAATGCTGCAAGCCTATGTTCCGGCAGAAGCAGATACGATTCCGGAATATTATAAAGCGGCAGATGGAACCTGGACGGCTATGGGAGGACGGGCAAGAGTATTTTTGGTCAATACAGACTTATTGACAGAACAAGAATATCCCGATAGTATTTATGATTTTGCAAATGATAAATATGAAGGAAGCCAATTAGCAATAGCATACCCTATGTTTGGAACGACCAGAACTATGGCGGCTGCAATATATGCACAATTAGGAGAAGTACAGGCAAGAGAATATTTTCAAAGTATTGCAGACAAAGGAGTACAGGTAGTAGATGGAAACTCTGTGACCAAAGATATGGCAGCCACAGGACAAGTGGCAATCGGGTTCACAGATACGGATGATGCCAAAGAAGCAATAGAAGATGGAGCACCGGTGGTAATGGTATTCCCTGACCAAGCTGAAGAAGGAATGGGCACATTAATGACACCCAGCACTGCTGCTATTATTAAGGGAGCACCGGATCAAAAAAACGCAGAAGCATTTATGGACTTTGTTCTATCTGAGAAAGTAGAGAGAAAGTTGGTAGACATGGGATTCTTTGATGTAAGCTGTAGAGATGCTGTGTCAGATAGTGGCATTAAAGGAATGAATCTTAATCTGGAAGATATTTACGAGTATCTGGATATCGCAAGCAAAGATATGGAGACTATTTTTAGCAGAGCGCAATAAATAAGAGCTTCACGAGGGAGCAATGGCATGAGAGATTGTAAAAGATTTTTTAAGGGAATGAGTATAGTTCCATACATCATCATGGTATGGCTCCCTCTCTTTTTTGCATGGAGGGAGACTGTTGAGCAGATCAGACTGCCGGATGCCAGACAGATAGGTCTTTTGCTAAACAGCGTAAAACTTGGAGGACTTGCTGCACTCTTGACCTGCGTATTAGGAGGTCTGGCTGCTAATTATATTCATAAGGGATGGCTGTCAGATAGATGGTACAGATATTTTTTCGTTTTGTTGATGCCTGTGCCGTATTATATCTATGCATTGTCGTGGATGTATCTGATCAGAGTGCTGGCTTTCATACGACCCGGTATTTTAAAATATTCAGCACAAGGCTTTGGGGCGTGTCTTTTCGTAGAAACCATGACGTACCTTCCCATTACTACATTATTGATTCTTTCAGCTCTTGAAATGTGCAACAGGCAGTCTGAAGAAATGGCAATGGTATATCAGAAGTCTTCTAAGGTATTGTGGAAAAACATACTCCCCGAAATATTGCCATATATTGTAGCAGCATTTGCAGCAGTATTTATTCTGTCGGTAACAGATTTTTCCGTGCCGTCCATGTTTCAATATAATACCTATGTACTGGACTTATACTCTGCATACGGGAGGACTGGTAGCAGCGCAAATGCGTATGCAATGTCATTACCCTTGTTGATCCTGTTACTTTTGCCATTAGCATTTGTACAACAGGCAATCAGAAAAATGAATCAACCGCAGAGAAGTGAAAGCTTTGTGAAATGTAAATATCCTGTGTGGTTACAAGGAATTATGAATGTTTCGTTTGGACTTTTGGTCTGTCAGGTACTGCTTCCGGTAATAACTTTTACAATTACATCCGATGGAATGCAGAATATTTGGAAATCATTTGATATGATTTATGAACAGGCAGGCGTGACATTGATCATAGCTTCTTTGGCAGCTCTTATAGCAGTCCTTTGTGTGATACCTGCAGCCGTTTTTTTAGCAAACTGCGAAAATGGACTGATCTGGATGATTATGTTGGGAAGTATGGTGATACCGGGATCGCTGCAGGCGATGGGACTATTAAATGCTGTCAATGGCTCCTGGGTTCATTGGCTAAGCACTTCATTATTTATGCCGGCACTGGGGTGTGCAATACATTATATGCCGATTGCGCTTATCGTTTTAGTGAGTACGATGAAACGCATAGATAGAAAAAGCATTGAATTAGCGGTTTTATATGAACAAAACCGGTATGAAAAAACGCTTTTGGAACTGGGAATGTTTTTGCCGGGAATATTGAGCTCATTTCTATTAGTTTTCTTTTTGTCCTTTGGTGAAGAGGGAATCATGCTTGTGTTGATGCCGCCCGGAGCAGAGACTGTTTCGGTAAAGATATATAATTATCTGCATTATGGCGCATCGGAATATGTGTCGGGATTTTGCCTGTGGGTAACGCTGTTTCTGTTTTTGCTGGAAGTGATTCCGGTTTGCGTGATAAGAAAAAGATATGGGGGACACCATGCAAAAAGCGATTGAAGTGACGAATTTATGTAAGCAGTATTCACAGGAAGTACTTAAAAATTTTTCGCTTTCTGTAAATGAAGGAGAAATGGTGGTGCTTTTGGGAGAAAGCGGATGCGGGAAAAGTACCTTTATCAGAATTCTGGCAGGACTGGAGAATGCGGATAGCGGAAGTGTCTACCTCAATGGTATTTTCATGGATGACCGGACTCCTCCAAATAAAAGAAATATTGCATTGGTATATCAGGAGCCGGTATTGTGGAATCATATGCCGGTGTGGAAAAATATCGCATATGGAATGGCAAAAAAAGATAAAAACGTAATTTATGAACTGATGAATGCCTTGGAAATCGGCGGATTGGAAAAGAGATTTCCGGAAGAAATATCCGGTGGACAGGCCAAAAGAGTTGCACTGGCCAGAGCATTAGCAGCAGATAAGGGAATCTTGCTATTAGACGAGCCTTTGTCCAATATTGATGAAAAGACAAAACTGAAAAATCTGGAGTATCTGGTCCAAAACTATAAGGACAGGAAAACGATATTGTATGTAACACACAGTAAGATGGAAGCAGATTTTCTGGGGTGTCGGCAGATCAGAATGGATGTGAGAGATGAAAATGCGGCGAAGACGTTTCCTTACATATAGTTTATATTTCCTGTTTGTTTTATTTATTCTATTGGCATTTATTATTTCCCGAAAAATTGTGGAAAACCGGGATGAGAATGTTCCCTGGAGGGAAGATTTTACAATCCTGAAATCCGGCGAAGAAATTTCAGCACTCTATTATGATGGTGAGAATGTATGGGTAGGATGCAACGATGGTGTATATGTATATAATGCGGATACAAGAGAAGAAATAAAATATTATGGAGGACTAAATCTTATCTATTCTGCCGGAATAACAAAAAGTTCTGATGGAACCGTGTGGATCGGACATGAAGATGGCTTGACAGGGCTTCAGGAGAATGGAGACGGTGACAGACTGGAATTTAGTTATCCGGATATTCCCAAAGGACGTGTGAATACTGTGGAATGGGATGGGGAAAGACTCTGGGTCGGAACTTATCATGGCGCAGCCAGCTTAATACGAAGTCCGTCGGGATGGAAGGTAGAAAGTATATATAATTCCTCAAACGGATTATGCAGTGATTCTGTCAATGTAATAAAGAGCACAGGGCATAGCCTGTGGTTCGCATCCTATCTGGATCATAAAAACGGAGGAATTAGTATTTGGGATAATGACGGCACTCATTTTATTACTGTCGCAGACGGACTTCCCCATGCATATGTTACCTCGTTGCAATATCTCGGAGATGAAAAAATGCTGGTTGGAACCGGATACATGGATGATGGTGGACTGGCACTTGTCCAAAAGATAAACGGAGAATACAAAATTACAGCTACATTTTTCAGTGAGAACGGGGTTCCGGGAGAAAAAGTAAGACAGCTTTTTCTGGATGAGGATGGTTATCTGTGGATCACAACGGAATATGATGGAGTACTCATTCTTAACTATGCAGATGATGGTCTGCAGTCAGAACTTCAGGGAATGTATTTAAAAGAAGAGAATGGTTTGTCGGATAATGAAATAAAGTGTCTGATAAAGGTAAAAGATAGTTATTGGCTTGGAGGAAAGTACGGTCTTACGATCGTACCCCAAAATATTGTGGAGTAGGCAAACATTATGAAAAAGGAAAAACCGGCAGTAATAAATGAATTATCTTTAAACGAATTTATTTTAGTATTTAAGTATTTTATGAGAAAAACCAATTGTGCGCATGTCACGGGCTTTGTGAATGCACCGTTACTTTATGCAAAACCGAATGAGACAGAGCTGGAACAACTTATCAATCTGGCTATAAAGCACGGGACACTGGTTCGAAATGGCAACGAAACCACTATCAATGGGGTTGTATATACATTTATAAATGCATGGTCACAAAGTTCAAATATTGTTACGATAAAAAAAGCGTCTTATTCGGATCAGAAGGGAATATTTGTCACCAAATTGGATGGAATGTATCTTGCTATGCAGCAGGATGCGGTAAAAGACAGGGCTGTTTTAGTGGCAGATTCGGATATCGGAATTGTTTATGATTACTTTAGCAGCGAAATAGAGAAAAAAGATACAAATAAGCAATTTAAATTGAAGAATGCCAACAAGATTTTTTCAGAACAAGGGCGTAGTATTCATTTGGAAGTGGAACCTGTGAACCGGGTTTTTCTGCAGTGCATTGAGAATATAAGCGGTAAAAAATATGAAGCAGATGAGTTGATCCATATTGGAAAAAAACAGCTTGAAGAGATATCCTTAGATGATCATCACAGTGTAATTCATATTGAAAAATATAGCAATGATCAACTGAAGGAAGTAATCGTAAGATATATTGATAGTCATTGTCGTGCCAATAAAGAGCATGACAATAAGCCGGAAACAAAAGATGGAAAAATAGAGGATCCAGAATACTACACGCGACTGAGTTTTTTGAAATTGACAAGAAATGAAACATTTCCCAAAGGATTGTTCGGTTTCATAAAAATGATGTTTGTCAATTTTTTCAAGAGCTTTACCAACTGGAAAAATATACTGAAAAGAGTCGGCTTATGTGTATTGATGTCTGTTCTTACACTTATATGGAATCTTTATGCATTATGTTACCTGAACGATACATTTAACATTAATATAAGAGCTGTTTTTGGAAAGGCTACGGCCTATTTGCTGGCGGGTGTTGCACAGACTTCATCCGTGACAGGAATGCCGACATTTGCCGGAACAGTTAACACAGTTACGATTACGGCATTATTGTATTACCTGTTGGCAATTGCTTTAAGAACGATTGTCGGTGACATAGTTTCCGGAAAAGTCAAAACAAATATATCGCATGTATTTTCTTTTGGGAAGAACATCAAGCATTACACAGCTGCCGTTCCGAGAGGAATGAGTTATTATGTATGGACAGGTCTGGCAATAGCATCCGTTTTGAACATGGCGGTATTCAATCCGTTTACTGTTTTTTTACTTGCTGTCATGATTTTGTTCTCCTGTATGAAATGCGAAGATGGTGCAATAGCCCCATTTCTGATGATATTTCATTCAAGTACCCGGTATAAAAAGGTGATGAGCGGTAAAAGCCGGGCTCCGTTATTTGGAGAATATCAACTCAGACTATTTGGTATCGGTATAGGATTGATTTTGTGTTCCATTCTTAATGCGATACTCTGGTTTGTGCTGGATTTTAATTTCTGGGTCAGATTAACAATATCGATTGTTGTTATCCTTCTGTCCTTTATCAAGCTTGGAATTATTAAGGTGAATAAACCAACCGTGGCAGCAATCTTTGTATTATCTGTCATTTCTGTACAGATAGTAATGGTTATGACGGCTTCACCATTGATTGCATTTGCTGATGATGGCGGTTGGACCGAGTCAGGCAGCACGCTGTCGGGACTTATGCAAAACTATGGTTGGCAGACTGTTCTGGGATTCTCTCTTACTTTAGCAGCGGCTGTAACTGTTGGCTGTCTGACATTTGGACTTGGTACGGCAGTCGTAGCCGCCGCAGCAGCAACCAGCTTTGGAGCGGCAGCGCTTGGAGCAACCTTCACGGAAACCGGTAGAAAGGCGGCATACGATTTTATATGGGGAAATTATAGTCCATATGGAGGCGATTCTAAACTTGCTGCGGTTTTAAACCTGGGAGTTTCTCTGGTACCGGGATTTGGCGATGCGTTTGGTGTTGTCACAGGAATTAGAGATTGCTCGTATGATATCAAGGAAGGAGACTGGGGAGCACTTGCCCTGGATGGATTTGGACTTGCATTGGATACACATGGTCTTATCGGCGAGGCTGGAGATGTATTGAAGCACACAGATGATTTGGCATTTGTTGCAAAAACCTCTGGGAAAAATGCAGATGAAGTGGTAAGTGCGACAGCCAAAAAATCAAAAAGTTTAATAGATGAAGATCAGTTATTAGTGACAAAGGAAGCAATTTCTAATGCCAAAAAGGTAGATCCGATCAAGGCCAATGAAGAAGCTACAGAGGCATTGCGGAAAATAGGGAAAGATTCCGGGTATTCCGAGGAGGTTATTGATAAATATATTTCCAGATTAGAATCCGACAAACAGTATGATATTACGAAAGAGGCAAGAGATGCCTGGGGCAATGGCTGGGATAACTTAAGTTCTGAAGAACAGCAGATGCTCAAAGATATTGTTAGTGATAAAGATGTAACTGCGCTCAAATTAACAGAAAATAAATTAAATGGAATAGATACAATTACTGAATACAAGCGTAGATATGACGAAGGACTGTTTGATACCGATAAGTATAGCCTGGATGATATTCTTGAATTAAAAATATCAAAATCTGCCGGCACTAAGGTATATACAGGTATAGAACATAGTGAGTTATTGCCAAGAGCAGATGAGTTCATTAGTGATGATGCGATAGTTCAATATGTTAAAAGCCTTTGCCCTGATAATGAGCATTTACTAAAATGTACAAATCTGCAGGAAGTTGCTGACGAGTTAAGTAGAAATCCTGTGGAATTGAAACTTGTGACATTTCAAAATGCTGAAGTAAATGGAGCAAATATTCTTAGTTTTGGAGGAAATTTTGGAGACGTTAAGACAAGCCTAGAATCAGGTGGTGGCATTTTCTCAGTACCTATTAGCAAATTGAGTGAGTATGCAGATAAATATGGTGATATTTGTTCATATGAAGGTGGGGTATTTAAGATATCGGATTATGAAAGATTCGGACAGGAAGTGTTATCCGGTGTGCCATTAAATTCAGCAGATGGTGCATATATGATTACTACAAAAGTTCCATTAAACGGAACAAATATTTCCATGCCATCTGTCAATAGCTGGAGTGCTTACATGGATCAATTTGTGTCTGGTGGAAGACTATTAAGTGGTGAAGTTGAAGTGACACAAAAGCCTTTACATGATATAATCAGTGATGCTGTATCAAGTGGATCGAATGAATTGTCCGGTACCAGTGACGGTGTCGGCTACACAATATCTATTATGAGATAGGAGAAAAGCAAATGGGAACTGTATATGATAAATTAGTGGATCAGGCTGAAGCAATGGTGAATATTATCAACAAAAAATATGTTGCAGGCAATAGAATGGCGTATCTGGCGTTGCTTTCAGGTGTTGGCAGCTGCCGTATTGAAAGCTATCCCGGTGCCGGTCATAATTATCAGGCAGTCGTGGATGCGATTCATAATTGCTACGCAAGAGATAATACATCAGGGATTGATACAGGCTATCGAGATGGTCTGTACGCTATGATCAATGTAGCCGGTAGTTTTCCGGCGCTGCAAACCTTGATGAATATTCTATTTTACCAACTCAAGAAGGAAAAAGAGGGGAAGGCACAATTTAAGATAGATATTCAGGAGGTAATAGATAAGGTCAATATGCTGATTAGTGAAAATTGTGCATCTTATGAAAAAGAAAATTTCTCTTTTGGTAGCTGGCTTGAAAGAAACAGTAAATTTGCTTATGAAAACTATGGCATAAAATTAGGGAAAGAAGCTTTTGGTTGATATTGTGATACTTTCAGCTTATAATAAAAATTTGTAACAGTGCAATTTGAAATTGAGGTTTTCAATGAATATAGTAGTAGACGGATATAATATATGTGTAAAAACAACCGGTACCGGTGATAAGACGGTTGTGATCTTACAGGGCTGGGGTACGGATCTGGGAGTGTATGATTCTGTGGCAGGTGCCATTGACGGCAGCAGATACCGTGTGATCCAGTTCGATTTCCCGGGCTTCGGCGGCAGCGATGAACCGAAGGAACCCTGGGATGTGGACGGATTTGCGGACTTTTTCTGCAAATTCATGGAAGTAATGCAGATAAAGAAGGCAACACTCATCGGTCATTCCTACGGCGGACGCGTCATCATCAAGCTGGCAGCCAGAGAGAGCATCCCTTTTGAGATCACGAATATTATCCTGATCGACAGCGCCGGTGTCCTGCCGGTGCGTACTACTGCGCAGAAATGGAAGATCCGCAAGTACAAGATCCTGAAGAAATTCCTGAACATGAAGCTGATTTATGCCATGTTCCCGGAGGTGATCGATGACTGGAGGAGCCGACAGGGATCGGCAGACTACCGCAATGCGACACCCATGATGCGTCAGTGTATGGTGAAGGCAGTGAATGAGGATCTGACGGAGCTGCTTCCGAAGATCCGTCAGGAAGTACTGCTGATCTGGGGAGATCAGGATACGGCAACTCCTATCCGGGATGCACATATTATGGAAGAGAAGATCCCCAACTGCGGCCTGGCAGTGATCCCGGGAACCGGTCATTTTTCTTTCCTTGAGAAACCGGCACAGTTCCGGGGAATTATGGAGGCATATCTGAAATGATCATACGTGTGCTGATAGCGGTCGTGCTTGCGGTTCCGGCATATTTTTATACCATGCGGTATAACATGCATATGTTCCAGCAGAACGGCTATAAGAATAAAGAACACCTTCACTGGCTGAAGAAGAAGTTCCGGCTGCAATGGATTCTCTATTTTGGTCTGGCACTGGGCATTGTGACCTGTGTGTTTCCGTATCTTGCTCTTGAAATCTTCGAATATCTGGTACTGCTCGTGATCATCGTGGTATATCGTGCCATGAAGCGGATGAACACGAAGAAAAAGCTGGTGTATACCGCCCGGGTCAAGAGATTGCTCACTACGGAGCTGATCCTTACGGCTGCGGTATTCGCTCTGGTGTGTGGATTGGGCGGAATGAATCGGATCCCGGGATTGTGCCTGATCCTGGTATCTGTGAATCTTTTTCTGGATATTGTGGCAAATGTCATCAATCATCCCATCGAAGCCGGTATCAATCAGCATTATATCAATGATGCTGTAAGGAAGCTTGAAAGTGTGCCCGGACTTACTGTTATCGGTGTGACCGGCAGCTACGGCAAGACCAGTGTGAAGTTCTATTTGCAGACATTATTGCAGGAAAAATATAATGTGCTGGTGACTCCGGAGAGTTTTAATACTCCTATGGGAGTGGTGCGGACCATCCGAGGCTCCCTGAAACCCACCACGGAGATCTTCGTCTGTGAGATGGGTGCCCGCCATGTGGGCGATATCAAGGAAATCTGCGATATGGTGCATCCCGATCACGGTGTGATCACATCCATCGGACCGCAGCATTTAGAGACCTTTTTTAACATGGAGAATATTCAGAAGACGAAGTTCGAGCTGGCGGATGCCCTGCCGGAAGGCGGCATGTTGTTCTTAAACGGCGACAACGATTATATTAAGAAACAGGCAGCTTCTTCCGCGTATGATCAGACCCCGGAGAAGATATTCTATTATTCCGAGACGGAAGGGACAGGATACTGTGCCAAAGATGTGAAGGTATCCCAGTTAGGTACGGAGTTCACCGTAGTGACCCCGGACGGCGAGAGCGAGAGATTCCAGATGCGTCTCATCGGTGCCCACAATGTCATCAATGTGGTGGGGGCTATCGCAGTCGCTCATAAAATGGGTATGACGCTGCAGGAACTGCGGATCCCGGTACGCCGGATCGAGCCGGTGCCCCATCGTATGCAGATGCGGGAACACGGTCTCGTGACTATTATTGACGATGCTTATAATTCCAACCCCGTAGGTTCTAAGGCTGCGGTCGAGACGCTGGCTATGTTTGATGGTATCCGGATCCTGATCACGCCGGGCATGGTGGAGCTGGGTGACAAGGAAGCGGAGTACAATCATAAATTCGGCAACTATGCAGCAGATTGTTGTGATTACATCCTGTTAGTGGGCAGACGACATACCGAGCCCATCAGGGAGGGCGTGCTGGAGAAGGGATTCCCGGAAGAGAAATGCCTTGTATTTGACAAGCTGGAGGAAGCCGTATCTTACGCCTATGCCATCAAAGGGCAGGGACATAAGTATATTTTATTAGAGAATGACCTGACGGATAACTATTAGACGATTCAGGTGCGATTTTGCAAAAGTGGTTCCGGATAGTTGACAGAGAGTAGGAAAATCCAGGAGGAAAAATAGATGAAGACAAGAGTAGCAATGCTGTTTGGCGGCAAGAGTGTAGAGCACGAAGTATCCGTGATCTCCGGCATCCAGGCTGTCATGAATATGGACACAGACAAATACGAAGTGATTCCGGTCTATATGACCAAGCGCAATGAAATGTACATCGGTGAGGAGATCGGCAAGATCGAATCCTATAAAAATATCGATGAACTGTTGAAAAAGTCCCAGAGAGTCATCATGACCAACGAGGACGGCAGGGTATTCCTGACTCCTTTCCCGGTGAAGCTGTTCGGTGGGAAGAAACCGGTAGAGATCGACGTGGCTTTCCCCGTAGTTCACGGTACTAACGTAGAGGACGGCGCTTTCCAGGGTTATCTGAAGACCATGGGAATCCCCTTCGTGGGCTGTGATGTGACCGCATCCGCCATCGGCATGGACAAATACATTATGAAAGCTGTATTAAAAGAGTGTGATGTTCCGGTACTGGATGCACAGCTGTATACGCTGTCGGATTATGCACAGATAGAGACTCTCCTTGACAAAGTGGAAAAAGGACTGGGATATCCGGTGATCGTAAAACCGGTCAACTTAGGCTCCAGCGTAGGTATCAGTGTGGCTAAAAATCGTGTGGAGCTGACCCACTCCGTCGATGATGCGTTCAAGTATGCGACCAAAGTGCTGGTGGAACACGCCATCACCAATTTACGTGAGATCAACTGCTCGGTACTGGGAGATGAGAATGACGCTATTGCTTCTGAGTGCGAAGAACCCCTGCACACCAAAGACATCTTAAGCTATGAAGATAAATACGTCAGCAATGCCAAGGGCAGCGGCTCCAAGGGTATGGCGAGTGTATCCCGCAAGATCCCTGCGGAACTGTCTCCCGAGAAGAGAGAAGAGGTGCGGGAACTGGCAGTCAGATCTTTCAAGGCGCTGGGCTGTAACGGTGTGTCCCGTATCGACTTTATGATTGACGAAGACAACGGCAAGCTGTATTTCAATGAGATCAACACGATCCCCGGATCTTTGGCATTCTATCTGTGGGATCCGGTGGGTGTTCCTTACAAGGAGCTTCTGGACCGGATGATCCAGCTGTCTTTGAAGAGAGCCCGTACCGAGGAGAGACTGACCTTTACCTTTGACACCAATATCCTGAATTCCGCAAGCTTTGGCGGCTCTAAGGGTGGTAAATTGTAATAGCCGGTTTAATTGAAAAAGAGGTTGCTTTGATGGAAAAGAAACATTCTGAAAAAGGAAAAGCAAGTTCCTCAAATTTTGGACTCATTGAGTCCAAAGTCTGGTCGACCTTTATCATGGACACATTATAGAATTTTGCTTCAGGAAACATCACCAGAGGCGCGAGCATGGTATACAAAAGAAGCACAGGAGCAAGCCTGGTCAGTTCGAACGTTGCAACGTAATATTTCTTCACAGTATTATTACCGAATACTCATGTCTCAAAATGCAGAAGCAGTCGAAAAAGAAATGAAAGAGCTGACAGCTTCTTATCAGGCTGATAAGCTGGAATTTATCAAAAATCCAGTAATAGCTGAATTTCTCGGACTGTCTTCTAACACAGACTTTACAGAAAGTGATTTGGAGCAGAGAATTATCACGCATATTCAAAAATTTCTCATGGAATTGGGGAAGGGCTATGCATTTGTAGCGAGACAACAACATATTCGAACTGAAAAAGAAGATTATTACATTGATCTTGTTTTTTACAATTACATTTTGAAGTGTTTTGTGTTGATTGATTTAAAAACGTCGAAAATTACACATCAAGATGTGGGACAGATGGATATGTATATTCGTATGTATGATGAAATGAAACGAAATGAAGGGGATAATCCGACATTAGGGATTATTTTATGTTCCGATACAGACGAAGATATTGCGAAATATTCTATATTGCATGGGCATGAACAATTATTTGCATCTAAATATAAAACTTGCCTTCCATCAGAAGAACAGCTTCGGGAAGAGATTGAAATTCAGAAGAGATTTTATTATTTACAGAAAGAAGATAAAGAAAATTAAAAATTTAATAAAAATTTTAGCACTCACCTCTTGCGAGTGCTAAACCGTAGTGATAATATAATCTCTGTAAGAGGAACAAGCGACTGCAGCAGCAGACAATTGTTTGAAAAGAGATGTGAAGTGGTCAGCCGCGCAGGAAACTGTGTGGCTGATTTTTACATGGAGAACGTCTTGGTTGTGTGGCTCACCGGTTGGGCAGAATGGAGGGAATATGACGAAGACAACAAAAAGAGATTATTATGAAGTACTGGGTGTCAGCAAGACAGCGGACGCCGCAGCGATAAAAAAAGCATACCGTAAACTGGCAAAAAAATACCATCCGGATACTAATGCAGGAGACCCGGTGGCAGAGGAGAAGCTGAAGGAAGTCAACGAAGCTTACGATGTGCTGGGGGATGAAAAAAAGAAGAAACTATACGATACTTACGGTTTTGCTGCTTTCCAGGAGGGATTTAACGAAGAGGCAGCCAGACAGTATCAGGAGCAGTTTAAGAACGGAGGCGGCTTCCACTACAATGGAGGTACCGATGGCTTCGGTGGCTTCGGTAACGGCACGTTCCATTACAGCACAGGAGGAAGCGGTTTCGGTACCGGTGATTTTGACGGCTTCGGCGGGGATGAGGATATTTTCGACAATCTGTTCGGACAGTATTTCAAGGGACAGAAAGGATCCGGACGGGGCAGCCGGGCGAACTACCGCAGCAAAGGTCAGGATGTGGAATCCGGCATCACCATCAGTTTTGACGAAGCAATGCATGGCTGCGACAAGACCTTTACCTTAAGAGATCCGGCTACCGGCAAGTCCGAATCCGTGCAGGTGCACATTCCGGCAGGGATTGACACCGGTAAAAGTATCCGTCTGAAAGGTAAGGGTGGTGAAGGTTACTCCGGCGGTGAGAGTGGCGACCTGTATCTGAAAGTGACGGTACAGGAGAAGCCGGGCTGGGAGCGTAGAGGACAGGATCTGTATACCACGGTCAATATCCCCTATACCACAGCAGCCTTGGGCGGCGAGATCCGTGTGCCCACATTGTACGGCGATGTCATGTGCAAAGTGAAGGAAGGTACGCAGTCCGGCAGCAAGATCCGTCTGAAAGGCAAGGGCGTGGTATCCATGAAGGATAAAAATGCCCACGGCGATCAGTATGTCGTAATCCAGATCCAGGTGCCTAAGAATCTGACCCCGGCAGCAAAAGAAAAATTACAGGAATACAAGAAGATCAGTGGATTTTGATAAATGATAAAATTTCTCATTAAACGAAAAAAACTGGAAATAGGAAAAACAGGTGCTTATAATATTCATTCATAAATAGAATAAACAAAAGACTTCATACAGGAGGAAATGAATTATGTTGAAATGTTTAAAAAAGATTGATAAAGCGAAAACCGGTATCTTCGTAGCAGGCGTTCTGTTCGGAACCGCAGGTATCAAAGTACTGTCCAGCAAGGATGCGAAGAAGCTGTACACCAACTGCACCGCAGCAGTTCTGCGCGCAAAAGAGTGTGTTATGAAGACTGCGACCACTATCCAGGAGAACGCAGAGGATATCTACGCAGAAGCTCAGCAGATCAACGAGGACAGAGCAGCACAGGCATCGCAGGAATATGACGCAGAAGCAGCAGAGACTAAGATCACAGCAGCAGAATGATCCCTTTCATGAAAGCAGGCATAAATTATGAGATTTGTGATCAAACATGAGATAAAGGGGAGACTCAGGGTTCACATTTTACAGAGCCACATGAGCTTTGCGCAGGCAGATACACTGCAATACTATCTGGACGGACAGAAGAATATTGTCAGTGCCAAAATTCAGGAGCGCACCCTGGATGTTACGGTAGTCTATACCGGTTCCAGGGAGGAAGCGCTGAAGACACTGGAGAATTTTACGTATCAGGGTACGGAAGTGCCGGAGAACTATCTTGCTAATTCCGGCAGAGAGATGAACCGGGAATATAAGGATCAGCTGATCAATAAAGTAGTAATGCACTATGGAATCAGGCTGTTTTTGCCCATGGATATCCGTTCCGTGATCACCACGGTAAAATCTTTCAAATATCTCTGGCATGGAATCAAGACCCTGGCAAAGGGGAAGATCGAAGTGCCGGTATTGGATGCCACCGCTATCGGCGTATCCGTGCTGCGCGGTGATTACAACACTGCAGGTTCCGTAATGTTCCTGCTTGGCATCGGCGAGATCCTGGAAGAGTGGACGCACAAAAAGTCTGTCGGCGATCTGGCGAGAAGCATGTCCTTAAACATTGACAAGGTATGGGTTGTGAGCGAGGGACAGGAGATCCTGGTGCCGTCCACGTCCATTAAGTCAGGAGATCTGGTCAGGATCCACATGGGCAATGTGATTCCTTTCGACGGTACGGTGACGGACGGAGAAAGTATGGTGAACCAGGCGTCTCTCACCGGCGAATCCGTTCCCGTGAGAAAAGTCCCCGGTGGAACCGTCTATGCCGGAACCGTGGTCGAAGAAGGCGAGCTGACCATCTGCGTCAAGGAGACCGGCGGCTCCAGCAAATACGAGAAGATCATGACCATGATCGAGGAATCCGAGAAGCTGAAATCCTCTCTGGAGGGTAAGGCAGAGCACTTGGCAGATAAGCTGGTACCCTATACGTTCTTAGGTACCGGTCTGGTATGGTTGTTCACGCGGAATGTGACCAAGGCATTATCCGTACTGATGGTGGATTTCTCCTGTGCACTGAAGCTGTCCATGCCGTTAGCTGTTTTGTCCGCGATCCGCGAGGCAAGCACCTACGAGATTACGGTGAAGGGCGGCAAATACTTGGAGGCTATGGCAGATGCCACTACCATCGTATTTGACAAGACCGGAACCCTGACCAAGGCACAGCCCACCGTGGCGGATGTGATATCCTTTAACGGACAGCCCACAGACGAACTTCTTCGGATCGCCGCCTGCCTGGAGGAGCATTTCCCTCATTCCATGGCGAAGGCAGTGGTGCGGGAAGCAGCCCGCAAGGAGCTGGTACATGAAGAACTGCATACCAAAGTGGAATATATTGTAGCCCATGGAATCTCTTCCACTCTGGAAGGCAAGAAGATCATCATTGGCAGCTACCATTTCGTATTTGAGGATGAGCAGGCACAGATTCCGGAGGGCAGGCAGGAGCTGTTCGATCAGCTGTCTGAGGAATACTCCCGTCTGTATATGGCAATAGACGGTAAGCTGGCTGCGGTGATCTATATCGAGGATCCTCTCAGAGAAGAGGCCGCTGAGGTGATAAAGCAGTTAAAAGGTCTGGGGATTGGCAAGGTCGTTATGATGACAGGTGACAGTGATCGTATCGCAAGATCCATTGCCGGAATCGTCGGTGTGGACGAGTATTATTCCGAGGTATTGCCGGAGGACAAGGCGAAGTTCGTGGAGCAGGAGAAGCAGGCAGGCCATAAGGTCATTATGATCGGCGACGGTATCAATGATTCTCCGGCATTGTCTGCGGCGGATGTAGGCATTGCCATCAGCGAGGGCGCACAGATCGCCAGAGAGATCGCGGATGTGACCATCGGTGCGGATAATTTACAGAAAGTAGCGACACTGAAGGAGCTGAGCAATGCCCTGATGGCGCGGATCCATAAAAATTATCGCATGATCGTAGGCATCAACACCGGACTGATTATTTTAGGTGTGGCAGGAATCATTCCTCCCACCACTTCCGCGCTTCTGCATAATACATCTACCCTGTGGATCAGCACCAAGAGCATGAAGAATCTTTTGGACAGAGAAGAAATATAAAATCAAAGATAAGCCACTGCATAGCAGGATATACTTGCAGTGGCTTATCTTTTTTGATCTCAATATCCACGGATCACTTTGCTGCATCACAGCTCCTACGGGAGGTCTTTATAACTTTTGTTGCTGATATGGAACGGAATGTACGGTACTTTTGTGTGGCTGATTTTTACATTGCGAAATCAAAAGTATTCTATTAGAATAGAGACATACACTTGGAAAATATTTACAGGGTATTACAGATTAAGATAAAAGAGGTAGGGAGTATGTTTCAGGTAGAACGAAAGATATTAGAATGGGTGCAAAAACACATTCCGCTGTTACTTGTGGTGGCGGCTACTGTCATAGGTACAGTATTAAGGTTTGATCAGAGACATTATGTGAGTACAGATTATATTGGCTATCTTATGGACTGGTACGAAAAAATCAAGGCAGCAGGCGCATTACAGGGTGGATTGCGGGAACAGGTAGGAAGCTATAATTTACTGTTTCAGTTTCTGATTGCATTGATGACTTATCTTCCAATAGATTCTTTGTTTGCATATAAGATGTTGTCTATTCTGTTCGATTATCTGCTGGCAGTTATCTGCGGATGGTTTGTATATGATCTGATAGGACGCACCAGTACCTGGAAGGGAGCCCTGGCGTATACTTGTGTATTGTGTTCGCCCATTGTCATATTAAATTCAGCAACCTGGGCACAATGTGATGTAATATATACTTTTTTTATTATGATTTCTCTATATTATTTTACAAAAGAACGTTATATTCCATCGTTTCTATGGTTGGGAGTAGGTTTTGCATTCAAATTGCAGGCTTTATTTATTCTGCCGCTTTATGCATTCTGGTATTTTTCCCGCAAGAAGTTTACTGTCCTGCATTTTCTGATTCCGTTTGGAGTATTATTTTTGTCCGGGCTGCCCAATGTGATTCTGGGCGGAAGAGGTCTTTTTGATGTGTTTGAGGTATACTTTGGTCAGACGGAATGGTTTGGACAGTTTGCAATGAATTATCCCAGTTTTTGGCTGACGCTATGTACGAATCCCTATACTGGTTATGAAGAGATATGGAATGTTGCAATGCTTTCTACGATTGTAATACTGGCAATTCTAATGGTGTACTGGCTGTACCGTAAGGTGGAATTTACCGGGAAAAATCTGTTATACATGGGATTACTGCTAATTTATACATGCATTTTGTTTATGCCGGGAATGCATGAACGGTATGGATATAGTTATGAAATTTTGTCGATTCTGATAGCTTTTTTACTGCCGGAGACGATTCCGTTGACAGTGGGGCTGTTGGGAATTTCCATGACGACATACGGTTCTTACTTGTATTACAATGCTTTGAGCCAATATCCCTTTGCTCTACCGTTGCTGTCTGTGATTAATATAGGAATTTATTTGACCTATGTGAGAATTTTAAATCGCAAAATGTCGATTGAAAATAAACAGATCAACAGATAATATGAAATTTTAGGGATATCCGCTTATTGAGAATTATCTGACCAATTCCGGCAGAGAGATGAACAGGCACAGACTCCGGAGGGTTAACAGGAACTGTTTGATCAGATGTCTGAGGAATACTCCCGCCTGTATATGGCAATTGACGGTAAGCTGGCTGCGGTGATCTATATCAAGGGTCCTCTAAGAGAAGAAGCATAAAATAAAAGATAAGCCGCTGCATAGCAGGATATACTTGCAGTGGCTTATCTTTTTTGATCTCCATATCCATGGATCACTTTTATAACTTTTGTCCCTGATATGGATAGAATGTACGGCACTTTTGTAGGAATTACATGTTGCATATTTGTATATGCGCGTATATAATGATATAATAATTCCTAGTTGAACGCTAGAGATAGGAGGAAGTATATGTCAGAACAATTATTACAGGTGCGCAACTTGTCCGTAAGTGTAGAGGACAAGCCCATCCTTCATGGAATAGATTTAGAGGTTCGTCCCGGAGAGACCCATGTCCTCATGGGACCCAACGGTGCGGGCAAATCCACACTGGGTTACACCATCATGGGAAGTCCCCGTTATGAGGTGACCGGTGGTGAGATCCTGTTCAAAGGAAAACAATTATTGGAGGAGACCGCAGACCAGAGAGCGAAGGACGGTATTTTCCTGTCCTTCCAGAATCCCCTGGAGGTACCCGGAGTATCGCTTCGGAATTTCATTCGGAATGCTGTGGAACAGAGAAGTGGTTCCCGTATCAAACTGTGGACATTCAAAAAGGAACTGGAGCAGGCCATGGAGGTATTGCAGATGGATCCTTCTTACGGTGACCGTGATCTGAATGTGGGATTCTCCGGCGGTGAGAAGAAAAAGGCGGAGATCTTACAGTTACTTATGTTAAAACCCTCTCTGGCAATTTTGGATGAGACCGACTCCGGACTGGATGTGGATGCGGTACGTACGGTATCCAAGGGTGTGGAAGAGTACCAGAAGGACAAAAAGGGTGCGCTGTTGATCATCACCCACAGCACCAGAATCCTGGAGTCTCTCCATGTGGATAAGACCCATGTACTGGTGAACGGTAAGATCGTGGCATCCGGCGACGCTTCCCTGGTAGACGAGATCAACGAGCATGGTTTCGAACGTTTTCTGGAAGCGTAAAGGAGGTCGACGATCCGAATGAGCGAACGAGAAAAAACTTATGTGGAAGATGTCAACAGAAGTATTTATGATATCCGTAACGAAGAAAAAGACGTCTATCGCATTCAGAAAGGACTGACACCCGATATTGTGGCGGAGATTTCCGAGAAAAAGAAGGATCCCGCATGGATGGCGAATTTCCGTCTGCAGTCATTGCAGATCTATAATGAGATGGAAGTCCCTGACTGGGGCCCCTCCATTGAGGGTCTGAACATGGAAGATATCGTGACCTATGTGAAGCCCAATACGCATATGAGTGCCAAATGGTCCGAGGTACCGGAGGATATCAAGGATACCTTTGAGAAGCTGGGAATCCCCCAGGCAGAACGAAAGTCTCTCGCCGGGGTGGGCGCCCAGTACGATTCCGAGCTGGTATATCATAATGTCAGGGAAGAAGTGGCAGCCCAGGGTGTAGTCTATACCGATATGGAGAGTGCCTTGAACGGGGAATATGCGGATATGGTACGGAAGCATTTCATGAAGCTGGTAACGCCCCGAGACCACAAATTCGCAGCGCTGCACGGTGCTGTGTGGTCCGGCGGTTCCTTCGTATATGTTCCCCCCGGAGTGTCCGTGACGATCCCTTTGCAGTCTTATTTTCGACTGAATGCACCGGGAGCCGGACAGTTCGAACATACCCTGATCATTGTGGACGAGGGTGCATACCTGCATTTTATCGAAGGCTGTTCCGCCCCGAAGTACAACGTGGCGAACCTCCATGCCGGCTGTGTGGAGCTGTTCGTTGGAAAAAATGCAAAACTGCGTTACTCCACCATCGAGAACTGGTCCAAGAACATGTACAATCTGAATACCAAGCGGGCTCTGGTGGAAGAGGGTGGCACCATTGAATGGGTATCCGGTTCCTTTGGCTCCCACGTGTCCTACCTGTACCCCATGAGCGTGCTGAACGGTAAGGGGGCGAGAGCGGAATTTACCGGTATTACTTTCGCCGGAGCCGGACAGAATCTGGATACCGGTACGAAAGTGGTTCACAATGCACCGGAGACTACCTCTTACATCAATACCAAGTCCATCTCCAAGGATGGCGGGATCAGTACGTTCCGAAGCTCCGTGGTGGTGAAGAACAGTGCGGCAAAGAGTAAATCCGCCGTATCCTGTCAGTCCCTGATGCTGGATGACAAGTCCCGTTCCGATACCATCCCGGCGATGGATATCCGTACCCAGGATGCCGATATCGGGCATGAGGCGAAGATCGGCAGGATCAGCGACGAGGCAGTGTTCTATCTGATGTCCCGCGGCATCTCCGAGGAGGATGCCAGAGCCATGATCGTCAGTGGCTTCGCGGACAATGTATCGAAGGAGCTGCCGTTGGAATATGCGGTAGAGATGAATAACCTGATCCGCCTGGAGATGAAAGGCAGCATCGGGTAAAGGGAGGACAGAATATGGAAAAAGAATATAATATGACCATCAACCGACTGCCCTCCAAGACATGGAACTGGCTTCGCATGAACGAGACGCAGTTGGAGAAAATAGAGATTCCCGCGGCCGGAGAGGCAAAAGTCACTCTGCCGGAGAAGATAACGACCGCTGAAAACGAAGGATCTAAGCCCTGGAATGCGGATTTTGCAGGTATTGCCTCCGGCATGGGGGAAGATATGGACGGTCTGCTTGCCAGAGCGGGAGTAAAAGCAAAACATTATGAGGTGCCCGCGGATGTGACAGAGGTGCAGCCGTTACTGCTTGATTATGCCTATGCACAGAATAGCTTACAGGCGGGAGCGGTAGCTGTAAAAGCAGGTAAAAACAGTGAGATCACCGTGATCGAGGACTTTGCTTCCGACAGAGAGGCGTCAGGTCAGGCAGCGGTATCCACCAGACTGTATCTGGAAGAAGGAGCGAAGATCCGCCTGATCCAGGTGCAGAGACTGGGCAATGATTTTACTTTTATGAATGACATTGGGGCCTTATGTGAGGAGAAGGCTTCTCTGGAAGTCATACAGTTGATCCTGGGAGGGAAGAATACCTACCTTGGATGTAAGACCACTCTGCAGGGCAGAGAGAGCAGCATGAATGCCGATACCGCTTATATTGTAGACGGCGAAGGCAGACTGGATATGAATTATGTGGCACTGCATGAGGGGAAAAAGACCCAGAGTAATATGCAGGCAGGCGGCGTGCTAAGAGATCATGCCTTCAAGCTATACCGCGGCACCATTGACTTCAAATGGGGTGCCAAGGGTGCAGTAGGCAATGAAAAAGAGGACGTACTGTTATTGTCCAATGATGTGGTGAACCAGACCATTCCCCTGATCCTTTGTGCGGAGGAAGATGTGGAAGGCAATCACGGCGCCACCATCGGTAAGCTGGATGATGAGCTGCTGTTCTACTTAGAGAGCCGCGGCATGAACCAAGAGCAGATCTATGAGATGATGGCGATGGCGAAGGTGGATGCGGTCTGCCGCAAGATCCCTGACGCTTCCACACAGGCAAAGGTGCAAAAGTTCCTGGGCAGAGCCGTGGAAGAAGAGGAAGCGTAAAGAGTAAGATAACAGGAGGAAGTATGAGCATTTCAGTCAACGAGATCCGCAAGGATTTTCCTCTGTTGGAGAATCAGAAAGTGATCTATCTGGATACAGCGGCGACTTCACAGAAGCCGACCTGTGTCCTGGAAGCAGAGCGGGAATTTTATGAAAAATACAATGCCAATCCTCTGCGAGGATTATACGAGCTGGGAGAGGCGGCAACCGAAAAATACGAAGAAGCCAGAGAGACAGTAAGGGAGTTTTTGAATGCGAAGGAAGCAGCGGAGATCATCTTTGTCCGCAATGCCACGGAAGGTTTAAACCTGGTGGCGTACAGTTTCGGCTCCCAGGTACTGAAACCGGGAGATGAGATCCTGGTGAGCATTATGGAGCACCACAGCAATCTCCTGCCCTGGCAGCAGGCGGCAGCCAGGACCGGAGCGGTGGTGAAGTATCTGGAGTGCACCGAAGACGGAAAATATACTGAGGAAGCTTTTAAGGAGGCACTGAGCGACCGAACGAAGATCGTGGCCATGACTCAGGTATCCAATGTACTGGGCTGCAAAAATGATATTAGGCGTTTTGCACAGCTGGCACATGAGGCAGGCGCTTATTTCGTGGCAGACGGAGCCCAGAGCGTGCCCCATATGGCAGTGGATGTACAGGATCTGGATGTGGATTTCCTGGCATTTTCCGGACATAAAATGTATGCGCCCATGGGAATCGGTGTGTTATATGCGAAGAGAGAGCTGCTAGAGCAGATGCCCCCGTTTTTATGCGGTGGAGAAATGATCGATTCCGTCAGCCGTACGGGAGCTGTGTGGGCAGAGGTACCCCATAAGTTCGAGGCAGGTACAGTGAACGGTGCAGGTGCCTATGCGCTGGCAGAAGCCATCCGCTATGTGCAGAAGATCGGCTTTGATTTCATCGAAGACAGAGAAGCGAAGCTGACGAAGATGCTGATGGATGGCATGAAGGAGATCCCTGCGGTACACATTCTGGGTTCTCAGAAGGCGGAGGATCATCACGGCATCGTGACATTTAAGTTGGAGGGCGTACATCCTCATGATGTGGCATCTGTTTTAGATGCAGATCACATCGCAGTCCGGGCGGGACATCACTGCGCCCAGCCGTTATTACAGCATCTGAAAGTATTGTCCACCACCAGAGTGAGCCTGGGCGTCTACAATACGGAAGAAGAGATACAGGCATTTTTAAAAAGTCTTGCCGGGATAAGGAGACAGATGGGCTATGGAGAATAAGACGTTTTATAATGAGATTTTGACGGAGCACAATCTGCATCCGTATCATAAGCATAAGCTGGAGGATGCCAACCTGGTGTTAGAGGGTGTCAATCCCAGCTGCGGCGATGATATTTTCCTGGAACTGAAGGTGGAGGACGGTGTAGTCGTGGACGGAGCTTTTGAAGGAGACGGCTGTGCCATCTCCCAGGCTTCCGCGGACATGATGCTGGAGTTAGTCATCGGCAGAAGTAAGGAAGAGGCACTGCATCTGGCAGATCTGTTCCTGAAAATGATCAAGGGAAGTATCACCGACGAAGAGAAGGACGAGCTGGAAGAGGCCTCCGTTCTGCAGGATATCGCCCACATGCCCGCCAGAGTAAAATGCGCGGTGCTTGGCTGGCATACTATGCAGGAATTATTGAAAACAGAAGAAAAATAGCTGATAAAAAGATAAAGATACATCTTGCACGCCCTTTTTGGATACGCTACAATGAAAAAAGAAGTGTAAGAAAAGCGGGGGGCTGTGCATGTTCCACATAGAGCTTATCATTGAATTCCTGGAAAACGTGATGAACAATATTGTCCAGGTGGCAATACTGTTCTTTGAATTTGTCGGAGTGATCGTTATTATTCTCTCCGGTCTGAAAGGGTTTTATAATTATGTGCGGCGGGTGCCGGATATGAAGATCACCCTGGCGCAGGGGCTTGCTGTAGGGCTGGAATTCAAGTTGTGCAGTGAGATCCTTAAGACCGTTATTGTCAGAGACTGGAAGGAGATCGTTACCGTAGCCGGTATCATCGGACTTCGTGCGGCACTGACATTCCTGATCCATTGGGAGATCAAGGAAGAGAAGAATCATTCCTAAAAATTGGCAGCTGATGAAAATCGGCTGCTTTTTTTAGAATGATTTCCGGTTACCCAACAAAAGTCAATAAGTTTATCCAGATAAAGAGATTAAATTTGTAATGGTATATAGGTTAAATTTGCACCTTGGAAAAAAGCTGTCAGAGGACTAACATATAACGATAAAGTATGTATTTATAAAAAAAGTGTAAAGAAATGCTAAAAAATCCGTCGCATTTGACACTTCGACGTGCTAAAGTCATCAATAGCATGAACGTAAATGTAATCGATTACGCATGCTTAAAAGGAAATCAGAATGGAATTACAAAAGACACTTACTCCCGGGGAGGCGCTTGGGCGCCTCCTGCGATCTTATCAGACTTACTACAATATTAAAACAGAAGCTGTAGAACCGCCATTCGCAGCAGAGGCGATCTTCGGATCCCATAATGAGCAGTATTTTCTGATCAAGAAAGCCAAGGTGGCAGATATTGACACCAACGAGACCGTGTATTTTGCCACAGAAGAATCTTTATCCAAGGAACGTCTTCTGGAACGGGATGCTATCGCCTGGGAGCGGGGAACTGCAAATGTGCAGCCGTCTTCCCATCACAGGAACAGTGATGTCGTCCTGATCATTCTGGCTGCTCATGCCGGGGAGGATGCCCTCGCACAGGTGAAAAAGTGCAGGCATTACCAGAGTTACCTCTGGGGATTCCATGGCTGGAGCAATTATCGTCTGATTGTCGCCGAGCTGTCTTCGGGTCGGATCGTCCACAACCGCCACGGACAGATTCTGAAGAAGCTCGTAAAAAAGGCAATAAATTATTAAATCTGTGTATTAAGAAAAGGAGAAACACAAATGACAGCATTATTAATCGTTGTAGCCGCTATTGTACTGTTGTTTATCGGCTATGTGTTCTATGGCTCCTGGCTGGCAAAACAGTGGGGCATCGATCCTGCCAAGAAGACTCCTGCAATTGAGAAGGAGGATGGTGTGGATTACGTCGCAGCTAAGCCTGCCGTACTTATGGGTCATCATTTTTCATCTATCGCCGGAGCAGGCCCGATCAACGGACCGATTCAGGCTTCCATCTTCGGATGGGTTCCCGTATTCCTGTGGTGTATCATCGGTGGTATTTTCTTCGGCGGTCTGCAGGACTTCGGATCTTTATTCGCATCTATCAGACATGACGGTAAATCTGTAGGTGAGATCATCGAGGATTCCATGGGATCCAGAGCTAAGAAGCTTTTCATCATTTTCGCACTTCTGGTGCTGATCCTGGTAATCGCTTCCTTTGTTAACATTGTGGCAGGTACTTTCCTGACTGCGGCAGACGAAGCCGGCAAGACCGCTTTCGGTTTTGTGACCAATCCTACCGGTAATCAGTCTACCGCAATGATCTCTCTGCTGTTCATCGTTCTGGCTGTTATTTATGGTTATGTGACCAATAGAATGGGCGTTAAGACTCTGCCCGCTACCATCGGTGGTATCATCGGTATCGTAATTATCACTGTTCTTGGTCTGAATGTTGGTTTTGCTATGAACCGTATCGCATGGATCGTATTTGTAGGTGTATACATCGCAGTGGCTTCCCTGGTTCCCGTATGGATCCTGTTACAGCCCCGTGACTATCTGTCCAGCTTCCTGCTGTATGCTATGATCGGTCTGGCATTCATTGGTGTCGTTGCCGGTGCTTTCACCGGTACTGTTGCATTCGATATCCCCGCGTTTACCAGCTGGGAGCCTAAGGCAGGACAGACATTGTTTCCTATGCTGTTCATCACCGTAGCCTGTGGTGCATGTTCCGGCTTCCACAGCCTGATCGCTACCGGTACTTCTTCCAAGCAGTTAGCGAGCGAGAAGGATGCCAAGGCTATCGGTTACGGCTCCATGCTGATCGAGTCTGCGCTGGGTATCATCGCTCTGGTAGCAGTCGGCGCAGTATATCAGAAGTATTTAAACGGTGAGTTCGGATCTCCCGCAGCTGCATTCGCTGCAGGTATTGCATCCATGTTCGGTACCGAGACCTCCAAGGCATACGGTACGATCTATGCACTGCTCACGCTGTCTGTATCCGTATTCGCACTGACCAGTCTGGATACCGGTACCCGTCTGAGCCGTTTCATGTTCTCCGAGCTGTTCCTGAAGGAAGGCGAAGCTACTTACAAGGATGCCAAGGGCGTACGCAAGGTGCTGGCTCATCCTCTGTTCGGTACGGTATCCATGGTGCTGATCGGTTGTATCCTCGGTGGCCTGTCCTTAAGCCAGATCTGGGGTCTGTTTGGTGCAGCGAACCAGCTGCTCGCAGGTATCGCTCTGATGGCAGTAGCTGCATGGCTGGGTGAAGTCGGCAAGAACAACAAGATGTTCTTCTTCCCTATGGTATTCATGCTTGCTGCGACCCTGACCAGCCTGGTGATCACCGTAATCAACAAGTGCAAGGCAATCGGTGCCGGCACTGCTGCATGGGGCGACTGGTTCCAGCTGTTCTTCGCTGCTGCAATGGCAGTTCTGGCAATCTTCCTGGTAGTGGAAGGTGCACAGACCTTCGTTAAGCAGATGAAAGAAAAGAAAGCAAAGAAGGCTGCTTAATCAGAGACGCAAAAGACAAATAATAAAAAAATCCCGGAGACTGTGAAAGCCTTCGGGATTTTTAGTTCTATCTTTTAATGTTCAAAGAAGGCAACCGCTACGGCACCGGGGCCTACATGGGTTCCGATGGTGGCGCCCAGAGTGCTGATGGGAAGTTCCTTTGCGTAATCCTTCCACAGGTGTTCACTGTCGTGAATGTATTTTTGTAACAGCTCATCACTCAGACCGGTATAACCCAGACAGAAGGGGCGGGAGAAATCTACACCGTCAGCTTTTTCTATCTCACGGATCAGGAAGTTACTGCCGTTTTTGGAGCCGCGGGCTTTCCCGAGCATAATGATCTCACCGTCTGAGACAGCAACCACAGGCTTGATGGCCAGTGCACCGCCGATGAATGCCACGGTAGAGGAGATACGTCCGCCTTTTTTCAGGTATTCCAAGGTGTCTAAAAGTCCCATGGTGTGGATCTTGGATTTCTCCTTTTCGAGAATGCTGACAATTTCTTCTGCGGACTTTCCCTGATCCTTTAATTGCAGACCATACTCTACCAGAATGCGTTCTCCTATGGTGGCATTCATGCTGTCTACAACGAATACCTTACCCTCATAATCTTCAGCAGCGATCCGGGCACTCTGGCAGGTGCCGGACAATTTACCGGAGATGGTGATCACGATGACTGTCTCACCCGCGGAGACTGCCTGCTCATAAGCGTCTTCAAAGACAGCAGGAGATACCAGGCTGGTGGTGGGGAGAGTGTCACATTCGATCAGCTTTTCGTAGAATTCTCTGTGACTGATTGTGACTCCGTCAGCATATTCGTCGTCGCCGAAGCGGATGTGCAACGGCAGGATGGTGACATCCTCCCTGGGGTGGTTCATATCAGATGCGGAGTCTGTGATAAAACGTATTTTTTCCATGATAATATTCCTATTCTTTTTATTATAGTTTGGCAGCTGAATGTTTCTTCCGGCTCATTTTTTGGGTGGATGCTCGGAAGGGAACTCAGCAAGGTACTGTTCCAGATTATGGGAGATCCTCTCCAGGGAATCGTAGAGATTCACCCGCTGTTCCTCTGTCATGCCGTCTCCGCCGTGAGCCAGTGCAGAGTAGATCCGGGAACCGATTTTTTTGACTACTGTGCTGCCTTCCTCGGTCAGATAGTATAAAGTGCGGTAGGAACGCTTGTTTTCCGGCAGTTCACAGGATACCAGCCCTTTGGCACTTAACTGGCTTAATGTTCGGGAAATGGCAGCTTTATCTTCCTTGCAAAGTTCTGTCAGCTGTGTGGCGGTCAGCCCCTCCGGATGTTTTCCCAGGTGATACAGACACATAGTGTAACCTGCTTTTAAGTCCAACTGCCCCATTTCCAGTTCTTTTAATTTCTGCAGATAACGGTGCAATTCCGTGATCGATACAACGAATCTTTCAAAACGATCCTGCATGGACAATCCTCCTGTAAAATGTTGATGCAGCAACTTTATGAAGTGTAGCACATGGATGTTGACAAGTCAACAAAAATAGGAATAAAAAAATACCCCATCTGCTAAGATGAGGTAATGATAGAAATAGACTATGCAATCTCGAGCCGTTGTTTTATTTTGCGGACATCATTTTCTAATACGTTGAGACGGACACGTATCAATTCGTCATCTTCTTTGACTTTTAATGCCTGATCGAATTTGCGGGATAAATCTAAATGAGCCTCTGCGATCGTACATATATTACGGCAAACTTCATTTTCAAGTGTCAATTCTATATTAGTGATGCGACGCTCCATGGAAATCTGACCGGATTCTAAATTGGAAACCCGTTGTTCCAGTGAATCGAATCGTTGCTCCAGCGTGTCAAGCCGCTGCTCTACTTTGTCAAGCCGCTGCTCTACTTTGTCAAGCCGCTGTTCTACTTTGTCAAGCCGCTGTTCTACTTTGTCAAGTCGTTGATCTATGTGGTCTAATTTGATTACGATAGCTTCTAATAATTCCCGGTTGGTCATATACATCCCTCCTGTACCAGTATACTAGCATAGTTCGAAAGCGCTGACAATTGTGCAATACAGAGAAAAGAGGCGTTGTGCATTATCACAAAAAAAGTTTGATAAATAGTTGACAATCTCTAAAAATCGCGATATATCTAATGAAAAGGGACAGGTAATAATAAACAATACATATCAGAAAGGAAGATTTTTATGGTTAAGAAACTGATCCTGGTAACATCACCGCCGGCCTGCGGAAAGACATACATTTCCAAAGCATTGGCAAAAAGACTGCAGCACGTTGTATATTTGGATAAGGATACTTTGATCACTTTGTCAAAACAGATATTTGTGGTAGCGGGACAGCCTTATGACAGAAGCAGTGATTTTTTTGAGAAAAATATCCGTGACTACGAGTATGAGTGCGTCGTGGATCTGGCCATGGAAGCATTGGACTATGACGATATTGTACTGATCAATGCCCCCTTCACACAGGAGATCAGGGATATGGATTATATCCATAATCTGAAAGCCAAACTGGCGGAGAAAAATGCCACCCTGGTAGTCGTATGGGTAGAAACATCCCCGGAGATCGTTCATGAGCGTATGATCGCCAGAAATTCCGACCGAGATACCTGGAAGCTGGCACACTGGGATGAGTATATTGCATCCTGCGATTTCTCTATCCCGAAGAATCTGGATGATCCTAAGGCGAAGGACGATCTGATTTTGTTTAAAAATAACAATGAGGAAGAATTTGAAACATCCATGCAGAATTGTCTGCATATTCTGGAAGAGACCATGAAGGGTTAGGAATATCTGATCCGGTATGGATTGTGCTGTGTGGTGGTTTATGCTATGCTAGATACAGATTGTACATGACAGCAGGAATGTATACGTAAAAGCGTAAAAGTGAGGAAACACAGCATGCTCAGACCTAGCATTGGTATCGATTGGGACGATGTCACCGCCCCGTTTAACAGTATTGCCATTCGTATGGCAAATGAAAAATATCACCCGGCGGAACCTTACCGCCTGGAAGAGATCACTTCCTGGGCCAATGAGGGGCGGACTTCAGTGATCAAAGAATTCTATAACGATCCCGAGCTGTACAGCCGGCAGATTCCTACGGAGGAAACGAAACGTGGGATCCGCCGGCTGATGCAGATTGCGGATGTTTTTTTTATTACGGCGGTGTCGCCGCGGTTTATGGGAGTGCGGGCGGAGCAGATCATGACCCAGTTTCCGGAATTCCCGCCGGAAAATATCATTTTGGGAAGCGCCAAGGACCGAGTTCATTTTGACATTGTGTTGGATGATGCCATCCACAATATCTTAGAGAGTAAGGCAGAATATCCGGTGTTGATGCGAAAGCCCTGGAATGCCAGGATGACGGGACTTTTGTCCGTGAATACCATGTCGGAATTCGTATCTTTGGTGAAACAGATCATGAAAGCTTCCACCTCTAAGACAGAGAAGATCACCGCGCCGGCGGTACTGGCACTGGTGGGCCCTTCCGGTTCCGGCAAACGGGAGATCACGGAAGCACTGTGTGGCAGCAGAGGCGGAAATACGACAGATAGTATCAGTACGGAGCAATTGTTTGTGCGCCCGGTGAATTATTGCACGGAGCCCGAACGTTACGGACACCGGTATGTGTCGGAAGAAGCCTTCGATCAGATGAACTTTTTTGAAAAGACCGCTTATGCCGGTGTACGGTACGGCACGAGGAAGGAAGATATTCAGGAACTGTTAGATCAGGGAAAGTTTGCCGTGATCCCGGTGGATATGTGTGGTGCCATTGCCATGAAACGTTCTTTTCCCACCCATATCATCTATGTGGCAAGAGATAAGGAAAAACTGATTGCGGATATTATTGACTCCGATTACGACACCGAGGAAAAAACCCTGCGGATCCTGTCCATCGACGCGGAGAAGCGGAACCGCAAGATCTGCGATCATGTTATTCATAATGATATCATAGAGGAAAATTACGTCAGCGGTGCGGAGGAACTCAGACGCCTGATCGCGACTGCGGATGGAAAAAACGCAGGAGCAGATCCGGTGCAGGATGCTTACTTGTCGACAGGAAAGTAATATGCTATACTTTGGAATGATAAAGTAATGAATTCTACGATGAGGGAGAAGACAAAATTGAACGCTACCAAAGATGTTTCCAAACAGAAGTCACTGTTCAGAATATGGATCGGTTTTTTTGTAAAATATATTGGAATTTTGATCGCAGCGGGAGTGGTTGGGATCTTGCTCCTGACTTTTGCCTATCATATTCCGGTCAATCAGGAATCGAAGGATTCTACGTTTGAGTACAGCGGGCAGATGGGTTGGGCACCCCTGGTCAATAACCGCTATACCCAGTACATTCCATTCTTCACTTCCTATGAGATCGGAACCCTGGATGATGCCACAGACCGGACGATCCTGAACAATTGCTATAATGAAGGAGAGGAATCCGCCATCAAACGTGCGGCGGATATGAATGATTACGGAAGATACTGGCACGGTTATGTCGCTATTTTGCGTCCCCTCTTCTATTTTATGGACTACTGGGACTATCTGTTGGTCAACAGCTTTGCTCAGCTGTTTGTCATGGGATGTGTAGGCTATGCCATCTATAAGGCGACGGGACAGAAAAGATATCTACTGGCATTTTTCTGCTCCTGTGCGTTCCTGACACCGGCAGCCACTGCCATGTCACTGCAGAATTCGCCGGTATTTTATGTTGCTATGCTGGGAAGTTTGTTTGTTCTACTGAAGACGGACTGGATCCTGGAGAAAAACAGAAGATATTATCTGTTTTTGTTTCTGGGAATTGTGACCTGCTATTTTGATTTCCTGACCTATCCGTTACTTAGCTTCGCATTCCCGTTCTGCTGGCTGTTGGTGGCGGCAGGAGAGAAGGTGAATCTGAAGGAGCGGATCACACTGTTATTTGGCGGCGGTATTTCCTATGTGATCGGCTGGGGTGGATTCTTTGGTGTAAAATGGGTCGTAGAGACGATTGTATGTGGTCCTTCGATCCTTGACAACGGTATCGGCGCGGTATTCAATCATCTGTTCAGTGGAATGCCCGATGAGAACAGACTGCTGCACCAGACCTATTGCAGGATCGATACACTGTATAACAATTTCAGACATTATCTGTTTCCTCTGTTTATTCTGATATTACTCGCATGGATCGTAGTGCTCATCTGCGGATTCCTGCGGGGAGGATTCCGGATAAAAACAGAACAACTGATATTTGCTGCAGTGACTTTAACCTCTCCGGCATGGTATTTTATTATGAATACACATACCAGCTATCACCATCTGTTTACTTACAGAGTCTATGGGGCATCATTGCTTGGGTTTATGTTGTTCGTCTGCGGCTGCCTGGATAAAAGCAGTGAAGAAAGCATTGAAGGTAAGGCGAAGATCGCTGTGGCTGACCTGGTGAAAAGAGTCGCAGTGCTTATATGCTGCCTGGCAGTGGGACTGGGAGCGTCCAGACTTGCCATGGAAGACAGGATGGATATCAACGGAGGAGATAATGAAGAGTTTCCCCTGGCACAGGGAGATACACTGGAATTTGAATTTACTCCTGTAGTGAATAATGTGAAGGGATTTACGTTCTGTGTGAAATCGAATGGGTCCACGGCCGGAGACCTGGTGATCGGAGTATATGACGGAGAGACGCTCTGTGGGGAGGAGATAACTCCCATAGAGACTTATGAAGATACAGTATTTGAAATGCAGCTGACAGACTGGAAGCTGACCGCAGGTAAAACCTATCAGATGAAGGTGGCGGTGCGGGATAATGCTGCCGGAGTCATTCTGCTGGTAACTCCGGAGGGTGAAAAACCCCAGGCGGAATACGGCAGAGCTTATTTAAACGGTGAACAGCTGCCAGATATCGCACCGCTGTCCGGAATCACATATCGTGGACATTTCCAGTCAGTGCAGATTAAATTGTACCTGTCTGTGTGTGTGGCAGCCTTTTTATTGATGTGGTTTATGGTGGCAGATACCTTATTAAAGAATAAATATGCAGGTTGCATCAAAGAGAGCAAACCTTTATAATAAGAAAAGTACAGTCTGAAAGGATGCAGAGATTGCAGACGTAAATTCGGACGCGAACAGGAGGACGAGCATGATTCAGTTAACACAGGGTGGCGCTTATCTGGTAAATGGTACAGACATTGTAGCAGATACTCCGGAAGCAGCAAGAGAGATACAGGCAAAGACCGGCATTACGATCTCTAAGGAAGAAGCAGCGAAAAACACGATGGCTTACGGTATTTTGCGGGAGCATAATACTTCCGGCAATATGGACAAGCTGAAGATCCGTTTTGATAAGCTGACCAGCCATGACATTACATTTGTAGGTATCATTCAGACCGCGAGAGCATCCGGACTGCAGAAATTCCCTATGCCCTATGTGCTGACCAACTGTCATAACTCTCTGTGTGCCGTAGGCGGCACCATCAACGAGGATGACCACATGTTTGGTCTGACCTGTGCGAAAAAGTACGGCGGAGTCTATGTACCCCCTCATCAGGCTGTTATCCACCAGTTTGCCAGAGAGATGTTAGCCGGCGGCGGCAGGATGATCCTGGGTTCCGATTCTCATACCCGTTACGGTGCTCTGGGTACCATGGCTATGGGAGAGGGCGGTCCCGAGCTGGTGAAGCAGCTGCTGAATCAGACTTATGATATCAATATGCCCGGCGTGGTAGCCGTATATTTAAAGGGTGCTCCTGTAAAGGGCGTAGGTCCTCAGGACGTGGCACTGGCCATTATCGGTGCTGTATTCAAGAACGGTTATGTGAAGAATAAAGTAATGGAGTTCGTAGGTCCCGGCGTGGCTTCCTTAAGCGCGGATTTCCGTATCGGTATTGATGTCATGACCACAGAGACCACCTGTCTGTCCTCTATCTGGAAGACCGACGACCAGATCCGTGAGTTCTATGAGATCCACGGACGTACCGAAGATTACAAGGAACTGAATCCCGGTCAGGTAACTTATTATGATGGATTGATCGAGGTAGATCTGGACAAGATCCGTCCCATGATCGCCATGCCGTTCCATCCCAGCAATACCTATACCATCGAGGAACTGAATGCGAACCTCATGGATATTCTGGATGAGACCGAGAAGCGTGCGAAGGTAAGCTTAGACGGAGCAGTGGACTTCACTCTGAAGAATAAAGTTAAAAATGGAAAATTTATCGTAGATCAGGGTATCATCGCAGGTTGTGCCGGCGGTGGATTCGAGAATATCTGTGCGGCAGCGGATATCCTGAAGGGCAGATACATCGGTGCGGATGAATTTACCTTAAGCGTATATCCCGCATCCATGCCCGTATACATGGAACTGATCCGTAACGGCTGTGCAGCGACCATCTTAGAGACCGGTGCAGTCATGAAGACGGCATTCTGCGGGCCCTGCTTCGGTGCCGGAGATACCCCTGCCAATAACGCATTCAGTATCCGCCATTCTACCAGAAACTTCCCGAACCGTGAAGGCTCCAAGCTGCAGAACGGTCAGATCGCTTCCGTAGCTCTGATGGATGCAAGATCTATCGCAGCTACCGCAGCCAACAAGGGCGTGCTGACTCCCGCAACGGAGTTCGATGGCGACTTCGGAAAATACAAATATCATTTCGACAGCAATATTTACAAGAACCGTGTATTCGATTCCCACGGTGTGGCAGACGAGAGCGTAGAGATCCAGTTCGGTCCCAATATTAAGGACTGGCCCGCTATGGGTGCTTTGCCTGATAACCTGGTACTACAGGTAGTATCCGAGATCCACGATCCCGTAACCACCACCGATGAGCTGATCCCTTCCGGTGAGACATCTTCCTACCGTTCCAATCCTCTGGGACTGGCAGAGTTCACCTTAAGCCGTAAGGATCCCCAGTATGTAGGACGTGCAAAAGAGATCCAGAAGGCAGAGAAAGAGCGTATGAACGGCGGACATCCCTGCCAGGCAGTTCCGGTACTGAAAGATGTCATGGGAGAAGTGAAGAAGCAGTATCCAGAGGCTGGCCGTGAGAACACCGGATTCGGTTCCACAATCTTCGCAGTGAAGCCCGGAGACGGTTCTGCCCGTGAGCAGGCTGCTTCCTGTCAGAAGGTACTGGGCGGCTGGGCGAACATCGCCAACGAGTATGCTACCAAGCGTTATCGTTCCAACCTGATCAACTGGGGTATGCTTCCTTTCCTGATCCAGCCCGGGGATCTGCCGTTTAAGAATCTGGATTATCTGTTCGTTCCCGACATCAGGAAAGCTGTGGAAGACAAGGCAGAAGAGATCAAAGCTTATGTGGTAACACCCGGAGAGGGCATGAAGGAATTCTCCCTGAAGTTAGGTGAACTGACCGATGAAGAACGCCAGATCATCTTAAAGGGCTGCTTAATTAACTATAACCGGGTGTAACTGAATAGTTACAACGAGAAGTAAGGAGCAAAAATATGGAATTTAACAAACCGGTATCCAACCCCATGATGGTGGGATCCATTGAATTATTAAAAGCAGAGGACACTCCGGAACACAGACAGCTGTTCTTAGACGAGCTGCAGAAGGCAAAGTTCCTGTCACCGGTCGTGATCGATCCGGTACCTCAACCCGATGAGAAGGGGCAGGTGAAGATTGCCAGAGATTCCAAGGTACAGTTTCCTATGCTGTCCACAGAGGACGGACGGAAGTTCTTCATGGCTTTCACGGACTGGATAGAGTTAAAAAAGTGGAAGGACGAAGAAAATCAGCAGACCTTCGCCATGAATTTTGACGATTATGCGGGAATGTTGCTTCGTAAGGATGCGCAGGGTAATATCAGCCCGGCACTGGGGTTCGTGATCAATCCTTTTGGCGGAAACATCGTGGTTACCAGAGAGATGGTAGCCGGCATGATCGCAGCGAAGCTGAAAGCAGCCGGAAAACCGGTGCCTCCCGCACCCGGTGCACCTGCTGCACCCACACAACAATAAATTCGGACTAAACAAAACGCCCGATACGGACGATATAAGTAGCGGAGAGGTGACAAGGCCAGTCACTTCCCTGCTATTTAATTTTATAACAGGATAATGTCACCACGGATGGTAATCGGACAGAATAATATTAGAATATTCTGTTCTGTTACCATTTTTTTGACTTAACAGTTCAGCCGTGCAATATCGCATGTGGTCGTGAACTGTTAAGCTTTACAGGAAGCGCGCCCTGTATATGGTGAGGTCGGGGAAAGGAGAAAATTAAAGATTTGAGAATTGATTCCGCAAGTATAGGAATGGATTCCGCCAGAAGCTATCATGCTTCTAAGACCAGCGTCAGACGATTTGAGATAACGGATTATCAGGCAGCTCTGACAGATGTATCCACCAAGGAGCAGAAGACACCGGAAGAGGGGGATACGGCACAGAATACCGGAGAACAGGAGAAGCCTGCAGAGAACACGACAATGACCGCAAAAGACTGGCAGAGCCGTTTTCTGGTATCTTCTGCCAGATGGGATATGCGAAGCAGTGCCAGTGAACAGACACTGTCCACCATCCGGGAATATACGGTACGCTATATTTTTGATTTATTGTTCCCCTCCAGGAACAGCACGTTGCGTGACTGGATGCAGGAAAACGGGTGGAATGCGGGCAATAGCGTTGATAACGCCCGGACGAATTCCGGCAGCACCCAGGGAACGGCAGCACCTGCATCGGATACCGTCTATCCGGTTGCAGCCCGCATGAAAGTATTGAACTACGTAGGTGAGACATATAGCGTGGAGCAGGAAGACACCAGCTTCTCCACCGTGGGAACCGTGCGGACGAAGGATGGCAGAGAGATCAATTTTAATGTCAATGTAAATATGAGCCGCAGATGTGAGGAATACTACAGAGAGGAACTGAATGTGGCGCAGTTTGCCCTATACGATCCATTGGTGATCAATCTGAATACCGATGTGACCGAACTGTCGGATCAGACCTTTTATTTTGATCTGGATGCCGACGGTGAGGAAGAAGAGATATCCATGTTAAAGGGCAGCGGCTATCTGGCACTGGATAAAAACGGTGACGGTGTCATCAATGACGGCAGCGAGCTGTTCGGAACGAAAAACGGTGACGGATTTGCAGATCTGGCACGGTACGATGAGGACGGCAACGGATGGATCGATGAGAACGATTCCATCTGGTCAAAATTAAAAATCTGGTGCAAAGATGAAAACGGCAACGACGTACTGTACAAGCTTTCCGATCAAGGTGTTGGAGCGATCTGCCTTGAGAATGTTTCCACAGATTTTACCATGCAGGGAGACAGAAAAGCGCAGGACGGCACCATGAATGCAAATGCAACGAATGCTGTGATCCGCAAGACCGGTATTTTCTTATATGAAAACGGAAATATAGGCACTGTGCAGCATGTAGATATGGCAGCATATGCCGCAAAAGCATAAACAAAAACATAATACCGCATTCTGAATAAAACCCATGAATCAGGCAAGACTATAGGATAAACCAGGGAAAGTGGTTTGAGTGATGCAACAGCAGGCAGCAGATTCAGGGAACAGGAAGGATGCGGATAGAATATGAGTAGAAACAGAAAGAGCAATATTCACAAAGAACGTATAATAATGTTAGCCTCTTCAGCCTTTGTACTGGCAGCGTTGACCATGACGGGGGTCTATATGAAGGGGCAGAATGTGGAGTCCGAGGATGATGGTTATACCTTGGACTTCACTGCGCTTGAAAACAATGCGGATGATAAATTGCAGGAGATCACGGAGAACAACGATGAGCATCTGTTAAAAGAGGATGAGAACATTCCGGGATTGACCGCGAATAACACGGCCGGGAAGGAGATCGCCGGGGCACCCGTTACGGAGGATGATCTGGACTATATGCCACAGGAGGTGGGCTCCGGGCATGTGGAGATCCCGGGACTGACGGATCAGGAGACCTTGCTTGAAGAAGCCGAGGCAGCAACTCCCCTGTCCGAAGGTACCGTGGAGAAGACATTGCATTTCGCGGAAAGCGATGGGTTACAGCAGCCGGTACAGAGTGATATTCTGATGCATTATTCTATGGATCAGAGCACCTATTTTGCAACACTGGATCAGTACAAATACAATCCTGCCACAATTTTCTCCGCGGAGGAGGGCGAGGCAGTGACCGCCTGTGCACAGGGTAAAGTGACTTCGATTTTCGAAAATGAAGAGATCGGCAAGGCAGTAACACTGGATCTGGGCGATGGCTATGAGGCCACCTACGGACAGCTTGCAGAGATCGCTGTGCAGGAGGATTCCTATGTAAATCCCGGGGAGACCATAGGCAAAGTAGCAGCGCCTACCAAATATTACAGTGCCGAGGGAAGCAATGTATATTTTGCCCTGACCCATAACGGGGAACCGGTAAACGGGGAGACATTGTTCCACTGATATATCGTAGGAGGCAGGATTCCCTATGGAAATTTTTACACGAACCCGTTATACTATTATAGATGGGAAAAAAGTGTACCATAATCCCCAAAGAGAATGGGCGGAGGAAGCGCTTGAGATACAGCAGGAAAAATGCAGGGATCCTCTCCCTGCTATTACTATTTAACAGCATAGGAATGATGGCCTGTGGCAGGACTACTGTGGAGACGGGACATGTCAGTTACAGCAGCATCAGCAGTCTCACCGGCATGGAGAGCACACCGGTCATCAACTATACATTGCCTGTACTGACACCAAATGTGCTGGTGGATCAGCAGGGTTATGCATCAGGCAGAGAAAAACAGGCAGTGGTAAAAAGCCGCGAGCCGGTGGAAAATTTTCGCGTGATCGATAAAGAGACCGGGGAGACGGTATACCATGGTAAGGTAGAAAACTCCGATTATAACGAAGATCTGCATTTATATATCGGCAGGGTGGATTTCACCGAAGTTACACAGAACGGTACATTTTATCTGGAATGTGACAGGGTAGGACAGTCATTTGCTTTTACGGTGCAGCAGGATCATTATGAGGAACTGTTTCGTTCCTTATGTGCGAAGCTGCATGAGGCTTGTGAGAACCGGAGGATTACCGAGGAAGAGATCCTGACGGTTCTGACTGCCTGCGAATGGTATCCGGAGACTTTCGCCGATGATAATGCCAATGAGATTCCGGATCTTCTGGAGGATATCGCCGGGTGGCTGGAGAAGACGACCAATGACACCGGGCAGCCGGAGCCGGAGAATATGACCTATGTGGCGGCACTGGCGAAGTTCGGCTATTTGTATCAAAAATACGACGTGCAGTACGCCACACAGTGCTTACAGCATGCTTCCGCCATATATACGAAGCTTACAGCGACATCCGGAAGAGATGCACAGAAATTCATGGCGCTGACGGAGCTGTACCGGGCGGCGGGATTATATTCCTACCGGACCCAGATACTGGAATATAAGGATTTCTTTGAAGATAATACCAGCTACCTCGAAGAGACGGACTATCTCTATGGCGCTATGACATATCTGGCGACCAGACAAGCGGTGGATGTGGATCTGTGTACCGTGTTTATGGAGGATATCCGTAACCGGGGGGAGGAACTGGCGAAAAGATCGGATAAGATGATCGATGCGGTGACTTCGGTTAATAACGGCACGGAAGATCTGCTGAAGAGAGCGGAGGAACTGTCCTGTGCCAACTACATCTTATACAGTTATCAGTATACGGAGATTCTGGAAGATTTTCTGCATTATCTGATGGGAAGAAATAAAGATTCGGTATGTTATTATCCCGAAGAGGGAGACACTGCGGATTATCTTCTTTTGATCGCCCAGCAGGTCTCCCTCGGTGGGAAACACGAACAGATTAAATGAGTTCTTTGTTTTTAAAATAGGTCTCGGAGATAATATTCTGTACATAGGTACCCATGCTCTTGCGGGTTTCCTTGTCCAGATCCTTCATATAAATAGGCTTACCGTATTCAATGACTACGGTGGCCTTTTTTATTTTCGGAAAATGGTCTTCGAATATCGCAGCAGAGTTCACGATCGTCATGGGAATGATGGGAACGCCTGCTTTCTCAGCAATCTTAAAGCTGCCTTCATGGAAGGGGAGGAAGGTATCCTTTGTCTTATTCCGGGTGCCCTCCGGGAAGATACAGATGGAAATGCCGTTTTTGGCTTTTTCGATGGCCTGCAGGATCGTCTTAAGTCCGGCCTTGATATCCTGGCGGTCCAGGAAGAGACAGTGCAGATCCTTCATCCAGATATTCAACAGGGGCCATTTCAGCATTTCTTTTTTCGCAACGTAGCCGGTAGGTCTGGGCACGCGGACGTAGGTCAGGACCACATCGAAAAAGCTGCGGTGATTGCCCACGTACAGTACTGCAGTATCGGTGGGAATATTTTCTTCACCGATGGCGATCACTTTGGTGCCCGCCAGGCGGATCACCTGACGGAATGCCCAGTTGACAATGGCCAGGGAGCTTCGGTCCTTCAGTCCCGGATTGAACTTGCCAATGATCCATTCCACCAGCATAAGCGGAGTGGACAGGATCAGGAATAATACAACAAATAATACAACGAATATAAAACGGATCATAAATACCTCTTTCTAATTCATTTGCTCTATTCATATGATGTCGGGGTCGAAAGCCCCCGACTCTGATGCCTACGGATTGTTACGTGCTACGCACTCTCACAATCCTACCCTGGCATCATTCATATCATTTCTCGATAAATAGTACGCCCAGAGTTCCGGGACCGCAGTGGCTGGAGATGACACCGCCGGCCCGGGTCTCTAATACTTCCTTGAAAATGCCGAGGCTCTCCAGATAAGAACGAACGGATTCCACGATCTCCCGGTCACAGCCGGAGTGGGTGATGAAGACTCTGTCGGGAACCGCATTTTTCAGGGCTTCTTCCATATCTTTTGTATAGGACAGGATGACAGAAGCCAGCTTACCACGGTATTTTTTGGAGGCATCCATGGCACCGTCTTCGACTACGATCCTGGGGTGAAGCTTTAACATACCGCCGGCTAGAGCAGCTACGGCATTGCATCTGCCACCGCGATAGAGATAGGTCAGGGTATCTACGACGAAGCTGGCGCGGACTCTGGGGCGGATCTCTTCGATAGCAGCAGTGATCTGATCCCTGCTTTTCCCTTCTGCGGATAAAATGGCAGCCTGTATTACCTGCAGACCGATACCGGTAGACAGATTGGCGGAATTGATCACGGTTACTCTATCCGAAGCCTCCAGATCTTCCGCGGCCAGCCGCATGACGTTGCCGGAGGTGGACATGCTGTCGGAAATAGAAAAACAGATGATCTCACGGCCTTCCTCCAGGAAGGGCTTCATCACTTCCATGGCCTCGGTCATGGAAGGCGCAGAGGTCTTCGGTGTGGTCTTATTTTCATCAGACCAGCGGAAGATCTCTTCCGGGGTAATGTCTACACCATCACGATACTCTGTCTCCCCTAACAGGATGTGCAGGGGCAGGATGGTAATGTCATATTTTTCCAATAAATCTTTTGACAGATCGCAGGTGCTGTCAGAGATGATCTTAACTGTCTGTGCCATAGAATATACCTTCTTTTTTAGTTTTTAGTGTTTCATCTTTCCTTATTCATTGCCTTTGACGATCTGTCTGGCTACATAGACGCCGCTGGCAGATGCATGGGACAGGGAATGGGTCACGCCACTGCCGTCACCGATGATATATAATCCCTTATGACAGCTTTCCAGGTGCTCGTCCAGTTCCACTTCCATGTTGTAGAACTTCACCTCCACACCGTAGAGTAAGGTGTCGTCATTGGCAGTACCGGGTGCGATCTTGTCCAAAGCGTAGATCATTTCAATGATGCCGTCTAAGATACGCTTGGGCAGTACCAGGCTTAAGTCACCGGGGGTTGCAGCCAGGGTAGGCTCCACCATGCCCTCGGCAATACGCTTTGCATTACTGCGGCGTCCTCTTACCAGATCACCGAAACGCTGCACGATGACACCGCCGCCCAGCATATTGGAGAGACGGGCGATGCTTTCGCCGTAGCCGTTACTGTCCTTGAAGGGCTCGGAGAAATGCTTGGCAACTAACAGTGCAAAGTTGGTATTCTCGGTCTGTTTGTCGGCACCCTCGTAGCTGTGGCCGTTGACGGTGACGATGCCGTTGGTATTCTCATTTACTACGATACCGTGGGGGTTCATACAGAAGGTACGCACAGCATCTTCGAATTTCTCGGTTCGGTATACGATCTTGCTCTCATACAGCTCATCGGTCAGATGAGAGAAGATGACAGCGGGAAGCTCCACGCGGACACCGATATCCACACGGTTAGACTTGGTGTTGATATCCAGATCCTTACAGATGCGTTCCATCCATTTGCTGCCGCTGCGACCCACGGAGATGATGCATTGATCACACTCGTAGGAGGCGTCCTCACAGCTGATACGATACCCCGGGTCCAGTGCTTCCACGGTTTTTACCGGAGTATCGAAATAGAAGGTCACTTTATCTTTGAGCTCCGCGTACAGGTTCTCCAGCACGATAAAGTTGATATCAGTACCTAAGTGACGCACGGAAGCATCTAACAGAGTCAGCTTGTTCTGCATGCAGAGCTTCTTAAATGAGGTACCTGCGGTAGAATACAGCTTGGTGCCCTCTCCACCGAATTTCATATTGATGTCATCCACGTATTTCATGAGATCGATGGCCTGATTTTTGCCGATGTATTCATACAACGTGCCGCCGAAGGCATTGGTGATGTTGTATTTTCCGTCGGAAAAAGCACCTGCACCGCCGAAACCGCTCATAATAGAACAGCTCTTGCAGTTGATGCAGCTCTTGATCTTATCTCCGTCGATGGGGCAGTGACGCTTCTCCAGGGGATGACCGGCTTCGAAGACGGCAATCTTCAGATCGGGATTCTGCTGTACCAGCTCGTAAGCGGAGAAGATACCGCCGGGGCCGGCACCGATAATAATGATGTCATATTTCATAGGGAATGGTTCCTTTCATAGTGTTTTTTTTCGCTTCTGTAAATACCAAAAACATCCAAAATATGATGTCGGGGTCAAAAGCCCCCGACTCTGATGCCTACGGATTGTTCCGTGCTACGCACTCTCACAATCCTACCCTCTATTCGCATATCGTGGGATTATCATCCCACTTTTATGCTCATATCGGGGCGGGTCAAAATATAGTATACCATAATTTTAGCAAAAAAGGGGAATGGAAATATAGTAAAATATGTGATAGAATCATAATTCATAGGCTTGTCCGGAAATGGTGGGAAAGGTATCTGAAATGGAAGCAGTACAGAAGAAAAATAAATATGAGATAGATATGTGCAACGGCACGATCATGGATAAATTAATATCCTTTGCCTTGCCGCTGATGGTGTCGAGTATTTTACAACTGCTATTTAATGCAGTGGATATCATTGTGGTCGGGAGATTCACCGGAAGTCAGGCACTGGCGGCGGTGGGATCCACCACGGCATTGATCAATATGTTTGTGAATCTGTTCATCGGGGTCTCGCTGGGAGCCAACGTATTGTCTGCCAGATTCTATGCGGCAGGCAAAGAGCGGGAGATGAGCGAGACGGTACATACGGCGATGACTTTTGCCCTGATCAGCGGCATCGTCATGGTATTCGTGGGACTGTTCTGTGCCCGTGGGACACTGGAGCTGATGGATACGCCGGCAGATGTGATCGACCAGGCAGCTTTATATATGAAAATCTATTTTTGCGGAATGCCCTTTTTTATGCTGTACAATTACGGAGCTGCCATTCTGCGTGCGGTGGGCGATACGAAGAGACCGCTTCTGTTCCTGATCATTTCAGGAGCTGTTAACGCAGCACTGAATCTGTTCCTGGTCATTGTCTTTTCCATGGGAGTGGCAGGTGTGGCCATCGCTACGGTGTTCTCGCAGATCATCTCCTGTGTGTTGGTACTGGAATGTCTGCTTGGCACGGACAGCTGCTATCGTCTGCAGATCACAAAGCTGGGAATCAAATGGGAGTATCTGGTGCAGATCTTCCAGGTGGGAGTGCCTGCAGGAATTCAGAGCGTGGTGATCAATTTTTCCAACGTATTGCTGCAGTCTTCGGTGAATTCCTTCGGATCCATTGCCATGGCGGGATACACGGCGGCGAACAACATCTTCGGATTCCTGTTCGTATCGGTCAATTCCATCACGCAGGCGTGCATGAGCTTCACCAGCCAGAACTACGGAGCCGGGAAGAAAAAGCGTATGGACCGGGTGCTTGTCGACTGCATGATCCTGTCGGTGATCGTGGCGGTGACTCTGGGTGGCGGCGCCAATCTCTTTGGCCCCCAGCTGCTTCATATCTATACTACGGAGGCGGATGTGATCGCCTGTGGTACGGAAATCTTATTGTATACGACACTGACGTATTTTTTGTGCGGAATCATGGATCTGATCCCGGGAGCCCTGCGTGGAATGGGGCATTCGGCGGTTCCCATGATCTTATCTATCATCGGGACGGTAGGTACGAGGATCTTCTGGATCTATGGCGTATTCCCGATGCACCGGTCATTGATGGTACTGTTTTTGTCTTATCCGGCATCCTGGACCGCGACGATATTGCTGCAGGCAGTGTGCTTCTATTTTGTAAGGAAAAAAGTACACAGTACCATGCCGCAGGAAGAGACATAAGAACATAAGGCAGGCGGCTGCAGAGTGTGTAAGACTCGTGATCGCAATGCACAGACAGTAAAAGAATTGAGGAATAATATGTTAACTAAATTCAAGAAAAAATATATCGGAAACGGGGATTTCTATCGCAGGTATCTGCTGCTTGCGATCCCCATGATCCTGCAGAATGCCATTACCAATCTGGTAAGCTTTTTAGATAATATTATGGTAGGACAGCTGGGTACGGAGCAGATGTCCGGTGTTGCTATCGTGAACCAGCTGATATTTGTATACAATCTGGCGATCTTCGGAGCTGTATCCGCAGCCAGTATCTTCGGTGCCCAGTATTTTGGCAAGGGCAATCATAAGGGGCATATGTATTCGTTCCGTTTTAAATTATATGCGACCCTGTTTGTGACCGGAGGAGCGATATTACTGTTTCTGACCAAAGGCTCCGCACTGATCTCCCTGTATCTGACGGATACGGTTGGGAACGGAGCTACGGAGGTGGCACTCAAATACGGTCAGGAATATCTGGCGATCATGATGGTAGGCCTGATCCCTTTTGCGGTGAACCAGTCCTATGCTACGAATATCAAAGAGACCGGTCAGACATTTATCCCCATGTTAGCCAGCTTCGTGGCGGTGGGAAGCAACGCGCTGTTAGATTATCTGATGATCTTTGGCATCGGACCTTTTCCCAAGATGGGGGTAGCGGGAGCGGCACTGGCGACGGTGATCGCCCGTTACATTGAGGCATTGATCGTAATCATCTGGGCACACATGCACAGAGCGAAGAACCGTTATCTGGAAGGAGCCTACACCGGCTTCGGCATTCCTTTTGCGGAACTGAAGGCAATTCTCGTCAAGGGCTTCCCCCTGATGATGAATGAAGTAATGTGGGCAGCGGGTATGACCACCGTGACCCAGTGTTATTCCGTCAGAGGACTGGATGTAGTGGCAGGACTGAATATTGCCTCTACCATTACAAATCTGTTCAATATTGTATATCTACAGTTAGGCTCCTGTATCAGCATTGTGGTAGGACAGTATCTGGGCGCCGGCAAGCTGGAAGAGGCGAAGGATGCGGACAATAAGATGATCGTATTCAGTGTCTTCTGTTGTGTGATCATGGCAGCATTGATGTTCGTGGTGGGAGGATTTTTCCCCGGTATTTATAACACTTCGGATGAGATCAAGGGACTGGCTACGCAGTTCATCGCGGTCTCCGCGATCATCATGCCGTTCTGTGCATTCAGCCATGCCTCCTATTTTACCCTGCGCTCCGGCGGTAAGACGGTGGTAACGTTTTTGTTTGATTCCGTATTTACCTGGGTGATCGTGGTACCTGCGGCTTATCTGCTGGCGCACTTTACCGGACTGGGGATCGTAAGCATCTATTTCCTGGTGCAGGGGACAGAAATGATCAAGGTGATCATCGGCTACTACATGGTGAAGAGCAATGTTTGGGTGGTACAGATGGTATAGGTACGTGCAGATACCGTTTTTTTTCAGCAGACTCTAAAGTAATTGCAAATCTATCCGATAACTATTGTGAAACATCAAAGACATTCAGGAAGGAGGAGTCGATATGCGTATTGAAGCGTATACACAGGTACAGCAGCTGTATCAGTCTCAGAAGGTAAGCAGAACACAGAAGACACAGAAGACAGCACACACGGACAGACTGCAGATCAGTAGCCAGGGAAAGGATTTCCAGACCGCTAAGGCAGCAGTGGCAGCCGCACCTGATATCAGGGAAGAGTTAACGGCTCCCATTAAGGCAAGAATCCAAAACGGTACTTATGGAGTGGACAATGCAAGCTTTGCGGAGAAGCTGCTTCAAAAACAGGAAGAAATGAGGTAGTTCCTTGGCTAGTTTAATGGAAAACCTGATAGATGTACTGGACAGAGAGAGTACGGAGTACGAGGCTCTGCTTCAGTTATCACAACGCAAGACACCGATCATTGCAAGCGGTGATCTTGCAGAATTACAGAAGATCACGGACGAGGAGCAGGAGCTTGTCAGCAGGATCCACAATCTGGACAAACAGAGAGCGGGAGTGACTGCGGACATAGCCGATGTATTGAACAGGGATGTTAATGATTTAAAACTGTCCAATCTGATCACCATGTTATCCACACGTCCTGCGGAGCAGCAGGCGCTGGCAGATGCACATGACAGATTGCAGGCAGCAGTCCGGGGACTGAAGCGCGCCAATGAGCAGAACAGTGAACTGTTAAACAGTGCACTGGAGATGGTGGAGTTCGAGATGAATCTCCTCCAGGCGGCGAAGGCAGCACCCGAGACAGCCAATTACAATCGTGGAGCTTACAATGCGGGTGATACCATGGGCGTTATGGATCATGGCTTCGATGCCAAGCAGTAAGAGCAGATCCCGGGGATCCACGCAGATCCCCTGATACAGAGGTGAGAGTTCATGCCATTAATGGGTAGTTTATATATAGGTTCGTCCGGATTACAGACAAGTCAGAATGCGCTGAATACCACAGCGCATAATCTTTCTAATGTGGACACCACCGGCTATACCAGACAACAGGTACAGCAGTCTAACAGAGCGTATGTCACGTTATCTACGGACCCGAAGTCGATTGCAAATAAGCAGACAGGTCTGGGTGTCACTTATTCCCGTGTAAAACAGGTCAGAGATTATTTCCTGGACAAAACATACCGAAAGGAATCCGGACGCAGTATGTTCTATGAAGTGTCCACGGAAGTACTCGAGGAGGTGGAGAGCCAGCTGGGAGAATTAAACGGCGAGGCTTTTCAGACGACCATGACAGATTTTTGGACTGCCGTACAGGAGCTTTCCAAGGATCCCAGCAGCTCCGTAACACAGGGACTGATCGTACAGAGAGCATCCGAATTCGTGCAGAGAGCAAGTGCGGTATATAATGGCTTAAGCTCCTATCAGGATAACCTGAACACACAGATCAAACAGAATGTGGATAAGATCAATAAATACGGAGAACAGCTGCTAACCTTAAACGATCAGATCCGTGCCATCGAGAGCGGCGGTATTGAGCATGCCAATGACCTGCGGGATGCGAGAAATCAGATCCTCGATGAACTGGCAGAGCTGACAAATATGAGCTTTTCCGAGGACAGATACGGCAGTGTATCCGTACAGATTGAGGGTGTGGATTTCGTCAAGGACGGAACCTGCTATGAGATCGCCATGAAGACGGACGAAGCTACCGGCTTCGTGACACCGTTCTGGCCCATGAATGCTTCTTATACTACAAGGGATGACGGCACCAGAGTCTATAATATCGACGGCGCGGAAGTGTTTGATCTCTCCATCGGGATCTCATCGGATCTGGGAACTGACATCGGCGGGCTGAAGGCTATGCTTCTGGCAAGAGGAGATCACAGAGCGAATTATACCGATCTGGCAGAGGGAAAATACGACAGCGTATCCCAGTCGGTCGTTATGAACATACAGGGTGAATTTGACCAGATGATCCACAATGTGGTGACGAAGATCAATGATATCCTGGCAGGTGCAGCCGGGGTACGGAGCGGAGATCTGGAGCTGGCAGACGGCACAAAGCTTACAAATGTAAAGTATTGTGCGGTGGAGTCCGACGGCTATATGCGCATGGATGATGGTACTCCGATCCAGTTATTTACCAAGGTGACGACAGACGGATATCGCAAGGTGACCGGGAAAGACGGCAAGGACTACTGGGTCATGAACGAGGAAACGGCGGAAAAGCCTGAGAGCCTCTACACCATCGGCAATCTGCAGGTGAATCCCACATTACTGCAGGAGCCTTCCAAGCTGGGCTTCCGTCTGGCTGACGGTTCGGAAGATAAGAAAACGGCGGATGCACTGAAGGCAGCGTTTACCGAAGAATCCTATACGCTGAATCCCAACGTACAGAAAAAGACTACTTTTGTAGATTATTATACGGATCTGGTATCCCAGGTAGCAAACTCCGGATACGTGTTCCGGAGCATCTATGAGAACCAGGTCAACACCGTGGAAGCAACACAGAGTGCCAGAGAGCAGGTGGTCGGTGTCTCCACGGACGAGGAACTGTCCAACATGATCAAGTTCCAGAATGCATACAACGCATCCAGCCGATATATCAATGTGATCAGCGAGATGCTGGAGCATATTATTTCCACATTAGGAGTATAGGAGGCGATATAGAATGCCCTCACAATTTTTTGGATTAAATATTGCATATACAGGACTGCTGGCCAGCAATGCTGCCATGAACACCACGTCCAACAATATCGCCAATGTACAGACGGAAGGCTACAGCAGACAGCAGGTAACCCAGCAGGCGTCCAATGCACTGCGGGTATTCCAGACCTACGGCTGTGCCGGCGCCGGTGTAGAGACGTTAGCCATCGAGCGTGTCCGGGATGAGTTCTATGACGGAAGATTCTGGGATAACAACGCGCAGTTAGGTGAGTACGATATGAAGCAGTACTACATGCAGCAGCTGGAGACCTATTTTGACGATGACGGCAAGAGCACCGGATTCAAGACCATCTTCGACCAGCTGATGGTGACCGGTATGCAGGCTCTGTTAAAAGATCCCAACAGCGCTACCGCCAAGTCCCAGTTCGTAGGATATGCCGGAGCCCTGACCGAGTACTTCAACGGCATGGCAGGCAATCTGGAGAAAGTGCAGAAAGATATCAACCAGGAGATCAAGCTGAAGGTGGACGAGATCAACTCCATCGCCGGTGAGATCGCTACTTTAAATAAACAGATCAATACCATCGAACTGACCGGAGTGAAAGCAAACGAGCTCCGTGACCGCAGAACCCTGCTGATCGATGAGTTATCCAAGATCGTGGACGTGCAAGTCAAAGAGACACCGATCATCGATGCCAACAATGAGAACCGTGAGACCGGTGCCAACAGATACATGGTCAAGATCGCCGGAGGCCAGATGCTGGTAGACGGCAGTGATTACAACGGTCTCGAATGTGTGGCAAGAACCTCCTATGAGAAAGTAAACCAGACCGATATCGACGGTCTCTATGAAGTCTACTGGGCGGACGGGCAGAAGTTCAACCTGTACAATGCATCCATGGGCGGTGATCTGGCAGGACTGATCCAGATGCGTGACGGTAACAACGGCGAGAATTTCACCGGACAGGTGACCGCCACCGGCACGACGACCACAGCAGACGGCAAGACCCATGATACCGTAACCGTAAAAGTAACCAAGGCTTATCTGCAGGATCTGAATAAATGTAATCTGTCGGATCAGGGAGGCATCCTGGATCTGGGCAATCAGGAATTCTACTATGATTCCTGGGAATATACCTGCGAATATGATGCGAACGGCAACGCCACTTACTCCTATACATTTACTTTATCGGACAGTGAGAAGAATCCCCGGGGAATTACCAATGACCGTGTAGGGAAAAAGGCAGAGATCGGTACCGACCTGTTCTATCAGGGAATCCCTTATTACATGAACCAGATGAATGAGTGGATCCGTACCTTCTCTCAGAAATTTAACGATATTCTGACTTCCGGCTACAGCGGAAACGGAGATCCCGGCGTGAAGATGTTCACCGGTAATAAAGCTACCGGTGGCGAGCAGTTCCTGCTGGATGATGCGGCGAAGCGATATGACAAGCAGGAAAAAAAGGCCGGCAACAAAATGACGGTAAAGGTCAACGATGACAGCTACTATCGCCTGACAGCGAAGAATTTTGATATTCTGGAGGCCATTGAGCAGGATCCCGACCTGATGGCGAACCGCAAGGATGCCGCCGACGGCGTGGAACAGAACGACCTGTTAAATGATCTGAAGAACCTGGCGACAGATAAGACGAAGATGTGCTTCCGCGGCTGTAATGCTTCCGAATTTTTACAGTGTATTCTGTCGGATGTGGCATTGAATGCATCCAGAGCAAATACATTTTATGCAAGCTTTAAGGATGTCTCCGCTACCATTGATAATCAGAGAATTTCCATCTCCGGTGTCGATGAGGATGAAGAAGCGGTGAACCTGGTGAAATACAAGAACGGATACAATCTGGCTTCCAAGATGATCCAGACCCTGACGGAAATATATGACAGACTGATTCTGGAGACCGGAGTCTAGTATGAAAAGAACTTCTAGTCACTCAGCGCAAAGGCGCTTTCGTGAAGAAGTTCTAAGTTTCATACAGGAAAAAGCATAAATGCTTTTTCCATAACAATGGCATGGATTTAGAGAGAAAGGAGAAAACTATTCAGATCCCCACATACGTTCACAAAAACGCACGTATCCGTGCTTTCTCGCTGCTGCGCAGCTAATTTTGTTCACGTATGTGGTGGTGACTCTATTCGAGTCACCATTCGAATCAGAAAACTGTTACTTATATGCGAGCATAACGTAACAGTTGTTCTGATTCTTAGGATCCTGAATAGTCATGGAGAAAATGCGTATTACGAACAAGATCATGCAGCGTAATAATCTGTCCAATATCAATACGAACAAAGTATATCAGGATAAGCTGAGCACACAGATGTCCACGCAGAAGAAGGTGAACCGCCCTTCCGATGACCCGGTGGTATCCATTCGTGCCCTGCGCCTGCGAAGCAACGTAACGGAAGTGACACAGTATTACAGCAAGAATATCCCCGATGCGGAGAGCTGGCTGAACGTGACGGAAGATGCACTGAAGAATCTGACAGAAATCATCACCAGCATGATCAAACAGTCTACGAAGGGCTCCAACGGAGACCTGAAGGCAGAAGACCGCCAGATCATTCTCGAACAGCTGAAAGCTTTAGGAGAAGAAGTTTACAGCACCGGAGATGCCGACTACGCCGGACGCTATGTGTTTACCGGATATCGTACCGATACTTCCTTAAGCTTTGATAAGGAATACAACACGGAATACAATATCACCGAGCAGCTGGGCAACAGCTCCATCACTAAGCTGACCAAGGTAAATACCGGGAAACTGAAAGATATCACAGCGGCGAATTACAACGATACTACTCACGGCGCAATTACCGATCAGGAGGTCAGCTCCACGGAAGTGTATCGGATTCGACTGGCGTATGATAATTGTAAAAGCACAGATGCGGCACCGTCCATCTCTTTCTATGAGAAAAATCCGCAAGGTGAATTGGAAATGGGAAATCCGTCATGGGATTCCAAAATGTTTCAGGTAGTTTCATCTACCGCGGATCCATATTCTATGGCGGCAAAGGATGATGATGCATTGATCTATGTACCGGATACCGGTGAGATCCTGCTTGGCAAGAATCGTTATCAGAAACTGATGGAACGTAAAGATGATCCTTCTTCTCCCGACAAAAATGAGGGTGAGATCCGAATCACTTATCAGAAAGATCACTGGGTGAAGGGAGATCTGCGGCCGGAACATTACTTCAAGTGTGATGCCACCGTGGATGGCAAGACAATAAAATATAACGAGAAATATACACAGGATGATGAAGACAGACAGGTGATCGAATATGATGTGGGCTTCAACCAGACCATCCGTGTGAACTCCACTGCGGATGAGTGCTTCCAGCATGGTATCGGGCGTACTGTGGATGACCTGGTACAGGCGATGCAGGATGTGCTGGATCTGGAGACAGTGAAGACCAAGATCGAAGGACTGCAGGAAAATGCGACCGGCGGTGATGCGGATATTCTGAAAAAGCAGATGGAAGCCGTGGAAAAAGCACTGACTCTGTCCAAAGATAAGTGCCAGAAGCTGTTCGAGAGCAGCATTACCACCTTCCAGGGATATCTCGATGATGCCAACCTGTGCATCACTAACTGCGGTACCAGAAGCAGTAAGCTGGAGCTCATTGAGAACCGTATGAAGAGCCAGAAGACCACCTTTGAGACATTAAAGAGTGAAAACGAAGATATTGATGTGACAGAGACCGCCATTAACTTAAAGAGTGCGGGGATGACCTACGAAGCGGCTCTGATGGCTACCGGTAAAGTCATGCAGACCACGCTTTTGAACTTTATCTAAGAGGATAGTGTAAAAATACAGAAGTACCTGAAGGCTTGCAGGTACGGAAAGGCATAGGTGTTCTATGAAGATTCAGACAAAAAATTTTGGGGAAGTAGAGATCGCGGATGACAAGATCATCACTTTCGACAAAGGAATCATCGGATTCCCGGAGCTGAAGCATTTTACCATGCTGCATGACGAGGAGAAGGGCAGCAGCGCCGGTATCCGTTATCTGCAGTCCATCGAGGAACCCAGCTTTGCCATGCCGGTCATGGATCCTCTGCTGGTCAACCCGGACTATGATCCCGAGGTGGATGATGAGCTGCTCACCGGTGTGGGAACACTCACCCCGGAGAACCTTCTGGTCATGGTGACCGTGACCGTACCCTCCGATCTTACGAAGATGACCGTGAACCTCCAGGGCCCCTTTGTCATTAACGTGGAAGAGCGTAAGGCATGCCAGATCATCCTCGAAGGCAACCAGTATCCCGTAAAGTTCCCCATCTACGATATCCTGAAGTCCGGAAAGGCGGGTGAGTAAGATGCTGGCATTATCCCGTAAAAAAAATGAGGCCATCGTCATCAACAATGACATCGAGATCACTGTCTTAGAGGTCAAGAGTGACCAGGTCAAGATCGGTATCTCCGCTCCCAAGGAAGTGCCCATCTACCGCAAGGAAGTATACATCCAGATCCAGGAGGCTAATAAAGCTTCTGTGGATGCGGATGGTATGGAGGCACTGAAGAACCTGTTTGGGTAGAATAAGAAAATAGAATAAGAAAATAAGTAAAAAAAAGACTCCGGATCATGCAATTCGGAGCCTTTTTGTTAGGCTGTTGAAAAATAAGGGCACATTTGCCTGAACTGTAAATATACGCGTTGCCGGAACTAAAAAAGAACTTGCAAAGAGTATAGGGACATGTTATAGTTACGGTAGTTAAAGAATTCTTTATGACAATTTCTGATAATATCTTTTTGTGTGTATTTCGGGCTTTTCGCCAAAAATTCAAACAAAATGACAAAACAACATAAGCGGGCGAAAAGAGAAAGGGCATGAGGATCTGTTTACATTTTTCCTGCTTAGATGAATTTAGTGGGCTTAAGGGAGGATAAATGACAGATAAGAGAGAAAAGAATGACCTTGTTACAAAGAACTTTGAGGCATTTCCTGATGTGGCAGCAGACATTATTAATGCATTGCTGCATAATGGAGAAAATGTTGTGACGAAAGAAAATCTAATGCCTGCGCCGACGGAAAGCATTTATGAGGATAAGACCAAGATGTTGAGGAATCAGTTGGAAGATGTGGCAAAATATGAAATGGCAGATGGACAGATCAGAGCACAATATATGATTGCAAATCAGACAACAATGGATACCAAAATCGTATTGCGCAAGGCAGGTTATACAGGTGCAGGATATCGAGAACAATATGAAGGAAAGGCAACAGGTACCTACCCTATTATAGAAATGATACTTTACTGGGGAAAAGAACACTGGGAAAAAAGAGCGGGAATTCACGAATTATGTTGTGAAAAAATACCGGAAGAACTCCGAAAGTATGTGGATGATATAAAAGTACATATTTGGGAAATGCGTTACCTTCCCAGGAAAGTTCGAGAAAGATTTCATAGTGATATGAGAATCGTGCTGGATTATCTGGCGGAGGGGAATACTTTTCAATCGAATCAGAAAGTTATACACAAAGCAGCTTTGATTAAAATGATTAATGTTTTATCCGGAGAAGATGATTCCATAGCAGAATCGGTTATTTTGGAGGAAATGAATATCCGAGAGGAGGATGAAATTACGGTGTGTGAATTATTTGAGCAATATGTTAGAAAAGGGAGACAAGAAGGAAAACAGGAGGAAAGGCAGAGCAGCATTAAGGCATTGATTCTAACCTGTATGGAGTTAGGAGCCGATTATGGAACCACGGCAGAGAAAGTCAGAGTAAGGTTTCAATTATCAGAGGAAGGTGTTACTGAAAATATGAAATTATACTGGAATTGAGGTGCAATTTTTTGCATCTCCTATTAATTTTTTCTAAGGGTTTACCGATACAATCCATAGAGAGCAAAGGTCGTGCGCCTACGGAAGGCGCTTTTATCACACGGAGGTGACCATTATGACCATAGAACCGATTTCCAGTATCATGACAGTGCAGGCACAGAACACGTCCGCTGCCAGGAATGCAGCTACAAAAGTGACCACAGAGGAGAACGCCTCTGAATATAATCCTGCCAATGTAAAGCCAATAGACAAGATCGATCAGACGACAGCAGTCGTTGAGAATGCTCAGGGCAAGGAGCAGAGCAATACCTCTGCCGATCCCAATGGGGAGCAGCAACAGTATGTGACCAATGAGCAGATCAAGAAAGCGGTAGAGAAGCTGAACAAGAACATGATGTCTCATTCCGAAGCGGTCTTCGGCATTCATGAGGCAACCAACCGCGTAACCATCAAGATCATAGATAAGGATACCAAGAAAGTGATCAAGGAACTTCCTCCCGAGAAGACCCTGGACATGATCGCCAAAGTGTGGGAATTAGCCGGTATCCTGGTAGATGAGAAGAGATAAGAAGTAAGAATCAGGAGGAACACATTATGGCAATGAGAATGTCTGGTCTGATGTCCGGTATGGACACAGAGACTATCATTAAGGAACTGGTATCTGCCAAACAGACCAAGGTAGATGATGCGAAGAAAGCCCAGACAAAACTGCAGTGGAAGCAGGATGCCTGGAAAGAATTGAATACCAAACTGAAAAACCTGCAGGCAAAATATATCGCTAATATGCGCTTTGTGTCTTCTTATAGCAAGAGGACCACAAAAGTATCCAACAGTAATGCAGTCAGCGTGATCACCGGTGAAAATGCGGTGAACGGCGTACAGTCTCTGCAGATCAACCAGTTGGCGAAGACCGGCTACCTCACCGGCGCACAGATCAAAGCTGCCGATGGCAGCAGCCTGACCGCAGCATCCAAGTTAAGTGATCTCGGCGTGACCGGAGAAGGTAATTTTAATATCACGGTCGGCGGTAAGAGTGTGGATATTACCGTAAATGGTGACAGTACTATCTCCGATGTGCTGAATAAACTGAAGGAAGCAGGCGTTAATGCTAACTTTGATGCGAAGAACCAGAGATTTTTTGTCAGCGCTTCTGCATCCGGTGCCGATAACGACTTTAGTATCACAGCTTCCGACAGTACCGGTGACGCAGCGTTAGCTGCACTGGGCCTGAAAGTAGGACTGACCGGAGACAAGGGAGATAAGGCAACACTTGCAAAATACCAGGAGTATGCGGCTTTCTATGTAAGCGGAGATGATGCATCTACTCTTGCAAATATTAACAAGGATGGCCGTATCACAAAGGATATTGATTCCAAAGTAAGCAGTTATCTGGAGCAGTATAAGTCTCTGCTCAGCACTAAGAGTGATGCACAGAAGAAGATCGATGAGATCAATGAAAAATATAAGGATTCCAGCTTGGATACTGTAGAAAACTATACGAAACAGTTGGAAGCAAAGCAGAAAGAGAAGACCAAGCTGGAAGAAAAGATCAAGAATCTGACAGATGGTGATGAAAAAGATACTGCACAGAAGGAACTGGATACGCTGAATGAGGAGATTAAGACATTGTCTGAAAAGAAGACGGATGCCCAGTCTCTGGAAAGCACACAGAAGAGTATTACCGATGCAGATACGAAGATTGCAGATATACAGAAGCATATTACTGTAACAGAAGGTACCGATGCGGACGGTAATGCAACTTATACTGCAGAAGCCACACAGACATTGAAGGACCAGGTAAATAACAGCTATCTGTCTCAGGCAAAATACGCGTCCGAAGTGATCACAGCCATCAATAACGGAAGCTATACGGCTACCGGGGCTACCAAGGTCAGCGGACAGGATGCTAGGATCACGTTAAACGGTGCCGAGTTCAACGGAAGTACCAATGTATTCGAGATCAACGGACTGACCTTTACCGCCCTCAATGAGACGAAGGCCGGTGAAGACATCACTGTTACCACTGAAGACGATGTCGACGGCATCTACGATATGGTGAAGAGCTTCTTGAAGGAGTACAACTCCATCATCAATGAGATGGACAAACTGTACAATGCAGAGTCTGCTAAGGGATATGAACCTCTGACAGATGATGAGAAGGAGGCCATGTCCGATTCTGAGGTAGAGAAATACGAGACCAAGATCAAGGATGCCCTGCTCCGCAGAGACAGCAATCTGTCAACCGTAAGCTCTGCATTGAAGAGTATTATGTCCGGCGGCGTGGACGTGAACGGCAAGACCATGTACCTCAGTGATTTCGGTGTTGAGACCCTGGGTTACTTTGAGGCACCGGACAATGAGAAAAATGCTTATCACATTGCAGGTGATCCGGATGATGCCAATACCTCCGGTAAATCTGATGTGCTGAAGAGCATGATCAGTAATGATCCCAATACGGTAATCGCTTTCTTCTCTTCTCTGTCTAAAAACTTATATACCAAAATGAGTGATCTGTCCAAATCTGTAGACGGATATCGTTCTTATGGAAGTTTTTATGATGACAAAAAGATGACTTCGGACTATAATGATTACAAGACGAAAATATCCGAGCTGGAAGAGAAGCTGAACGATTACGAGGATAAATGGTATTCCAAGTTCTCCAAGATGGAGACGGCTCTTGCAAAGCTGCAGAGTAATTCCAGTGCGGTGACAAGTTTGCTAGGAGGATCATGATATGGCGTTACCTAATGCCTATGCGCAGTACAATAACAGTAAAGTGTTGACAGCTTCCCCCGCGGAACTTACATTGATGCTCTATGAAGGTGCCATTAAGTTCTGCAATATTGCAGAAGTGGCAATAGAAGAAAAAGATATTGAGAAGGCACATAATAATATCCGCAAGGTGCAGAACATTATTGGATATCTGCAGTCTACCCTGGATACGAAATATCCGGTAGCACAAGACTTTATCCATATTTATGACTACCTCGGCGAACGATTGGTGGAAGCCAATGTAAAAAAAGATAAAGAGATCCTGGAGGAGATCAATATGCATCTTCATTCCGTGCGGGACAATTGGAAGGAAGTCATGCGTATCAATCGTGAGAAAGGGGCTAACTGATGGAGAGCCAGCTGACGATATTGTCTGAGAGCCTGGATAAAAAGCTGGAAGTATTGCAGAAGATTCAGGAATACAATAAGCGGCAGGAAGAGATATTTTCTGCGGAAAAAGTAGATATGAGTCTTTTTGATGATGCAGTGGAGGAAAAACAGCGTCTGATCGATGAAGTGGTTCATCTGGATGAGGGGTTTGAAATCATGTACGAAAAGCTTTCCAGAGAACTGGAAGGCAACAGACAGCGTTACGCAGCGCAGATCCGGGAACTGCAGGAAAAGGTGGCAAAAGTCACGGAACTCAGTGTATCCGTACAGACCCAGGAAGCCCGTAATAAGAAGCTGATCGAAAGCTACTTCGCCAGAGAACGCGCCGGTATCGGTCAGAGACGTAAGAGTGCCAAGAGCGCCTTTGACTACTACAAGAGCATGAGTGGTGCCGGATATGTACCGCCCCAGATGTACGATAATAAACAATAAATACAATGGATGAAGGGAAGCAGATAGAAATATTTGCTTCCTTTTTGAATAGTTGAAAATATCATTGATTTATCATACACAATATGTTATTGTAAATTCACGGAAAATATTCCGTAACATATTTATCAAATCTGATTTATTTCAAAAATGTTTTACTCAGGTGTTTCACCACTGACTTCAATGCATGAAAAATATAAAAGTGAGGTGCTTTATGGGGGAAAAGGATGGTATTACGAACAAGTATGTGCGAGAGAATGAAATATTTGCCGACGTATTTAATTTCTATATCTATAATGGAAAATAAGTGATTGATCCGGAACAATTGCAACCGCTGGATACAACAGAAATAGGAACACCGTTTGGCGGCAAAGAAGGGCAGGAAGTCGTGCAGAAATACCGGGATATTCTAAAACGTGTAGCGGTGAAACAGGATGATAACATGACATATCTGCTATTGGGAATAGAAGATCAGACCAGAATTCATTATGCCATGCCCGTGAGGAATATCATTTATGATGCACTGCAGTATGGAAAACAGGTGGAAGAGATTGCGAGGAAACATGCAAGAGAAAAAGACTATCCGGGACATGCAGGGGATGAATATTTATCGGGCTTTTATAAAGAGGACAGAATCGTTCCGGTTATAACATTAGTTATTTTCTTCGGAGCAAAGAAATGGGATGGCCCTTTATCATTGCATGAAATGATGGGAGAACAACCGTCGGAGATTATGGAATTGGTGCAAGATTACAGAATCCATCTGATCCAGCCGGCAACATTGACAGACGAGGATTTGGAAAAATTTCAGACCAGTATGCGGGAGGTTATGAGTTTTATCAAATACTCCAAAGATAAATCAAAAATTAGGAGCCTATTAAAGGATAATCCCCGGTTTCGTGGCTTACGGAGAGAGGCGGCAATGGTAATTGATGAATATACCAATATGGAATATGTATTTGACGAGGAGGAAAGCGTGAATATGTGTGAAGGTGTACAGGGAATGATCGACGATGCTGTGGAAGAAACATTAGAAAAAGAGAATACGGCATTAGTGGAAAATATCAAGAATCTCATGAAAAACATGAATTGGACAGTACAGCAGGCAGTGGAGGCGATGGGACTAAGTGAAGAGAAGAAACAAATTGTGTTGAAGAAATTGTAAGAAATATGGCAAATAAAAAAGGCTCAAATGACATAGTGAATTCCGGTTTGCCGAAGTAAATCTCTAGTCGATCCCTGCCCGCATGTCGGACGGGGATTTTTCTGTGTGAAAACTGCTTAAAAACAGATGATTTTTCCAAAAATATAGCGTAAAATAGATCTTAAACAAGGAAAAAAGGGCATAGTAAAACGCAAGTGGGATTTTCCTGTTTTTTCGCCTTAGTAAATTCCACCCGTATGAATAGGTCTATGCAGCTGTGTCTCGGTTTGTCATGTCAGTTAAAAGAATTCATCTCTGGAGAGAAAGCAGTGGCGCTGTTCATACCAGAGAAGCTCTGTGTCAGAGCCTTTCCAGTAGTCCCACGGACCGCTGGAATAGCCAAATCTGATGCGGAAAGCTGTAAGGCTGCTAAATTAACCTGGTAATCAATGGAATCCTTATCTGCTCTCATGGCTGACCTCCTTGTGAAAAATGGATCGATTGAGTGTTACGTCCTGGGGAGGAACTTTGTGGCACCCAAGAAGATCCAGAATCTCCTGCCCATACAGAAAAGAAAACACATCATAAGGGCATTTATTTCCCAGACTTTCCCGGCTGTAAGAGTTGATATGATCCATCATGAGACAGATATCCTCCTGCGAATAGGGAGCAAAGTCAGTTCCTTTCGGAAGAAAACAGCGTATAAATTCATGGTTACGTTCTGCGGAGCCTTTCTGGTAGGGGGAGCACTTGAATCACCACCGAATCCAGCTGGGTGATTGTGAGATCAGGATATTCCAGAAGATATCCCTTAAAGTTCTCGTAAGTGCGTCCGATGCGGCAGGCCTTGTCGACTTTCAGGTGACGCTCTACTCTGCGTGCACTGTAGCGTACTTTTCTGGGAAGATCGATGTTCATGGCAGAGATAATGCGTGCATCGATCAGCCGGTAAATAGTTCTTTCGCTTACTGTGAGAGAATCCGCATTGGTAGCACAAATGTGGTGTGGAGACTGCTTTTTTCTGATCAGTGGAGAAATAAATTCGTCAAGATAGCGGATTTCTTCCTCTGAATAAGAAAGACCGGTTCTGGCTTCTGAAAGAACATCCCGGTATTCCCGGTGGGCAAAGTCAGCGTTGTATACCCGTTTTTCCAGACTGCATACAGAACGTTTTCCACAGCCGTTACAGACATAGGGCGGCTTTAGAAGACGTCTGCAGGTTTCTTTTTCGAAATCCTTGCAGAAAGTATTGCATAAGGAACAGCGCCTGCATAAGGTATACTTTCTGGAAGCATGGCATTCTGTGCAGATATGGGATTTCGGACAGGAAACACGTTTGGCGCAGGCGTTATAGGTAAGATGATAAGCGCCCACTTTACGGTACTGGAGATGGTTTCGAACCTCCTTTGAAATAGTGGTTGGATCTTTTCCCAGTGCAGCAGCAATCGAGGAAAAAGACTCTTTGTTATCGAGCATCAGCTGAATTTTACATCTGTCATCCAGATTCAAGTGTTTATTTTTACTCATAAGAACGCCTCCCGAAAAAGAACCGGACACAGCAGCTAAACTATAACATGAAATAAGCTAGAGGTGTAAAATTTGCAAGAGTAACTTTCACTTTAGGATTTGCCGAAGTAACTTCAGCTTTGAGGATGGAACGGCCGGAATTTACTTTGGCAATTGAGTCAAATAAAAAAATCAAATATTTTTTCAAAAAGGGGTTAAGTTTCTAAAATACTCTCCGATATACTTAACAAGTAAAGCAAATAAAAAGCTTACCTAACAATTTCTTCCAAATCAAAAGTTTCGCACGCCGAAGATACGGAAGACAATGGCGATGAAAGTAAAGGGAAGTGCGAGCCCGGAGCAGACATTGCCAAAGCAAACAACGGAGCGCAGGGAAGCGCTCGTCAATTCAAGGAGGAATATATTATGGTAGTACAACACAATCTTACAGCTATGAACTCTAACAGAATGTTAGGCATCACCACCAAGACTCAGGCTAAATCCACTGAGAAATTATCATCCGGTTACAAGATCAACAGAGCAGCAGATGATGCAGCAGGACTTTCTATTTCTGAGAAGATGCGTCGTCAGGTAAGAGGTCTGACTCAGGCTTCTGCAAACGCACAGGATGGTATCTCCATGGTACAGACCGCTGAAGGTGCACTGACTGAAGTTCATGATATGCTTCAGAGAATGAATGAACTGGCTGTTAAGGCAGCTAACGGTTCTAACCAGTCTGTTGACCGTGATTACATTGATAGTGAGATTCAGCAGCTGAAGAGCGAAGTTGATCGTGTAGCAGCAACTACAACTTTCAATGAATTAAATCTGCTGAATTCTGATCAGAGCATCAATCTTCAGGTTGGTGCAGAAACAGAAGGAAAGAACCAGATTGCTGTATCTATTAAGAAGATGAATGCAGTTGGATTATCTATTAACACTGTAAGCGTTAAGGGTAGCGGAACAAAAGGAGAAAGTGCAGCTAAGAAAGCAATTACTTCTATTAAGGCAGCTATTCAGGCAGTATCTACACAGCGTTCTGATCTTGGTGCACAGCAGAATCGTCTGGAGCATACTATCAAAAACTTGGACAATGTTGTTGAAAATACTACCAGTGCTGAGAGCCAGATTCGTGATACCGATATGGCTACAGAGATGGTTAAGTACTCTAACAACAATATTTTGGCACAGGCGGGTCAGGCTATGCTGGCACAGTCTAATCAGGCTAATCAGGGAGTGCTTTCCTTATTACAGTAATACCATAAGCTATGAAAAAGGCCGACATGTATGTCGGTCTTTTTTTATAAGAGTATAAAATCGCGGAAGATAGTAAGAGGATATTATGAATTTGCTAATATATCATTGGAATTCATATTTTCAATATGATATTTATGAAATATGCCAGGAAAATAGCATTTCTTTCAATTCCTTTGAATGGAAATTTAAAAATAAAAATTATGATGATGAATTTATGAGCTGGTTTTATAAATCGGTTAACGTAAAAAAATATGATGCTTTATTTAGTGTAAATTATTATCCTGTGCTGGCACAAGTATGCAAAGAAAGAAAGCTAAAGTATATTGCATGGTGTTACGATAATCCACTAAATGTAGAAAATATTCAGGAAACATTGGGATACGAAACGAATTATGTGTTTGTATTTGATAAAATACAATATGCCCATTATCGAACAAATGGTTTTCAAACAGTATTCTATCAGCCACTGGGAATCAATTCGAGAAGACTTAAAAATTTATCAATAACGCTAGAAGACAAGAAAAAGTATGATTCAGAAGTATCCTTTGTAGGAAATTTATATGACTCTGCTGTGAAAGAATTGATAGACCCATTAGATGATTACACTAGAGGATATTTAAAAGCAGCAATGGATCTGCAATCTCAAATTTATGGGAGATATCTTTTGGATGATCTTATTACGGAGAAGCTCATTAATAAAATAAATATACAGTATATCAAAAGAAACCCGGATACAAAGTTGCAGGTTAATAAGGAAGCATTGACTTTTGCTATGGCTAGCGAAGCAACCAGACAGGAGAGAATATTACTACTAAATTTGTTTGGAAAGCGATGGAAGACGAAGTTCTACTCCTATGACAGATGCGAAAACGTTAGAAATGCCATAGAATGTGGATCCCTTGACTATATTCAGCAAATGCCCAAGGTATTTGCCTGCTCAAAAATTAACCTGAATCCTTCACTCAAAATTATTCAAACAGGGATTCCACTTCGCGCGTTGGACATTATGGCATGTGGTGGTTTTCTTCTGTCTAATTATCAGATAGAACTGGATGAGTTTTACAAAGATGGTGAGCAGATGGTTCAGTATGAAAGCATTGAAGATGCAGTGGAAAAAGCAAAGTATTATTTAGATCATGAGAATTTAAGACAAAAAATTGCAAGTCAGGGTCGAGTGGAAACTTTAGAGAATCATAATATGGAGGACTGTTTGAAAAATATTTTCAAAGCAGCAGGGATAGGTGGATGAAAATATTAGTATATCAGTGGAAAGCTTATAGTACGCAATATTTAGTTGCGAACCTTCGCAGAATGCAAATACAAGTGATAGATTGGGCGGATCAGGGAATACAGGAAGAAGAGGAAACAGCGATTATAAAGCTGGAACATGAATTAGGTAAAAATTATGATGCTGTAATGTCATATAATTATTTTAAGGGAATTGCCTTAGCATGCCGCGACATGAAGGTTAAATATATATCATGGACACAGGATTCGCCGATGCTATCACTGTATGATGAAACGGCATATTTTGAGACAAATTATTTTTTTTGCTTTGACTCCGAACAAATGCAGAGATTATTGAAAAGAGGCATTGAGAATACGTACTATTGCCCATTGGCTGTGGATACTATGGCATTATGGAATGCGGCAAGAGAGCATAGAGAGTCTATGGAAAGATATATTTCACAGATTAGTTTTGTTGGATCTCTATATTCCGAACGAAATATGTTGTCCGGACTTCCGATACCGGAATATTTAAAAGGATATTTTGAAGGTATCGTAAAGACACAATTATTAATTCCGGCGGTCAGATACTCACAGATGCAGGTTGCGCCAGATGTAGATAAAATGGTGCAGGAGTGCATAGTATTTGAAAAATTGGATAAATATCAGATAAACTCTATGGAGCTTATAGATAATCTGATTGATCGTCAGGTTACAGTAGAAGAACGTAGAAAAATGTTACAAATTTTTCCGAAGGAACTGGATTTTAAATTGTATACAAATTCGGATACTTCAAAATGGTCTTTGATCAAAAATATGGGTACGGTAGATTATTATACCGAGATGCCAATAGTATTTAAGAATAGTCTGGTGAATCTGAATGTAACATTAAGGTCAATTCGAAAAGGGATACCATTGCGTATTTTAGACGTAATGGCATCCGGCGGTTTTTTGCTGACAAATGCACAAGAAGATTTGTTCCTTTTCTTTGAGGAAGGGAAAGATATTGTTACTTTTTCTTGTTTGGAGGAGATGAAGGATAAGGCAATTTATTATTTGAAACATGATACCGAGAGAATGCAGATTATAGAAAAAGGCTTAAACAAGACGAGAAAGTATTTTGATTTCTCAGTATTGTTGCCGCAAATATTAGAAACAGCGGGCTTGATGAAATGAAAATAATTAAAAAAGCGGAATATCACCAAATACAGTGTAAGGCTATGGCTATAAAAAAACAAATAGATCAATTAATAGAAAACAAATGCTATATTGAAGTGTCTAATCTGTTAGATCAAGAAGAATCCCGAGATTTAGCAGGAAAAGATGCAGAATTATTTGCCTTGCAAATCATCAATAATATTCATAAGCAGGAACAGAAGCTGGGGAGACAAGGAATATTTTGTGATAGAAAAGTGTGTGAACTGGTAGATATCTATGAACAAATTGTACTATTTTTGAGGAGAATAGAATTTGATTTTCCTGAAGAATATCAGAATGAATTGCTTGGCTATATGGTACAACAGAAATTGAGCTGGATTTGTGTGGTCGGAGTAGCTCAGGGAAACCCATATATTTTGGATAAAGAGAAAGTTATAAATAAGTTTTTAAAAATGATGAAGATAATGTAAAGGCATAATCTATGAACGATAAAAAAATATGTTTTATTGCTTGCGTAAATGATAAAAAGAAATGGGAGGAATGTCTTATATATATAGAAAGACTACTTGTCCCAGAGGGATATAGTATAGACGTTTTATCGGTAGAGGGGGCATCCTCCATGACATCGGGATACAATGAGGCGATGCAGTCAACGGACGCAAAATACAAGATATATTTGCATCAGGATGTCTTTATAGTGGATAGATTTTTTTTAATGGAGATAATAGATACATTTAAAATAGACAATAGAATTGGCATGGTCGGTATGGTGGGAACGAGTAAAATGCCGAAAGATGGTATCATGTGGAATGGAGATAGAGCATTTAGTATTTATTCCAAATATAATAAAGATAAGAGTTTGTGTGAAAAGTATGTTCAACCTACCGGGGACAATGTGGCAATAGTAGATGCGGTAGATGGTCTCTTGATTGCAACTCAATACGATCTTTCATGGAGAGAGGATTTGTTTACACAATGGGATTTTTATGATGCATCGCAAAGTTTTGAATTTCGCAGACAGGGTTATTATGTAGTTGTTCCAACATTGGAAAAGCCGATGTGTGTTCATGATGATGGATATATATTGAATTTGGAAAACTATGATGATAACCGAAAGATTTTTCTTCGGGAATACGGGAGTATGTTGTAAATGAAAATACTTTTTTTGGAATGGAACAGTTTTTGCACAGAGGATATGATAGAGGCGTTGGTAGCTTGTGGACATACTGTTTTTAGAGAAAAATACATGGATACAGAGGAGTGGGAAGAGCAAAGAAACCGAATTGATACTGTGCTGGAGAAAGAGAAAAGCGAGATTATTTTCACCTTCAATTATTTCCCTGAGATCTCGGAATACTGTATGGAAAAAGATTGTCTCTATTTCTCCTGGGTATATGACAGTCCATATATCAACATTTTATCTTATACGGCAGTGAATCCCTGCAACCGTATTTTTTTATTTGATTATGGAGTATATCAGGAGATGAAAGCAGGAGGAATTTCGACGGTATATTATTTACCGCTTGCTGTAAACCCGAATAGATTGAAAAAAATAAAAAATAATCCAAATATGACTAGAAAGCATACTTGCGATGTGGCATTTGTAGGATCTATGTATACAGAAAAAAAGCATGATCTATATTCACGGTTTTGTAATATGGATGCCTTTAGTAAGGGCTATTTAGATGGAATCATGAATGCGCAGCTACAGATATATGGCCAGAACTTTTTACAGGAGTTACTAACGAAGGATATTATTGATGAAATGCAAAAATATTATCCTACAGATCCAAATGCAAGAACGATAGCTACACCGGAATACATATATACAGAATATGTATTGAACCGCAGGGTCACAGCTATGGAACGTAGAAAAGTATTATCCAGGATGGCAATAATGGATACGCATTTGTATACTCATGAAGAGGCAGATCCCATACCTGGAATTAAGATGTTTGGACCGGTGGATTATTATGATGAAATGCCTTATGTTTTCAAAAATGCAAGAATTAATTTAAATATTACACTTCGTAGCATAAAAACGGGAATTCCGCTGAGAGCTTTTGATATTATGGGAAATGGAGGATTTCTTCTTACGAATTATCAAGAAGAGTTTTTGGAATATTTTGAACCAAATAGGGATTTTGTTTTTTACGAGGATATCGATGATGCAATAGAAAAGGCTTTTTACTATTTGAAACATCCGCAGGTCAGAGAACAAATAGCGATAAATGGACAAAAGAAAGTATGTAATGATCACACATTTGTGAGAAGAGTTGAAAGTATGATGACGAGGTGAAAGTATGGCTGAGGAATTTTTGGAAGATATATACAAAGAAGCTATGGTAATACTAAGATTGAAACAGATTATTGCATGGATTAGAATAGATGACGTGCAGCGTGCTGTTGAAGATTTGAACGCACTATTTCCACAGATAATACATATTATGAATGACTATCAACAAGCGAATATTTATGATGCTGGAAGAATCTGCAAGTTATTGGAAAAAATATCTCAGGAATCATTAGATCGTACAATTCTGGCAGATTTGCTAGAGGCAGAATTGATACCTTGCCTGGAAAGATATATGAAAAGCTTAGGACAGATTAGTGTGGAGGATGATAATGGGCTGGAACTTCTATCATCGGAATCGGGCTTTTTGGCACTTAGAGATACCAGGGAAAATGTTTTGTTCCATAGCAGACTGGATCCTATGTGGGAGGCAAAGATGCTTGCGAAGACGATATTTGATCCGAAAAAAAGAAACTATGCACTTTTAGGCTGTGGATTGGGCTATTTGCCATATCAACTTTATCTGATATCTAACGGATCCGCTGTGATTCAGGTATTTGAAAGAGACCAAGTTATCGCTGAATATGCCAAAACGTACGGAGTGTTGGACTGGATTCCGAGGAATGTTTTAAATATGACCGTAGATGAAGATATTATTTCCTTTTTAAATTGCGCTGAGAAGGAAAATACGGTATTTTATATATCACCCAAGGAATTGGACAGAATGCCGAACGAAATCAAGGACATAATGAAAAAATTATGTATCAATAATATTACAGAAAGAATGATGCACCATGATGAAGCAATTAATTTTTGGAGAAATATAAGTTGTGGAGCTAGAAACGTGTCAGAACTAAAAAAAAGTCTGGATATGGAGGAATGTAAGGAATATATTGTAGTTGCCGGAGGACCCTCGTTAGATCAACGCATAGATTGGCTCAAGGAACAAAAGGGAAAAAAGAGAATTATTGCAGTGGGGACTGTATTCAAAAAACTGTTGGAAAAAGGCATAGAACCGGATATAGTAACAGTTTTAGATCCTCAAAAGAGAACTCTGCGGCAATTTGAAGGTGTAATGGATCGGAAGATTCCACTGCTTATTTCGTTAACTGCCTATTGGGAATTTGCTGAGGCATACCAAGGGAAAAAATACATTGTACCGTTGGATAGCAGTTTACAGGAGGTTGCAGACTATGCCAAAAATAGACAGCAGAAAGTTTGGAAGTTTTGTGGTACAGTAACTGCACTTGCTATGGAAGCAGCAGTGTATTTCGGAGCCAAGAGAATATATTTAATAGGAGTTGATTTAGCATATCCGAATGGATACACACATGCGCTTGGAACTATGGACAGACGGAAAATATCGAATACGGAGGAACTGTTGGAAGTAGAGCGGGTAGGCGGTGGAAAGGTAATGTCAACAGCAGTATTTGATCTGTATAGGCGGGATATGGAAGACATGATTGCAGAAAACACAAACATCCATTATTATAACATGTCGCAGTGTGGCGCAAGAATTAAAGGAACATTGGAGATAACAACTGATTTCATGAAGAATACATAATATTAATAAAGAAAAGATATAGCTCTGTCGATATAAATAATATAATTACTAAGTCATATTGTGTTCAAGGATGAAGATAAAAACAAGGAGGTTATTACATAAAAAAGCAGATAAACTTTATAAATATAAAGTGTATTTGCTTTTTTATATGTAAAACTTAAGAAGAAAAGTATGCAACAGAAAATATTAGTTACGCAATCTACAATGCCACCGTTCGAAGAATATATAGAAGCAATTCGACCTCTATGGGAGAGCCATTGGCTTACAAACATGGGAAGTTATCACAAGCAATTGGAGAGTGCTTTAAGAGAGTACTTGGGAGTTCCAGAATTATCATTAATGGTAAATGGGCATATGGCGCTTGAGTTAACACTCCAGGCTTTTGAGTTCCCGGAAAACAGTGAAGTGATTACCACACCGTTTACGTTTGTATCAACTACACATGCGATAGTGCGGAACCATTTGAAACCAGTGTTTTGCGATGTAAAACCGGAGGATGGTACTATTGATGAGACAAAAATAGAAGAACTGATTACAGAGAATACAGTGGCAATTGTTCCGGTACATGTGTACGGAAATGTATGTAATGTGGAAGCAATTCAACATATAGCAGAGAAGTATAATATTAAGGTAATTTATGATGCTGCACATGCATTTGGTGTGACATATAAAGATAAAGGAATCGGTAATTTTGGAGATGCATCTGTTTTTAGCTTTCATGCAACAAAAGTATATAATACTATAGAGGGTGGAGCAGTAGCCTTTTCTGATCATAAGTTATATGAAAAATTATATAATTTGAAAAATTTTGGAATTAGAAATGAAGAACTGGTTGTAGCGGTTGGAGCAAACGCTAAAATGAATGAATTCTGCGCGATTATGGGATTATGTAATCTTAAGCATTTAGATCAAACATTTGAAAATAGAAAATATAAATATGAGTATTATATGGAAAAATTGAGTAAGATTGAGGGAATCCGTTTTTTTGCCCAAAAGGAGTATGCAACGGTGAATTATGCATATTTCCCGATTGTGATAGAGAATAAATACGGTATCACAAGGGATGAATTATATGATCAATTACATAAAGAAAATATTTATGCACGAAAATATTTTTATCCGATAACAGCGGATCAGGCATGTTTCCGGAACAAATATAGAAAGAATGATTTAGAAGTTGCTAGGGATTTGTCTAAAAAAATTTTAATATTGCCTTTTTATGAAGAGATAGAGAATGCAAATATAGATAAGATTGTAAAGGTTATAAGGGCTAACTTAACTAAGGCAGATTGTAAATAAATATGAGGAGTTGAAAAAATGCAAGAGAAAATTATAGAAGAAATTCAAAGCGTTATTATTACTTTATTAGAAAACCCAGATCAAGATCAGAGATTTGATAATCTCGTAAAATTATATCAATTAATTAATAATTTGAAAAAAATGTTTCCGGAAAAAATGCTAAAGGATTATTTAGAATTCATAGATAGTATGGAAATTTTTTTGGAAAATTGTTGTAATGCAAGTTTTCTAAATGAAAACCAGGAGATGTTACTCCCTTCACTTGAAGTATTGTCAGAGTGCATAAATGAAATAAAAAAATTTTTTGAAAAAAATTCAACAAGATGTGCTTGTTGTAATTCGAAGGTAATCTATTTGCCTATGGTTTTAAAGGATGGACATCCCCATATGCAGGATAAATTACAACGAACAGAACAGTCTAATAGTTATAATGAAGAAAATATATGCCCTGTTTGCGGGGCAAGTGATAGAGACAGGCTAATTCTTTCATTTCTTCAAAAAGAAGAACTGCAGAAAGCGGAAGAAAATTATAGTGTATTACAGATTGCGCCTTCACCGGCTATATCAAGTTGGTTGCAAGTTAAGTGCCCTCATATAAAATGTGAAATAATGAATTTGAGCAATGAGGAGGATTTTTGTAACTTCGATATAGAGAGTATAAGGAAAAATCCAAATTCAAAATATGATTTGATTATATTTTCTCAGGAACCTGCGCAGGTTAAGGATAATAAGAGGATATTGGATAACATAAAAAGAATATTGAAGATACATGGAAAATGTATTTTGGGTGAGTCTAATTGGCTTCAGAGCGATGATCCCTGTGTACATCAATTAGAAAAAGAATATTTTGGAGAAGAACTATTTAAACAACAGGGTTTTTCAGATAATTATAAGCTATATGTACTTACAAAGAGCAGAGAAACGTTGTTAAATATGGCTGAAAAAATCAGAATTAATCAAGAACTGTTGAAAAATGGACCATTAGTAAGCGTTATTATGTCTTGCTACAATCATGAACAGTTTGTAGAAGAGGCAATACTAAGTGTATTACGACAATCATATAAAAATATTGAGTTTATTGTAGCAGATGATGGATCAAAAGACAATTCGGCAGAAATAATGAAAAAGTATTCTCAATATTTTGCTTATGAATATTATTCAAAAGAAAACACTGGTGGTTTATACAATACTATCAAAAAGCAGGCAACAGGTAAGTATATTGCGCTAATGAATTCGGATGATATATGGGAACCAGATAAAATTGCGTTACAGGTAGAATATATGGAGAATCATCCGGAATGTGGAGTGTGTTTAACTTGGTGTAAATATGTTGATGAAAATAGAAATGAAATAGATGATGATATATTTATAAAAGGAAATAGAGACAGTTATCAATGGATGAATTATTTTTGGAAACATGGTAATGCATTATGCAACCCTTCTTTTCTCGCTATTAGAAAATTTGGCCTTGAGGATGTTCGATTTGGTGCGGCTTGCAGGCAACTTCCGGATTTCTTTAAATGGGTACAATTTATTCAGGAAACACCAATTCATATTATACCTAAAGTTTTTGTGGAAATGAGGCGGTATCGTAATAAATTTTCGGAGAATGCCAGTGCATCTACAAAAGAAAACAACATAAGACATGTGCTGGAAGCAGGATGTAATTGGCTGTGGATTATTAGGCAAATGGATAATGATTTTTTTAAAAAGGCATTTAATGATATGATGGTGAATCCAAATGCTGAGACAGAAGAAGAAATTATGTGTGAAAAATATTTTTTAATGCTAAATAGTGAAAATTTTGCAGTACAATATGAAGCTTTTTGCTATTTTAATGAAATATATAATCAGACATCAAAATGTTTTAAGGAAAAATATCATTATGATCGTCAAAATGTTACAAAGGATATTTTGAATAAAGGAATCGGAAAGCTGTTTTTTAATAGATAAGAAATTCATTTCAATAGGAGTTTAAGCTACATTATGAAAATTGCGATAATGCAACCCTATTTTTTCCCATATATAGGATATTTTTCACTTATTAAAAATACAGATCACTTCATTTTTTTCGATACGCCCCAGTATATTCGGAAAGGGTGGATTAACAGGAATAGAATAATAGGTGCAAATGGTGATGCAACATTTTTTACCGTTCCTGTTCAGAAAATGCCACGTGAAACGGCAATTAATAAAATGCTGATTTCCCAAAATGAAGATTGGAAACAAAAGATATTAGGACAACTTAATATTTATAAGAGGGCTCCCCACTATCTAGAAGTACTTGAACTTGTTCAATCTACGTTGAATATTCAAACTTTATCAATAAGTGAATTAGCAATTAAGAGCATCATAAATACATGTGAGTACTTGGGGATTAAGATGGAAAGTGATATTTTTTCGAGGATGAACATATCCTTGCCTCAAATAAATGGACCTGATGAATGGGCATTATATATAACCAAACAATTAGGATATGATACTTATGTTAATCCACCTGGGGGAAAAAGTTTTTTTAGTAGAGAAAAATATATAAATGAAAATGTAGAGTTACAATTTCTGACAACAGAGATTGTTCCATACAGGCAGAAAGGAACAGAATTTATACCTGCATTATCAATTATTGATGTAATGATGTTTTGCGATGTACAAACTATTCATAAGATGCTTGACAATTATAAATTGGAGGAATAATAGAAATGGAGACAAATATTAAAAGAACAACTATGAATATAACGACCTACTGCAATTTAAAGTGTAAACATTGTTTAGCTTATATCCCATATGAAAGAGAGCCTAGAAGCATAAAGATAGAAGAGGCTAAAAAAAATTTAGAAAAATATTTTAAAGTGGTTGATTCTGTTGAACACTTTACTGTTACAGGAGGCGAACCACTATTAAATAAAGATATTTGTAAAATAATTGAAGAAGTGCATAAGTACGATGAAAAAATAAGAGGTTCTGTAGACATGGTAACTAATGCAACAATAAAAATACCTACAGAATTATTAGATATTCTGGAAAAACATAGAGATAAATCCAGGGTTATTTTAAGTGATTATGGAGAGAATCTTTCAAAGGAACTTACTACTATATCTAATGAATTAGATAAACGAAATATAACATACAGAATATCGAAGTTAAATGGTGACAATTTATATTATAATGGATGGATAGATTTTACAAACCATGATTTAAAGTGGAAAACTATTGAGGAAAGAGACAAAAATGCTCAAAAATGTTTACACAGAGTGGGAAAATATTTGTTATTAATAAATGGAGAAATTCACTGTTGTACACGTTCATACTGGAGAATGAAACAAGGAATTATACCTAAAAAAGTAGGAGAGTATGTGCCTTTGATGGATGAGACGATTTCAATTGAAGGAAAGCGAAAGCTTCTTATGAAAATGATTGAGATGAAAAGCAGTACATCATGTGCGTATTGTGTTGGATTGTGCAATGATGTAGAACGAGTAATTCCGGCACAGCAACTGTAATTATATATTATGAAGAGAGGGCAAAATGAAAAAAATATTGGTAACAGGTTTATGTACATTACATTGGGGAAGGTTACAGTATGGAAATGTGGGAAATTATTATATTATAGAGCCGTTGTTTCGACTATTACATAAATATTTTCCTCAACATAAAATATTAACAACATTTCAAATGACACAAGAATTTGCCCAACGAGAAAATATTGTTATTTTGCCAATGGATCTATATTATAATTGGGATGATAAAAATGATTTGAAAAATGCATATGAAGATGTTGCCAAAGCGGAAGAGTACGTAAAGGGGAAAAAAATAAATTTATCTAAATATGATGAGCTCGTATTACAATGCGATTTGATATTAGACGTGTCTGGAGATATGTGGGGAGATAATGCAGAACATGTAGGACATCAAAGGTTTCTTGTTGACTGCTTAAAGATGCGAGCTGCGCAACTATTGGGTGTTAAGACGGTCTTGTATGCGGTGACACCGGGACCGTTTGAAAAAGTTGATGATAGAGAATTAGCATTAAATGTTTTCACAGCATTTTCGTTAGTAGTAATTAGAGAAAAATTATCCCAAAATAATTTGGAAAAATGGGGATTCCCTACAGAACATGTTATATGGGCGCCATGCCCGTCATTTTTATTTGAAGCAAATAAGTCGTATAAATCGGAATGGACAGAAAAGATAGAAAATACTCACAAAAATAATAGGAAGGCAATAGGGATTACATTTGGTGGGTTTAATATGCCTATAGGACCATATGACATGTGGCCTAGAGATAACAGTCAATATACTGTTTTCTTAGAAATAGCGAAATATATTATAAATCATATGAATTCAGATATTATTATTTTTTCACATACAAATGGATTTGAGTTGCCTCCCAATTTTAAACTAAAGCCAGGACGCGATTATATGATTTTAAAACAATATTATGACTTATTAGTTCAGAAAAATGAAAAATATAAACAGCATGTTACGTTAGTTGATGAACCATTATTGCCATGTGATTTAAAGAGCCTTATAGGAAAAATGGATATGTTGATTACTGGACGAGTTCATGCATCAGTTGCAGCGACTAGTCAATGCATTCCAACAGTTTACATTGAATATGATAGAAATGTTATATATAGTGACAAAATGTACGGCTTTTCATCACAAATTGGAATGGATGAATATGTATGTATTCCGGGAGATAGGGAGTCATTAAAAAATACAATACTATCTTGCTACAAAAATATTGAGCAAATAAAAATGCAATTACAGCATCGAATTCCACAAATACAAATGCAGGCGGAAAAAATATTTGAGGTAATAAAAGAAGATGTGCAAGGAAGCGTTGATTTATGAGTGGTGTGAGGGAGAACAATATACTCAAAGAATAAGAGACTTTTTAAATGATATTGATGAATGTATGATCCCTAGATTGAGTCAAAGAGTAAATATAAAAGAATATTCTCATAAACTTGCGCGCAATGCGCATACATTATTCGCAGACTTTAGGGGAGAGGACATAGGGGCATGTTCAATATATTGCAATAGAGAAAATGCTTTTATTTCATCAATTGCCGTGAAGGACAATTATACAAATTGTGGAGTGGCAACAGAACTCTTGAAAAGATCTATAGAATTAGCACGACATTATGCCTGCAAGAAAGTTGCATTGAATGTTTGCTATACAAATCAAGCTGCACTTAATTTGTATAAAAAGAATAATTTTGTAGAGATTGCATCATTGGGTATATGGAAAACAATGGAACTAGATATTAGTTATTCGAAAATGAAATAATAAGAGGAAGTCTGCATAGGGATAGCGCTATACAGGGAGATTTTAATGAAAAAAATTTATATAATGGATAGAGATGCGATTGCAAAAGAAATAATTCCATATTTACATAAGGATGTTTATCCGATTTTGACGAATGAGATTTCCTCAAAAACAAAAGGAAAAATATGGATTGTTTCTAAGGAAGTACAAGAAAGGACAGGCATAGAAAGCGCAATTGTGTATGAAGAACTTCTAGGTAAACTGGTGGAGTATTCATACCGTATGTTTACTTATAATTGGGATTATTTTTATTTAAACAATAAAATAGTTGAAGCTTCAAAAGCAGAAACTTTAATTTTAGGGAGCTCTTATGCAAGATTTGGAATTAATGAGGAAATGATGGAAAATGCGGTAAATTTATCTTTGTCATCACAAGATTGGTATTATGCATTTGAGTTGCTAAAAAAGGTTTGTTCAAAACCGAATCATATAAAAAACGTGATATTAGGTTGTGGATATTATACGGCGTTTGCCGATTTATCAAGGACTAAAAATATAGGAGAATTGACACGGATTTCGAGTGTATATGCTCCAATCTTAAATGATTGGCATAATTGTTTTATCCATCCGGCCAATAGATATGCATTCGATGAAAGTGACTACATTGACGTACAAAAATTGGTGACATCACTATATAATTCTTCATATGGTCAACATAGTTATTTTGATGACGAAAACAGAAAAAGATGTTATTTTCAGACAAAACTTTGGGAGGATCAAAGCAAATACTGGAACGATTTATCAGAAGCAGAAAAATGGAAGTATGGGAAACAGCGAGCAGAATCCCATAATAAGAGCATTCGCTATGAGGAAACTTTACAAGAAAATATAAAAATAATGAAAGAGATTGCAGTGTATGCGTCTGAGAATAAGATGCATTTGATATTAACAGTGTTTCCGGCGACAATTTATTATCAAACATTTTTTGATATGAATTTTAGAGAATATTTTTATGATGCATTGGAACAGGTGAATGAAGAAATTCATTTGGTTGACTGTTTTGGAGATCCGTTTTTTGATGAAGAAGATTTCAATGACACAGACCATTTGAACGATAGTGGAGCAACGAAGATGACTTTAATACTAAATCAGTTGCTACAACAGGTCAATGAATAAAATAGGATACATAAATCATGTTAAAAGTGCTTATTATCACACCTAACACAATCACCTATTGCACAAAAAAGCTTTGTAATTTATTTGGCAGTGATTATAGTGTGCAACTCGTAACATACAATTCCGAAAAGGATTATCCCCATGAACTTTTATCAAAGGATCTCTTCGACCTGATCATCACGTTTGACCTTGCCGGGTTTGAACAGACGACTTTGATGGGCGGCATTTCCTACAATTTGGTCAACAGTAAGTTCGTGAACTTCCTGTTGCATGAGAACCTGCAGAACGAGAAATACTTATCCAAGCAACTGAGTCTTTCCATGTTTTTCTACTGTGCAGACAGGAAATACGAGACATACTTAAGAGAACACTATCCGGATATTCCGTATTTGAGATCACTGCAGGGATCAGAGGAGACTGCTATGAGATCTGCGGTGGAGGAAGTACTGGCGGAATGCCATTTGCAATAATATGGCTGAAATGGGTAAAATATTAGTATCAATTTTAAAGAGAATATTGTAAAATAATAGTGAAGGTAGTATACTATCGAAACTACTATTGAATTCAAGGAGGGATGATGCATATGGAAAAGACAATGTGTGTAGCTAAAGCCTTATATGATATGTATTATGAGCAGAAGGGCGTGCATATGGATGAGATGAAGATGCATAAACTGATGTATTTCTCACAGAGAGAATCCCTCATGTATAATAATGCCCCTTTATTTGATGGGACTTTTTATGGATGGAAATACGGACCGGTATTAAAGGAAGTAAGAAGCGCGTATATGTCCGGAGCATTATCATTCAAGAGATTTGAAAAGGTATCTGATGATACGATGGAGTTATTGAAAAGTGTTCTTGAAAGGTATGGATCATTGTCATCATGGAAGCTTAGCAGTCTGTCTCATGAAGAATTTTCCTGGAGAAAGGCTAGACAGGGTCTGGAAGCGGCAGATGATGGCAATACGGAATTATCGTTGGATGCTATGAGAGTGGATGCTACAAGAGAGCTTATGAACAGGAAAACTGCTATGGCATAAGGGGGAATTGCAATAAACACTGAAGAAAAGCGAAATTATTTTCGTGAGTTTACACATGAAGTATTAACCTCCAAACCGGAAAATAAAAAATTGATAAGTGAGTTTGTTTCAAAAAAGGCAAATAATACACTTGAAACGTATATAAGAGATGAAGACAAGGCATGGACAGAGGATTCGGACGGAGAAAAGAGAGTATACCTGGTTAAAGATAAATCCGGAAACATAGCCTTGTTTTTTTCTGTAAAATGCGGTCTATTGGTTGGCGAGAACTTAGAAGAAAAATTATCTGATGAGTATCAGGAGTTTGTTGATGCAGTTATAGATGTGAAGAAAACAAGGGATGAAGATGCCATACGACGGATGTACGATGCAGGTATATCATTGTATGGTGAGGAAGCTGATCGTTTGTTTAAAATAGCGGATCACAGACTGGATATCAAAACGGAAGCAACTGAGATAGGACAGTCTGAAAACACAATAAATGTTCCTAAGTGTATATCCGCAATAGAATTAAGGCATTTATGCAAAAATGAAGAATATGCTATGCCAAAGGAGATTAATATTCCTTTGGGATTTGGAGTATTTGGGGAAATAATTGTTCCTGTTATCATTGATATTACCAAACAGGTAGGCTGTAAATATGTATACCTTTTTGCAGCAGACAAAACCGAAGATCTAAAGGAAAGCGAAATGAAAAAATTGATTTCACATTACAAGAATAACTTTAAGTTCTCGGAATGTGATGAGGGAATAAAATTTGTAAAGCCGGAGTATGACAATCACTGCTATGGGCTGATACAAAGTGTGTCAATGCTGGAAAGTAACAGAGAAGCGATTTGGCATGAGTTCTCTGATGTATAGTATTAGATACGTAAAATGCTGGGACTATTAAATAGTCGCCAGCATTTTTTGAATACGGTCGATATAGGTAAACTCTTCTTTTATTTTTTCATACCCGTTCTGTGCAATCTGCTGGCGGATATCGTCATGCTCCAGATAATAAGCAGCCTTTTCCACGGCCTCTTCCATGCTGCTGTAGAGGATGAGATCCTGACCATCCTCAAAATATTCTACGAGCTCCGGCTGGAAGTTGGATAGCAGCACGCCTTTCGATCCCATGATATCCAGGGCACGCAGCGGAATACCGGACTGGATGCTTTTCAGGGTAGGGTTGAGGTTCAGCCTGCTGGACCGGAAGACGCAGGGCATTTCCTCCATATATTTTACCGGGCCGAGAGAGATCACATGGTCACTGAGGGAATGTGGTTTCGTAGTATAGAAATGGGTGTTGAATAATTCTCCCATCTGTTCCAACAGGAAACACCGTTCCAGGTTCGTGATCTCTGAGGCGATGGCAAAGGATAACCCTCTATGATTTAGAGTCAGAGATGTCTGCCCTACTTTTCGAAAAGATTGATTTACGGAATCCAACAGCTCATCCGTGATCAATTCGTCAATGAAGTAATACCCATATACCCGAAGCTGCGCCTGGAGGATACCCTCGATGTAACCTTTGATATAATCATCTGCGGAATACAGCAATACCTGCAGGGGAGATTCGTACAGATGTCCGATAAAGGAGACATCACAGCGGTGCTTTTGAATCTGCGCAGGGGAAAACTGCAGCTTGTCCAGCCGTTCGGTATTGACAGCGAGAGGCAGGTGCTGCACCTGAGAATATCCGAGCTGTTGGTAATACTCGGCTTCGATACGATCGAATAGGAAAATGTGGTTTGTGTCGTAAGAAAAATATTCTTCCAGTTTTTCCTCCAGAGGACTGTCGTAGCACCATGCCAGGTAGGGAATCTGATGCGCATGACACAGATCGGCGATCAGCGGGAAGAAGTTGATGCTCATGACAGCGTCATAAGAATCGGATTGCAACTGTTTTTCAAATCGATCACAGAAAAAATCGTCATGGAATTTATCGGGGAAGTGGTAATATACCGTTTTGCAGGTATGTCCAAGCTGCTTCAGATAATGCAGTGTATCCTGATAGGTGTAACTTCCCATATCGTAAAATAAAAAGTTCATGAAAAATCTCCGTGGTAAGGCGCAATGCTTTTTGCATCTTGATAAAAATATTATGGGACATATATGCGGAAATAGCAAGGAAAACCTTGTACTTAGAAAATAGAAAAAAGATTGCAAAACATAAGAGTTCATGTTGAATTTTATTCAGAAGAATTTTATTAAAATCAATTTGAATAAAAATGATTTTAATGAAGGCGGAGGTGGCTTCTATGTTTATAGGCAGAGAAAGCGAACTGGCATCGTTAAAGGAATTCTCAGATATATCAATTGTAAATAATATTATTGACAGTAGTTCGGCTGACCGATATATTAATAAATAGGAGGGAAGCAGATGATAATTAATGATTTGCTTGAAAAAGAAAAAATGTCGAGGTATCGTTTGAGCAAGGAAAGCGGAGTTGCAATGACAACAATTACTGATATCTGTAATGGAAAAGCAGACCTTGATAAATGCACGGCCGGAACTCTGCATAAAATCGCCAAGGTGCTTAATGTAACGGTAGACTTAATATTGGAAAATAATAGTGCAGATAATGAAGATTATAGATGTTCGTTTGAAACTTTTAAGAGTAATACCTGTCATCACGTAAAGGATATGGGTGATATAGATTTTATTATCGAAACACTTGAGACGGATGAAGTAAGAAAGCTTTATGAGCGCAGATGGTGTAGAGAAGCTATGTATCTGCTGGCTATGATTGATTACTTGTCCAGAATGAATGATGTACCTCTTTGTACAAATTATAATGATATCCGTTCCCAAAAGCTTGAAAAATTATATTTTTCTGCAGGCGTTGAAGTGGCATATGCAGCGACGGGAGATGAACGTATAAAAGAAAAGGCACTTGCAAATGCGATACCGGAATTTATACGATTCAATATTGTAGAAAGTGAGGTGCGAAATGTCTGCTGATAAGCCTTTTACAAAAGAAAATCTGGACGGCTATCTGAGGGAATTGGCAAAAGAATTTCGCAAAAAGAACGGCAATAAAATGTCGGCGGAAATTATTTTGATAGGTGGTGCATCAATTCTTATAAACTATGGATTTAGGGACATGACTTATGATATGGATGCAATTATTATGTCATCTGGCGCAATGAAAGACGCGATTAATACAGTAGGTGATAGACTTGAATTACCGGTGGGGTGGTTAAATACAGACTTTGCCAATACAAAGTCATATACACCTAGATTGGTGGAATACTCAAAGTATTATAAGACCTTTGCAAATATTCTTCAGGTTAGAACGGTATCAGCAGAATATCTTGTCGCGATGAAACTAATGGCAGGGCGGCAATATAAAAATGATTTATCTGATATTGTAGGTATTTTAATTGAGCAAGAAGAACGCAAGAAACCGTTGAGTTTTGAAGTTATTCAGAAGGCGATAGTGGATTTATACGATTCCTATGATAAGGTACCAGAAGATTCCAGAGTCTTTATGGAAGCTATTTATAATAAAGAGGATTTACATGATTTTTATAGGCAGTGCAGAGAGATTGAGCAGGAAAATAAAGATACTTTAGTGGGATTTCAGGAAAATTATCCGGGAGTGCTTAATGGCGATAATCTTGCTGATGTTTTGAAAGCAGCAAGAGCAAAGAAGCAAGAGAAAAAAGAGAAATAATTTTCCCTTGCATCTCCCACACAAATAGTATAAAATAAAGCCAGTGTTGCAAACAAAATATTACAATAAAACGCACAATGGGGTGCATGCCGGGAGGCATGCGCCCTTTTTGCGTCAGCATTTATTTTTGTGTACAGTGGATGCAGTGTGCCGGGGCTTCTAAGTGTTTACGCTGCCGGATTGATATCCGCTGTCGGCATCTTCGTAGGTTCCGCGGTTTTCCCATCCGTTTCCGACGAAGTGGCCGTTGCATTCTCGGGGGAAGCCGTCGGCGCATTCGTTGCATCCGGCGCGCCCGTAGCTTCCGGTGTAGCCTTAGGCTTTGCCTTTTCCAGCGATGCCTTCACCGCTTCCAGCAGCACCAGGGAAGTATACCTGGTCTCAGCGGAATAGGTTACCTGGCCCGGATCCTGCATCTCACAGAGCTGGTCATTTAAGGATTCCATAGTGGGCTCTAACAGTGGGTACATGGTAGTAAGTGTTTCACTCGGATCGGCGAGGCTTACGGATGTGATAGCGTGGTCGCTCACGATGACTTCCACGTTAGCGGTCTCACTGCCGAGGATCAGCTCCGTGGTATAGATCCCGGGGATGTATGTATTGCCAGCACTGACAGTCCCGGAAGTACTATCCAGAACAGCACCGGAAGCATTATCCAGAACAGCACCGGTGGAGGCATCCTCCGCCGCAGAGAACTGTGACGAACGTCCGAGATCCGCCACATTGTCCGGCATAGCGGTCTCGGCAGTACTGCCAGGGGAATCCGGTGCCCCGGAGGAGGTATCCGCATCTTTTCCCGGTAACAATAACATCAACAGTAATATGACGAACAACACCCCCAGCGCGGCGAAGATTCCGGTATAGAGCAGTTCTTTTCTGCGAAGTACGACGATCTTTGTATTTGCACTCATTCTTGGGTCTCCTTGGAATGATGGGATGATCTTTATAAATAGTATGCGAAGGGTCTCCCACGTAGTACCGCAAATGAGGAGAACTTCGCATTGACAAGACAAAACAGGCATTGCTATATTTAGTGTAAGTATTTTTTCACGGATGCGTCCGCCCCGTGGAAAAGGAGCAGACAGGCGGCGCAGAAACGAGGGTAACGATGAACAATTATACCAAGGAAGATATCATCCGTCTTGTGGAAGAAGAGGATGTGGAATTCATCCGTCTGCAGTTCACGGATCTGTTTGGCAATCTGAAAAATATTGCAGTGACAGCCAGTCAGTTAGACCGGGTGTTGAGCAATAAATGTATGTTTGACGGTTCGGCGATCGATGGATTCGCCAGGATCGAGGAATCCGATATGTATCTGTACCCGGATCTGTCCACGTTAGAGATCTTTCCCTGGAGACCCCAGCAGGGCAAGGTGGCACGTATGATCTGTGATGTCTATCGCCCCAACGGTCAGCCGTTTGAAGGTGATCCCCGTTATGTGCTGAAGTGTGCGGTGAAGCAGGCAGAAGAGATGGGATACACCTTTGAAGTGGGACCGGAGTGTGAATTTTTCTTATTTAATACGGATGAAAATACCATGCCGACTACGAACACCCATGAGCAGGCAGGCTATTTCGATATCGGACCGTTGGATTTCGGTGAGAATGCCCGCCGTGACATTGTCATGAACCTGGAGGATATGGGATTTGTCATCGAGGCATCCCATCATGAGATGGCTCCGGCGCAGCATGAGATCGATTTCAGATACGATGAGGCATTACATACCGCAGACAATATCATGACCTTCAAGATGGCGGTGCGTACCATCGCAAGACGCCATGGTCTGCACGCTACGTTTATGCCGAAGCCTAAGTACGGCGTCAACGGTTCCGGCATGCATATCAATATGTCTCTGCAAAAGGACGGGAAAAATATATTCCAGGATGCTTCCGACCCTAACGGTCTGAGTAAAGAAGCTTATTATTTCATTGGCGGTATTATGAAGCATATCAAAGGAATGGCAGCCATCACGAATCCACTGGTGAATTCCTATAAGCGCCTGGTGCCCGGCTTTGAGGCACCTGTCTATATCGCATGGAGCACGACAAACCGCAGCCCCCTGATCCGTATTCCGGCTGCCGCAGACGGAGAGGGTACCCGTATCGAGCTGCGCAGTCCCGATTCCGCAGCGAACCCTTATCTGACGCTGGCAGTCTGCTTAAGCGCCGGCTTACAGGGCATCCGGGAGAAGATCGATCCCCCCGCAAGTATCAATGCGAACATTTTTGCACTGACCGCCAAAGAGCGGAAGGAACTTCACATCGACCAGCTGCCGGGCACTTTGTTAGAGGCAGTGGAAGAACTGGAGAAGGATACCTTTATCCAGGATGTTTTAGGCGAGCATATTGCCGGAAAATATATCGATGCCAAGCGCAAGGAATGGCATGAGTACCGCTCCCAGGTATCCGAATGGGAGATTCAGGAGTATCTGTATAAATATTGATAAAATCCTTTCTTTTGTAATGAAAGAGTAAAAACACAGAAGAAAGGAGGTGGGCGAATGACGAACATTATTGTCGTGCTGCCGAAGCTGGAGGAAGCCAAAGGCGTCAAGAATATCCTGGTACGCAGTGGCTTCCAGGTCACGGGTATCTGTACTACGGGCACCCAGGCGATCAGCCAGGTGGACGGACTGAATGACGGAATCGTGATCTGCAGTTATAAGCTGGCGGATATGATATATACAGAACTTCATGAGGATCTGCCGGAGGGCTTCGAGATGCTTTTGATGGCATCTCAGAATCTGATCAGCGAATGCTACGGCAACGGCATCGTATGTCTCTCCATGCCGTTAAAGGTTCAGGACCTGATCAATACCGTCAACCTGATGGTGGAAGGCGTGGAGCGCCGCAGAAGAAAACGGCGCATGCAGCCGAAGACCCGAAATGCGGCGGATGAAAAAGCGATCAAAGATGCCAAGGAGCTTTTGATGGCAAGAAATCATATGACGGAAGAAGAAGCCCACCGGTATCTTCAGAAGACCAGTATGGACAGTGGGACGAATCTGGTGGAGACGGCACAGATGGTGCTGTCCATGATGACGGAGTAATAGAGCGGCACGGAAAAGGTGATAGTATTCCGGACGACACAGGCAATGAATGTGAAAGAGAACAACAGGAGGAACAGCAATACATGAAATTTACAAAAATGCAGGGCTGTGGCAATGATTATGTATATGTTAATGGCTTTACGGAGAAGCTTCCCTTGGAGGAAAAGCCAGGGATCGTAAGAAAGTTAAGCGACAGGCATTTCGGCATCGGCGGCGATGGCGTGATCTTCATCAATCCGGCAGAGGAAGCGGATTTCGAGATGGAGATGTACAATGCGGACGGCAGCCGCTCGGAGATGTGCGGCAACGGTATCCGCTGCGTGGCAAAATACGTCTACGATAAGGGACTGACGGACCAGGAAGACATTACCATCGTCAGCGCCGGTAAAATAAAATACTTAAAGCTCACGGTGGAGGGCAGGACCGCCACGGACAGAGGGCAGGTAACTATGGTACAGGTGAACATGGGACAGCCGGTCCTGGCATCTGTGGAGGTACCGGTGATAGCGGAAGCGACACAGCAGACCCCGGTGGGACCTGCCGTAGTGGATGCACCGATCACGGTGGATGGTGAGGAATACCGTATGACCTGTGTCTCCATGGGCAATCCCCATGCCATTGTATTTATGAATGGGGTAAAGGATCTCGACATTGAGAAGATCGGTCCGAAGTTCGAGCACCATTCCTGTTTCCCCAACCGGACGAATACCGAATTCGTAGAGATCCTGGATCGGAAGAATGTATTCATGCGCGTCTGGGAGAGAGGCACCGGGGAGACCCTTGCCTGTGGTACCGGATGCTGCGCTACGGCGGTGGCGTGCGTGCTAAATGGTTTGACGGACGAGGAAATAACTGTTAAACTATTAGGCGGTGAACTGCACATCAAATGGGACCGTGTGGCGGATCTGGTCTACATGACCGGACCTGCGAAGATCGTATTTGAGGGTGAAGTTGACCCGTACTCCATCTGATAGAATAAACTCCTCCATAGAAACACGGCGTGGCTGCTTGCAGACAAAGACGTGTTTCTATGAGAGGAGTAAACGAACATAAGTAAGTAGGGCGATCAGCCCGGATTACGAATGTTCGTTGCAATTTTGAGAGCACGTAGTGCGGAAAAATTGCTTATTTACGACAGCAACATTGCACCAAGGATCATAGAGAGGAGAACGTACTATGTTTAAAGTAAACGACAACTATTTAAAACTTCCCGGAAGCTATTTATTTTCCACCATCGGTAAAAAGGTAAACGCATATTCCGCAGCACACCCGGACAAAAAGATCATCCGTCTGGGAATCGGAGATGTGACGCAGCCTTTGGCACCTGCCATCATTGATGCACTGCACGGTGCGGTGGACGAGATGGGAAAAGCGGAGACTTTTCATGGTTACGCTCCCGACCTTGGCTATGAGTTCCTGCGCAATGCTGTCGCAGAGAATGATTATAAGGCAAGAGGCTGTGATATTGCGCCGGACGAGATCTTTGTATCCGACGGAGCAAAATGTGACTGCGGCAATATTCAGGAGATCTTCAGCTTGGACAATAAGATCGCGGTATGTGATCCTGTTTACCCTGTATACGTGGATTCTAATGTCATGGCAGGCAGAACCGGCACTTACGATCCGAAGTCCGAGACCTGGAGTGATGTGATCTATATGCCCTGTCTGGCAGAGAACGGTTTTGCACCCGGACTGCCGAAGGAGACCCCGGATCTGATCTATTTATGCTTCCCCAACAACCCTACCGGTGCCACGATCACCAAGGCACAGCTGCAGGAATGGGTGGACTATGCGAATAAGGTGGGTGCTGTCATCCTTTACGATGCAGCCTACGAAGCATATATTTCCGAGCCGGATGTGCCTCACAGTATCTATGAATGTGAAGGAGCCAGAACCTGTGCCATCGAGTTCCGTTCCTTCTCCAAAAATGCCGGCTTTACCGGAGTGCGTCTGGGCTTTACCGTGATCCCCAAGGATTTAAAGAGTGGGGATGTCAGCCTTCATGCACTGTGGGCGAGAAGACACGGCACCAAATACAACGGAGCACCCTATATCGTACAGCGTGCCGGTGAGGCAGTATACTCTGCAGCAGGTAAGGCACAGCTGAAGGAGCAGGTCGCTTATTACATGAACAACGCACACTATATCCTTGCGGGTTTAAAAGAAGCAGGATTTACCGTATCCGGCGGTGTGAACGCTCCCTATATCTGGCTGAAAGCGCCGAACGGCATGACCAGCTGGGAGTTCTTCGATTATCTGTTAGAGAATGTCAACGTGGTAGGCACTCCCGGATCCGGATTCGGACCAAGCGGTGAGCATTACTTCCGCCTGACGGCTTTCGGAAGCTACGAGAACACTGTCGAGGCAGTGGACCGTCTGAAGAGGATCCGGCTGTAGGAGAAAAATATGCAGGAAAAGCAGAAAAAAATAATTCGTCGGAGCAGTCTGGTACTGATCCTGTTTACGACAGTTATGATCTGGTATGTCAATTATCTGACGGATTTTATGATGGATGATGCATGGTATTCCACATTATTGTACACGGATACTCCGATACAGAACATCCGTGACATTATCCATGCACAGATCTGGCACTATTTTAACTGGGGCGGAAGAAGCATGGCACATGGGCTGCTGCAGCTCATACTGTTGTGCGGGGAGCACTGGGCGGATATTTTTAATACCGGTATGACGCTGCTTCTTTCATGGCTGATCTGTGAGGTGTCCGGAAGACGCGGATTCCCGTACTTTTTTGCGGCAATGGGCATGTTACTGGGACTTAATGCCAACTGGAGAATGAGTATGGTCTGGGAGTCCGGGGCGGCGAATTATCTGTATATGGCAGGATTTTTGCTGGCATTTTTATATTGTTATCTGCGCTACGAAGACCGCGGGGAGAGGAATCTTGCGGGAATCACTCTGTGGATCCTGCCGTTAGGACTGATCGCCGGATGGAGCAATGAAAATATGGGACCGGCGGTATGGATCCTGAGCCTCCTGGTGATGATCTTAAGACGTAAGGATCATAAAAAGATACCGTTATGGATGTATCTTGGAAATATCAGCTGTCTGGCGGGAAGTGTTCTGATGATCGTTGCACCGGGCAATTTTGTCCGCAGTGAGGAGACGTCTGAGGATGCTCGCGGATTGTTATGGAATTTATTTCTGCGCTTCTACAGCGAGGCGAAGGGAGCCTTTGAGTATCTGTTCCCTGCACTCCTCCTTACGGTGGTACTGCTTGTGATCTGCGTGGGAATTTTAAGAGAAAAAATCGGAAGAGAGAACCTGCTGTTGTTGGCAGGGGCATTGTTATCCTGGGGAGCTATGGTGCTGTCACCGCATTACCCTGACCGTGCAGCCTTCGGAACCATGGTATTACTCATCTGTGTGATCCTGTCCCTGACGGGTAGGGTGGTGGACAGACAGAAGGAAAATGCATGGATGTATTATGGATGCGGAGTGTTCATATGGCTTCGGGGAATGTATTTTTTCATGGAATTTATAGGACTTATGAAGGGTTGGATCACGTAGAGAGGATCCGGGGGACCTCACGGGCGGCAGAAGCCGTCTGTGGGGTCCTTTTTATCTCCGGGCATACCGGCTTCGGTACTGGCGCGGTGTCATGCCGGTCTTTTTACGGAAGATCTGCGAGAAATAGGACTGCGAAGAAAACCCGACACTGGTGGCTACCTGTGCTACCGACAGATTGGAGGATACCAGGAGCTCCTTGCAGGCTTCCAGCCTCCGGTCGGTCAGGTAATTGATCGGAGACTGCCCGACACATTCGGTAAAGGAGTGTGCCAGATAGAATTTGTTGATATGTGTGATCTCCGCCAGGGAATCTAAGGTAATGTTCTGCGAATAATTGGAGTCGATATAGCGCTTCGCCAGAGCACATTCCTTGGATAATTGGAAGGAGGAATCGGAGATGACGGACAGGTTCTGCTTCCGGGATATATATACCAGGAGCACCTGGAGCAGTCCGTGGCATACCTGTTCAAAGCCGGGGAGCTTGTCACGGAATTCCTGCATCATCAGCTGGGCAAAGTTGATGAACTGCTTTTTGTCGGCGCCGTAGCTGTAGAAGCTGTAACCCTTCGGGTTGTCCTGCCCTGCACCGGAAAAGGAAAAAGCGAGCCCTTCCACACCGAATACGATATATTCCATGGGATCGTTGGGAAGTGTTTTCTCCGTGTGCTCTACATAAGGGTTGATGATGACCAGATCGTCCGTCTTCACAGGCACCTTTTCATTCTCTATATAGAAGGCTCCCTCACCATGCAGGACATAGAACAGCTCTGAAAAGTGATGGGTATGCGGAAGGGACTGCCAGTCCCCTTCATATTTGGAGATAGAGATGTAACGCAGTTGGAAATGTTCCGGAGAACTGTTTGCGTTTGTAGAGTCAATATTGATAAATTCATTACTCATAACCAGACACCTTCTTTATCTTGTTTTATTGTGCACTTTTTCAAATTTGCAATATTTTTTATGATGAATATATAAAAAGAACAATATTTTACAAAAACGTTCGTAAAAAAGACGAAAAAATAAAAATGCATACGATCGTGATAAGCATATTATACATAATCATTTAAAAAAATCCACTATTTTAGTAACAAAATAGCAATAAACATAACAAAACAAGCAACAAAGAAATTGATATCAGGTCAGGAAGCCGATATACTTTAGTCATCAGCTGCAAGATAGTACAAAAGCGATGGGGAGGAAATCATGCGATGACAGGAAGACTGACACTGCCAACAGATGCAGACATCATTGACGAAACAATACGGTTAAAAAATCTTCTGGGCGCAGATGCTTTGAGAGACTGTGACGGAACCGAGATGCCACAAGCGCTTTTGTCAGAGCCGGTGAAGAAATATGCGACTTATTATACCACGAGAAAGGATAATGCGTGGGCGATGAAGCATCCGGAGGAGATCCAGCAGGAATACCTGATCAGCAATCGCATCACCGCCAGAGGGGAAACACTCCGCATCCGTCTGATGGAAGGCTTCCATACGGAGCAGCTTAAGGTCAACACGCTGGATGATCCGAAGCGCTGGTGGGAAGTGATCGACAGAACGACCGGTGAAGTAGTGCCGACGGATGCATGGGAATTTGATGAGGCGTCCGGCGAAGTGGAGATCCATACGATCCCTTATCATGAGTATACGGTAAGCTTCCTGGCATTTTTGATCTGGGATCCGGTGCACATGTACAATTTCATCACGAATGACTGGAAGGATACACCGCATCAGCTGACTTACGATGTGAGACAGCCCAAGACCAAGCAGTACGTCAAAGACAAGCTGAGAAAATGGTGCGAGGACAATCCTCATATCGACGTTGTCCGCTTCACTACCTTTTTCCATCAGTTCACACTGACCTTCGATGACAAGAAGCGGGAAAAATTTGTAGAGTGGTTCGGATATAGCGCAAGTGTGAGCCCCTATATCCTGGAACAGTTTGAAAAATGGGCAGGCTACAAATTCCGCCCGGAGTACATTGTGGATCAGGGATATCACAACAGCATGTTCCGCGTTCCCAGCAAACAGTTCCTGGATTTCATAGAGTTCCAGCAGATCGAGGTATGTGCGCTGGCGAAGGAGCTGGTAGACATTGTACATTCTTATGGCAAGGAAGCTATGATGTTCCTCGGAGATCATTGGATCGGAACAGAGCCCTACGGTAAATATTTCGCGGGCATCGGACTGGATGCAGTAGTGGGTTCTGTCGGAAGCGGTGTGACGCTTCGAATGATCTCTGATATCAAGGGAGTGGATTATACCGAAGGACGGCTGTTACCTTACTTTTTCCCGGATGTGTTCTGCAAAGGCGGTGACCCGATCGGAGAGGCAAGGGATAACTGGAGAAAAGCAAGGCGTGCATTACTCAGGTCCCCCCTGGACAGGATCGGATACGGCGGTTATCTGAAGCTGGCAAATAATTGGCCCGGTTTCATTGATGAGATCCAAAACGTGGTAACACAGTTTAGAGAGATCCATGAAAATATGCAGGGGACAGCTTCCTATGTGGCACCCTTCAAGGTGGCGATCCTGAACTGCTGGGGCAGTCAGAGAAGGTGGATGTCCAATCAGGTACATCATGCGATCTGGCACAGGGAAACCTATTCCGCAGAGGGCGTACTGGAATGCTTAAGCGGAATGCCTTTTGAGGTCGAGTTCATTTCCTTTGATGATGTCAGAAACGGTATCCCTGAGGAGATCAAGGTTATCATTAATGTCGGGGATGCGTACACCGCATTCAGCGGCGCGGAGAACTGGATCGACGAAAAGGTCCTGACCAATATCAGACACTTTGTGGATCAGGGAGGCGGCTTCATCGGTGTGGGTGAGCCTACCGCTTATCAGCATCAGGGAAGATATTTCCAATTGTCCGATGTGCTCGGCGTAGACCGCGAGATGTGTTTCTCTCTCAGCACGGACAAGTACAATGAGAAAAATGCAGATCACTTTATCTTAGAGGATATTGAAGGAGCCCTGGATTTCGGCGAGGGAACCAGCCGCGTCTATGCACAGGGCGGACATTATCAGATCCTTGCGATGGATGGGGAATACAGCCAGCTGGTGGTCAATGAATATGGCAGAGGACACAGTGTGTATTTTGCAGGTCTTCCGTATTCTCCCCAGAACTGCAGACTTCTGCTTCGGGCAATCTATTATGCAGCCGGCATGGAGCAGGAGATGAAGCGTTACTATGTAACGAATGTGGATACCGAAGTAACGGTATTCCAGAAGACCGGCAAGATCGCAGTGATCAACAACTCAGCACAGGCACAGCACACAGAGCTGTATATCAAAGGAAAATGTGCGTATGTGCTGGATCTGAAACCCGGCGAAATGCGTTGGGTGGACGATATCGAAGACAGGTAACTTATGGAAGGCAAAAAGCGTTTCATATTTTATAAGGTAGTACTTTACAAGTATAAGGAGGTTATTTAAGATGAAAAAGAAAGTATTAAGCGTGCTCTTAGTAGCGGCAATGACCGTTTCCATGCTGACCGGATGTGGCAACAAGCCTGCCGGCAATGATGCGCAGAGCGCAGCGCCCAGCGAGGCATCCAAGGAAACAGAGGCAGCAGCAGAGACAACTGCTTCCGCAGAAGACGAGACACTGACCGTATGGTGTTGGGATCCTAACTTCAATGTCTATGCAATGAAGCAGGCAGAGAAGGCATACCAGGTGGATCATCCTAACTTCAAGTTAGACATCCAGGAGAAGGTATATAGCGATATCGAGACTGCTCTGATCACAGCGGCTGAAGCCGGTGATTACAGCACTTTACCTGATATCTTCCTGATGCAGGATTATTCCTTCCACAAAAATGCAACCAATTATCCCGGAATCTTCACAGCACTGGATGACTGCGGAATTGATTTCTCCCAGTTCTCTATGGGTAAGCTGGCTGACTCCACAGTAGATGGCACACATTATGGTATTCCTTTTGATAATGGTGCTACCATCATGGCGATCCGTTCCGATATGGTAGAAGCAGCAGGCCTTAAGGTAGAAGATTTCAAGGATACCACATGGTCTGAGTTCATGGAGCTGTCTAAGAAGGTAATGGCTGCGAACGATGTTCCCATGCTGACCTGCTCCGGCGGTTCTGAGATCGTGATCGAGATGTTACAGTCTGCAGGTGCTTCCCCTATGGTAGATGGCAAAGTATCCCTGGTAGACAACAAAGCGCTGAAGAAAGCGATCGAGACCTACAAGCAGCTGATCGATGAAGGAATCATGGCTGATTATACCGACTGGGATCAGTATATCGCTTCCATGAACAAGGGTACCGCTGCAGGCGTTATCCAGGGCTGCTGGATCATGTCCTCCATTCAGGCAGCAGATGACCAGGCAGGCAAATGGGCAATCGTAAACATGCCTAAGTTAGATGATGTAGAAGGCGCAACCAACTACGCTAACTGCGGAGGTGCAAGCTGGGCAGTATCTTCTAACTGCAAAAATACCGATCTGGCATTTGATTTCCTGAACGCTACCTTTGGTGCGGATGTAGATTTATACGATGATCTGCTGGTAAATGCAGGAGCAATCGCAAGTTACCTGCCCGCAGCACAGTCTGAGACCTATAATGAGGGCAATGAGTTCTACGGCGGTCAGGCAGTGTACAAGGATATCGTAGAGTTTGCCGGACATGTTCCCGGAATTGACTACGGTGCATACTACTCTGACATCAGAAGCGCACTGACAGATGCGATCACCAACGTTGTACAGAAGAACGCTGATATCGATACAGAGATCAAAAACGCTCAGGATACCGTAGAGTTTAATATCGCCGAATAATCACCAGAGTATGGAAACTGGATAGTACCGGGGGTGCAGCAGTGCGTTCCCGGTACTGTTGTAGGAGAGAAACATGGAAAAGAAGAAAACAAAATTAAGTTTGGAAAAAAAGCATAATCTGACCGGATGGGCATTCCTGCTCCCGGCATCGATTTTAATATTTGTATTTTGTTTCTATCCGATGTCACAGGCCATCCTTCTTTCCTTCCGGAAGACAGGAGGAGTCTTCAATGGTGTAGCGAATTATGCCAGGATCTTCAAGGATAAAACATTCCAGCAATGCTTGTTCAATACCTTCTTTTATTTTGTGATTCAGGTACCGATCATGCTTGTGCTCGCACTGATGCTGGCGCAGCTGCTGAATAATCCTAAGATAAAAGGAAAAGGTATTTTCCGTACTTTGATCTTCCTTCCGTGTGCAACGTCACTGGTATCTTATTCCATGATATTTAAGTCATTGTTTGCTCCGGATGGAGTTGTCAACAGAGTGCTTATGGCCATCGGACTGTCTTCTGTGGACTGGTTCCAGAGCACATGGGCGGCGCGATGGGTCATCGTGATCGCACTGATCTGGAGATGGACCGGATATAATATGGTATTCTATCTGGCAGGGTTACAGAATATCGATTATTCTGTATATGAGGCAAGCTACATCGACGGAGCGACACCGTTCCAGCAGTTTATGAAGATCACGATACCGTTGTTAAAGCCGACCATTCTGATGACGGCGATCATGTCTACTTCGGGAACACTGCAGCTGTTCGATGAGTCGATGAACCTGACAGCAGGCGGCCCCGGTAAATCTACAATGACATTGGCGCATTACATTTACAATATCTCCTTTGTGGAGACACCGAAATTTAATTATGCGGCAGCGTTGTCTGTATGCATACTTGTGATGGTAGCGGTTCTGTCTGCAATTCAGATGAAGGTGGGTGACAAACGTGACTAAATTCAAGCAAATAATTTCCTACGCAATCTTAGTGATAGCAAGCTTTCTGTCAGCATTTCCACTGTATTATATGCTATGCGGTGCGACGAACCAGAGTATTGATGTGGTAAGAGGACGTCTGATCCCGGGTACCTATCTGATCGAGAATTTCAAGACCCTGGTTGACATGCAGAATCTCGGACTTGCGATGTTTAACTCCTTCCGCAATGCGATCGTGATCACGGTTGTGACACTGCTGATCTGTTCCATTGCCGGTTATGGATTTGAGATCTATCATGATAAGGGTAAGGATATTCTGATGAGTATTCTGCTGCTGGCAATGATGCTTCCGTTCGTAGCGATCATGATCCCTCTGTTCAAGATGTTCACCTCCTGGAAGCTGGTAAACACCTGGATCGCACTGGCCCTGCCATCCATCTCGACTCCGTTTATGATCATGCTTTTCAGACAGGCAGCACGTTCTTTTCCTCATGATATTATCGAGGCTGCCAGGCTGGAAGGTCTGAGTGAAATACAGATTTTCTTCCGGATGTTCATTCCGGTGATGAAATCTACCTATGGAGCAGCGATGACGGTTACATTTATGAATGCGTGGAATAATTATCTGTGGCCGACGATCATTTTACAGGACAATAAGGCGATCACCATGCCGATGTTGGTAGCCAATCTGAAGAGTGGATACAGTGTGGATTATGGTATGCTGATGCTGGGAGTATTGATCTGTACACTTCCTACGGCGATCATCTTCCTGTGTTTACAGAAGAGCTTTGCAAATGGAATTACGGGAGCAGTGAAATAATGCAACAGAAAATGCCAAAACAGGAAACTATGACACAGGCGCATATCAGGAAGGCTCAGGGAGCCTTCCTTTTGGCGCATAGAATGGGCCTGATCGAGGATCCCTCTATGGAGGGACTGGAGGCCAGACGTAAGAAGCACAATGAAAAGCTGCGGAGAATGGAACAGGAAGGGAAGCTCTTCTACGGACCGCATTATTTTTCCGCACCGGCGTATCTGCAATATGAGCTGACCCGCCTGAAACTGGATTTTGTGCAGCCGTGTGAGAAGGTCCTGGCAGGCGGCTATTGCCCGGATTTTACAGAGCGGGAGAAGCGAGATTTTTACGAACAGAACAGAGATCTGTTCGGACGCTATCATGGGGATTATTTTACCTATGAGGAGGTGTCACAGATCATTGAGAAACGGTTACGGGAGGATGCATATGACAAGCTTATCTGCGACGTATTATGTGAGTCAGAGAACGGGCAGTGATGAAAATGACGGACGGACGTGCAGTACGGCGTTTGCCAGTCTGTCTGCCATCAATCGAAGACATCTGCAGCCGGGCGACCGCATCCTGTTAGAACGGGGCAGTGTATTTTACGGACAGTATCTGCATGTGACAGACAGCGGTACGAAAGAGGCACCGATTGTGATCGGAGCGTACGGCACAGCAGATGCACCGCCGCGGATCGATGCCTGCGGACAGGGCATCTGGTATCAGGATTATGGGACACCGCTGGATTCTCCTACGCATGTGTATCACGGCTATGTATCTTCCGCAGTACTTTTGTATGATGCAGAGCACATTGTGGTCGAGGATCTGGAGATCACGAATGAAGGCAGCAGGATTTTGGGAGAGCGTTACAGCCTGGGTGAGAAAATGAACCGTACCGGTGTGGCAGTGGTGGCTAAGGACAAAGGGGTGCGCAACGGCATCACGCTTAGGAATCTGTGGATCCATGATGTCCATGGGAATGTCTACGATAAGCACATGAATAACGGTGGGATCTATATGACAGCGCTTCGCCCGGAATGTGAGGAGCGGACAGGTGTGGCACGGTATCGGGATGTCGTCATAGAAGGATGCTTCGTGCACCGGGTCAGCCGCTGGGGAATTGCAGCAGGCTATACCTATGCTCATGATAAGTTCCGGGGAGCAGAGCTTACGGAATCGGTTTTTCTGGACTATGGGCATGAAAATATGCAGATACGGAATAATTATGTAAAAGAGGCCGGCGGGGATGGGATCACACCGATGTATGCGCTGCGTCCTCTGGTGGAGCATAATATGGCAGACTCAGTGGCCTGCGAGATCAATGACCGGATCTATTGCGAGCCGGGCGACCGGATGGGAAAAGTGGCAGCCGCAATCTGGCCCTGGAAATGCAAGGATGCCCTGTTTCGCTATAATGAAGTCGCTGACACCAGGCTCAATCAGGACGGCATGGCATATGATGCGGATTCCGGGGACGGAACGGTGTATGAATATAATTACAGCAGGCAGAATGAGGGCGGCTGTGTGATGTTCTGTTTACAGGAGGCGATCCATAATACCTTCCGCAATAATATCAGCTATGATGATCTCGGTGGTACGATCAGCCCGTCAGAGAATCCGGATGCCCTGCTTCAGAATAATGTATACTATGTGCGAGAGGGTGTTCCCTTTGTACGCAAAAATATGGACGGAGGCAGCTTTACACAGGTGAATGACCGGGTTGTTGCGCTGGATTTTGGTCCGGATAAATAAAAACAGATAGGGTGCTAAGCTCGGAATGAAACTCCGTGGCTTAGCATTTTTTAATCGATTAACGGCGGTGGCATGCACACAAAACGGTTTGACGGACGAGAAAAGAACTGTTAAACTATTAGGCGGTAAACAGACAGAAGGAACATGAAAATAGAAAGGAGCCGGGGCATGGGTGAAAGTATATTACAACTTCAGCAGATCCGGAAATCTTTTGCTGATACAGAGGTATTAAAAGGCATTGACTTAGAAGCCGGACAGGGAGAATTTATCACGCTGTTAGGTGCCTCCGGCTGCGGCAAGACCACGACGCTGCGGATCATTGCGGGTCTGGAACTGCCGGATAGCGGGCAGGTGATCCTGGAGGGCCACAATATTACGGATTGGGAACCCAACAAGCGGGATGTTAATACAGTATTTCAGAATTATGCCCTGTTTCCGCATATGAACGTGGCGGATAACGTAGGCTATGGATTGAAGATCCGCAAAGTCCCGAAGGCAGAGATCGCAGAGCGGGTGGAGCGTGCGCTTCGCCTGGTGCAGCTGGAAGAGTACGGAAAACGTATGCCGGACCAGCTCTCCGGCGGACAGAAGCAGCGCATTGCCATTGCCAGAGCGGTGATCAATGAGCCGAAAGTATTGCTGTTAGATGAACCGCTGGGAGCACTGGATCTGAAGCTGCGCAGGCAGATGCAGCTGGAACTGAAACGTCTGCAGAAGCAGCTGGGGATCACTTTTATCTATATCACGCATGACCAGGAAGAGGCGATCAATATGTCCGACCGCATCGGTGTCATGCATGAAGGCGTGCTGGAGCAGATGGGGACACCCAACGAGGTGTATTATCGGCCGAGGACCAGCTACGTGGCAGATTTTGTGGGAAATGCGAATATTCTGCATAAAAATGGAGAGACACTTGCCATCCGTTCGGAAAATATCCGGATGGACGGGGAGAGTGTCTGTACGCAGGAAGCAGTCGTAGTGGAGAAAAGTTTTGCCGGTGGGCAGCTTCGTATATTGTTCCGCCTGTCGGATGGGCAGCTTCTGACAGCCAGCCGCTATGGCATCGATAATGATATGCAGGCGGGAGAGACGGTGAAGATCGGCTGGGATGCAAAAGACGCAGTAAAGGTATTAGATAATGACAAAGACGAAAACTAAAAGTAACGGACACAGGAGCTTGGGGAATATCGGACTGATGATCCCCATGTATGTGTTCACGATCCTGTTCGTGGCTCTGCCGATCCTGTATCTGTTTCTGTTGAGCTTTTTACAGAGAGCGCAGGTCTGGGGCGTGGATTTTACGTTCACCCTGGACAATTATAAGAGAATATTGGAGCCGTTGTATCTGGATACCTTCCGGCAGTCTCTGAAGCTGGCGTTTACCGCTACCTTTTTTGTGGCACTGATCGGATATCCTTATGGGTATTTTATGGCGCGGATGAATGCGGTGTGGAAGCGCAGGATGCTGCTTCTCATCATGATCCCGTTCTGGACCAGTGCGCTGATCCGTCTCTACGGCTGGATCATCGTATTCCGCAGCAACGGTGTGCTGGATAAGATATTGATGGGGCTGCATCTGACTGATCAGCCGTTAAAGCTGCTCTATACTTATCCGGCAGTGGTGGTGGGAATGGTCTATTCCCTGCTGCCTTTTATGATCCTGGCGGTGTATTCCAGCGCGGAGAAGCTGGATATGTCTTTGGTGGAAGCCTCCAGGGATCTGGGAGCTTCCCAGTGGACGGCGTTCTGGACCGTCAGCTTCCGGCTGACGCTGCCGGGTCTGTTATCCGGCGTGGTACTGTCCTTTATCCCGTCCATGGGACTGTTTTTCATAGCGGATATCTTAGGCGGCAATAAGATCGTACTGGTGGGTAGTGTGATACAGGAACAGATCACTAAGGGGCGCAACCAGCCGTTTGCGGCAGCACTGTCCGCGGTGCTTATGGTGCTGACCTCCGTTATGATCCGTCTGTACCGGAAGATCACCGGAACTTCACAGCTGGAAGGGATGTTGTAAGATATGAAAAAGAAAAAATGGCCGTTTGTATATGTGGCGGTGATCACTGTGCTGACCTATATCCCGATCCTTCTGACAGTGGTGTATTCCTTTAACGCCTCGAAGCTGACCTCGGTCTGGGAGGGATTTTCCCTGAAGTGGTACCGGGAGCTGTTTGGCGACAGAGATTTAGGAGAAGCCTTGATTAACAGTCTGATCCTGGCGGTATTAAGCTGCGCTTTCGCAGTGCTGATCGGCACTTCGGGAGCGCTGGGGATGAGCCGCAGGAAGCGGAAGACGGATGAGGTTGTGGCATATGTATCCACACTGCCCATCATGATCCCGGAGATCATTCTGGGCATGGTATTTTTGTCCGTATTTTCCCTGATGGGACTGCCCTTTGGTATGGTCACGCTGGTGATCGCCCATACTACATTCTGTGTGCCCTATATTTTTACTATGGTGCGGGCGAGACTGGTGGGAATGGACCATTCCTTAGAAGAGGCGGCGCTGGATCTGGGAGCGACGAAGCGGCAGGTATTTTTTGACATAATACTTCCGCAGATCCTGCCGGCAATCTTGTCCGGTGTGCTGCTGGCATTTGCCATGTCCTTCGATGATGTGGTGATCAGCATATTTGTCACCGGACCGAAGGTTAATACTTTGCCGGTGAAGATCTACACGAAATTAAAGACCGGCGTGACCCCGGAGATCAACGCACTTGCAACAGTTATGCTGTTTGTGATATTGTTGTGTCTGGCGGGAGCGTATGTGCTGGGACGGAAAAGTCAGGCACCCGCAGGAGAAATACCCGGAGAAAAATGATCGGGGGATTGCCCGTAAGCATCATGGAAAATAGAAGAGGATGCAGAAAATCTGCATCGAAGGAGGAGATTATGAAGAAAAAGCTGGCAATGCTGCTGGCAGCGACCATGCTGGTCACGTTGTTTACCGGCTGTGGAGCAGGCGGTAAGGAAGATAAGGGAGAACTGAATCTATATACCTGGGATGGCATGTTCCCTCAGGAGATCCTGGACGGTTTTGAAAAAGAGACCGGTATCCGGATCAATTATTCCAACTTTGATTATGATGAAGATATGCTGGCGAAGCTGGAGGAGACCAAGGGCGGTGATTACGATCTGGTCATCGCGGATGACTATATCATCGAGCTGGCGATTCAGGAAGGTCTGGCGCAGAAGCTGGATACGGGAAAGATCAGCACTTACGATAATCTGAACCCTGTATTTATGTCCCAGTTCTATGATCCGCAGAATGAATATACGGTACCTTACGGTGCGGGCATTCCGCTGATCGTGTACGATCCGGGACTGACGGATGTGAAGATCACAGGCTATGAGGATCTGTGGGATCCAGCTCTGGAAAATAATGTGGCACTGACAGCGAATTACCGTGTTATCGACGGTATTACGCTGAAAACGATGGGTGAGTCCTTCAATACGGAAGATCTGGATGCCATCCGTGCGGCAGGAGAGAAGCTTCTGACCCTGGCACCAAATATCCGCGTGATCAATGACAACAACACCCAGGATTACCTGATCAGCGGTGAAGTGGCAGCAGCCTTTTTGTATACCTCCCAGGTATCAGCAGCTCTGCAGGCGAGACCGGATCTGGAAGTGGTATATCCCAAGGAGGGACTGGGCTTCGGTATCATGGCAGGATTTGTACCCTCCAAGGCTCCCAATGCGGATGCAGCCTATGCGTTTTTAGACTATATCAATGAGCCGGAAAATGCGGCAAAATGCTATGAGTATATCGGTTATTATTGCACCAACAAAGCAGCGGAAGAATATATTTCCGATGATATGAAGAAGATGATCGTATTGCCGGAGGATGCAGCGGAGGGCGAGATCGTGCAGAACATCTCCCAGGAGGCAGAGGACCTGCATGCAGAGATCTGGAATCAGTTCAAGAACGCATGTAATTAGCCTTCCGTTCAGCCCGCGCCATTTGATGAATGAATGAAAAAAGTTCTTGACAGATTTGATCTGTGCGAATATTATAAGTCTAAGTTGAAAAACTAATTTGTAAATGCTATGAAAGAGACTCTTGCCAAGGAAAACGACAGGAATACAGCGTCACCGACTGAGAGCGCTGTTTGCGGAAGCTGGCGAAGGGAACACTCCGGAGCAGGTGATCTGAACTGCAGAATATCACATGCAGCTAGGATGACACGTTGCACGCGTTAAGTGACAAGAGTGGATGGGCAAAGGCGCCTGTCAATTCGGGTGGTACCACGGATTAGATGATTCGTCCCGGGATATGTTTTAACATGTCCCGGGGCTTTTTGTATTTAAAAATAAGCTGTACAGGGAGCGCACATTCGGGACACTATATAACAGGAGGTGCGATATGTACAGAGATTTAACAATGAAAGAGATCAGTGAACAGCAGATCGGACAGACTTTGCAGGTGGCAGGCTGGGTGGAGAACATCCGTGACCACGGCGGCGTATCCTTTATCGATCTGCGGGATATGTACGGCGTGTTACAGGTGGTCATCCGTAAGCCGGAACTTTTAAAGGGTATCACCAAGGAAATGTGCCTGTCCATTACCGGTCTCATGGAACACAGAGACGAAGAGACCTACAACCCGAAGATTCCTTCCGGCACCATCGAACTGGAAGCACACAAGATCGATGTGTTGGGAAGAGTATATAAGCAGCTTCCTTTCGAGATCCAGACATCCAAAGAGATCCGGGAAGATGTGAGATTAAAATATCGTTATCTTGACCTTAGAAATGCAAAAGTGAAGGACAACATCGTTTTTCGTTCCAAGGTCATCAGCTATCTGCGTCAGAAGATGACGGACATGGGATTTTTAGAGATTCAGACCCCAATCCTGTGTGCTTCTTCTCCCGAGGGCGCCAGAGACTATATCGTTCCCAGTAGAAAATTTAAAGGAAAATTCTATGCGCTGCCTCAGGCACCGCAGCAGTATAAGCAGCTGTTGATGGCTTCCGGATTTGACAAGTATTTCCAGATCGCTCCCTGCTTCCGCGATGAGGATGCCAGAGCAGACAGATCTCCCGGAGAGTTCTATCAGCTGGATTTTGAGATGAGCTTCGTGACCCAGGAGGATGTCTTCAAGGTAGGCGAGGAAGTATTACATGATACCTTTGTAAAGTTTGCTCCCGAAGGCAGCAGGATCACCGAGACACCGTTCCCTATCATCAGTTACAAACAGGCCATGCTGGAGTTCGGCTGTGACAAGCCGGATCTGCGCAATCCCTTACGCATTATGGATGTGACGGAGTTCTTCCAGAGATGTACATTTAAGCCGTTTATCGGCAGAACCGTCCGTGCCATCAAGGTACATGCGGAGATGTCCAAGGGCTTCCATGAAAAACTGTTAAGCTTCGCAACTTCCTTAGGAATGGGCGGACTTGGTTATCTGGAAGTGGCAGAGGACATGAGCTACAAGGGACCCATCGATAAGTTCATTCCGGAAGAGATGAAGGGAGAGCTGGCAACACTGGCAGGACTGTCTGCCGGAGATACCATTTTCTTCATTGCGGACAAAGAGGATAAGGCGAACTACTATGCCGGTCATATCCGTACCGAGCTGGGAGAGAAGCTGGATCTGATCGAAAAGGATGCTTACCGCTTCTGCTATGTGAACGACTTCCCGATGTTTGAACGGGATCCTGAGACGAAGCAGATCGGCTTCACACACAACCCGTTCTCCATGCCGCAGGGCGGTCTGGAAGCACTGAACACCATGGATCCGCTAGACGTTCTGGCATATCAGTACGACATCGTATGCAACGGCGTGGAGTTGTCCTCCGGTGCAGTACGTAACCACGACATCGAGATCATGAAAAAAGCTTTTGCCATTGCGGGCTACGATGAAGAGACACTGAAGACGAAGTTCGGAGCGCTCTATCAGGCATTCCAGTTCGGAGCCCCCCCTCATGCAGGAATGGCTCCCGGCGTGGATCGTATGATCATGCTGCTGCGGAATGAGGAGAATATCCGTGAGGTCATCGCCTTCCCGATGAACGGCAATGCACAGGATCTCATGTGCGGAGCACCCGGCGAGGTAACGGAGCAGCAGTTGCGCGAGGTACACATTAAGGTGAGAGAGTAGTGCGGAAAGAAAAGGAATGGAGAATAGTGTGAAAAATAAGCATGATAGCCTATTTTTCACACGGCTATTTGTGCCGCAGGCGTCACAAAGTAGCCCTTATCGCAGAATCAAATTTGAAATTTGATCCGCGATTCCTCCGACGAAAGGAACCGTCTGCGGAATGGAGAGTAGTATGGCGAACGTAATTAGCGATGAGACCATAGAATATGTAGGCATTCTGGCGAAGCTGGAGCTCTCTGAAGAGGAGAAAGAAGCAGCGAAAAAGGATATGGGCAGAATGCTGGATTATATCGACAAACTAAGTGAACTGGATACTACCGGCGTGGAACCTATGTCCCATGTGTTCCCGGTACAGAATGTCTTCCGCGAGGACGTGGTGACAAATGGGGACGAGAGTGAACAGACACTGGCCAATGCACCCGGCGAAAAGGACAATATGTTTGTGGTACCAAAGACGTTTGATTAAATCAAACGTCTTCGGACTTTCGATTGAAAATCGAAAGCCTTCGACTTTTGATTAGAAATCGGGTAGAATACCGCTTTATAATCTGGTTACAGCATTTAGGCGGTAATGGTTTTCCGTCAGACATTAAAAAAGGAGAATGGATATGGATATTTTATCCCTGACAGCAGTAGAGCTGGCAAAGGCTATCCGGGAAGGTAAGACTACGGCGGTGGAAGCGACGCAGGCAGTACTGGACAGAATCGCAGCCGCTGAAGATGCCTATCACTGCTATGTGACCGTAGAACGGGACAAAGCATTACAGCAGGCGGCGGAAGTACAGAAAAAGATCGAACAAGGAGAACTGACAGGACCCTTAGCCGGAGTTCCCTTTGCCATCAAAGACAATATGTGTACGGAAGGAACACTGACCACCTGCTCTTCTAAAATATTAGAGAATTTTATTCCGACCTTCAGCGCGGAAGCGGTACGGAATCTGGAAAAGGCAGGGGCGGTCATCCTGGGCAAGACCAACATGGATGAGTTCGCCATGGGCAGTACCACAGAGACTTCTTACTACGGTGTGACGAAGAATCCGAGAAACCCTGAGCATGTCCCCGGAGGCTCTTCCGGCGGTTCCGCGGCGGCAGTAGCAGCCGAGGAATGCTTCGCGGCACTGGGCTCCGACACCGGCGGCTCCATCAGACAGCCTGCATCCTATTGCGGCGTCGTCGGCATGAAACCCACCTACGGAACGGTATCCCGTTACGGACTGATTGCTTATGGTTCTTCTCTGGACCAGATTGGACCGTTGACCAAGGATGTGACAGACTGCGCCACCGTGCTGGAAGCTATCACTTCCCATGACCCTAAGGATTCCACTTCCATGAAGCGGGAGGATACGGATTTTACCTCTGCGCTGGTAGCGGATGTGAAAGGAATGAAGATCGGTATTCCCAGAGATTATTTCGGCGAAGGACTGGATCCTGAGGTCAGGGATGCGGTACTGACAGCCGCGGAAGTATTGAAAGCGCAGGGTGCAGAGGTGGAGGAATTCGACTTAAGTCTGGTAGACTATGCGATCCCTACCTACTATACCATCGCAGCTGCTGAGGCCAGCTCCAACCTGGAGCGCTTTGATGGCGTAAAATATGGCTACCGTGCCCAGGATGCGGAGGATCTGCACACCATGTACAAGAGAAGCCGTTCTCAGGGCTTTGGCCCCGAGGTGAAGCGTCGTATCATGCTGGGCTCCTTCGTGTTAAGTTCCGGTTATTACGATGCGTATTACCTGAAGGCACTCCGCGTAAAAGCGCTGATCAAAAAAGCTTTTGATGAAGCTTTTGCGAAATATGATGTGATCTTGGGACCGGTGGCACCTACCACGGCACCGAAGTTAGGCAGTAGTCTGGCGGATCCCATCAAGATGTATTTAGGAGATATCTACACCATCTCCATCAACCTGGCGGGACTGCCCGGTATCAGCGTTCCCTGTGGCACGGATTCCAAAGGGCTGCCCATCGGTATGCAGCTGATCGGTGACTGCTTCCGGGAAAAGACTCTGATCCGCGCAGCATATACCTATGAGCAGAGCGTGAAGTAGAACAACGGAAAATTTACACATATACATGATGCCAGGGTGCTATGTGCCAGTGGCACATGTTTAGCACGGACCGAAGCGGAGCGTAGAAGTGAGAGTGCGCAGCGCGGAACAATCCGTAGGCATCAGAGTCGTGGGGCTTTTGACCCCGACATCATACACATAGAAGCAATGCAGATACGGAAAGGCATTTAGCCCTTATCGCAGAACCAAATTTGAAATTTGATTCGTGATTCCTCCGACGAAAGGAACCGTCTGCGGAATGGAGATTACTATGGCAAAACAATATGAAACCGTCATCGGTCTGGAAGTTCATGTAGAGCTTGCCACGAAGACGAAAATATTCTGCGGCTGTTCCACAGCGTTCGGCGGCAGACCCAACACCCACACCTGCCCGGTGTGTACCGGTATGCCGGGATCTCTCCCCGTGCTGAATAAACAGGTGGTAGAATATGCGGTGGCAGTAGGTCTTGCGACGAATTGTACCATCACACAGTACTGTAAATTTGACAGAAAAAATTATTTCTATCCCGATAACCCTCAAAACTATCAGATCTCTCAGCTGTATCTGCCCATCTGCAGGAATGGTTCGGTAGAGATCGAGGTGGAGGGAGAGGATGGCAGCACCTATACGAAGCCGGTGCGTATCCACGAGATCCATATGGAGGAGGATGCCGGCAAACTGGTTCATGACGACTGGGAAGATTGTACATTGGTGGATTACAACCGCTCCGGTGTGCCTCTGATCGAGATCGTATCCGAGCCGGATATGCGCAGCGCGGAGGAAGTCATTGCCTATTTGGAAAAATTACGTCTGCTGATCCAGTATTTAGGAGCTTCCGACTGTAAACTTCAGGAAGGTTCCATGCGTGCGGATGTGAACCTGTCTGTAAGAGAAGTAGGCGCGGAGAAGTTCGGAACCCGTACCGAGATGAAGAACCTGAATTCCTTCAAGGCCATCGCCAGAGCCATTCAGGGCGAAAGAGAACGGCAGATCGATCTGCTGGAGGCAGGCAAAGAAGTGATTCAGGAGACCAGACGCTGGGATGACAATAAGGAATATTCCTACGCCATGCGTTCCAAGGAGGATGCCCAGGACTATCGCTATTTCCCGGACCCCGATCTGGTGCCGGTCTATATCAGCGATGAGTGGCTGGAGAACATTCGCAGCAAACAGCCGGAATTCCGAACCGAGAAGATGAAACGGTACAAGGAAGAATATGATATTCCCGAATATGATATCGAGATCATCACCGGATCCAAGCATCTGGCAGATATCTTCGAGGCATGTGTAGCGCTGGGAAGCCAGCCCAAGAAAGTGTCCAACTGGCTGATGGTAGAGACCATGCGCCTGTTAAAAGAAAAAGAGATGGAGCCGGAAGATATCCGGTTCGCCCCGGAGCATCTGAGCAGGCTGATCGCTCTGGTGGATGGCAAAGTGATCAACTCTTCTGTGGCAAAGGAAGTATTCCAGGTGATGTTTGAGGAAGATGTAGATCCCGAACAGTATGTGGAAGAAAAGGGATTGAAGACTGTCAATGACGAAGGCGCATTGCGGAAAGTTGTGGAGGAAGTTATCGCCGCCAATCCCCAGTCCGTAGAGGACTACCATAACGGCAAAGAGAAAGCCATCGGCTTCCTGGTAGGTCAGACCATGAAAGCAATGAAAGGCAAGGCAGATCCCGCCAGCGTCAACCAGATGCTGAAGGAACTGCTGTAAATTGAGAGTTTACGAAAGCATAGCCGCGCATAGGCAAAATAAGAACCGTGATTGGGAGCTTGCTCACAAATCACGGTTTTTACGTTTGGCGTGATGCAGCGAACGCCCGCCTGTGTCCTTCTTCCGCCTTCGCGTGGGCACAGGAGATAGGAACAAGCTAGTCTGTACCCTTAAACCAAGGTACGGGGCGTTACACACAAGATTTGATGATTAAGCCCCGCGTAATATAAACTACCGGGGCTTAATTGATTATTATTGATGATTAAGCCCCGCGTAATATAAACTACCGGGGCTTAATTGATTATTATTGATGATTAAGCCCCGCGTAATATAAACTACCGGGGCTTAATTGATTATTATTGATGATTAAGCCCCGCGTAATATAAACTACCGGGGCTTAATTGATTATTATTGATGATTAAGCCCCGCGTAATATAAACTACCGGGGCTTAATTGATTATTATTGATGATTAAGCCCCGCGTAATATAAACTACCAGGGCTTAATTGACTATTATTGATGATTAAGCCCCGCACAATATAAACTACCGGGGCTTAATTGACTATAATTGATGATCACGCCCCGCGTAATATAAACTACCGGGGCTTAATTGACTATAATTGATGATCACGCCCCGCACAACATAAACTACCGGGGCTTAATTGACTATTATTGATGATTAAGCCCCGCGCAACATAAACTACCGGGGCTTAATTGATTATAATTGATGATTAAGCCCCGCGTAATATAAACTACCAGGGCTTAATTGATTATAATTGATGATTAAGCCCCGCGTAATATAAACTACCGGGGCTTAATTGACTATTATTGATGATTAAGCCCCACGTAATATAAACTACCGGGGCTTAATTGATTATTATTGATGATTAAGCCCCGCGCAACATAAACTACCGGGGCTTAATTGACTATAATTGATGATTAAGCCCCGCGTATCGAAATAAGACAGCGATTTGAGCGCAAGCGCCCATCGCTGTCCTCACTATGCCTATGCGAGGCTCATTGCTCGCGTACTTTTAAGTTATGCCAATGCCTGCTCCAGCTTCTGACGGAAATCGGCTTCGGACATGGCACCACCGAAGGTTACGGCAGGCTCTCCGTTCTTGAACACGATGAAATGAGGGATGCTTACCACACGGTACTTCTGCGCGATCGCCATATTTTCATCCACGTTGAGTTTGCCGATCTTCATCTTGCCGGCGTAAGCTTCGGCACATTTCTCCACCACAGGTCCCATCATCTTGCAGGGACCGCACCAGTCAGCATAGAAATCCACCAGAACGGGAATCTCCGAATGCAGAACTTCCTCTTCAAAATTAGCAACAGTAAAAGTGTATTCCATAATGATCCTTCCTTTCTCCGGCTGCATGTAAGCAGCCGATATGTCTTAAGTTTTTGCAACGATTCAGAATCCTATTCGCTATCTAAAACTTCTTATCTGCTTGAATGCAAGCATTCGCAGATCGCAGTTTGCATGGCTCTGAATAGTTACAAGTATCTCAAAAAAACAGTGTGTTATGAATTGTTTCAAAAAAAGAGTTATGAATTATTTCAAAAAAACAATGTGTTATGAATTATTTCAAAAAAATGAGTGTATTATGAATTGTTATCTAAAAATAATATATTTACAAATAGGGTTGCCGATGGAGGAGAATTTCTCCTCATATTCTGTCATGACATTGCCTTCCATCAGAGCAGCGTCACTGTGCAGATCGTAGGTGATCACCTTCGCCTGCCAGCCGGCGGGTTCCAGTTCCTCCACTGCGAAATCAAACAGAGGACGATTATCCGTCTTGAATTCCAGAGTGCCCTCTTTTTTTAAGATTACATCATAGCGGGCCAGGAACTGTCTGGAGGGCAGACGTCTCTTGGCATGGCGGTCCTTCGGCCAGGGATCGGAGAAGTTCAGATAGATCCGGTCTACTTCACTTTTCCCAAATACCTTATCGATATCTTCGGCATCCATGCGGATGAATTTCAGGTTGGGAAGCTCATCTTCCTCCATTTTTTGGATGGCGCGGAGCAGAACACTGGAATATTTCTCGATGCCCACATAATTGATCTGCGGATTTAATTTCGCAAGGGTGTGCAGGAAACGTCCTTTTCCCATGCCGATCTCGATATGAATGGGGTGATCGTTCCCGAAGATCTCGTGCCAGGTTCCGGGACAGTCTTCCAAAGTATCTTCCGGTACCACGTAAGGGCTTTCTGCGATCACTTCGCGGGAGCCGGTAATATTACGTAATCTCATATATTCGATAACCTTTCTTTATTGATAACCTTTTTTATTGATGACTTTTCTTATTTAATGTTTAATGACTTTTCTTGATGAATGCTGCAGATTCGTGTAGAATCTGTATTGTCAATGTACTGTATCTTGGAAAACTTGTCAAGTGACCCTGTCGGACCAGGCGGCTGTGCATATGACCCTGTCGGACCAGGCGGCTGTGCATATGACCCTGTCGGACCAGGCGGCTGTGTAAGTGACCCTGTCGGAACAGACGGTTGTGCATATGACCCTGCCGGAACAGGCGGCTGTGCATATGATCATGTTGGAACAGGCGGTTGTGCATATGATCCTGTCGGAACAGGCGGCTGTGCATATGACTCTGTCGACATCGGGCTGTCGGGACTGATTTTATATAAAAACGGGAGGAAAGATGATGAAATGGATGATCGCGTCGGACATTCACGGTTCGGCATACTATTGTAGAAAATTATTAGAGACATATGAAAAAGAAGGAGCGGAGAGACTTTTACTGTTGGGAGATATTTTGTATCACGGTCCCCGCAATGACCTCCCGGAAGGATATGCACCGAAGGAAGTTATTGAGCTTTTGAATGCCCGTAAAAAAGACATTTACTGTGTCCGGGGCAACTGTGATACAGAGGTGGATCAAATGGTGCTGGAATTCCCGGTGCTGGCGGATTACTGCGTGCTTGCGGAAGGAAATACAATGATCTATGCTACCCACGGACATATTTATAACGAACAGAACCTGCCGCCGCTGCACCCCGGAGATGTGCTGCTGCACGGACATACCCATGTACCGAAATGCATGGAACATGAGGAAGAACAGTACATCTGTATGAATCCCGGTTCCGTGTCGATCCCGAAGGAAGGCAGCTGGCACGGGTATATGATCTGGGAAGATAATACGTTTATCTGGAAAGATTTTGACGGCCAGGAACATATGCGAAAAATTTTAAGTTAATACTATGGTTTTTGAGAAAAATGGTGTATGATAGAAAATGTGCATTATCATACACCATTTTTATAAGATGTCGGGGTCAAAAGCCCCCGACTTTGATGCCTACGGATTGCTCCGTGCCACGCACTCCCACGTCTCCGCTCCGCTTCGGTCCGTGCTAGACATGTGCCACTGGCATCTTTTATAAAGCTTATAAAGATTTATCAGGAAGGATTTATACATGCGTTTTTTCAAGCATTTTTCATATAGAACTTTTTTTGCGAAGGCAGTTATGGGAATCAGCGCCATCTGTCTTTTTGCATCTAATGGACTTGCGGTTTCGGCAGCCACCATCAAAGAAGAGAACATCGCCCGCAACCAGTCACTGGCGGTACAGTCCAATGCGGTGGACAACTGGCCCACGGGCCCAGTGGTCAGTGCGGAGTCGGCGATCCTGATCGATGCGGATACCGGAGCAATCTTGTATGCGAAAAATATTCACCAGAAGGAGTATCCCGCCAGTACCACCAAGATACTGACGACACTGATCGCCTCGGAGCGCTGCAGCATGGATGAGATCGTGGATTTCTCCTACGACGCGGTACATGACATCGACCCGGGCAGCAACCATATTGCCATTGAACCCGGGGAACAGCTGACCATGGAAGAGTGTCTGAATGCCATACTGATCCGTTCAGCGAATGAGGTATCTTTTGCGGTGGCGGAACATATCTCGGGGACGACCTGGCAGGATTTCGGCGACATCATGAACGAGCGGGCGAAGGAACTGGGATGTGTGGATTCTCATTTTGTCAATCCCAACGGTCTTCCCAATGAGGATCATTACACCAGTGCCTATGATCTGGCGATGATCGGCAAGGCATTTTTTGCCAACGAAGCATTGTGCAAAATGACCATGACCCACATGCTGCACATCCTGCCCTCGGAGAGACAGCCGGATGACATTATGGAAGTCAACAAAATGGAACTGATCCCCGGCGGAAAATACGCCTATCCTTATCTGGTAGGATGTAAGACCGGTTATACTGATGTGGCGAGAAGCACGCTGGTATCCTGCGCGGAGAAGGATGGCATGAAGCTGATCTGCGTGGTGATGAGGGATGAGAATCCTAATTATTATGAAGATACGATTTCGCTGTTTGATTACGGATTCAGTAATTTTGGAAAGGTCAATATCGCGCAGACAGAGACCAAATACAACATTGAAAATCCGGGTTCCTTTTATAGTGGCAATGACATCTTTGGTAATTCCAAGCCGATCCTGGAACTGAATCAGAGCGATTGTATCACTCTGCCGAATACTATCACATTCGAGGATGCGGTATCCGATATTTCTTATGATAATACGGATCCCGGACAGGTAGCGGTCATTACGTATACGTATCATGATGTGGTACTGGGCACGGCATCCATTGATTTCACGGCTTCGGAAAAGGGAAGCAGTGTGTTTGGGGACGAGACCACAGGGACAACGGAGGAGGTAGAAGCTACGGCGGCGACGCAGGAGCCGGACAGCGCCGAAACTGTGCAGCCGACAGAAGGAGCGGCGGCTGATGAGCCGACCGGCGAGGGCGGAGGTATTCCCGCAGCCACGCAACCGACAGCTCCCGGGGAAGAAGATACGGCTTCCGGTGGTCCAGCAGTGATTTTTATCAATGTGGTAAAGGTATTTTTCTGGATCCTGGGGATCGCTGTGGTGATTTTCCTCATTCTGCTGCTAAGAGCATTTGTTAAAAATTATCATTTCGCCCACCGCAGCACCAGACTGACCTGGCGGTTTAACCGCAGAAGAAAACGTTCCAGATCCCGTTATCGCTCCGTGGATCAGGATCTGCGCAGCAGACGTAAGGAGGCTATCCGGCAGGCGAAGAAACGGCGCAAGCCCAAGAAGCCCAACCGCTTCCGTGACCTGGATTTCTAAAAGAATATAGATAGATACAAAAAGGCATGTCCCATTACAACGGGGCATGCCTTTTTAAGTTCAATGTTGCAAATTCTACTTGCTCAATAAGTATTCTGCCAGATCCACAGCGGTGTCTGCATGCTTCGCATTTGCGTAGATGCCCATGACAATACCGTCTCCGCGGAAGTAATAGTTATCGGTCAGATCCTTACAGCCGGTCAGGCAGATGCCCACCGGGACGGGATCCTGCATTTCTTCCGGGTGGAGAGGATCGGGATATTCCGGAGTATAATCGGTATTCAGATCATCGTTTGCTGCCTCGATCGCCAGCACCACTTCCCTGTCCACATAATAGAAATAAGGTTCCAGTGTCTGAATCTGTTCTTCTGTGAGAATATCCCGCAGATCATAGAACAGGCTGCTGTTGGCATATTTTTGGAAAGAATCGAAATCCGTGATCATGCTGTCAAGCTCATTTGCTGCCACATATACCATCAGCTTCTGGGTAGAAGTGACGGAGGTCTCGTCCATGCTGTCTTCCACAATACGAATAGAAGTATCGAAAGTGATATCGTTGGTATTCAGATCGATGCCCTCTTTTTCGGCGAAATCCGTAATGAAATCCGGCTGCTCGGAAGACATCTGGTCTAAGAGACTTGCGTTTAATAAAACGGCGTTAAAAGCTGTATCCTTCCGGTTCGCATACTGGTAAATAAAGCTTACGATCATGCCGATGACGATCACGGAAATGATTACGTGCCATTTATAGTAATACCAGAAATACGCCAGCTTCTGTTTGGGAGTGCCGTTTTTCAATGCTTCCCGTTCTTCTTTAAATTCATCCATTACCGCCATGGAAAAACCGCCTTTCTGCGTGAAATATAAATTTATGATAAAGGTTCTCTATCCGAAAGTCAATGAAGGAAGTGTGAGGGGATTCTAAAAAAAGAATTAAATCACCCGGAAAATCCGGGCATATCTTGCAAGTTTTTCACGGATGATATATCATAATAGGAGACGATTGTCAGGAGAAGCAGAATCCGGACAGACGCAAACAGAGATTTCCCGAAGGAACGGAAGAACGGCGCGGAAAATCTTTGCTACAAAATAAAGGAAGAGAAAAGGAAACGAAAAATGAGTGATTCTTACGTAGAATGTCTGGTAAAAGCAAAACAGCCCGCGTGGGCAAAAATCTTAAAAGTATTACTTGTCACCCTGACAGTGTTAAGCTGCCTGGTAATGTTTGTATTTATCATTTTCCTGCCGGTCGCTCTTGTTGCGGGTGTGGGAGCTTATTTTCTGAATATGTTCACGGATCTGGAGTATGAATATCTCTATCTGGATAAGGAGCTGTCTGTGGACAAGATCATGGCAAAGAGTAAGAGAAAACGTGTAGCTACTTACAGCCTGGACCGCATGGAAGTATTTGCACCGGTCTATTCCTATCATCTGGACAACTTCAAGAACCGTCAGGTGAAGGAGAAGGATTACAGCATCGGCGAGGTACTTCAGCCGGATGGCCGTTATGCCATGTATTATGAAGGTGGCGAGAAGATCATCTTAAGCCCCAACGAGGAACTGGTGAAGGTGCTCAAGAGCGTGGCACCCCGTAAGGTATTCAGCGAATAATGATCAGTGAGTAATTCACGAACAAAAGGATTCCGGTGAACAGGATGCATCGGGATCCTTTTGTAATGATTGTGCGGTAAAGTAACTTGAAATGCCAAACTGGCATTTCAAGTTATAGAGGAAATGGAATGGCGGATCAAAAAGCAAAAGAAATGGAACCAGTGGAAACACAAATAGTTGAAATCATACCACCGGACATTGAAAATCTGATTTATATGGTAAGAAACAAACAAGTTATGGTGGATAGTGATCTGGCAATGCTTTATCAGGTAGAAACAGGAGCGTTAAACAGAGCCGTTAAAAGAAATATTGCCAGATTTCCAGAAGATTTTC